>Ga0182027_10008736_pt1 | contig 14683 bp, 26 predicted proteins | sample 712E1DmetaG_FD_121300 | JGI IMG/M metagenome (GOLD analysis project Ga0182027, IMG submission 121300) | Permafrost microbial communities from Stordalen Mire, Sweden - 712E1D metaG (Illumina Assembly) | ecosystem: Environmental > Terrestrial > Soil > Wetlands > Permafrost | place: Sweden... | reverse complement strand
TCTTCCGAATCCTACCAAGACCCGGGACTATTAAGCCATATGTATTCATGGCTACACCGTACTTCATTAACCCTCCTAAAACTAGGGATCAATGTGTACGGCATGTATGTGAACTAGGACAGCCCTACAGCTGTAATGTTTCTTTACTTTTCCGTTAATTGGCGACTTGCCAGTTAGACCCGCAAATAATTTTGAAGTTTTTACTACCATCCGTCTTGTCTATTCCGTATTATTAAGGCATGAAGCAGATTGTGCTGTTGCTTGGGATAATTGGTGCCCTACTCTACAGCAATTGGCTACTAGGCTATTGGCTAAACAGCCGGGTGGCCATTGGCGGCCTGGCCAGCAATTTACAAATTCATGGACAGCCCTACAGCTGGGTATTTGTATTGGGTGATGTGCTGTCGGGCCTGGTAATCACTGTGGCTGCCTATTTTATTTATATGATCAGCCAACAACGTGACCAATTAACGGTTTTGATGATTGGCGGTTATTTATGTTTTGGCGTATTAACGGCTATTAGTGCTCTTTTGCCACTGCATTGCGGCACAAATCCGTCGCAGTGCGCCGTAAATAATTTCCAGCCGCTGGGCATTCATGATGCTATCGGAGGGGTAGCCTCGTTTGGACAATTTATCAGTTTAATAGCCGTCTGGCGGCTTAATGCCAAACTTCAACTGAGTCAATGGTTTAAATGGCTGACAGCTAGTCTGCTGCTAACCTGGAGTGCATCGGGTATCTTATACCTAGTGCTGACATTTACTAAGGGGAACGTCGTTTTGCCTCAGCATATATTCCTAGCCTTAACTTTTATCGGCATTATAATTGTGCCGCTGTTTGTTTTCTTAGAAAGAAGCAATCTTTATTCAGGGGGTTATAATTCAATTAGAAGAGGGGGCAAAAATGAAGGGTTATTTTCACGACTTAAGGCGTGAGGCGTTAGCTAATAATTATTTCCGGCGGGTAGCAGAAACTGGCGGGAAGATGCAAGTTGTACTAATGAGCCTGGCGGTTGGCGAAGAAATTGGCATGGAAGTGCACCCAGATAATGAGCAAATGCTACTTAATGTTGCTGGCCAGGGAAAAACCATCCTAAACGGCGAAGCAGAAAACTTTAATGAAGGGGATATGGTACTGGTCAGGGCCGGGGTTGAGCACAACTTTATTAATGTCGGGCAAGAGCCATTGAAAATCATTACCCTGTATTCACCGCCGCACCATGCCGATGGCACTATTCATAAAACAAAAGCTGAGGCTGAGGCCGCTGAAGCCAGCGAATAGTTAGCTCATAATTTCTTGGAAGTGCACAGTTTGGCATGTATCGGTCAACACATTGTTCACAAAAACTGCTCATGGTTATTAATCCGATCATTTTTAGACTGAAAATCTCAAGCTTGCTGACTGCTTCCATGATTCTCAGCTTATTACGTGCTCTTAATTGAAATACCCATACATTAAATAAGCGACTTAGTCGGATATACCCGGCTGAAACTATTGCAGGAGAAGGATGTATATCTAAGCATAGCCGGAAAAATAATCAACTATCACCCGGTGTTTTGGTAAGCCTAAGTTATGCAACATTGTTTGCATGGCCTTTACCATTGATTGCGTACCGGATATATAAAATAGGCATTGCTGAAAATCGGGCACCTCTTTTTTGATCATGGCGGCATTGATTATGTTCGCATAGCTATAGCTGCCAGGGCTGGGTGATTCATCGGTGATGACATATACCATTTTTAATCCCAGTTCTTCTCTTGCACGCTCAAAGACGTCTTTGTAAGCAAAGTCCCGGGCGGTTCTAACAGAATAAAGCATGGTTATGGGTCTTTTCTCATTGGTATCGAGTAAATACTTAACCATGCTCCGGTATGGCGTGACACCGATACCGCCGGCAATAAAAATCAGCTTTTGCTTAGGGTCTTTAGGCATCACAAAATTACCGCTAACTTGAGAGGCAACAATTGGTGTTTCGTGGTTTATCTTAAGCAATGCCTCTTTGAAACTGCTACCTTGATCATTAAATTTAATACCAATCCGGATATCGGGTTCAGTTGGCGAGGAAGCCAGCGTAAAATAACGGCGGTTTCCCCGACTATCTGTGCCTTCGTGTGGCAGCGTCCATTCCATGTATTGTCCCGGAATGTACGCGAATTTTTTATAGTTTGGGTTAAAAATAAAATCGGCGGAATCTGGTGTCAGCCGAACCTTTAGTTTAAACTTCGGAAATAGTTTTGCTTTAGGGCTAATCAGGTAAGAGAAAAAGTTGCTGGTAACAAGAGCCAGTTCCGGTGTCGAGTAGAGTCTCAATACGTGGAACTGCGGCGGGAATAGCAAACCTGTCAGCGCCGCGTACCAGGTTTGTTTCTGGGTGGTAGGCGGGGTGGTCAATGGTTCGGTTAACATCACAAAACCAAGGAAAAACATCGCTGAAGACAGCAAAGTATTGTGCAGCGACGTATAAACACTGCCTCTTGATAGCAGCGTATAGACAATTGTTGTCAGGAGGGTCGTAACAAAAAAAGTCAGCACCATCCGGCCGCGGCGGATTTTGTGAACTACTAATATGCCGCCAATTAGCACGAAAGGCAGAAGTGCAGTTGTGCCAACCCACCAGCTGGCGCTCTGATGCGGACCCAACGCAGTTAGGACAACGGCAATCGCAGCAGGGTTAAAAATATGCTTCTTACGGATAGTCAGGATATACTTTGATGCCATCGCCAGCCCCGAAGCGGCTAGCAGAAAAGTAAAGTTAACAATTTGAAAACTAGTATATGGCGCGATGATCAGTGCCAATATCAAGGCGGTGATATAAACCGATTCGACATTTTTCGGTGCTTTGAAGATGGCCGTAAAAATTTCATTAAAAATCCAGCAGGCAATTACCAATATGATTGTCGAGATGGCGATGGCTGCCGCGCTAAAATGAAGTTCGCCGTTGAGGCTCATACCAATGGCTGCCATGATTAAAACGAGCAAGTAGTAAAGCAACAACCGGTACATGGTGATATGGTCTAGTAAATTGTCAACAAATCTAAACATTGACTACATACCTTTCAAAGCCGCTGGTATATGTAGCAAGCTTGTCGTCTGTTACCATATAGCCCTCTAACTCGGGTATTGATTCAATAAACCCAATGCCCTGTTCGCCCATTGCAAAGGCGGCAGTGGCGTACCGGTCGGCGTCATAAATATTTAGTCCGATGACCGTCAAGCTCTTAACGCGCTTAATTGTCGCTTCCGGGCGGAAAGGATCATAGATATGCTGGCCGCGGATGTAGGTACCCGAAGTTGCCACTCCTTCTGAAGCTACGGCGATAGTTTTAATAATTTCATTCATATTAAATGGATTTCGAATCCCTACTATCCAAGGCTTACTGTCCTTATCTTTACCACTAACCTGGATATCGCCGCCGGCCTCTATGTAAAAGTTTGTAACTTTATGATTGAGTAGTATTTTGGCGGTATTAGCGATTGACCAGCCCTTGACTAAACCAGAAGGGTCGATTTTGCCGTGGTGAGATATATTAAAATATCCCTTAGTGTCTTTTTTAGTCTTTTCACATAAATCCAGCACCATTTTCATTTCTCGGCTCCATTTTGATTTTGGCAAGCCGGCGTTAATTCTGGATATTTCACTATCTTTTTTGTATGTGCTGTATTGACGGTCAACTTCTCTGAAATAATCAAATAAGGCCTTGAAATATTTACCGGCAGCTTTATCAACTACCTCAATCGTAATCGGCATGCCCATAATTAGCTCAGTCTGTTTCATCAACCTTGCTTAGCCTGGTTTAGAGCGTTTGTCAAAGACTGGATGAATGCTTGGCTGGTTAATGTGGCACCGGTAACTATGCTGACGTTAGCGCTTTGCGCTTTGATAGCCTCATGCTTGAGATACGGCATGGCTGCTTGATTGACATATATCGAGTTAGGATTGTCGTTTGGCGACTGAAGAAAGTTAACCGCTGTTAATACCCCGTTCTGAATTACGGCCGAAACTTGAACGTTACCGTAATAAGCATTCTCAATCCTGCCGGTGTATGTACCGTCTTTAAATTGCGGGCTGGTCGAACTAGTAGAAGGAGTTGTTGACGGTATAGATGTTGTTGAACTGTTTTGGCTCAGCGAAGCCGGTGCTATAACCGGTTCTGAATGCTGGTGGCGCAGGACTGTGCTATAAACCACAAAAATTAAGCCAACAGCAATACCTAGAAAATATTTTTTCATTGGATAAGCATATCAATTAAGCGCTGTAGGTTCACTGAAAATATCATATATTTTATATATTAGCCCAAGGTAATTTTATAAAATTCAATCAGATTTAGCACTTGGCCGTACATATAGCTTAATGCCGAAAAATAACATAATAATCGAGATTACAAGCGGCGTAATGACGGATCCGATCCAGGTTACGGGAACTAGGAAATAAACGTCTTTGGTCATCAGGCTGCTTGGCCAGTTATCCAGTAATTTTAGAAAGACGTAATACATGATATCCCAACAGGCAAAACTGACCAGGAATGCGCCGACGCGCTGCCGTCTATTTTTGCCGGCAAGATAGGCTATAGAAATCAGCATTACAATCGTAGCGGTTTCCCTTACCATCTCGATAGTAGTGATTCGGTTACTGATTAGAAGCGAATGGATGGGGGAAACAAAGGTCATAAACCCCAGATTCAATAAAACTTTGTAGTTGGAGATTACATAATTAGCATGAAAATTTATTAAATCCCGAAGGTAATAAACCACTGCTGCCTCAACAAACCCAAAAGCACTACCAAAAACAATTAAGAACAGCAGATTAGTCAGTTTAAATTTATGTTTAGGTTTGCTTATCTGTCGTGCCATAGATTCCATGCTTCCATTACTAATATTATTCTGCTTTTTCGTAATTTATACTGTAGGAATTAACATAATGAATTGTGGCACAATACTCACCATAACTCTATCTGGTCTCAACGGTTTGTATAAGAAGGCATAAGAAACTTAATCACGTAAGCTTTTACATACAGCCTTACCCATAAAATAGAGCATAGATAAAACAAACGCGCCTGTTTCAACGATGTTACGTTCGGTGTAACCGTACATTGCCAAACCTAGACTGCCAAGCGCACATGTTAATTCTGGTGCTGCGCGCATAAGCATATGGTTTGGATCAAAGTTATTCAAAAAGTAATTATCGTCTCTTTGTTCGAGATCAAAATCTTCTACATCGTCGGCTTCGAAGTGATTTCTGCCAACATCTCTCCCAATAATCGTCATAATAATTTTATACTTTAGCTAGCTTTACTATTTCATCACATGATAAATGACTTAACTTGACAACATCTCTCCCAGAATTCTTAATCGCTCGGTCTACTATCCAAGCGCCCACTTGATAAGTCATGCCGATCCAGTCAAACGGGACATTGGGAGAACGGGTTGATGTTTTCAAATTTTGTTTCAGCCATGCTCGCATTTCAGATTCAGTTGCCGTCTTTGAAGTAAAATGTTCGCCTCCTGCGTATTCACGGTCAAAGACCGTGCCCAACCCCTCCAATATTGCCCAATATATTTGACGTTCTTCACGGGGATTGTAACGCGAGAATAATGCATGATTCATCTCGTGGAAAATTGCCTCACGCAAATAGCGCTTAAACTTTTCTACACCCAATGGCAAGGAATAATCAAATGTAATATCTATTAACTCGTGGTCATAAGTTGAACCGCCGACACCGGTAGTACTTGAAACATGTGGCAAATTTGGTTTAACAATAATATTTAAGTAATCAGGAACATCACCCAATATGCCGAAAGCCTCTAAAGCATATTGGTTTACCAATTTAGATATATCTGACTTAGAAATAGAGCAATTTGCCCAATCTTCAGATTCAAGCATATAAATCTTCATGATTTGAATTTTACCATTTTATAAGATTATTTATCTTATAATTACGTTGAAATAATAACTGTAATTAATTCGAATTCGATTGTATTTCTAAATCTGGATCCGGGCTAACAATTCTCGGCTCAAAATTAGAACATGTGCCGATATCGTTCAAGAATATTCCATGTAAAGCTTGATCGATTGAATTATATATACAAGGTTTAGTTACAATCGCCCCAACCATACTCACCAAGCAGTCAGTACCATATGGATTTTCTTTTGTGGGAACTTGTCGATTGCAAAATTGTCCAGCTAAATCAATGTCAGGTACTACCCAAGACTCATTTTTTAATGGGTCAGTTTCTATTTTTGTCATCAAAGCGATAATAATTGGGAAAAGGCAATAATGCAAATATATGTAATTAGTACAGCGATACTAAATAATCTTATAAATCTAATTTAATAAAATTTGGTGATGTTGACTAAAAATGCTTAAAATAACATAATTATTCTTGTAAGCATTAATAAAAGGTGGATTATGACATATATGTTAGAAGGTTTACCAGAAGGCATTATTGGTCAACACGAAGTAGAAGTCCGAGATTTTGAAGAATTGCTTGCTAAATATCCCGAGCTTAAAGAACTTTCAGGCCAAGGTAAAATAAGTCTTAACGGGGAGAGAATCACTGGCTTTGCTGCCTGTGACGGGTAAATTTAAATACTAAAGATAATATTTAGAACAAATGGGGCAATCTTTGTCCCGTTTTTGTTTTTCAATGCTGAACTTCTCACTTAAAAAGAGTGAACTAAACCGGAGCATCTTATTGGTTAGCAGGTTCTTTTGGTAGCCAATTAAGTACTTAATTACTTCATTTGCACCAATACTCCCGGCTATCTGGGTTGATAAAGCGCTTACAGGTACGGCACCAGTAGATTTAATCCGCTTATAATCATTAGGGAAAAAACAAGCAAAACAAGCTGTTTTTAACTTTGGAACCACCGTAAAACAGTATCCATAATTGAATTGTGCAGATGCATGTGTGTAAGGTGTGCCTGAATCCAAACAATAAGTATTAACTAAATTCCGACCAGCCGGCGAGTCACCACCTTCGACGATAAAATCGAAGCCGTTAAGCAGTTTTCCTATGTTGTCTGTTTCGATCATCGCATTAACCCAATTTATACTGATATCTGGATTAATAGCTCTTAAACGCCTAACAGCAATTTCCCCCTTGGATTTTCCGATGTCCTTTGTAGTGAATAATGTTTGCCTGTTTAAATTTGAAAGCTCAATTGTATCAAACTCAAATATTGTTATTTGTCCGACACCAGCCGCTGTAAGAGCAGTTAATAAAGTAGTTTTAACTCCGCCCGCACCAATTACCGCAACATTAGACTTTGAAAGCAATTTTTGTCTGTCAAGCCCCCATTCGGGCATAGCTAGCTGCCGACTATACCTAGAATCATCAAAATTAAAATTTATCATAGTCCCAACGCGTTAATTAAACTTTAATAACTATGACATAATTTGTAAATATTGTACATTTAAGAGATTAGTACTTGATTTGGCGCCATTAAACTAAGCTCAAGCGGACTGATCAAGATTTTCGTCGAGCATTTCATTAGTTATAACTTTTACCATCTCTCGCTCTTCATCAGTTAAAAATGATAACAGCGTTGTTTTGTTAAAGTATAGTTTCTTAAATTCAGGAGTTTCCCCGTTTGCGTTGAATTCTTGGTGGTAAGCGGCTAATTCTTGACTGGCTGCCAATACCAATGCCGCCCTGGGCATTTTTTCAAGCTCGGCCTTAGCATCAAGCATGGAACTGGCAAGTGTAACAGCGTGTTGCGCTAAGTCGATAATATCGGGATCTTCTTCAGGCCCAACTGTTGGGATTAATCTTTCTATTCCGCTCATGTCTCTATATTGCTTTGGCTAGATGATAATTGCAACCATAAGCATAATTAAGTCAATTTTATGTTACAAAGTTAGAAGTTTTACTATATTTTTACGCTAAAGATATTTAATTATTGCAAAGTATCTAGGGTTTAAATGCTAAACCAATAAGGTATCCGGCAAAAGCCGCTCCCATGCCGATAATTACCATCTGTATAGCACTCTTCAGTGGCTTGCCTAAAGTCATCTTAGCCTTATATGCCCCTATGCCGGCCAGAACAAATACAGATATGATAAGTGAAATATAAATCGCAACATGAATACTTGAGAAGAAAAACGGTATCAGTGGTAGCAATGCTCCAGCTAATGTTGAGAGACCAACTGTCAGACTGTAGATATTAACATCACTTTTTACAATCGGTAATAAATTAATCTCCTCACGCATCATTGTATCCACCCACAGTCTGTTGTCTGCTGTTATATGGTTAACAATGTCATCAAGTAGTTTGCCCTTAAACCCCTTAGCCGAGTAGATGTCGACAATATCTTGCCTCTCCAACTCGGTCATTACTTTTATGTCTCTTATTTCCTGTGCCCTTTCAGCGGCGTAATGATCCCGGTCAGCCATCCTGGAAGTATATGCGACGGCTGCCATAGATAGAGTTTCAGCAAAGATAGTTGCTAGTCCACCGGCGATAATAATTCGAGAAGACTTAGTAGCGGCTGCCAAGCCCAGTAACAGGCCCAATATAGTAACCAATCCGTCTTGTCCGCCAAGGATAATATCTGATAGTCTAAAACTTTTTCGGTGCGGTTTAGCCATTTCTCAATTAAGCATATCAGAAGTAATAAAAATAATCTTTAAAATACAGGGATGAAGATACTTCTGATACACCGTAATCAAGACAGTCCCAACTTACACTAACTTTTTGATTTAGCAGAATATTAATTAGTTTATTGCTCCAAGAATGTATATTTAACACCTTAATGACTATTTCTATATGCCTGGACAAACGACGCAATATTTGGATTATGGGATCGTAATTTAACGTATTCATCTACAGAGATGCCATTAATACGATTTATGCGTTCTTCAACTGACTCTATTTCTTCATCCCAAGCCGGCGAAGGTATGTATGGTAAGTTATGGCTTTTAAGTTCCTCGGCCATTAATTTGATTTCTTTTTTTAATTCCAAACCTTTTTCATCCGGCTCTCTAAAGGCAGTACTAAGCCAATATCTGCCAATTCTCTGCCTCTGGCTCATTGATTGACTGGACTTAGTACTATCCCGGTTACCAATTAGTCTGCCAGTAACTTCTCTATCGCTATACCAAACAGGCAACTTGGTGTTGTATCGACCACCGGATTTTGGATCGATTTTAACCATGCCATTCATCCAATAATGACTTTGAATATCTTGAGCATCCGGGAATGCCCTGGCTAGGATTTTATGGGCCATTTCCAATGTGTCGCCAGAGATATGAATTTCATCAACGAGCATTACTCTCTTGCCGGTGAGCATTGTTTCAGTGGTATCTTTGGGTAGCAATGGCTTAAATATAGCCTTTAGTTCATCAACTCTTTCTGGGGGCAATAAGTCTATGCTTATCCCTTGGTCTTCTGACCTGCCTAAGATAGCGCCCCATTGTTCACGGTCAATATTTAAAAATTTTATTTCTGGAGGAGGCAGGGAGCTGCCATCAGATAGTCTTGGTCCCAATTGATCCCATAATTCACTTACCATCCAGGCTACCGGCCGTGCTGATTTATCAAGAAATATTGCCACGTCTGTTTGTTGGCCAGCCATTTCCTGAATAAGGCTGTCAGTCAAGGAGATATATTCAGCGCGTAAATCAGGCGTCAGCAAGATATGATAGTCATCATCTTGGACTTCTGTATGATTTGGAATTGATTCAATAGGTGTAAGGTTTTCCATATAATTATATAAGCATAAGATAGTTAATTAGTCAATATAATGATATATGGTACACCGCAATCAATGCACTTCCAACTTTAGTTACTAATTAAGATTACCAATTTATTGCTTATTTCTTAGCTTCTTGAGAGTTTTCGGCTGCTTGATAAAATTCTGCTTGTTTTTGATTGTTAGTTAAATTATTACTATTTGGGGTCAAACCGTATGTTTTGCCATCAATTTTAGTAATTATATCGGCTATAGGTGTTGCTGGCCAACTTAGTGGGTTCATTAAAGTTGCAGCGGGAGCATCAGGACTATGTACTTCACTATTAGTCTGGAAACCAACTCCAATTAGTGTTAATACTCCTAGAGATACCTTCGTAAATAGTGATAGTTTTTTTCTTTCATGATTAGGTGAAACTTCAGACATAACAATACTCTAGCATAAGCTTGTTATAAAGTCAATATGCTGGTACAGCGTAATCAAGGCAGTTCCAACTCAATATAATTTAACTTAGTTCAATTTGTAACTTATCAGCAACTTGATGTACCCATCTGTCAATTCTTGCTAATTGGGCATCACGAGCAGTATTGTCAGCTTCTATATCATCAAGGCGTTTTAAAAAAGCGTCAAGCGTGTTAATCAGATGCTCGTACTTTTTATTTAATTGCGCAATATCTTCCTCAATTTTGTTAAAACGTTCGTCTACCCTATTTGAGAAATCACTAATAATATTAGCTATATCAGTTACGGCATCGTCTAGCATTGGTTTAGTTACAGTTGGTTCATTTTTCATAGTTTTACTATTCTATGCTTTATCTACTAGTTGCTCAATAGTAATTTAAGCTTGAGCTAGATGGTGCACCGCAATCAAGACACTTCAAACATATGTCTCGAATGTTGAATCGGGTTCGCCGTGATACGGGTCGTTGAATTCACGAGTAATTGCCTCGTGAGCGAGTCCTATTCTAGCAACGGTTCGAGCAGCTTGTTCTTGCGCAAACCTTTTAACAGCTGGGTCTGCCATCGCTTCCTCGGCAGCCCGTCTACTTAGAGCACGAAAAGAGGCTAATTTAGCCTCATCATCTAATTGGTCAGCCGCTAAAATTTCAGACTCCATTATTATCAGCTCCTTAATACACTAACCCTACTATTTATGTAGAAGATTGCAACCATAAGCAAGATGGTACACCGCAATCAAGGCAGATCCAACCTATTTAATTAGAGCCACTACTTGATTAAATAATTAGAATTACTCAATTCTTGTACGCCAAAATTAACAAGTTCGTCAAAATTATGTGTTTCCTGCCATTTTTCTGTCAATTTTTTTCTAAGTTCTTGGTGTCTCAAGTACCCCCGGTCTGGCGCGCTAATTATTCCATCTTGCACAAAATCCTCATCAAGAATTATAGTCAAGGCTTCTTTCAGGTAGTCAAAAGCCTCAAACGACATTTTGCTAACCTCAGATTCAGAGTTTTCTCTCCAGTAGTGAGTAAATTGAAAATGACTTATTTCATGAAGGGCAGCTCTCAGGGGGTCGGACCAGATATATCCAATCATAAACCACCCTTTTTCTTTGTTATAAGGACCTCTGTTAAAAGTTGTTAGAGTTATAGTAAAATCATCTATGTATAATGGTTTACCCATAACCTCAACTAGTTTAGCGCAACCAGGTTGTAGTTTCTGTTCAAATAAATCCCTCATCTTCTCTAAAGATTCCTCGTAGGATTCTTTATTAGGTACATAATAATTTTCTTCGAGGTACGGGACTAGAAAATCCAAAGCTACTTCCTCTGTTCTCCCTGCGCATTGTTCTGTTAATACTTCTCTTTCTTGCTCAGGAAGTCTGTCAATCCATTTTTCACCATGACTAGACTTGTTAACTGCATCCCACCAATTCCAGGCATCTCTTCTTATATTCTCTTCTATAGTGAATGATACTGTTACCTGCTTATCGGCTTCACTTGTAAATTTTTCTTCAGACATATTGGTATAATATCAAACTTAAATAATGGTGCACATTATAAGATGTGAATATACTTATGCTTGGTACACTGTAGTCCGAGAAGTCAGAACTTTAATAATGACAAGTTTTAGCGAAAAATTACTTGACAATTAATGCGTATGTGCATACTATTGTAATTACTATGCAGTCAACTATTATTCAAATTGGAAATTCAAAAGGCGTGCGACTTCCCAAAGAAGTCTTGATACTTAGCGGTATCAAAAAAGATATTGAGATAAAGGTTAAAAGAGGCGAAATTAAAATTTTACCGAAGAAAAATGTCAAAAATATCAATGAATTTGCAGTAGCTTCAGAAGCATCATTTGCTAAGGACTGGTTGCGTCCTGAGGAAGAAGAAGCATGGAAGACTTATCAATTGGGCAAGTAGTACTAGCAACTTTCCCTTTCTCTGATTTAACAAGTGATAAATTGAGGCCATGCTTAATTATTGGCATAGCCGAATTTAACGATATTGTCTTGTGTCAGATTACGAGTAAACAATACCAAAGTAAGAGAGCGGTTCCTTTACTTCAGTCTGATTTTATCCAAGGAACGATTGTGGTCAATAGTTTCATAAGACCAGATAAAATAGCAACTTTAGATAGAAAAATGGTAAAACAGATCTTAGGTACGATTAGCGATAGTAAACTAAATGCGGTAAAACTGAAGCTGAAGGTATTCTTAGAAATAAAATAGAAGTACTTGGTACACCGAACTAAACACAGTTCCAACCTATTTATATAGTTGTTTATGAGTTCCAACTGCTACAAAATACACATTTTTTCCAAGAACTTTAAAGTGCAATCTTAAATCTCCACCAATGCTGATTGACCTATACCCAACCCACTTGTCTTTAAGTTCATGGTTTCTCAAATCTTTGTGGAATGGGCTATCTATAAATAATTCAATCGTATCAATTGCTTTAATTTTCTCTTTTTGTGTAAGACGACTCTCAAATTGTCTATCAAAGTCATGACTAAAATGTACTATCATAAATACACCCTACATTAAAGATTTAAGGTGTTCCAGTGCTTGCTTTTTATTAAATGGAGGACTCATATTTCTACCAGCCTTTATATCTGCATCAGCCTTTCTCATAATTTTTTCTAAATACGGTGTTGGCTCAAGAGCGGGTGTCAATACTACGCGCCCATCACGTACTGTTTGCAATAAAATTGCCGTAGCAAACGCACTAGTTGACATACCGACTGAACTAGCAAAGTCCGCAATAGCTTGCTTTGTTTTCGGGTCAGTTCTAATGGTCAAGGCAGCTGTATTACTCATAATGTCTACATTGTACTACAAAACGATGCATATTGTCAATATGGTACACTGAACTAAGCACAGTTCCAACCTATGTAATTACTGATTCCTCATTATCTAAGGACTCAACTTGAGACAGAGCAAGCTTTAATACCGCAATACGTTCAGCATCTTTAGCTCTTACTGCAGCTAAGTCTGGTGGTAAGGGCTTATTAGTAAGTGGGCGGTCATATACGACTTCCATGATAACCCTCGCAAAAATCATTCATAACTTTATTCTACCTTGATAGCTTATCGTAAAAAATAAGCATCTTGGTGCACTATAATCCGAGAAGTCAAAAACGCGACTCTCATAAATTATGGATATATCTTCGTTTAATTGACATGAAAGACTGTTGTCGTTGGTCATAACTCTTAGCTAGAGCCCAAGCCCATGCTTTAGTATAAAATGAGTTCGGTTTAGTAGATTCTCTATCAACTTCAGTTTGGGCTACCTCTTTACCAAGAATATCCACGTAGACATCATACAAAAAAAGATAAATATGTCTGTGCACATAGTAGTTAGCATGCGCATCTATAAATTTATTGCCCTCAGGTGGGTCAATCCCATTACCAATGACTAGTCTATGCGCTAATTCATGTATAAGAGTGCAAGTAATTCCTTGTTCATCATCCCGCTGCATTGAAAGCTCCATAGGTTGATGACTATTACCGGCCATGCTTCTTCCATCTTCACGCATATGTATGGTTATCTTCTTTTGTTTAAAACGAAGCTGGGTGTGCTTGTAAAACGATGCAAGTATTTCACTACTGCTTTTCTCCCAGAATTTCTGGTATCGTGCGGCAGCAAGTGTTTTCTCAAAATTATCTTCGTATTTAAAAACTAACTTCATTATTTTTTATGGTACACTGGGCTAAACAAAGCTACAACCTCGTTGAAATATAGCGAGGTATAAGTGTATTTTATTTTATTACTCTAAAGCAATATGACCCATAGAACGCTGTCTATTATCAAAATGTTCAATTGCTTCTTCAAGAGTACCCTGATAATCAGGCACAACCTCTTTTAATCTTGCCTCAAAAATACTAATGGTATCCGGCCATTCCGGAGTTGCGGAATCAATAGGTTCATAATCTCCGGTTTGCACAAGTACGCCCGTCACTTCTCCTATAGGTTGTACTCCTACTTTACACTGTCGACCAATTGTTAAATTAATGCCAGAGTCGCGGCGTACATTCTCTGAGCCCCAAATGTCGGTTAACATAAGACGCTTCTCGGTCACACTTTTCCTAAGGTCAATCATCGTGCCTCTAGTAATCAAGTAATCATTATGTCCTTCAGGGGTTACCGCTCTAATTAAAGTTTTAGCACTTGAGGAATTACGCCTTATGCCATATTTATTATTATCATCAGAATATGGAATCCTTACCTCGGCCTCTGGGACAGTATATACTTCGCCGCATTTCGCCATATCCCCGCTGGTTTTTTCTCCTAAGTGAACTCTGATTGGCAGAGACTTACTCTCTGCTAATTCGCTTGAAGATGGTTTTTGTTCACTTGTCATGTTAACACATTAGCATAAGCTTGTATAAAAGTCAATCACATGAACGAGTTCACCACATTCCGTACACTTGACTCACTGTTACTTTATGCTTTCATAGTACTCGCATGGAGTCTTCATGCCTAGTGCTTCATGGGGTCTAATATTGTTGTATATATAGTCCTGG
>Ga0182027_10008735_pt1 | contig 14685 bp, 10 predicted proteins | sample 712E1DmetaG_FD_121300 | JGI IMG/M metagenome (GOLD analysis project Ga0182027, IMG submission 121300) | Permafrost microbial communities from Stordalen Mire, Sweden - 712E1D metaG (Illumina Assembly) | ecosystem: Environmental > Terrestrial > Soil > Wetlands > Permafrost | place: Sweden... | reverse complement strand
GGCGTCCATACCGGCGACTCGATCGTGGTTGCGCCGGTCCAGACACTGCCGGACCCGGTCCACCAGCGTCTCCGTTCCGCGGCGCTGGCGATCATCCGGGCGCTCGGCGTGGAGGGCGGCTGCAACGTCCAGTTCGCGCTCTCGCCCGACTACACCGACTACGCGGTCATCGAGGTCAACCCGCGGGTCAGCCGCTCCTCCGCGCTGGCAAGCAAGGCGACCGGCTATCCGATCGCGCGCGTCGCGGCCCAGATCGCCGCGGGCCGGCGGCTGGCCGAGATCCCCAACGTCGTGACCGGGACCACGGTCGCGGCCTTCGAGCCGGCGCTGGACTACGTGGTCGTCAAGCTGCCGCGCTTCCCGTTCGACAAGTTTCCGACGGCTGATCGAACGCTGGGCAGCCAGATGAAGGCGACCGGCGAGGTCATGGCTATCGACCGAACCTTTGGGTCGGCGCTGAACAAGGCGCTGCGTGCGCTCGAACAGGCGGGTGCCGGCTTCCTGGCCGAGAACGCCGCCTGGACGGCCACGCTCGACTACCTGATCGAGCCTGCGCCGGCGGAGCCCGAATTCGTGCCGATCGACTCCGGCGGCCTGGTGTGCGAGGCGAAGGCCCACGCCGAACGCGCCGCGTACCCGATCGTGCTGAAGCGGTTCCTCGCCCCATCCGACTCGCGGCTGTGGCGGATCCTGGCCTTGCTGCGCCGGGGCATGCCGGCGGAAACGATCCGTGGCGCCACGGGGATCTCGGCGTGGTTCCTGTGGGAGTTCGAGCGGATGATCGCGCTGGAGCGCGAGGTGCGCAGGATGGGGCCGCGCATTGCGGAGCCACGGGACGATGAGGCGGCCACTCTCCTGGCGACCGTGAAGCGGGCCGGTTTCGGGGATCGCGAGCTGGCGCAGATGTCGGGGGTCGAGGCCGAGGCGATCCGCCTGGCGCGGATGGAGCTGGGCCTGGTGCCCGGTTACGCGATGGTGGACACGTGCGCCGCGGAGTTCGCCGCCGAGACGCCGTACTTCTACGCCACGTACGCGGCCTCTGGCTCCGAGCCCGAACTGCCCCCGGTCGAGCGGCCCGCGGCGCTGGTCATCGGCTCGGGGCCGGTGCGGATAGGGCAGGGGATCGAGTTCGACTACTGCGCGGTCCACGCCGCCTCCGAGCTGCGCGAACGGGGCTGGCAGGCGGTCATGATCAACTCGAACCCGGAGACCGTCTCGACCGACTTCGACGCCAGCTCGCGCCTCTACTTCGAGCCGCTGGACCCCGAGTCGGTCCGGAGCGTCGTCGAGGCCGAGTCGCCCAATGGGCGGCCGCTGATGGGAGCGTTCGTCCAGTTCGGCGGCCAGACACCGCTCAACCTGGCCGAGCATCTGGCCGCGGCCGGCATCCCGCTGCTCGGCGCAAACCTCGAGACCATCGACCAGGCCGAGGATCGCATCCGCTTCGCCAATCTCGTCGAGGCCGTTGGCATCCCGCAGCCCGAAGGCGGCATGGCCCGATCGATCGAAGAGGCGCTGGTGCTGGCCGAGCGGATCGGCTACCCGGTCATCGTTCGACCGTCGTTCGTCATCGGCGGCCTGGCCATCGACTTCAGCTACTCGCCGTCAGACCTCGTGAACCAGCTGGCGCGCGCGACCGTCGTCGACCCGGATCGGCCGGTACGGATCGACCGCTATCTCGAAGGCGTCGAGGTCGATGTGGACGCCATAGCCGACGGCGAAACGGTCCTGATCCCGGGTCTGCTGGAGCACATCGAGCGCGCCGGCGTGCATTCGGGCGACTCGGTCGGCATGTTCCCACCGCAAACCGTCTCGGTCTCGGACCAGGAGCTGATCGTGGCCGCGATGGACCGGATCGTGCGGGCGCTGGACGTCCACGGCCTGGTCAACGCCCAGTTCATCGTCCGCGAAGACGGCGTCTATCTCATCGAGGTGAACCCGCGGGCCAGCCGAACCGTGCCGTTCATGAGCAAGGTCACGGGCGTGCCGATGGTCAAGCTGGCGGTCCGGATCGCGCTGGGAGAGACGCTGCGCGAGATGGGGTGGGGGAACGGGCTGCTGGCGCCGCCGCCTCTCGTCGCGGTTAAGGCGCCGGCCTTCTCGACGGCCAAGCTGCGCGGCGTGGACCCGAGCGTCGGCCCGGGCATGCAGTCCACGGGCGAGGTCATCGGCATCCACACCGACCCTCGCGTGGCTCTTGCCAAAGCGATGCAGGGTGCCGCGCTGATCCCGCCGCGACCCGGCGCGGACGGCGCGCTGGCCCTGATCTCCGTCGCCGACCGCGACCATCACGCCCTGCCGCGCGTGGCCCACGCCCTGGCCCGCGCCGGATACCGATTTGCCGCGACCTCCGGCACGGCCGCCGAGCTGGCCAAGCTGGGCTACGCGGCCCAGGTGGTGGCGAAGGTCGGTGAGAGGCCCGGCACCGGCCAGACGCCGATCCTCGAGCTCATCGCCGGCGGCACCGTTCGGCTCGTGGTCAATACGCCCGCTCCAAAGTCCGGCGCGGTTCGCGACGCCGCCGATATCAGGCTCGCGGCCACCGCCGAAGGCATCCTGTGCCTGACCGCGATCGAGACGGCGGTCGCGGCGGCCGAGGCCCTGGACCCGGATCTGCGCTCACGACTGGCGGAGGTCCGTTCGCTGGGTGAGTGGGTGCCCGATCCAGGCAGGCCACGGGGTGCCGTTCCGTGGCGCTGAGGTTCAAACTCCTGGGCGTTCCGATCGCGATCGGGGCGGACTTCGTGGTCATCATGGTGGTCCTCGGCGCGCTGTGGCGGGCGCCGGAGGAGCTGCCCGAGTGGCTGGCCGTCGTCACCGGTTCGGTGCTGCTCCACGAGCTGGGGCACGCGGCCATGTTCGATTTCTTCGGCGTCAAGCCGGCGATCCGGCTGTACGGCGGCGGCGGCATGACCACGGGTCTGCGAGTCCCGCCCCGCCAGCACATCCTGATAGCGGCCGCCGGTCCGGCCATGGGACTGCTTGTCGGCGCGATGGTGGGCCTGGCCGCTCTCGCCGCCCCGGGCTTCGGCGCGAGTTCGATCGCTCAGGATCTGCTGTGGGTCAACCTCGGCTGGAGCCTCATCAACCTGCTGCCGTTCCCCGGCGTCGATGGCGGAGCGATCCTCAGCGAGCTCACCTCGATCGTCCTTGGTCGCCCGGCCGAGCAGGTCGGCCGAGGTGTCGGTCTGGTCATCGTCGGTGCCATCCTCGTCGGTTTGGTCGTTGTCGGCCTGTACGACTGGGCCTTCATCGTCGGCTTCGTGGCCGTGTTCAGCACGATCCGGATGGGTGCGCTATCGGACCTGATGGTGGGCAAGAGCATGGCCCACTCGCCTGCCAATCTGATGGCCGAGGGCCGCTACCAGGAAGCGTTCGACGCGACCCGGCTGGCGATGGCCGACAGACCGTCGGACATCGGGGCGATCGTTCTCGCCGCCGATGCTCTGCGGCTCATGACCCGGTACGCCGACGCCGAATGGGGCTACAACCAGGTGCTCCTGCGCGATCCGGGAATGGGCCATGCCCTGCGCGGTCGCCACCTGGTGAGGCTCGGGCTGGGTCGAGATGCCGAAGCGAATGCCGATCTCGAGGCCCTCCTGGCGCTACCCCGCGCCACCAACGCCATCCACCAGGCGAGCGCCCTTGCCACGGCCGGCCGACCCGTCGAGGCCCGCCAGCTGATTGTCGAGGCACTGGGTTCACCTCAGAGCCCACCGATCCAGCGCGTCCTCCAGAATCTCGACGCCGTCTACATCTACATGCTCGGCCAGATGGACGAGGCCCTCGGCCGGGTCGATCAGCTGCTTCGCTCCCAACCGGGCGACCCCGCCACACACGAGTTGCGGGCTCTGGTCCTGTGCGATCTCGGCCGCTTCGACGAGGCCCTCGACGAGGCCCGGCGTGCTCTCTCGGGCGCGCCGAAGCATCCTGAGTTCCACCAGACGTTGGGCCTGGTGATGCGGATGGGCGGCGACGCCGCCGCCGCGCTGCCGCATCTGATCGAGTCGGCCGTTGCTCGCCCGAACGGTGCCCGGCCACGCGGCGAGCTGATTACCTGCTACGCGCAACTCGGCCGGGTCGCGGAGGCGCGCGCCGCGCTCGAGACGCTGCCGGGCTTCGCGGCGCGCGACCCGTTCGTGGCCTACGCCCGGGCGGCGCTGGCGACTTCGGGCGGCGCCGCGGATGCCGCCGTGGAGCTCCTCAAGCAAGCAGCGACCGCGAGACCGGAGCTGGCCGTCCGGGCGCGCGTCGATCCGGTGCTCCGGCCGTCGATCGTGTGATTTCCTGACCGAGGCGGGACGCAGCGCGATGCTGCTTCGTCAATTCGAGCATGGTGGAGTTGGTGGACGTCGAGAGAGGGACTGACCAGATGCTCGAGCGGGTGAGGGACGCTCGCGCAGTCGACGGCATGGGCGAGGCGTTCGAGGCGCTGTACCGCCAGCGCTACCGCGACGTCTTCCGCTACGCGCTGCTGATGCTGCGTCGCGTCGAAGATGCCGAGGACGTGACCGGCGAGGCGTTCCATCGGGCCTACGCCGCGTGGTGCTCGGGCCACGGTCCAACCGGTCAGGCACTGCCGTGGCTGCTGCTGATCACCCGCCGCCTGGTGATCGACAGGGTCCGCCGCCGCCGGCTGATCTCATGGCTGCCGCTGGGTGGTCTCGCCCCCGATCGTGAGCCGTCCGACTCGGCCGACACGGGCCGGACCGAGTTCTGGCTCTGGTTCGATCGTTTCGCGCGGGAGCTGCCCGATCGGCAACGCGAGGTCCTGATCCTGCGCTATCAGCGCGATCTCGATGATGAATCGATCGCCGAAATCCTGGGGCTGTCGGCCTCGGGCGTGCGGTCACTCGTGGCGCGGGCCTGCAAGACGCTGCGCCGCAACCCGGAGATCTGGCGATGAACGAGAACGAGTTGAACGTCGAGACGGCGTCCGACGCCGAAGTCCTGGAGGGGGTTCGCAAGCACATGTCCAGCATCGAGCCGTTGGTCCCGCCGCCGCCCGCGGGCGACTGGTATGAAGCCGCCGCCGGCAAGCCCAGGCGGACGGTTATCCGCTCGAGGATCGGCTTCGCCGGGCTGGCGCCGCTGGTCCTGGTAGTGGCGGTCGTCACGGTGGCCGTGGGCGTCAACCTCGGTCGTGGTGGAGGCTCGGGGAGCAAGAGCACCTACGGCGTGGGGATCGAATACCAGCTGCAACCGGCCGCGGGCCAGCAGGTCAGCGATGCGGACATGGAAGCCACCCGCACGATCATCGCAAAGCGTCTGTCGGCCGCGGGGATGGACGACTCCAGCATCAACCCGGCGTTGCCGGACAAGTTCACCGTGACGGTTATGGGCACGACGGATATCGCGGCCGTCACCGCCGTGGTCGGACAGGCAGGGAAGCTGGAGTTCGTACCTCTACCGCCGGAAACGTACGGAATTGCCGGCAACGTCGGGGCGGTGACTCCGCTTCCGGCCATCGGCGATCCGATCGACCCGTCGTTGCCCGTGCTGCTCGACGGAAGTCGGCTCGATCCCGACGGCGTGGCGGCACAGCTGGGTACGACAGGGTCCTGGGAAGTGGCCTTCCTGTTCGACGCACAGGGCGCCGCGGTCCTGGCCACGTGGTCCTCGGCCCACGTCAACGAGTACTTCGCGATCGTTCTGGACGGCAAGGTGCTTTCCGTGCCTTACCTACAGTCCGCGATCCAGGATGGGGCTGGGGTGATTGCGGGCGCCTCGAACGAGTCTGAGGCCAGGAACCTGGCGGGCATCCTCAAGAGCGGTGCTGTACCGGTTCCTTTTGTGGTGGTCTCCGCGCAGATCCTCGGTCAAGTGTCGACGAACCCCATAGCGCCCTCCGCCACGATCCCGCCGTCGATCCCGGCCAGCGGGAGGACGCTCGGGAACGCCAACGCGCCGCACACGATCGACGTCTACGAAGACTTCCAGTGCCCGCTATGCAAGAACTTCACCACTGACGTCCAGCCAGTGCTCGTGGCGAACTACGTCGCGACCGGCAAGGCCAAGATCGTCTTCCACGACTACGTGGTCATCGATCAGTTCACGGGCGGAACGGAGTCTCTCGATGCCGCGAACGCAGCCATGTGCGCGGCCGACCAGGGCAGGTTCTGGCCGTATCACGACTGGCTCTTCGCCAACCAGGGCTCGGAGGGCTCGGGCGCGTTCACAAAGGATCGGTTGAAGGTCATCGGGGCGGCGGCCGGGATCCCGGACCTGACCACGTTCAACTCGTGCGTAGACGGCGGCACCCATGACGCCGACATCGCGACAGAACAGTCGCAGTTGCCGTCGGGCGTGCTGGGCGTGCCGGCGGTCATCATCGATGGCGGCCCTCCACTCGCCAGCTACGACTACGAGACCATCTCCGCGGTCCTCAACCAGATCATCGGCGCGTCGCCGAACCCCGTCGCGACGCCCGGGCCAACCGACACGTCCTCACCGAGCGCCATGCCGCAGCGGAGCGACGTGCCAACGGCAACCGCCACACCCTGATCCACGCCGGCGAGCGGCATTGAGGCGGGCCGCTCGCCCCGTGACCGTAGGTCACGCGTGGTCCAGCAGAGCGGGTGCCTCGGTCGCAACAGGCAGAACCATCGGCTCCACGTCGGCTGCCTCCGCCGCGGCAACTCGATCGCTATCCCGGAACCATGTCCAGAGCAGCGACGTCGCGATCGTGTACAGGACGATGATCGTGATGAAGTCCACGGTGTAGCCGACCGTGAAGCCGAGCGTGGCCTGGAGAAGGCTGTAGTAGGGCATCGCGAACATCCAGCCGAGCGACCACAGCATCGTCATTCCGGCGGCGAGAGTGGCGCGCTCGGCGGCCGAGACCCGCGCCATCGCGAAGGCATCGAAGATGGGGCTGCCGGCATTCATCAATGAGTTGCGCACGGTCAGGGCCATCACGACCGTCCACAGCACCGGCGAGAATCCCAGCACCAACAGGAACGGGATGCTGGCCCCCTGAACGAGCACGATCGAGCCGATCCGGCCTAACCGGCTGGCCAGTGCGGGCTGCGCCAGGATGGCGAAGGCGGTACCCAGGCTGGTCACGGCGAATATGAGATTCACGACCGGCAGGTCGAGGTTGAACTTGGTCTGCATGAAGACGTTGAGAAACGGAATGAGCTGACCCGCCCCGAGCGAGGTCAGGAAGCCCGGCAGCAGGAGCCGAAAGAAGAGGCGCCGGTCGAGGATCACCAGGCCGAATCGGCTCCGGGCGGGATGTCGCACGCGGTTGGCGGCCGGCCGGTCGTTGGTCAGCAGGTAGACGGTTCCCAGCGCAACCACGCCCAGCACGGCAACGCCCGCCAGGAGTATCTGGTACGGGGCGGCCTCGGACGTGAGTCCCAACTGGCCCGCGAGGGCGGTCGCCACCTGGGCGCCAACCACGGCCGAGATGAGTGAGGTCAGGAAGCCGAAGGCCGACCAGACGGAGAAGTACGTATTCCGCTGCTCCGGCAGGGTGTGCTCGGCGATGAACGGTATCTGCACCACCGACACGATCTGCGAGCCCGCGCCAAAGGCCATCACGCCCACGACCAGCAGGGCCCGATTTCCCGGCAGAAACGCGAACAGCGCAGCCGCCACCAGAGCCATTCCGGCGGCCATGACCGAACGCCGCCCGAATCGATCCGAGAGTGCGCTCGCCGGAAGCGCAACCACGACGCCTGCCAGCATCGACAGAGCCAGCATCCAGCCGAGCGTGGAATTGTCGACCCCGATCGACTTGAGGTAGAGGTTGAAGTCGATCCAGTACAGGCTTACGGCCGCGCCGTAGACGATGGTGGTTAGAAGGAAGAGTCGTGCGTCGCGGCCGAACCCCGTGAAGCTGTGCAGGTAGCGGGCCAGTCGCCCGGTCATGCCGCCCCCCGCGGCCGACGATGAGCGCCAGGCGCAGTTGGAGCAGGGGTCGTTGCGCGCGGTGCGGCGCCGCTTGGGTGGGTTGGCTTGTACATTTGGCTCAGTGCGCCAGGTAGGCGCCCAGTTCGGGGCCGGCCTCGTCGGCACGGTCGCGGCGAAGGGTGTAGTAGGTCAGGTTGCCCTGCTTCGAAACCGTCACGAGCCCTGCGCTGCGAAGCTGGGCCATGTGATGGCTGACGGTCGGCTTGCTGAGCCCCAGCTCGTTTGCAAGCTCGGTCAGATACCGGTCGCGCTCGGCCAGGAGCCGCAGTATTCGCAAGCGGCTGTCGTCGCCAAGGGCGCGGTACAGACGCACGGTCGCGGCCGGGGGATCGAGTCGGTCCGCGGCGCCGAGGGCCGAATCCGCGATGGGATAGCAGATGAGCTGCACGTCGCCGACTCTGGTCAGCGAGTTGTACGGACGCCCGAAGTAGCTGGGGGCCATGACGATGCGGCGGATGCGCGGCTCAGGTACGAAACGGATGCCGTTGGTAGTCTGCTCCACGAAGCCGATCGGATCGCGGGCCATGTCGTCCTGGCGACGGGCCGCAATGTCTCGGTCGAGCATGCGGTTGATGCGGGCTTCGACCGCTTCATAGCGGGGCAGCCAGAAATGGACGACCGACCGGGCAAGGGGCGCGAGCTCGGCCGCGGGCCTGGTCAGAACCGGGTGGCCTTTGTTCGAGTCGAGCCGGGCCTCGAGCTCACGGTAGGCATCGGCGTCGCCGTCGATGGCGCGGCGGGTCAGCCCGCCCAGGTCGGAATCATCCAGGAGCTCGCCGACCATCATTTCGAGCAACTCGTCATCGGTCATCGTGTCGATGGCGTCGACGACATCGCGGGCGGTCCGAATCTCCGGACGCCCAATCAGCATTCGGCCGAGTTCAGCCACGAAACCCGTGCACGTTCGAACGAACGTCTCGGAGCCCATCTCGGTCGCGAGGGCGGCCCGCGATTCCTCGAGCCAGCGTCGGTCCTCGGGCAGGAGGTCTGCGAGTTCGCCGCATTCGAGGCAGGCGCTCGTCAAGAAGTCGAAACCGGTCCGGGGATCCATGTCCACTGCAGGCAACTGCGCGGTCGTCAAGCCTGGGCGGACGAGTCCACCAGGTCTGATCGGGGCGCTGCCGGGGTTCCGTGTGGAGGCCATCTGTGGTCGTCTCGCTAACACATGTTAGATAGGAATCTAACATGGTGCGTCCCGGAATTCAAAGGGCGACGCGTTCGGAATCCTGGTTCCTGCCCGGTGTGTCGCCGCGCCGGCCAACCCGGCGCGTCAAGTGGTGCGCGCACAAGGACGCCCACCTGCTAGGATCGAATTTGTTGGCGACACCGAGGGGTTGGTCCGCGGCCTGGACGCCGACGCCGATGGGGTGAGGGATGAGCGCCGAGGGTTCGGGGGGCAGTTTCCGTACAGAATTGCCGACCATGCAGGCGGCGGCGACGCACGTATCGGACGTGAAGTGCCAGATCAGCGGTCAGCTGGCGCAGCTGATGAATCGCCTCGTCCCACTTGAGGGCACGTGGCAGGATCAGACGGCATCGAGCTTCCAGCTGTTGAAGAAGCGCTGGCTCGATGATGCCAACAGGCTGAGCTCGGCCCTCGATCTGATTGCCGAGGAACTCCGCCAAAGCGAGAAGGGGGCCTCGCACACATGAACACCGATGGCCGCATCGTGGGCACTTTCGCTGCGGTCTCGACGGTGGCCGCCGACTGTGGAGCCGTCGCCGACCAGATGAGCCTTCGGCTCGACGAGCTGAAGACCTACCTCAATCCGCTTGTCGGGACATGGACGGGCGAGGCGGCCGAGCGCCATCGCGCCCTCGAGGCGCAATGGGAACGTTCGGCCAGCGATCTGGCCACGGTTCTGCGGCAGATCCAGAAGGTTCTCGACGCCGCCTACCAGAACTACGCGGCAACCGAGCAGGTGAACGCCAGAATCTGGGGTTAGTCCGCGCCTCACGCGCCGCGTACCGAGTCGTCTCCATCCGAGCTACGGCGGACGCTCCGGCCCCCCGCCCGGCCGCGGCCCGTACAATGCCAGCACTCGCGAGACCGCCGCGAACGAAGCGGCGCGCCGATGGAGGAGCTGGATCGAATGACTGCCCCAAGCGTCAGGTTCACCGACGAGCGACTGGCCAACGGCCTGCGGCTCATCATCTCGGAAGATCACCTGGCGCCCGTGGTGGCGGTGTGCATCTGGTACAACGTCGGCTCCAAGCACGAGGTTCCGGGCAAGACCGGCTTCGCCCACCTTTTCGAGCACGTCATGTTCCAGGGCTCGGGCCACGTCGGGAAGGCTGAGCACATGGCGCTCGTCCAGGCCGCCGGCGGCACCCTGAACGGCACCACCTTCTTCGACCGAACCAACTACTTCGAGACGGTCCCGAGCCACCAGCTCGAGCTCGCGCTGTGGCTCGAGGCGGACCGAATGGCCACGCTTCTCGACGCCCTCAACCAGGAGAACCTGGACAACCAGCGCGACGTCGTCAAGAACGAGAAGCGTTCCTCGTACGACAACCGACCCTACGGGACGTGGTTCCACAAACTGGGGGAGCATTTGTTCCCGCCGGATCACCCCTACCACCACCCCACGATCGGGTCCATGGAGGACCTCGACGCCGCGTCACTCGAGGACGTGGCAGCGTTCTTCCGGACCTACTACGCGCCGAACAACGCGGTCCTCTCGATAGTCGGCGACGTCGAGCCGGCGCAGGCGCGGGCATGGGTCGAGCGCTACTTCGGCCAGATCCCGGCCAACCCGGCCATCCCGCCGCTCGGCGACGTGAGCCTGCCGCCCGTCCTTGGCGCGGAGTCGCGCGAGGTGGTCGAGGATCGAGTGCCGCTGGCGCGCCTCTTCTTCGGCTTCCGGGCGCCGATGCTGGGCGACCCGCGGTTCGACGCGCTGGAAGTGGCCGCCCAGATACTCGCCGGCGGCAAGGGCAGTCGACTGTATCGGCGGCTCGTGCGCGGGGAGCAGATCGCCCAGGATGTCGCATTCTTCTCGCTGGGCCTGGTCGGCGGTGCGTCGCTGCTGGCGGGCCAGGCGACCGCCCGCCCCGGCGCCGATCTGGCGGCTCTCGAGCGAGGCTTCGAGGAGGAGTTGGAGCGGCTCGCGCGCGAGCCCGTCACCGCTGACGAGCTCTCACGGGCCAGGGCCCTTATCGAGACCTACGAGCTCGAGGCGCTCCAGCGAGTCGACGAGCGGGCGGATCGGCTGTCCATGTTCGCCACCCTGCTCGACGATCCCGACATGATCAACCGCCAGCTCGACCGCTATCTCGCGGTCACCGCGGCAGACATACAGGCGGCGGCCGCGGAGGTGCTCCGGCCGGACAACCGGGTCGTGCTGACGTATCTCCCGTTGACGGAGACGGCGACCGGCACGACCGACGAGGAGACGGCCGCATGACGCTCGAGCAGATCCTCTCGGCGCGTCCGTCGCCAGGGCGGCCGCGAACCTACGAGTTCCCGCAGTTCGAGCGGACGGTCCTGCCCTCCGGTCTGCAGGTTCTGGCTGTGAATCTGCCGGGCCGGCCAATCGTGGCGGCGAACCTGGTCGTGCGGCGTGGAGCCAGCGACGAGCTCGCCGAGGTCGCGGGAGCCACGGTGCTGGCCGCGCGGGCAATGACCGAGGGCACCCAGCGCTATCCGGGAGTGGAGCTGATCGAGGCCGGGGAGCGGCTGGGCGCGACGCTTCACGTCGACGCCGGCTGGGACGCATTCACCGTGTCTGTCGACGTTGCCGCGAGCCGTCTCGGAGCGGCGCTGGAGTTGCTGGCCGAGCTGGCGGAGCGGCCAACTTTCCCCGAGTCGGATGTGGCGCGGCTGCGGGATGAGCGGCTGAACGACCTGCTCCAGGTCAGGGCCGATCCGCGCCGGCGCGTCGAGCGAGCCTTCGCCGCTACGCTCTACACCGCCGACTCGCCCTACGCCAGGCCCGCGGCGGGTGACGAGGAGACGGTTCCGCGGCTGACGCCCGAAGTCCTGCGGGGAGTGCACCGGACCGTGCTCGATCCGCGCCAGACCGCGGTCATCGTCGGTGGCGACCTGAGCGGGCTCAACGTGCCGCACCTGGTCGAGGCGGCGCTCGGTTCGTTTGGCATGGTGGGGTCGTCCGCCGGCACGGGAGCCGAAGCGGCCACCACGGCGCCCCGAGCCGTGTCGGCGGTCGATCGCCCGATCGTCCGCTTCTATCATCGACCCGGCTCGGTCCAGACCGAGCTGCGGGTCGGCCACGTCGGGCTCGCCCGTCGAGTGCCCGACTTCTATGCGGTCCAGGTCATGGCGGCGATCCTGGGCGGCCTGTTCAACTCGCGTCTTCAGATGAACCTGCGCGAGGACAAGGGCTACACCTACGGCATCGGTGCCGGCTTCGACATGCGTCGAGCCGCGGGCCCGTTCTCGGTGCGGACCGCAGTGCAGACCGCGGCCACCGTGCCATCGATCTCCGAGTCGCTGGCCGAGTTGCGTCGCATCCGCGAGACCAAAGTGACCGCCGCCGAGCTGGCCGCCGCCCGCGACTACCTGGTCGGCGTCTTCCCGTTGCGGTTCGAGACGCCCGGCGCGGTGGTCGGTGCGCTGACCGGCGTCTTCGTCCACGACCTTCCCGATGACGAGTTGACGCGCTACCGCCGCGAGATCGAGGGCGTCACGGCGGAGGCGATTCAGAAGGCCGCGCAGGACCACATCCATCCCGATCGGCTGGCCATCGTTGCCGTCGGCGACGCGGACGCCGTGGCGGCCGAACTCGATGCGGCCGGCTTCGGCGAGCTGGAGGTGATCACCGAGGAGATACCGGCCGAGGCGGAGGCGGGCGAAGCGGAGGAGGAAGCCGAGTGATCGTCGTGGTTGGGCTGCCGGCCTACGCCGATTCGCCGGATGGCGAGAAGTGCGCCGGCGGACTGGTTGTGGAAGTCGCCGCCGCGGCGCGGCGGCGCGGCGCTCAGGTCGAGCTGGTGGGCAAGGTAGGCAACGACGGGGCAGGGGATGCGGTGGTAGTGTCCCTCGGACGCCTAGGCATAGGGCACGCCGCACTGCTCCGCGACCCCGCCCGCCCCACGCCCGTTCTCGTGGCCGATGCCAGCAACGACGTGGAAGTGGACGAGGACGCCCCGGCGGCCCTGCTGCTCCCCGAAGACGCCGACGCTCGCCCCGCGCTCGAGGCGGCCGATCTGGGGCTGGCTCTGAGCTTCCTGCCCGGGGCAGGCGTCGTGGTGCTGGCCGATCCCATCTCCGATCTGGCGATTGCGGCGGGGATCGAAGGCGCTGCCTTCGCCGGCGCCCGACTGATCGTGCTGCTGCCGGCCGGGTCCCCGCCGCCGCCGGTCCCGGCTGAGGCGACGGTGCTCGAGGCTCCACTCGACGACGACGGCTCGTTCGGTCGGATGGTCGGCGTCTTCGCGGGCGCCCTCGACGCGGGTCTCGATCCAGCGGCGGCATTCAACGAAGCCGTGTCCGCATCCGGCTGGGAGCCCGTTCCGGACTAGCGCCGCGGGTGAGGGGCGAAGGGCGGTGGGCATGGCCGCGGGGATGGCTGCGGGCCTCACTGGCCGGCGCCCGCATCCTGTAGAGTGCCGACCTATGGACCGCGCAACGAACGGACTGCGAAACGAGGGAGCCGTCGGCCTGCCGCCCGACTTCGACCCGAACGCTCAGACTCCGGTGGACCGAGCCACGGCCATCGCCGCCATCTCGCAGGCAGACGACCTGATGGAGCAGAGCGAGCCGGACAGGGCCCTGCCTCTCTATTCACGAGCGACTGCAACCGGCGATCGCGACGTCGAGGCGGCCGCCTACTACGGCCTCGGCAACGTGCTCTACAGGCTCGACCGCGAGACCGAGGCGCGCGAGGCCTGGGAGCGAGCGACCAGCCTGGGTGAGACGCCTGCGGCGTACCGGGCCTGGCGTCAGGTCGCGGCGGCAAGGGTTCGCGAGGGTGACTTGCGAGGCGCGGTTGCCGCCTATCACGAGTGTGAGAAGCGCGCCCCGCGACAGGACCGGGCCGAGATCGCCTCGCGTTTGGGTTGGCTGAACAAGGAGACCGGCAACGCCGGGGCCGCCAATCGCTACTTCGCCCGAAGCCGCGGCGACAAGCTACCGCCCTTCATGACCTACCTGATCATCGCGGTCACGGCGGTGACCTCTCTCTCGGCCATGTCGGGCGCGGCCGGCGCTCACGGCGGGCTTCTCCTGAATTCCCTGGAGGGACAGCTGGCCCTTTTCCCTCCGGCTGTGGCTCATGGCGAGTACTACCGCTTGCTGTCGGTCACCCTGGTCCACGATTGGACGAGCCCCTTTCATTTGCTCTTCAACATGTACGCGCTGTGGTATGCCGGTCAGCTGGTCGAGCGGATGTATGGCTCGTGGGTGATGCTGGCTCTCTACGCCGCCTGCGGTGTCGCCGCCAGTGCGGTGAGTTACGCCTTCGGGCCGGGCGGCGTGGCCGTCGGAGCCTCTGGCGCGATCTTCGGGTTGTTCGGCGTCGTGCTGGTCGCGACTCGCTTGCACCACGCCATCCTCGACGCCCAATCGCGGGCGATCGCCTCGCAGGTTGGTTTCCTGATCGTGCTGAACCTCGTGCTGGGCTTCTCGGGGATCTTCAACGTCGATAACTACGCCCATGTGGGCGGGTTACTGGCCGGCCTGTGGTTGGCCTTCGTTCTGCCACCCGGCCAGGTGCAGACCCTGGCCTCCGTCTGGCAGGCGCCACGCGGCACCCGGTCGCCGGCTCAGGCGATTGCGTTCCGGATGGTGGGCGTCGTGGCTCTCGC
>Ga0182027_10008734_pt1 | contig 14685 bp, 10 predicted proteins | sample 712E1DmetaG_FD_121300 | JGI IMG/M metagenome (GOLD analysis project Ga0182027, IMG submission 121300) | Permafrost microbial communities from Stordalen Mire, Sweden - 712E1D metaG (Illumina Assembly) | ecosystem: Environmental > Terrestrial > Soil > Wetlands > Permafrost | place: Sweden... | reverse complement strand
CTTGTTCGTGTCGGTTCCGCCATAGAGCACCGAGTTGGTTTCAAACGTGCAAACCAGTTGGTCTCCGGCATAAACATGGAACAACTTCTTGCCGCCTTTTTCCTCGTAGATGTTCCCGATCCAAACCTGGAGGTTGGTCGGGGACTGATTGTTCCATTTCCACAAGCGGGCGTCGTCCGCCGCGTAGCCGAACTTCACCAGCATGAAATTCGTTCCGGCCTGCGCGAAACGCACCAGCCGGTTTTCCGCATCATAGACCAGCGATTGCGAGTTGGTCGCGCCGCCGCGTCGCACAATCATGTTGCCGCACAAATCGTAAAGGTAAGTGTAGCCGAAGGCGCTCTTGACGGCCTGTGGCCGCCGGACGCCGTAACCGTAACTAGACCCGCCGCCCTCGATATTGTTGGTGATGGTGCCGACGGCATCGTAGCCGTAATTGCCAGACAAGCCTCCCGTTCCCGTGTAGCTCTTGATGCGGTGCAAATTGTCATACGTCATGCTCATGGTGTTGGTGAGGCCGGTGCCGCTGATGGAAGCGATGTCCGCGCTGTTCGAGTAGGTAAAGGTCCGGCTGAAAATTGAACTGCCAGAAACTGCCGAGATGTTTTGCAGACGTTTGGACACGGAATAGTAACCGCGGCTGGTGGTCACACCATTGCCATATAAATAATTCGTCGCGTGCCCGAATTCATCATAACCTCCCGCGCTGATCGTGTAAAAGGCGCTGCCGCCGACGCGGGACACCTGTTTGAGAGTCCCGCTGGTGAAATAGGCGTTGGTGATGACCGGGCCGGAGTTTGGATAGGCGATGGTCGTGACGTGATCCCCGTCGTTATAGGTGTAAGTGTTGGTGTAACTCTGGCCGTTGATATTCAGGTAACGCACGGTCTTGACCAAGCGCCCGCGAGAGTCATATCCGTTTTTCTCCCACCCTTCGCTGTCGGTCGTTTTGTAGAGCAGCGTCGGATAAACGATGAAGTTGCCGTCGTCGCTGCTGTCATAAACGTAGGTATTGGTGAAAACTGGAACGAGCGTTTGGTTGGTATAATTGAGGCTGTAAATTTCCTTGCTCAGTATCCGGCCCAACGGATCTTGCTGACCGGACGAATTTGCGTAATTCAGTTTGATGACATTCCCGCGCGCATCGGTTTGCACGCGGAGACGGCCAGCATAATCCCGCTGATATTTCCACTGGCCGAGATAGGGGTCGGCCATCGCCACCATGCCGCCTGCGTTGTCGAAGGCGTAATAGATGTTTTCCGAATTGTTGTTTACGATGTTGGTCAGGTTGTCGGCCAGATCATATTTCAGCGTCGTGATGTAGGTGTTGGCACCGTCCACTTCCTGAATCTGGTTGGTGTGGCCAAAGGCATCGAGGCCATAGCGACGCACCTTGCCGTCTTCGTCGGTGCAGATGACCCACCACGGATCGCCGCTGTTGACGTAGCTCCAAGTCTTGGCCGCCAGCGGAGAACCCGTGTCGCCGGTCAGGTCAGTCTTGCTGCTGAATGCGCCATTGGAATCGAAAGTAACATTCACAGGCCGATTGGTCGCCACGCGACCATCAGCAGCATAGCCAATCCAGGTGGCGGTCAGACCGGTAGTGGGTTTGCTGAAAGTGATTGAAGTCCCAAAAATTGGCCAAGTGGTCAGGACGGTCTTGCCGCGCCCATCATAGGCGGTTGACACCACCCGGTAATTTCCATTTTCACCCTGGTTGCGCGACTGGACGGTTCGCCCGAATCCATCAATGTAGGTTCTATTGGTGAAACCGCCGACACCGTCATTCATCACCGTGTCGGTGTAATTGGTCGCCACACCGGAAGTGATTGGCTTCAAGGCGGCGGGGTAGAAAAACTTTTTCATCCAGACGGTTGTGCCGCCGCCCACGGGAATTTTATCCGTTTCAACCGGACGCAGGAAGGTATCGAAACTGTTGCTGATGGTTATGCCCGTTGGGTCGGTGGAGGTTGCAAGCTCGCCCGAACGCGCATCGTAAGTGGTCGTGGTCGTAAAGCTTCCGGTTGTTTTCGTCGCCGGATAAGTATTGTAAGTGGAATCGTAAGTAATGGTGGTTTGGACGCCGACCGGGTCGGTGGTTGTGCCGACCATTCCATACAAAGTGTAGCTACCGTAACTGTTGGTGGCATAGTAACCGGCGGAAATCCTGGTCAGCTTGGTGGCAATCGCTCCACTTGACTGGTCGTATGTATATTTCGTTTCCTGAATCACACTCTTGTTTGTATCCGTAAGGGTGACATCGTCCTCGTGATCGAGGATATAACTGTTGCCGGAAAGAGTTGCATAGTGTGTGTTATGGAATTTGGTGTCGGTGCCATCGGCATCTGAGAAGGAAAAACTGCCGACACTGCTGGGGTTGAAGCCCGTTACCAGACCGTATTCGACTTTATTGGTCAAATTGCCGGTGCCGTTGTCGTAAGCGAAGTCCGTGGCCGTGACTTTGGGCGTGCCGTTGCCGGGATAATCGCAGTCAAAGGTCAGCGTCGTGAACGGGAAATAACGGCCATTGCCTAAACTGGTTTGGTCAACCTGATTGATTTGGACGTGGTAAAGCTCGTTGTCATTCCCGTAGGTTTCAGTCCGCCAGGCCTTTCCCGATTTGGCGAAGTTGCCCGCGCCGGTGGTGGAATTGGTGTCCTGATATTCGCCCAAAGCCGAATAGTTTCTGCCGCCCCCGGTGTGGAAATAAGTCACCGTCGTGCGCAGGGTGGAATCAGTATTGGTGACCACGGCAAAACCGTGAAACTCGCGCCGGACTCCGTCAAAGAAGCCGCCCCCGTAACCGTAGGTCGTCGTTTGCGGCGGATTGATGCCGTCAGATGCGGTCACCGCCGCCGTCACCTGCCGTGGGAAGGGCATGTGGCTGACGGAATTGGGATTGGTGGGATCCACTCGATTATCGTAGGCGGTGGACGGGTTGTAGGTGACGCTGAGATTGCCGCCGACGCCATTGTTGATGTTGGTCAGCAAATCCGGGAACGGCCCCTGATTTAACTGGACCAGAAAATAATTAGCAGTGGGGGTTCCGCTAAAATATACCGCCATCACCCGGTCCAGCAACCCGTCGCCGTTTATATCCATTAAAGTGGTGACTTCACCGTAGCCATCCACGGAACCTTGCGGACTCCACCAGGGAGCATCCGTGCTCAGGTTATAATGGCCTTGGTTCTCGATGTTGGTCAGGGTAATTGGCGTGGTGTTGAAACCGTGGCCGTTGTTCAAGTAAACGAACCACCTCGTGGTTGAGGTGTTCAAGGAGGTCTGATCCAGCACGACCCGGTCCGGCAATCCGTCGCCGTTGAGATCGAACAAACCCACAAACGGCAAATCCAAGATGGCATCAGAATAAAAAGTGGTCGTGCCATAGGTAACCAGACCATTATTCGCCTGGGCAACGACTCCCGGCCAGACGTCGAAAGCGCCCGGGACATTGGCGGAAGTATTGGTGGATTCAAAGGAATAGCCATTGTTGTATTCCAAGGCAAAGTAAGAGGTTGGATGAGGCAGTTCCTGTCCGGCATATCCGTTGGTGGGATTCATCGGCCACATGACGTGATCGGGCAAACCATCGCCATTGAGGTCAATCATGTGAGAATCCGGAGTTTCAATGCCCGCCCAGTAATAGGGTGGATTATAACTTGTTTGGCCACCCGGATAATTGTTCCAATTGAGACTGTGATAGGGGCCGAATTGCCTGGGCGCAGTGAAATTGGTTCCCGTGTTGAACTGCACCATGAAATTGGTCATCGCCCCTTGGGTATAATAGCCGGACAGCACCCGGTCGGGCATTCCATCGCCATTGATGTCAAACAACCCCACGTTGACGCCGCCGGATTCCACGCAAAAATACAATCCTGAATTCTGGTCGCTCAACGCTACCGGCCCGGTGGATACCGGCCAGGCGGTCACCCCGGAAAATCCCTGCCCGGTGTTCACCTGGACTTCATAATTGGTATAAGGCGTATAAGGCAGGGTATTATTGACCACTGTATTGAGGGCTGCCCAATAGTCCATCACCCGGTCGGGCAAACCATCCCCGTTGATGTCCCGGATGCGTCCGTAGGGAGTGTTTAATTGGTCATAGCCGCTGCCGTCGGGAAAGGGATTGGAACCGGTGGGCGTTAAACCGGGGCCGGTGGAGGTGGGGCCAAAGGCATAGCGCGAGCCGAATCCGTGGCCCTGCATCCCCAGATTTTTTTGCACCAGATACTGGCACGGTGAAGTTGAGTTGTCATAACTCACCCGGTCGGGCAAGCCATCCCCGTCCATGTCCACCAGATCGGCAACCGTATAACTAAATTGCCCCTCATCATTGATTTCCGACACCTCCGGCTCATAAGAACCCGAACTGGTGCCGGGCGTGTTCAAAATCATGTTGGTCCACATAATCGTGGAGCCAAACGATACGCCATTGGGGTTTGCCTGATAAGCGAACGTGTTGGTCAAAAATGCGCTGGCGTTATTACCAGCATCGAAACCGTAAACGACCACATTCGTCAGCAGAGAGCGGCTGGTCGCCGGGGAGATTCCATACTTGAGGTTGTAGCTCCAGACGTTCTGTGATCCGGCCTGACACAAAATGTTGGTTAACCGCCGGGCTTGCTCGGCGCGGAAACCCGACCGAAAGGAAAAGTGCCAATCGTTGGTCCGAACCTCAGTTTGAAAGATGATTTTGTCCGGCCCGGCAACATTGGCTGAATAGCCGTTAAAATTGGTATGGCCGTTGTAGGCGATTTGGGCGGGATAAAGGGTTCTTTCCGGCAGGCCGGTAAAGGGGCTGGTGTAGTTGGTATAGACAATCGCGGTCCAGTCCCCGGTGGCGGTGACGATCTGGTCCAGCGCCCAATGAAAGGTGCCGCTGTAACCGCTCCAGCCGGTCTTGGGGTTGGCCATGCGGGAGCCGGCAACCTCCCCGAAGTAATAGGCATTGCCGCTCTTGTCATAGACCGTCCATTTGTTGTTTGACGTGTCAAGAAAGCAGCGCAGAAACTCGGTGTCCGTCTCGGCCCGGTATTCGACGACGGAACTGTTGGTGGCCACCGAAAACAATTTGTATCCCTTGCCAAGCAGATTCAGCATGAACCCTTTGCTGTCGTCATACTGAGTCAACGGGGCCGGGGGATTGGCGGTCGAATACGCGATGGGGATGCCATCCCGCGTGTTGCGCTCAATGGAGCCGATCTCCAGCTTCCAACCCATGCCGCACCAGCCGTTTTCTTCCGCCGAAGAATACCCCAAAGCCAGATTCGGTTCCGAGCCATTCCGGGCGGGCGCGCACGCGATGGGAATCGAATAACCGAAGCTGCCGGTAAACAAATCCACCTTTTGTTGCCCCCGCTTGCCCAACAGGTCGGCGGCTTGAACTTGCTGGTCCGAGGCGGAATTTGGGCCGCCGCTGGCGCCCGAATTTCCTATCTGAGCCTGGCAATTCTCCAAGGCCGTCCACAGAACCATGAGCGCCACTGAAAACCGTTTCATGTTTTTCATAAATTTCATAAAGTGGGTTATTGCCGTCTGATTACTGAATCGGGTTGTTGCTGTATGCAGGCAGTCCCGGCGCAGCTTCGGCCGAATTCGGATTCAAACCGACCTGGGTTTCATACAAGTCCGGCAGGCCGTCATTATCCGAGTCCAGTTTCCAACCCGGATTGTAAGACAACGGATTGTTGCCGTTCAATATCTCGTCCGAATCGGAAATACCGTCGCCGGACGTATCGGCAAGATAGGGATTGGTCTTGGACACCAGCCGCTCATAGGCATCTGTAAGTCCATCTAAATCAGTATCTTGTGGAGTTCCAAGAATCAGGAAACAGGCGGTGTTTGGCAGATTGGTAAGGGTGTAAACATTTCCGTGGAAGCTTTGTCCCATCCACGCCCAAGCCTTGTTTGTGTCGCTGGAAAAATCCAGAATTGAATTGGCGAAGACATCATACGGAGTGTTATCGGAACCACCTTGTATGGTGAAGGTTATGGCCATCGCGCCGCTGGTGGCGGTGGCGGTGACATTGGTGATCCAAACATTTGTGCTGGTGATGGCGGTCACCGAACCGGCAGGCTGCAAGCCGCCCTGTCCGGTGATGATGTCATAGGTGCTTGGCAAAGAGGACGGACTGGACGGGGCGGAAACGATGTTTTCCATCGCCGTGTTCCACGGACTGATTTCATACCAAGTGTAATTCCAGTTAAAAATGGCCTGAACATCATTGGAATTGAGCGGATAATTGTAGGTCGCCACCGTGTTGAACAGGCCGTGAGCCTGCAAGACCCCGTTACTGTCGCTGCCGATGTAAAAGCCGTTGGCAAGAACATCGCTCCCCGGCCAGACGGGCAAACCGCCCGGATCATTCGTCGCCAGCACACCGTCCAGATAAAGCGAGACATTGGTGCTCGAATAGGTCAACGCGATGAAATGGAAATAATTGGTCGTCCAATCTATCGGCGTGGAAAGGGTATAGGTGTTTCCCGAACTGTCGTTGGTCTGCGCTGAGAAATAAATGTTCGCCCCGGCATCGTCCACGTAAATACTCCACCAGCCATAACTGGAATCAGGCGTGTAGCCGCCGACTTCAATCAATCGTCCCCACTCCTGCGGTCCAAGTCCGCCATTGGCGTCATTGGTGCTGGACCAGTTCGCCGCAAACCAAAAGGTCACGCTGCCAACGTCCACGGTCAAATTGGTCGTGCCGTCAGCTTCATAGACGTTATATTGCAACCAAGCCGGGATGTTTGTATCCACCACGAGCGAATCGCCGTTGCCGAGGTGTGAGAAATTGAGGTTTGTGAACGAGACCGGCGCATAGCCCAAATCGCTCGTCCAGTTGGTGTTGTCCTGGAATGACCACGAATCCAGCGGCGAATTAGTGGGACCACCCCTCCAACCGGGCGGCAGAACTTGGGCACCAGCCGCTCCCGCCAGAAAAAAGAGCAGCATGACGGGTATGATTAGCTGGAATAACTGGAAGTTCAATTGAATGTGATTAACAGTTTTCATAGGTTGCCTTTTAGAAGTTGTCCCTCCCGTTCGCGCCCGCAGTTGGATGCCCCGCGTTCATTTTGCCCGAAAATATCCTGCCGCATGTTTCCTCATTCCGTCCAGATTTTTTTCTGTGACATTTGGGAAACAACAGACCCGGTTTTGCCAAAGTTCGCGGCGGCTGTCTAGTATTAAATGCGATAGTTGTAACGTCTATGTTTTCCGGGGCTTTTTTCTTCCAAACTTGGCGGGCATGGACATCCAGTATCGCAAGCGAGTGGCAAAGAACGTGCGCGCGTATCGGAAAAAGATGGCCTTGTCGCAAGAATCGCTCGCCGAGCGCGCGGACATGCACTGGACATTCATCAGCGGCGTCGAACGCGGCAAATACAATCTTTCGCTGTCCAGTCTGGTCCGCATTGCCAAGGGGCTTGGCCGCGAACCTTACGAGCTTTTGAAATAGGCGCGTTGCAAAATCAAGTTGTTGGGATAAAATTATCATGCCGTCGCGGTTTCTTCTACCAGTGAAAGAATGCGGGAAAGGAAATCTTGCGTGTCGAACGGCTTCTCAATGTAATCCGCCGCGCCAAGGTCAAGGCCGCGCTGCTGATTTTCAATGCTGGCATTTCCTGCCACAAATACAATTGGTGTTTCCGCCAGTCGGGGGATTTGCTTCAAATCCATGAACAGGTCAAATCCGCTGCTGGACACTTCAACGTCAAGGGTGATTAAGTCGAACGCCTGTGTTTGAGCCAGTCGCAAGGCCGTCTTGGCATCCAAAGCCCCTTGCGTTTCGCAACCGGCTCGTGTCAGTAGAAATCGCATCATCGTTACCACAGCCACTTGGTCGTCCACCACCAGAATTCTTGTCTTGTTTCTCATAAACCGACGGAGTTCCCGCCAACCCAACAAAATCATTTTTCTGAATCGCAATACATTTCTATGCTCTTTCCCAAAACCATGCAAGATTAAAATAAACCCATGTTGGGTGTTCTAGTTTCCGCGCACTCATGCTTTGCTAAAAAGCTATGCCGCGTCCGCGACAACTGAAAATCTTGGGTGACACCATTCGGAATCGCCGGAAGCATGTCGGCATGAGCCAAGAAAAACTGGCAGAAAAAGCCAGCTTGCATCCGGTTTATATCGGCAAAGTCGAACGCGGAGAGCAGTGGATTAGCTTGCACGCGCTTTTGCGAATTGCCAAAGCTCTTGGCGTTCGCGTCCGTGATTTGGTTGACGAGCTTTAAGACCGTCGGGCGAACTCTGACAACGACTGGCCGGACAATTTCAAGAAACAGTTGGGGTATAATTTTCCCGTCCGTGGATTTTCCCGATTCACGGCTGGCTGCGTTTGCCGCCCGATTCATTTCAAACATTTCTAAGGCGTCCGTCACGGAACGCAAGCGCAAAATGATATTTTGACGATATTTCGTCAAAATATAATTTTCGGCAAGGCCGGGAATTAACCTTCCGTGCATGGGTCGAAAACCAAAGACGCGCCGGAACTCCTACGGAGCCTGGCTGCTGTTCCTGCGCAAAGAAAAGGGGCTGTCGCAGGAAGAAGCGGCCAAGCAAAGCGGCATTCCCCGGACCACCTTGATGTATTGGGAACGGAGCGGGAATATCACTGGCCGCAAGCAAATTTTGAAGCTGGCAAAAACCTACGGCGTTTCCGTCCAAAAATTTTTGCGCGCTGAAAAATCCCGTCAAGATTAGTTTTAATGGCGCGGAAAACAGCCCGATATGATTCCGCCCGCGAACGCGCTGACTAGCGCCATGTCATTGGATTTTGGATTCGCGTGGGGATAGGATGCGACAAACTATTTTGCCGGGGTGTTGGTAGTTTGCATTAAATTCTCACCGGCCTGCTGCACATGGCGGATCTGTTTTTCCGGGACACTGCTGCGGAAGAAAATACAGCCGTTGTTTTGCCCGTTGACCTGGCGCAAATCGGCGGCGTAAGCGCCTTCCATCACCAACACAAAACCCGGCGGACTGTCAAAGCCGTCATTTTGCGTCGGCAACACTTGGATGGGAATTTGGGCGACCGCCAGTTTTTGAAACGCCGTCTGATTGAATTTCATCACCCGCGCCACATTGGCAATCTGCGCCGCCATTTTATGGTCGTAGTAATCAGCAAATTTCAGGCAGATGAGGCAGGTAAAGACGATCACCGCAAAAATGCCCCACAAGATGCTGGTGGTCCATGCGGTTTTCCAAATCCGTTTTGTCCATTCGGACTTGGCTTCGTCGGCGGCATCCTGAATTTTTTCCAGCGTTGGCATGACCTTCCAAGCCAGATCGTTGGTGTGCTGCACGAAGGGCGCGATGATTTTCTGGTTGATGCCGGATTGAATCGAGTTTTGAACGCCCTGCACGATGGCTTTGGTGTCCACCTGTGCGCCGAGATTTTTCACCGTCAATTCAATGGCTGCAATGGTTTCATTGCATTTTTCCTGGGTTGCGCGGCAAAGCTCGTCGGTCTTTTCGGCATGGTTCGTGATGTTGGCATCGCGGGTTTCAATCGTCTTGGCGAGCGAGTTAATTTCCTCGCGCAGTTCCTGAAGGGTCGCCAGCGAATCGGCGTTGGCCGAAATCATCCGGGCGGGGATGCGCTCGGCATAATGGGCATACACGTCCAGCACAAGGAAAAGCTGGCTGAAAAACTGCGTGCTGTCGCCGTCAGCGAAGCGATAATAAACCGCCCGCGCCAACTCCCGCTTTTCAGCGGGATAGGCGGCGAGCATTTCTTCAAATAAATCGGATTCGGGCATAACGTCTCCTTTCAATTCGTAAGATTCACTTTCGCGCCGCGCTTGGCGGACAGCGGTTCGCCGATGGGCGGCGCGGTTTTGGGTTTGATGGTGGCCGCTTCAACGGCGGGCAATAGCTTGGCGGCAATCTGGTCGTATTGATTGAACATGGTGGCGAGCCAGTCCTGCAAGACACCCCGCGCCATGATGTCCAAACCAAGCGTGTCGTTGCCGATGGCTTCATTGAACGGGATGCCGCGCTGCTGCTCGGCCTCCAGCTTGGCGAGCCGGAGTTTCACAAATTCCGACAGCACCGGCACGGTGAGGGTGACTGCGCCGCAGTCGAGCAATTCCTTTTCCAGCGGGCTGTTGTCAAACATCCGGGTTTTGGACGCCCGCGCCGGGTTGCGGACGATAACGTAATCCACCTGCCTGCCGCAGAACTGGCAGACGGCAGCGAGGTTGGTCATCACGTCCAAATCATCGAACGGAAACACCATGAGCGTGATGCCGATGTTTTGCGCGCTGGCGATGTCAAAGAAATGCGTGGACGAAAGCGCCTTCATCAACTGGCCGTCCAGATGCGCCCGTGGGTCAATCAGGGTGACGGGTTGGGTGGTGGTTTTTCGCAGAATCAAAATGAGTTCGTCCAGGTCTTCGGCCTGACCGTTTAATGGCGTGAGTTTGACTTGGCCGGGGAATAATCGGGACAAGGTGCGGTTGTCGCCGTCCAGATCAAATCCCTGCCACGGGATGCCGCGTTGGTTAAGCCAGCACGCGCGGGCGGCGGCTTCGATGCTTTTGCCCATGTTTCCTTTGGCCTGCATGGGCAGTATCAGGCGATGTTTCGTTGTTTTCATTCAGGTATGTTGAACCGATATTGGTTCGTTGTTTTGGTTGTTGTCATTGCTGCCTGCGCCGGCGTTGGTGCCGATGCAGATGGATTCACCGTGGCCGGCTGTGCCGTCACCGCTTCGCTTTCCCAATGAGGCCGCGCCTGACGTTTCAGGTAGCGCCGGTAAAACTGGTGCAAACCCTGAAATGTGATGACACAATCTTTTTCGGTGCGAAGCCGTGCGGCGATTTCCTGCCATGTCCAGCGCTGCTGGCGTTGCTCGCGGATAAACTCCGCGAACGGTTCGAGGCGGCTGCGATAAGCGCGTCCGCCGTTACGCCGTTCTTTTTTGGTTTCCGAATCCATTCGCCGCCAGTTTAGGCCAGCCGATGAAGATTGCGTTAGCGAGTAGTGGGCGGATTAAGCGGGAAAGTGGGCGAGTTAAACGCGATAGCGTTTTTACCTGTTGAAAGGCATTGAATCGCCGGGTTGAAACCTGTTGAACGGTGTTGAACCGCGATGCTGAAATCTGTTGAATGGCGTTGAATTCATCAACGCTTTTCAACGCAATTTTTTCATTTCACGCGGCGCATAGCCGAGAACCTACGATTTTTCGTAGGGGTGGGGCGTCCCACTTCCAAGCATCCAATCAGGATGCCAACTCATTGATTAAATACCGGGCGATTAGCGTTGAATCGGAATGTAGCAAACGGATTACCACCATGACGAATTTCAGTCGTATGCAACGGAACCAATGGTGATTTCTTAACGGGAATTGGCGATGAAAATTCAACCTGCAATGGCATTGATTACAGTCAGCACTGAATGGGCGATTGGGAAATCGGAGCGGCACGGAACGGCTGTGAAGTGAAGCGCGGTTTCCCAATCGCCCATTGAGTGCGTCACCGGGTAGGTTTGAATCATGCGGCGTTTAGTCTGTCCGGTTTCCGAGAGCCGCAGGAAAGCCGGACAGTCTAAACGCCGTTGCCGTGCATTGTGGATTGAATGCAAGGTGTGATTCTGAATTCAAAAATTCAGGCAGGCTTGCCAATGGGTTACGGGAAAGGATGGGTCATGCGGGGGTTGAATTCTGCCGGGAATCCAAGCCAAAAAGTTTTTCCATTTTGTTTCAAAATGAAACAAAGCCACCTCGCCAATCTGAGAAGATGCCGCCAGTGGTGACATTTGTTTTTTTGCATGAACTGCAAGAGCAGAGCCTGATTTTCAGCGAGCATGTCAGCCGAAAACATGAATGAACCACAGATGACGCATGAAAAATAAATCCAAAAAATGGCGGCAGACTGGCCGATGGTTTTTGGGGAGAGGATGGAGCCGGGAATGGCCAAACTCCGCCGAGAATGAATGCCGCAAGTGTTTTCCATTTTGTTTCATAATGAAACATTCACCGCTGCCCGTTCCGTTAGAATGATTCCGTGAATTTATATTTCGATCAGGTTGCGGGAAAGGATTGGGTCATGCGGACGTTGAATTCCGCCGGGCATCCGGTCCGAAAAGTTTTTTTTGTTCCAAAATGGAACAAGCGAGTTCCGGCAAAATGCAAAAATGCCGCCAATGACGACCATGAAAAACAGACCAAATATCATGCGGCAGGGCAAAAAAGAAAAATTCATTTTGTGTAATGGGTTACACAAGGTTGCCCGGAAATTCTGTCAGGATGTCAGCCGAAAATAAATTGAGCCGTCAAAATGTTGAAAAGGACGGCCATGAAAAACGACAGCCAAAACCATGAAACGAAAATCATGCAGCATGGCAAAATGGTAGCTTCATCTTGCGCGCTTTCCGCACAGGATTGCCCGGAAACTCTGCCAAAGTGGGAGCCATTGGGGACATTCATTTTGTGCAATGATTGCACAAACGAAACCTGAATTTCTGTCAGAATGTCCGTCGGAAACATAAATGAACCATAGGTGACGTATGAATAATGTAGCGCCAAACAACCTCGCTGGCCGGATGGGAAAAGAGATTCGCGCCAAACCGGAGAAAAACAAAGACGATGCCGATAAGCGAGCCAGTGCCGTTTATGTGCTCAACAACGAACTCAAGGCGATCTTGAATCTGACCCGGCCACCCGCGCGTTTGAATACGGCGCAAACCGCCGCCTATCTCGGCTTCAAGCCGCATGACATCCCGGTGCTGGCCGCGCGCGGATTTCTCAAGCCGTTGGGCGACCCGATGCCCAACAGCGATAAATACTATGCGCGAGCAAGGGTTCTGGAACGGTTGGACGATGAGGAATGGCTGTCACTGGCAACAGCGGCTTTGAGCCAGCATTGGCAAAAGAAAAACGCCCGCAAAGCCAAAAAACGAAATGGCCGCACCCAGTCAGCCCGGAATTGAACTATTTGGCTTAACCGCAACCAACTCGCCCACTACCCGCTAACGCGGGCAATCCGTTTTGATTTACGCTGGTGGCCATGCTTGCACCGAAAGCCCAATACAACCCGGTTGACGCCAAAAAGTATTTCAAAGAACACCTGGCGGTCGGCGATTACTACGCCGAGGGGCAGACCGTTCCCGGCCAATGGATCGGGAAGGGCGCGGCAGATTTGGGACTGTCCGGCGTGACGACCGCCGATGAGTTTGTCCGGCTCTGCGATAATCTTCATCCGCAAACCGGCGAACGGCTGACGCTCCGGCAAAAAACGACACGGGTTGAAAAGGGAATGGACGGCGAAGAACGGCAGGCCGCCAACCGCCGGGTGTTTTACGATTTCACCTTTTCCCCGCCCAAATCTGTTTCCATCGCCGCGCTGGTCGGCAACGATGCACGAATTATCGAGGCGCATGAGCAGGCTGTGACGCTGGCCATGCACCAGTTGCAAACCTTCGCGGCAACGCGGGTGCGGAAAAACGATGAATGCACGGACCGGCCTACGGGCAACCTTGTGGCCGCGATGTTCCGGCATGACACCTCCCGCGCTTTAGACCCGCATCTGCACACGCATTGCATCGTGTTTAACGCCACGTTTGATGCGGTGGAAAAGCAATGGAAGGCATTACAGAACCACGAAATGTTCGCCGCGCAAAAGTTTGTCGAGAATGTTTATTACCATGAACTCACGCGCGAACTGGTGAAGTGCGGTTATCAGATTGAAAACAAACCGCGCGGCGATTTTGAAATCAAGGGCGTCGCGCCGGAACTGATTGACAGGTTTTCCAAGCGGCATCGGGAGATTGACCGGAAAACCAAGGAACTGCTGGCGCGTGAACCGGAAAAGGCGGGCGACAACCTGGCCGCGATTCGGGAGAACATCGCGCACAAGGACCGGCCACGGAAAATCCGGGACATTGGTTTGGAAAAACTGCAAACGCTGTGGGACGGCCAGATGACGGCGGGCGAAAAGGCTTCGCTGGATGGCCTGACGGCGAAGCCGTCCATTATGCCCGTTTCCAGCGAGAAGGTTTGCGAGCAGGCCGTGACCTGGGCGGAGCAGCATTTGTTTGAACGCCGTTCCATCGTCCATGAGCATGAACTATGGCGGCACGCGCTGGAACGCGCCAGAGGGCAAGACGTTTCACTGGCGGACATTCAGGCCGTCACGCGAAAGCGCGGCTATCTGCGTTTTGACGAGCATCCCGGCAAGGTGTCCACACGGGAGCATCTTGAACGTGAAATGGATATTGTCCAGACGGCCAAAGCGGGCATTGGCGAATGTCATCCGCTGGTCTGGCAACCGAAGCCGTTCAATCCAAAACTGGATGACGAGCAGCGCGAAGCACTGAACAAACTGGTTTCCAATCGTAACCGGGTCGCGGTCTTTCGCGGCGGGGCGGGCACGGGCAAAAGTTTCGTGCTGCGCGAGCTGGTCGGGCAAATCCGTGACGGGGGGCGCGGCGTGGTCGTCCTCGCGCCGCAACGCCAGCAAGTGCTGGACATGGAGCGGGACGGTTTCCCGTCGCCGCTGACGGTCGCCAGCTTCCTGCAAAAGAAGGAACTTAAAGAGGGAACGGTGGTCATTGTGGATGAGGCCGGGCAAATTGGCGGCAAGCCGATGTTGGAACTGCTCCGGCTGGTGGTCGAACGCAATGCGCGGCTGATTTTGTCGGGGGACACCCGCCAGCATGGAGCGGTCGAGGCGGGG
>Ga0182027_10008733_pt1 | contig 14685 bp, 13 predicted proteins | sample 712E1DmetaG_FD_121300 | JGI IMG/M metagenome (GOLD analysis project Ga0182027, IMG submission 121300) | Permafrost microbial communities from Stordalen Mire, Sweden - 712E1D metaG (Illumina Assembly) | ecosystem: Environmental > Terrestrial > Soil > Wetlands > Permafrost | place: Sweden... | reverse complement strand
CGCCGATCACCAGCTTGCAATACTTCGCCGACATCGTCGAGGAAGTGCGCACTTCGGCGATACCGGAAAGCTACTGGGAACCGCTCCGTGCGAAGGTGACGCGCATGGAACAACAATGGCAGAGAGGAAGCCAGGCAAGACCTTGATGCCACAACCCGCGGGGCAGCCATCGACTGCTCCGCACCAACGGAATGCCGGCCCACATCCAACGGAATCGCGGCCCACATGAAACGGAATGATGGCCCACATCCAATGGAATCCACAATCGCGCCGCTCAGCGGGGCAAGAAACGAAATGACGCTACCTGATATTTATTTACCCTTTTCTTGACTCATGTGGGCCACATGGATAAGGTAGAAACCAACCAGCGTCGCTTCGCTCCGACTCTGGCCCACTTCACCGGAATCGGTGGCCCACTTCACCGGAATACGCACGGCCTTCCCTGAAATGGATAGTACGGGCCGCCAACTTGCGCTTCGGGTCGCACGGATTTAATTGCATCGTAAACGGAGTTATAGAAATCCGTATACCTCTTATAGTCCCAGTTGTCCGCATCATTATCCCTGTAGCCTTTGTATTCGTTCCATACCTGGAAATACTTCACGCCGGGGTAGCGCAATGCAACCCTTCTGCTTAGATCGGCAAAATCGACGACATGATTATCGGCCACCCGGGCATCGGCCCAGTTATCAGGTCCGGTCTGCGGGGCCTGGTCCTCTCCACTCGTATTCATCCAACCGGGCGCGCTGCACAAAGTAATGATCGGAATTCCGTGCATGGAACGGATCAGTGCGATGCGCTTATCCAGGCTTGTCCAATTAAATACGCCGGAGCGGGGTTCCGGATTATCTGTTCCCCAATTCATCAGGTGCTGGTTCTGAAATTTCAACCCGCGTTTCAGCAATTGCTTTGCTCTTGTCACGGCGTGTGGATTCCCGTCTTCCCACTTGGGTGCCGTATGCGTCACGCCGATACTGAAGTGACTGATTCCTACCCTTGTCGAACGATCCACGTTCACCATGACCAGCTCATCCGCATATGCGGTCGAGACCCAGGCCAGCAGCAGGATCGAAAGTAGTCCGGAAAAGAGCGCTGCCGGGAACCCACCATGCCCGCTCGGCATGTGGATTGTTATTCGGCGGAGACTAAGTGCGGATGAATTCATGCGAAGATAATATCCTCGTTGCGAGACGTCGAATTCGATGCGAAAGTTATATGCACACCTCGGCAATTTCTAAGTTATCCTGAAGTCACTGGTCGACTGCGGGACGTAACTCGACATTTTTCGTGGCAATGGTCAGTTGCGCAGGCGGTGGTTGATCGCCAGACCATCCTTCCATGTGAGCCTCGATGTTGATGGTCCCCGGGGTCATTGTGCTCTGCACAATGAGTTGGGCGAGCCCGTTGAAAAGGCTGCGCCTCGGCTCTTTGTCGGATTCCTGGCAGTTGGGGTCGCCATTGCCAACGCCGAGCAGTGCGCCCTGGCCGTCGATTCTGAAGCGGATGAGGTTGTCCGCGGTGGGCACGTCGCGGCCGTTGTTGTCCAAAACTTCGACGCGCACAATGGCGATATCTTCGCCGTCGGCGTCGATCTCGACGCGGTCAGCGGTGAGCTTAATGGTGGCGGGCGCGCCGGTTGTTTCTCGTTTCTCTATCAGGACGACGCGGCCATCCTTACGGCCACGAGCTTCTAGCACGCCAGGCTCATACTTCACTTTCCATTCCAGATGGGTGAGCGGCTGGACCTTCTGGCTGCCCTGGCTCTGCCCGTTGAGGAAAAGTTCCACTTCGTCAAGGTTGGAGTGAACCCAGACGGAGATAGGCTCGCCGATGCGCTCGTCCCAGTTCCAGTGAGGAAACACGTGTAAAACCGGATCCTTGGCCCACCACGCCTTGTAGTAGAAGAAGTTATCCTTTGGAAAACCGCACGTATCTACAATGCCGAACTGTGAGTTGATAGACGGCCAGCCGTAGGGTGTTGGCTCCCCGCGGTAGTCAAAGCCGGTCCACGCAAAACCGCCAGGCAGGTAATCGCGGGCCGCGTAGAATTTCCACCATTCTTCTGCCAGCGCGGCCCACTCGGGGTGGTTGGTATCGTAGGAGCTCAACCAATTGCGCAGCTTGTCCGTGATGTAGACGCCGCGTGTGGAGACGGTGCTGGCGGTTTCCGAGCCGACCAGCGGCTGCCTGGGATGCGTCTGGTGGTACTTGTCGATTTCGCTAAGGTGGTAATTGATGCCTTCGACGTCGAGCGCGCGCGAAACTCCCTGGCCAAAGTTTTCGTTGACGGCGGCCGTGCAAAGGCGGGAAGGGTCGAGCTGGTGCGCGTGTGCGACCATGGATGCAATGATGTGCTCACCCTGCGGCTTGCCTTGGATGATCCACTCTTCATTGCCCATGGACCAGAGGATGATGGCTGGCGAGTTCCGGTAGCGCTTGATCATGGTCTCCAGCTGAGCCAGACCTTCCGGGTTGGAACTCATCACCCTTGTTTCACACATCATCATCATGCCCATGCGATCACAGGCTTCCACCCATTCAGGCGTAGGCATGTTATGCGACGTGCGGACGGCGTTGCAGCCCATTTCACGTAGAACGGCGAGGCGGTACCACTGCAGACGGTCGGGCACCGCGGTGCCAACTCCAGCGTGGTCCTGATGATTGCAGGTGCCTTTGATCTTGATGGACTTGCCATTGAGGAAGAACCCCTTGTCTGCATCGAAGGCAACCGTGCGCACGCCAAAGCTGATGCGCTCGGCATCGCGCAGCTTGCCGTCCGTCTTGACGGAGACGATAGCGGAGTAGAGGTAGGGCGCTTCGGGCGACCAATGCTTTGGAGCGCGCAACTGACCGTCGTGGCTGGTGAACGTGGCGGAGTTTCCCGGTGCGAGGGGATCTGACTGCGAGGACTCTGCTTCGGCAACGGTGTTACCGTCAGCGTCGAGTATTTGCCAGTGAACGCTCAGACGCTCGGACCGCCCGCCTTCATTCAGGACAACGGTGCCGAGAGTGAGCGTGGCGATCTTGCCCTTGACGTCACTGCGGACATAGCTCTCCCACTTGCCGAGATGGAGAGCATCGGTCTTGGTCAGCCACACATGCCGGTAGATGCCTGCGCCTTCGTAGTACCAGCCGTCGCCGTAGCTGACGTCCAAGCGAACGACGAGGAAATTCTTCTCGCCATAGTTAAGAAAGTCTGTGATGTCGAAGTGGAAGGGCGCGTAGCCGTTGTCATTGCGCCCGATGAAGCATCCGTTCAGGAAGACCAGCGCACTTCTGGACGCGCCGTCGAATTCCAGGAGGATGCGACGGCCGACGTCGGAAGCAGGAATATCGAAGGTCCGGCGATACCAGCCCACTGAGGTCTCGGGATACTTCCGACCGAGGGGCTTATAACCGTGAGCCAGCAGCGTCTCATCGTGGACGAAAGGAAGCTCGACCGCCCAGTCATGTGGCAGATTGAGCGAGCTCCACTTCGAGTCGTCGAATTTCTCCACGGCAAAATCGAAACCGCCGGTTTTGGCAAACCCACCTTGATAGCTGCTCTGGTCCTTGCCGAAGTCGAGGTCGCGAAGCGGGTCGGAGTCGCTGCCCAGACAAAACTTCCAACCAAAGTCGAAGAGGAGCCGCTCCCGGGGGCCAATGGCGGCAGTGGCTTCCGCTGAAGCAACGCCGGGGTAGCCCGAGAGAAGCGCGTTGGCGTGAGCCATGGCGGCGTCGGAAACAAGAGTAACGACAGATAGTGCGAGTCCTCCGCGAAGCAGATCGCGACGAGTCAATTCAGTCATTGATACCCCCGGAAACAAAAAGTAAAATCTCTACGACGACAAAACGACGATTCATCTCATGCGGGCAGTGACACCGCTTTGGAGTTACGTGTCGCATTCGCGGGCTTCCATCGATGCATCTGCGGCAATCGGCGCGGACCTCCAGGAGCGTTCGATTTCCTCCAGCGTTCTGCCTTTGGTTTCCGGCATCACCTTCCAAATGAAAAAAAGCTGAGGCAACAGCAACGCGGCAAACAGGAAAAAGATCCCAGCAACGCCTAGCCGGTTTCGAAGTACCGGAAATAGTTGATTATATAGAATGTCAGTTGTCCAAACGGCGAGTGTTACGATCGCCATAGCTCGGCCCCGGATCTTGGTTGGGAATATTTCCGACATTACTACCCACTTAATCGGTCCCATAGAGAAGGCGAAGCAGGCCACGAACGAACAGAGCAGCGCGACGACCATTAGTCCGCTAGTGAGTCCCCTGAGAAACAGCACTCCGACTCCTGCGAGAGAGCAAAGAGCTCCCACGGTCCCAACAAACAAGAGGGGTCTGCGACCGGCAATGTCCATGAGCCAAATGGCTACAAGCGTAAATGCTACGTTGACAAAACCTATAGACGTAAATCCGCCCAGCGCCTGACCCAGCGACAATCCGGATCTTGCGAGAATGTCCGGACCATAGTAGAAGACCACGGTGATTCCGCTAAGTTCGGAAGTAATGGCAAGGAATAACGCAACGAAAAGCGCCTTTCTCACTCCGGGTTGAAACAGCGAAGAGAGGGAACTGCTGGCGGAGGCAATCGTGCACTCAATCTCATCCAGTTCCCTGTCCGCCGACGCCTCTCCTCCAATCCGCTTGAGAACGATCCTCGCCTCTTCACGGCGATTGAACTTGATTAACCAACGTGGAGCTTCGGGCACCACAAGGCAAAGGCCAGTAAAAAGAAGCGATGGAATCAACTCCATGCCGAACATTCCCCGCCAGGTTTGATTGACGACAAGCCATTGGTAGAGGCTGCTGCCATGGCCGACATTGGCTCTTGAAGCCAGATGCTGCAGTCCGGCATTGGAAAACAAGGCGAGAGATATCCCGATGGTGATAGCAAATTGAAACAGGGTTACCATCCTCCCGCGGAGATGCGTCGGAGATATTTCTGCTATGTAAAGGGGAGAAACCATGGATGCGAGGCCCACTCCAAGACCACCCACAAGCCGGGCCCAGATAAGCACATTGAGGTCTTGCGCCAGTGTGCAACCGACGCTGCAGATGATGAAGAGCGATCCGGAAAAAAGCAGCACGGGTTTGCGTCCGAAACGGTCCGCTAAAGATCCAGCCACGATGGCGCCCAGTGCGCAGCCGGTGAGCGCCGAGCTTACAAGCCAACCCTCCATCGCCGAACCAAGCATGAACTGCTTTTTCAGTTCAGTAAGCGTTCCGGAGATCACTGCCGTATCGAATCCAAAAAGCATGCCGCCGAGGGCTGCAACCGTGCACACGAAGATCATATACGGGAGGCTGCCTCCGTCACGGGCCTCGGTAATTCTCCTGGAAAGACGTTGAAATTCTGGCGTCTTCTCATTGCTCGCGATCAAGTCATTCTCCTTCCGACTTGCTCATGTCGGCAAAACTTCATCAGCTTGTTGTGTGGTTCTGGCGATCTCACTCTGAAATTGAGTGAATGCGGAGAAGACATCCATGCCTGGCTTGAAGATGCTTGAAGTTCCCCCCACGAGAATAGTCGCTCCGCAGCGAATGCAGCGCCTCGATGAATCCACATCGAGATTTCCATCCACCTCGATGTCGATACCGGGCCTTATCGCGTCGAGTATTTTGCGAATAGCCAGTATCTTGTCATACATTGCGGGAATGAACCTCTGCCCAGCAAATCCTGGTTCTACGGTCATGATGACAACGTAATCGAATTCATCCAACACGTATTGCAATGCCTGAATCGGCGTCGATGGACTAACCGCAATACCGATTCTCGCTCCCATAGCTTTTATTGCCCTCCCCAGCCGTAGGGGAGCTGAAGTGGCTTCTATGTGAAATGAGACAAGATCGACATTCAAAGCCCGAATCTGTTCGACATAGTTTTCCGGACTGTCGACCATTAGATGCAGATCAAGTTCCGTGTGGGTAACTCGCTTAAGGTGCCGCACCAGATCGAAGTTCAGGCCTAGGTTCGGAACAAAATGACCATCCATGATGTCGATGTGGAACCGGCGCGCTCCGGCGCGCTCAAGTTCGCGGACCTGGCTCTCCATCCGCAACAGGTCCGCACACATCAAAGATGGGGCAATACTAAACATGAGCTTCCAATTTCTGCGGCAGTCGTTGGCGAAATTGCTCAATTTCGAGCGCCGTCGGCAAGGCAAGTCCGGCTCCCAATCGAGTCGTCGCAAGCGCTCCGGCAAGATTGGCGTAAAGCACGGATTCCTCGAAGTCGCCTGTTTCCAGATAGCGGAATGCCAGGGCGGCCGTGAATGCGTCTCCCGCTGCCGTAGGGTCGATCACGTCCACTTTGTAAGCGGGAAAGTGCACGCAAACACCTTGCCGGGTTCGAAGTAGAGCACCGGAAGATCCCAGCTTGATGACCACGGCTTTCGCATTCGTGCGGGTGATTAGCGCCGCAGCTGCGAGTTTCGCATCCGCCAGGGACTTCACTTCAATTCCCGTAAGAGCCAGGACCTCTGTTTCGTTTGGGCTGAGAACATCGATCCCCCAGAGTTCTTCGAGCGGGAATGGGCGTGCCGGACCAGCGTCTAGGAACGTCATGATCCCCGCTCTTTGGGCCAAGCGGCAAGAGGCAACGATCACTTGGTCAGGTATCTCAAGTTGCAGAACCAGCGCGTCATATCGGTCCCGCGCAAACACACGCTCAACCTCGGCAATGGTCAATTCATCGTTGGCTCCCGGAAAGACCGTGATCGCATTGTTTTCATTGGAATCGAGCAGAATGACCGCAAGCCCTGTCGAGCTGTCTTCAGCTTTGCTGACAAATTCCGTTGCAATCCCATTTTGGTTCAGATTCTCGACCAGTTCTTCCCCATCCGTATCGTTCCCAACTTTGCCAGCAAAAGTGACTTTTGCACCCAGCCGAGCAAGAGCCACCGCCTGGTTTGCACCCTTGCCACCGGGAATCCTGGAATAGCTGGACCCGACAAGGCTTTCCCCGATGAGCGGCATTCGAGGTACCTGAAGCACAAGATCCATATTCAAGCTGCCGATCACCAGGACAGATCGCGGGGATTTCACTTTAACTTTCATGGTTCAGTTCTCCCCCGGCAGCACTTCCGGCAGTCTCCGCTCCAACGTCTGCCGGAGTCCTCTTTTGAAGTCCATGCCTGGTGCCGCAAATACTCACGTCAATTCCGAGATAGGCAAACGCCGCGGCCTTGACCGCCAGTGCGCGATTGGCTGATTCGGCATCCGGCGCATACGCAACTTGTATGTGGTTGGATTTGTGTCTGGCCATCATTTGATCGCGTGAAATTCCATTTAGTACTGCATGCATCATCGGCCATTCCCAATTGGTCATCTGCCAACGCCGCTCGCTCTCTTCCTGCGGCAGTTCGACCGCTCGAGCCCGACCGAGATCTGCTTTGAGGCTGTTGTCCTCAACAAAGATCCGGCTCCACACGACCTCGCCAGGCTTACAGATGCCCTTAATCGTTGCACCCCCGAGTCGGAAGGTCATACTCGGCTGCCGCACGCACGTCGCGCCTCGATATCCTCCGATCAAATGTTCGGGAGGCACAGCACCAGAGATCTCGAACGTCCAGACAAATTCCTCCTTGCCATCTACCTCGAAGTTCTCACCATAGCGGATGTCGTGGAGTGTGGTCTCTGGATCAAATCCAAGCTCGGTCCAGATTCGATTGGTAAGCAGCGCGTCAACACCGCCGCACTCGTCCACTTCATTGAAGTGCGGCAACGCCTTACCTTCATACAATACCCTTCCATCTTGGAGCGACTGGACCGGTGGTCGATCACAATTATTAAGCAGCCCTTCGACGAGGTCCGAAGCAGGAACCAGGTCCTTTAGTCCCTGTTGATACTGAATGCCAATGGCGTCGCAACCGAACTCATCCGCAATTCGCAGCGCGGCAATGTACATCTTGCACTGTTGCAAAACCTGGTCGTCGGTCAGATCCTTCAATCCATCTGAACCAACGCGGAACTGCACCCCTTTACGGTCCAACCATTGCCGCACCTGGCGCGCTTCACAGTCGTTAATCTGAGTCATCGCATAATAAAGCGCGGACTGGCTGAGCCTTTCCTTCGAAATCCCAATCGGAAAGAGCAGATTGTCGGGAATGATTGCGTTGTACATGCCCATGCATCCTTCGTCGAAGACTCCTAGAATGGCATGGTTTTGGAGCAGCTCCGAGGCAACTTTGTTTGCGAGCATTTCATCATTCTCGTTTAGAGCAAAGTCGGAGAGCCTTTGGACATGGCTCGCATCGTGGCGAATCGGTTGCCCGTTCAGCCATTGCTCTAGTCTCGCAAGGAACCATTGATCCGTGAAGTCACGGCTCCAAAGAGTGCTGTACGGAACTCCGAGCTTCGTGAGACTGGCATTAAGATTAAGCAACCCGACGAGTCCTGGCCACTCGCCGCTCCAGTTTGCTACCGTCAAAATGGGACCCTGATGAGAATAGAGCCCGGGGAGAATATGATGACTGTATTGCCATACAGTTTCGACAACAATGAGAGGGGCGTCGCGAGGTATATCCCGGAAAACCTCCAAACCGTGTTTCTGGCTTTTGATAAAACCATGACCTTCGACCGGGTCGACCGGATGACCTTTCTTGACTGCAAATCCCAAGCTAGCGACAGCATTGATGATCGCTTCCTCAGCTTTCAATTGCGTAGGCCAGGTTCCCTGATTGGCTGGAATGCGCAGGTCACCGTTTGAGATGATGATGCAGGTCTCTTGCATAGACTCTCCCTTGATCTCCGTGAAAGCTACTGGTTTACCGCTAAAGCACACCAAAGGAATAGTATACTGGTTATTACTGGCTGTCAAGAACCCGTGTTTTGGGAGCGGGGCAGCTTCATGAGGAGTCAAATCGATGATGTCTATTCAAACCCGGAAATCCATTCGGATGCGCGATATCGCGGCCGAACTTGGTGTATCGGTGATCACAGTTTCAAATGCCCTGCGCAATCAAGGCCGAATCAGCAGCCAGGTGCGCGAAAGTGTACTGAAGCGTGCTAAGGAATTGAACTTTCGCCCTAATTTGACTGCGCGAAGCTTGGCCACAGGACGTAGCTACCTTGTCGGAATGATCGTACCGGACCTGATGCACCCGTTTTACGCCGCGATTGCAAAGGCGCTGGCGAGAAATCTGCGCCTAAAAGGGTATAGTCTAGTTATCTCGTCGTCAGATGAAGACTCGCTCATCGAATTGCAGCAAGTAGAGAGTCTGCTCGCCCGGCGCATTGATGCTCTCGTTTTAGCCACTTGCGAACATTCAAAATCCAGCCGTGTTTTCCGGCTGCTCAAAGAAGCGAACGCTCCCTACATGCTTCTTGATCGACCGGTTCCCGGCATAAATTGCCACTTTGTCGGCTCCGACGACCAAGCCATTGGGAAATTGGCCACAGCACACCTGATCGAACAAGGCTATCGGCGGATCGCGCATATCGGCTTATCCGGTCCTAGCACCGGGAGCCGCCGTTTCCAGGGGTACAAAGCCATGATGAAGAAATACGGCCGTAGCATAGATTTGAACCACGTAATCCTCGTAGAGTCCGGTGATGAGCGAGGCGAGGATTGTGGCTTTACAGCAATGCAAAAACTGCTGAGTCTCGAGCCGCGGCCAGATGCCGTTTTTTGCTACAACGATATCATCGCTTCGGGCGCAGAAAAAGCAGTGCTTGAGGCGGGGCACACAATTCCCGGAGACGTTGCCCTGATTGGCGTGTCGAATCTTGCTGGGCTATGCTTCTGGAGTTCGCTCAGAGTGCCCCTTACCAGTGTGGATCAAGACGTATCACAACTGGCAGCCTCGACGGCTTCGGCCATTCTCGAAATGCAGAACCGGAGTAGCCTGTTCCTGCCAAAGAGAGTTCTCGTGCCGCCCAAACTTGTTACTCGCAATTCCACCGAGTACCATGACCGCGTAAATGAGTAATTCATTTTCCGACGCGCTTGCTTTCTTGTGAACTTCCATCGAATCGTGATGCGATCGCGATTCACGCGTCGATTTCAGGCTTTGGTCTGACGGCGCAGCGTAACGATGTGCCCGATCTGGCGTTTCCCCAAGCATTGGCGGCTGAACAGACTGATCTCGATTTCAGCCTGATTGAGCCAGCTTTCATGCTTGGGAGTGTAATGCACAGTGAATCGTTCCCAAAGCCATCCGCCCGCTTCTTCGCCGAATCGGTCTACCAGCGCTTTACGGGAGTGGGTGCTCAAGTTGTCCATGACCAGGTGGATCGTATCGGCGGCGGGGTAATGCTCGGCAATCTCCAAGAGGAAGTCGGCGAATTCAGGCAACGAGCGCGTGGGCGTCCCCTTGGTGAAATGAACTCCCGCTTTGGGCTCAATGCCGGAAAAACGTTGGCCGTTCCGCAGCGCAAGTACGCATAATCCCGCCTTGCAACTCGTCCCGGCTGCAAGGGAGTCGAAGGCCGCGTATCCTCATGCAACACCACCGGCTTCTCGTCGACGCAAACCACAGGTTCACGCTCTGACAGCGGCTTCTCGTATATCTTGAGCACGTCTTCCATCTTGAAGATGTACTCTTCATCCAACTTTCCCACGCACCACATTTTTTTCCCGCCATGGCTTGAGGTCATGGCTTTCCAGCAGAATCCGCTTGGTGCGGCGGTCGCCGTAGATGCCAACGTAACGGTGCTTGGGCATGCCCTCGAAGAACTCGCACCCTAGTTCCAGAAGGAGCGTTTTTCTGCTCGGCTCGTGAGCGTTTGTATTTGAACGTGCCGCCCGTGCGGTCACGGGCAAGTCCGCTCACTTGCCGGAATCCTGCCTGTTCCAGCCGCTGCGCCCGTGAACACGCCCCAGTGCGGCAGATATCCAGGCTGGCTTTCAGCGGCAACCTGCTGACCCGCTCGCGTCGAAGTTCAGTGGGCGCCTCTCTCCTGCAGCAGCTTCACCACCTCGGTATGGCCCGCGTCCGTCGCCCACTTCAGCGCCGTCGAGCCATCATTGCCTTTGGAGTCGATGTTGGCGCCCTTCTCCAGCAGCAGCCTCACAACCTCGAGACTGCCTTTGTAGGCCGCCTTCATAAGCGCCGTTCGGCCGAAGTTGTCCCTGCCTCGATGTTGCCGCCCTTATTCAGCAGCAACTTCACCAAGTCGGGATTGCCATTTGCAGCCGCGTTAATCAGCGCCATTGTGCCGGCGTTGTTTTTGGCCTCCATGTTCGCGCCCTTGGCCAGGAGCAGTTTCACAACCTCGGTATTTCCTACGGCGGCCGCCCACATCCACGCCATTGCCACCGGACCACGCCAGCGCGCCCGCGACCCAGTCTTCCTCCCGGTAATTGAAGGAGCGCTCGCAGCCCAGTTCGAGCAGAAAGCGGCACTTTTCCGCCGATCCCGCCGTCGCCGCCACCGTTGCTCCAAAGGCACTGGCAGCCTGGATCGCCATCGTCCCAATGCCGCTCGTGCCGCCCTGCATCAGGAAGAGGTCGCCGGCAAAGAGCCGCCGTGGATCGAAGAGATTCGCCCACACGGTGAAGACGGCTTCGGGCAGAGACGCCGCTGCCTCAAGCGCCATGCTCGCCGGAACCGGCAAGCAGCAGCCGCTATGCGCCACGCAGTACTCGGCGTATCCGCCGCCCAGCACCAGCGCGCAGACCCTGTCGCCGGTCTTCCAGCGCGCCTCGGCTCCTGGGCCTCGCGCCACGATCTCTCCGGCGACCTCCAGTCCCAGGGTCTCGGAAGCTCCGGCGGGCGGAGGATAATGCCCCTGCCGCTGCAGCAGATCCGCCCGGTTGACTCCCGCCGCGACCACCCGGATCAGCACTTCTCCCTCGCCGGGCTCGGGCCTTCCCGCCTCCCCGACCTTCAGTACGTCCGTCCCGCCAAATCCCGCCAACGATATGACTCTCATCTCTCAAGCATAGCCGCCGGAATGTCTCGCCCCAGGAATTCGCTCCAAAGGTGACTGCTTTTTCTTGGAACCAAGCTGCTTCCAATACTCACCAACTCCAACCCACACCAAACCACGGAGGTCCTCTCGTGATCTTTGTACTCCAGTTGTATGAAGTGAATGCCGTCGATGCCCCTGCCTTCACCGCGGCGTTTGACGAGGATGGACCATGGCGCCGCCTTTCCGGCCGACTGCGCGGGTACATCCACACCGACCTGCTCGTACGTTCCACCTTTCCAACGGTCTTACTGCTGCTTGAGTTCTGGCAATCAGAGCAGGACTATGAAATTGCAGAGAGGAGCGCGGAAGTCCGCGGCTTCCTGCGGTCGCTCCGCAATCTGGCGGTCAGCCATCAGAGTTTGGGCGTGTTCTGCTTCCGCAGCCAATGGGAGAAAGAAACGATCCAGGGCAGCTCGTTCCAGATGCCTGTGGATCTCTCCGGATGTCAGGTGCCGCAGTGAGCGCCACGCGCAGACTGGCATCGCGGCTCCGCGCCGCGTAACCTGCAACATGATATGCAAGTGTGGACGTTGCGTCATCTGGATCGATGATTGGCAGTCCCTCCCACGGCGGGCTTGCGTTTTACGCATAAAGTGCGGCGCGCCACTCGATCCCGCAGCCAATCATCGATCTCGGTCTCGATCCATCCGACCGACCTGTCGAGTAGAGGTACCTGCGCCGGGAACTTACCCTTCGCGATCTGTGCATAGATTGAAGCTCTCGAAAGACCCGTCCGTCGGATGACCTGTGGCAAGCGCAGCGCGGTAAAGTGCGTCCGGTTGTCTTGCGGAGAGTTGTCGATTGTGTTGTGCGCTTGGCTTACCATGCGGCGATTTTGTCAGAATCCCCATCGAGAGGGAAGTCTACAATCGAAAAATCTTTACCCTTTCGAGATTTTTCTACAGCGTTTCGCGAGAGCATCCTCTGAAGCTGTATGTGCATACTATGGCCCTGGTGGCAGTACTCAAGATGAAATCTGGGGAATTCGTTGTGCAGGCGAGAGGATTCTGTGCAGTGACTAGATTCAGTTTCTCGCGGGATGGTGCAATCTTGAGCTCTATGCGACTCTACCAGGCATTTGAAGCAACTTGCCCCCGCGCTGTGTGCGCTCCAGGAAGTCCGCCCAATCCTGCATCATCTTGGCGCGTGGCCCCAGGTACAGGGCATGGTTGTATGCGGCGCTCACGGCATTCCGGGGAGCGTGTGCCAGCTGCAATTCGATGTGCTCGTGCGCGTACCCCTGCTCATGAAGGATAGTAGACGCCAGCCCGCGAAAGCCGTGGCCAGTCATGCGGCCTTTGTAGCCCATTCGCTTCAACGCCAGCAAGATCGTGTTGTTGGACATAGACTTCTCAGGGGCGCGGTCGCCGGGAAACAGTAACTGACCGCCCCCGGTCAGAGGACGCAACAATTCAAGCAGCTCAATTGTCTGAGTGGCTAAATGCACGATGTGCGGGGTTCGCATCTTCATCCGCTCTGCCGGGATGTTCCAACGGCGCGCTTCCTGATCAATTTCTTCCCACCGTGCCCCGATCAGTTCAGACGTGCGCACAAACGACAAGGCCAACAACTTCATGGCCAACCGGGTGACGTGTGTGCCTTGATAGACCTCGATGGCCCGCAACAAACCGGGCAATTCCTTCAAATCAATGCGGGCAAGATTGGTCTTTCTTGTCGGCCGCAAAATGTCGCTTGGCTTTATCTCAGCAGCCGGGTTGCGTCGCGTGAAGCCGTGGGCAATGGCATAGCGAAAGATCTGCCCGGCGTTTTCCATGGCCCGTTTCGCCAGGTCTGTTGCGCCCCGCGCCTCTATCGCCCTGACCATGACCACAAGTTCAGGTGCTTCAATCTCTGTAACCGGGCGCGCGCCGAGCAGGGGAAGGATATTTGCCTCCATTCGCCTCCGTGTTGCGTCCACATGCTGCGGGCTTTTGCCCTCGCGCCAGTGATCGAACCACTGGCTCGCGATGGTTTGGAAGGAATTCTCTGAGGCAATCTTCTCAGCGGTTTTTGCGGCCTTCCGCTGCGCCATTGGGTCAAAGCCAATGGCCAGCAGTTTGCGTGCCTCTGCGTGGCGTTCTCTGGCCAGCGCCAGTGGCACATCCGGGTACTTGCCGAAGGACATGAGCTTTTCCTTGCCTTCATGCTTATATGCCCAGCGCCACAGTTTGCCTCCAGCGGGCGTGACCCAAAGATAAAGGCTCCCACCGTCGCTCAATCGGTACGCTTCGTCCTGAGCTTTGGCCTTGCGAACTTCTGTATCCGTCAGTGACATTCCTACCTCCAAAATACCCCTGTTTGGAAAAGTACCCCCCGGTCAAGAACAAAATACCCCCCAAAGTACCCCCCGCAGAGCTCGGCTTCCATAGTACTCCTCTGGACATAATAATACGAAATCCCCATTGTTTGCTGGGGATTTCTATGTTTTCCTGGATGTCTTTGGATGTTCTTAGAAGGGGTCTTGGTGGGCGGTGAGGGACTCGAACCCCCGACTTCCTGCTTGTAAGGCAGGCGCTCTAACCAACTGAGCTAACCGCCCACGCGGGCTGAAAAGACCGCTGCGGTCTGCTGTCATCATATCAGCGCGCCTGCACATTCCAGCCGACCGCGCCTGCCCCTGAACATGCACCCGGTAGCGGCGGACCCTGTGTTGATAAACTCAGCCGGTGGGCCGTCTCATCCTCAATGCCGACGACTTTGGCCTGACCGCCGGGGTCAACCGCGCCATCATCGAGCTGCACCAGGCCGGAGTGCTGACCAGCGCCACGCTGATGGCGCGCGCCGCGG
>Ga0182027_10008732_pt1 | contig 14685 bp, 7 predicted proteins | sample 712E1DmetaG_FD_121300 | JGI IMG/M metagenome (GOLD analysis project Ga0182027, IMG submission 121300) | Permafrost microbial communities from Stordalen Mire, Sweden - 712E1D metaG (Illumina Assembly) | ecosystem: Environmental > Terrestrial > Soil > Wetlands > Permafrost | place: Sweden... | reverse complement strand
GCTTTGTCGCCGACATCGGCGTCTTCGAGCGCTGGTCGGACGCCAAGCAGGGGGTGCACCCGAATAGGGACCCAGACATCTCATGAGCGAGGCATAACGGTGGGTAGTGGAGGACTGTGCCCAAACCGGTTGGACGAGCTCCCGATGACCGGCACCGCCGACGCACTGAATCGGCCAGCTTTCCTGCCTGCTGGCTCTCCGGCCGTTTGAGGTGCCCTGGTCGGGTTCGGCCACAATCTCCCCCCAAGTTGGACAATGATGGATCCCGATGAACACGCGAGTAGCGCACTCGAGAGGACATGGCTACGCAGCGAGCTCGCGTGTCCAAGTTGCCGACCTCAGCGAGCCGACAGGGATGTCGTGAAAGCTCTACCCGAGCGTGTCCTGCAGCTCCGGCTCGTAGTCGCCCGCGTTGGAGAGATGGATCTCGCGCGGTGGTGGAATACGAACGGGCAGCTCGGACCGCTCGGAAGCACGGTCGTGCGGCGTGGCTTTCGCCGCACCCACTACTTCGCGCAAGCGCGCTCGGTGTTCGCCGTCGCAGCCCATCGGTGTCGGGAGGTGTATGACCTGCCGGGCACTGTCACACTCTGGAACCTTCCTGCGGAGATGGAAGACGAGATCGAGCTCCGCTGGGAGGAGTGGCTAGACGATGCGGCCACTTGGGCCGGCTTCTTCCAGCTTCTCGCGTCGTGTTCCGCGAATCTGGAAACAGAGCTGCTACGTGCCGAGCTCGTCACCGGGGAAGACATTGAGCGCATCCGGAAACTGCGTCGCGGCGCCGAGCAGCGAGCGGTTCCAGTACCGGGTGAGTTCTCTTCTTCTACCGCCGATCTGACCACTCTCGCGCTTGCCTTCGCTCGCGGCGAGATTGGCAATCTCGCCGTGCCTTATCAGTCGTCGGGCGAGGCGCAATGATCATGTCTTCTCGTGCGAAGGTCGTCTCCTCGTTCACGATCATCAAAGGTGCGATGATTGCGGAGACGTACGACATCTTGGCGCGCTGGGATTTCAGCCTCTCCAAAAAGGAGAACTTGGATCGACTACGGCAGGAGAACTTCATCGGAGCAGCGAGCGCGACGTGGCTCCGTGACGTGGCGAAGGTTCTGAACCGACGACTCGAGCCCGAGGGTCGAGACCGCGCACTCGTTGTGCTCGCCCAGGGTGGTTGCTCGATCGACGAATGGAAACCGATTCTCCTGTGGCATCTGACCCGGGACGAGTTTTTGCTCCACGACTTCCTGGTCAACTGGCTATTCGACGCATATGAGGACGGCGTCTTTCGACTTCGACCGGACAGTCTCCACGACTACCTGCGTTCGCTCAACGCTCGTGGTGGCCAGACCGAGCACGCGTGGACGGATGTCACGTTGGCTCGGGTCGCGGCTGGACTTCTGAAGATGGCTGCCGACTTCGGGCTCTTGACGGGAACAGTGACTAAGGAGTTCACCGGCTACCATCTGCCGGAACGCAGCCTCGTGTACTTAGTACACGTCATTCTTGAGCACGAACACAGCAACCCGCGCCACATGATCGAGTCACCGGAATGGCGCATGTATCTGATGCGCCCTGGGGACCTCGAAACCGCCCTGTTTCACCTGCATCAGTTTCGTGCTGTCGACTACCAGGTCGCGGGCAGCCTGGTGCAGATCTCCCTCCCATCCGAAAGCTCTCTCGCTTACGCCGAGGCGATGGTCGCATGAGTGACCTGGTCGATCGCCTCACGCGTGATCTCGAGCCAGTGTTGGCTGCGGACGACCCGAGACCTCGGATCAGTGCCTATCACAACATGCCATACGCGCTCTTCCGGTACGACCCTGCCAACGAGTTTGAGCTTCGTCGTCAGGTGACTATGTTGCAGACTCGGCTCGAGCAGTCTGGGAAGCGCGTACTGCGGATCTCGCTCGCCGCCTGTTTGACGGAAGCCATGACGTCAGTTCAGCCGCTTGAAGACTGGTTCGAGGTTGAGCGCCGACACGGCACAGCGCTACTGGTAGAGACGATTCACGCAGTCCTCGCTGAGAAAACGCCCCTGGTCGAGATAGTGGCCGCAAGGATGCCAGTTGATCCTGATCCACTCCGCGACGTCGTGTTCATCACCCGCACCGGCGCTCTCTTTCCCGTGTACCGCACATTCTCGTTGCTAGAACAGCTTTCAGGTCGTGTAGTCGTCCCAACCGTTCTCTTCTATCCGGGCACCCTTGATGGCGCAGCTGGCCTCCGCTTCATGGGCGTATTAGAGGCCGAGCATAACTATCGACCGAAGATCTTTTGACAGGTGATGGTCATGACTACTTCCCACATTCGTTCGCTCTTCACCCACAATATCGACCGGAACATAGAAGAGGTCATCAAGGTCGACCAGAACGACGAGGAGATCATTCGGGGCGAGATTGAGGACTATGTTGTCACTGATGCGATCGCTCGCCATTACGAGCTGATTCTCGACAGGTACGCTGAGACACCAAATAAGCCGCATGAGGGTATTGCGATTTGGGTATCCGGGTTTTTTGGCTCCGGAAAGTCCAGCTTTGCCAAGATGCTTGGCCTCGCGATCGAGGACCGGGAGATCGCGGGCGATCGAGCCAGCGTTCGATTCGGAGCGAAGACCAGCAACAAGATCCAGGTGCTTTTGCGCCAGATCACGGAGAAGATCCCCACCCATGCGGTCATCTTCGACGTTTCCACTGATCGTGGCATCCGGAGCGGCAATCAGACCTTGACGGAAATCATGTATCGACTATTTCTCCGGAGTCTCGGCTATGCGAAGGATCTGGACCTCGCTGAGCTTGAAATTGGCCTGGAAGCAGATGGCCGGCTTGACGAGTTCATGCTTGCGTTCGAGAAGGTCACCAACGGTAAACGGTGGGACGAGCGAAAGGAGCTTGTTGCGTTCGCGCTGAGCGAGGCCAGCGCGGCGATGCACGAGCTAGAGCCGCAGATCTACACGGACAGCGATTCATGGGCGGAAGCGAACAGACAGCGCGCAGACATCACGCCAGGCATTCTTGCCAACCGAATCACCGAGCTCATCGGGCGCCGCAAGCCTGGCTACTCCGTAATGTTTGTTGTTGACGAAGTTGGACAGTTTGTCGCACGTGACGTTCAGAAGATGCTCGACTTACAGGCAATTGTCCAGCAGTTAGGGGTGGTGGGTCGCGGCAAACATTGGATCGCGGTCACATCCCAGGAGAAGCTCAATGAGCTCGTGAGTGGTCTCGATGACGTGAAGATAGAAATCGCCCGACTCATGGACCGGTTCCCGTCACAAGTTCATCTGGAACCGTCCGACATTTCGGAAGTGACGAGCAGACGGGTACTCGCGAAGAATGCCCCAGCACAGGCCGAGTTGGGCAGGCTATTTGATGAGCATCGTGGACGGCTCACGGACCATACGCGACTTAGTGCTGACATTACCTTGCCGGAACTAAGCCGCCAGGGTTTCATTGATCTCTACCCGCTGCTGCCGTATCACGTTGACCTCATCATCCAGATCGTTTCCGGCCTGCGGACGCAGGGGGGCGCTAGTAAACATGTTGGCGGTGCAAACCGCACTGTCATCAAGATCGCGCATGAGCTGCTGGTCCATGAGGAGACAAATCTGGGCGACCAAGAGGTCGGCCAGCTCGCACGGCTTGACCAGATCTACGACTTGGTGCAGTCGAACATCGCATCTGACGTGCGAGGCAAGATTAACCAAATCGCTAGACAGGCTCACCACCCGATGGCGCAACCAGTCGCGAAGGCCATCTGTTTGCTTCAGTTCGTGAAGAGCGTGCATCGGACTCCGGAGAACATAGCCGCGGCACTCTACCCGGCGCTCGGTGAGGCCTCCGTGCTCGAGCCGGTCAAGGAAGCCCTGCGGGAACTCGAGCACATGCAGCTGGTACGAACAGGCGACGACGGCTACCGGATCCCCACGCCGGCCGAGGACGACTGGGAGAGGGTACGCAACGGAGTTAATCCCAAGCCGGCCGATGCAAAGCGGCTGCGCCGCGAGATTCTCACGGGCTTTTGGAGCCCACAGCCGGCTCACACACTGCTTGACGTGCGGCCCTTCAAGGCTGGACTTGTCATTGATGGACGTGAAGAGGAGAAGGGCGACCTTGCCATTCACGTCGTGTTCGCTGAGGAGGGGGAGGAATTTACCGCTGCCGCTCAAGAGTTCCGAGCGCGGAGCCAGTCGGAGCGGGACGCGATCTTCTGGGTCGTACCGCTGACCGACTCCATCGATCGCGAAACGGTGGAGCTGTTCCGATCGCGAGAGATGGAATCTCGAAAGGGACGTGAGGCGAGGACTCAGGATGAGACGCGGCTCATGACGGAGGAGCGTGCTCGTGAGCGACGCCACCAGGCCGAATTGCAGCGCCTCTTGCGCGCCGCCTGTCTCTCCGGATCCGCGTACTTCCGAGGCAACGACAGAAGCCCTGATGACCGCTCTGCCGACTTGGCGAAGGCGATCACGGCAATGCTTAACCAGGTGTTGCCCAATGTGTACACACGTTTCGGAGAGGCCGCGGCCAAGTCACCTGAGGTCAAGAAGGGTCTTGATGCTCTGCTCACAGCCACGGATCTGCAAGGCTTGCCTTCCGTATTCTCGTCACTGCGGCTGCTACGGGATGAAGGCGGCAAGGTGGTCTTCGATACGGATGCCACCTCCCTAAGGGAAGTTCTGCGAGAGATAGAGCGTGGTGCTGCCGAAGGGATGAAGGCTACTGGCAAGTCCCTCACCGAACGCTTTGGTCGTCCGGAGTTTGGTTGGGACTTTGAAGTGGTGCGTCTTCTGGTCGCAGTTCTCGTGCGTGCTGGTGCCATTCAGATGACTCACAAGTCTGAGACGATCGAGTCCACAACGTCTGTCGCCGCCAGGGACGCGTTGAGCAACAACAACTACTTCCGAGTGGCTTCGTTCCAGCCTAAGAAGGGCGTTGACTTCGCACAGGTTGCGGCGGCCGCTGAGCACTTCAAGTCCACATTCGGCGCCGCGGTCAAGGAGCTAGCGCTCTCGCCTGTCGTAGGGGAGATACGTGCCGAGCTTCGTAAGAGTCAGGACGACCTACAGAGGGCGCGTGACCAACTCGTTTTGCATCATCTACCTGGAAGCGCAGTGCTCGACGATGCCCTCGAGCAAGCCAGGACTATCGATCGCGGATCCGAGGACAGCGCTATCGCAGAGTTCAACGCCTCTCACCAGAAGATCAAAGATGGAATTCGGCGTGCTGCGGAAATCGAAAAGGAACTCACGCCCTCAGCGGTCGAGACAATTGAGGCAGCCCGCCACGTCCTTAGCACTCAGTGGCGAGCACTAGAGGCGGAGCCGGAGCTGGAACCTGCAGTGCGGGAAGCGGCTGAGCGTCTAACTGACGTACTCCAACGAGAAACGTTTTTCCGGGACTTGGCGGACGTCGACCAGTGGAGCTCGGAAGTAGAGGTCGAGTATGAGAGGCGCCTCCGGGAGGTCCTTTCCGAGAAGGTTGCCGTCTACCAGAGTGCGCTCGATGAGCTGTTCGACGAACCGGGTTGGCTAGATCTGGAGGCTGCTGCAAGAGAAGACGTCGCCGCCACTCTCCGCTCTCACGCCGAGGACGATGGATCAAGCGAGCCGTCGCTTTCCCAGATTCGGGCTGATCGAGAGGCCTGCCTCACTCGACTCCAAACCGCTATTGAGAAGGTTCACCGTCTCACCGAGGGCGATCGGATCGTCACCGTCAATATCCAGCCGTACTTTCGAGGCGGTGTTGAGGACACCGACCAACTTGATGCAGCCCTTTCTGGTCTTCGGGAGGAATGCGAACGCGTCATCGCGGACGGCAAGAAGATCGTAGTTCGGTAGTCCATGGACAAGAACGTTCGCAATGCCATCGCTATCACGACCCAAGACCTCCGAAAGATCCTCCAGGACGAATACTTCGATCAGCTTGAGGGCTTGTTTGACATTCTCCCGAGCGGTCAAATCGCCGCCTTGGCGGGTTCTCACTTGACACCCGCAGAACGCGTGACCCGCTCAAAGATCGTCGGCGCGATTGACTACTACCGCGCATCGGGATTCGACAGCACTGAAGCGGTCGCTCGGTTCGTGCGGGAGGCGGCCTTCACGAGCCTCAACCGGTTCGTCGCACTCAAGATGCTCGAGGCTCGAGAGCTCGTGCAGGAATGCCTTACTAACGGGTCCGACTCAGCCGGATACCGGGAGTTCATTGGACTTGCTCCCGGCGTCGCCTCTCTTCCCGGCGGGGCCGGCTACCGCCTCTATCTCGAATCGTTGTTGGATGAACTCAACACAGATGTGAAGATCCTTTTTGACCGGCATGATGCCGCCAGCCTTCTCTGGCCGCGCTACAACTCTTTCAACAAGGTCCTCGCAGAGCTAAATCGTTCTGAACTTGCCGATGTGTGGGTTGAGGACGAAACGATTGGCTGGTTCTACCAATTCTTCAATAGCAAGGAAGAACGGCAATCGATGCGTGATGAAAGCCAGGCTCCGCGGACTAGTCAGGAGCTTGCCGTTCGTAATCAGTTCTTCACTCCGAGATACGTAGTGCAGTTTCTGGTCGACAATACTCTCGGCCGGCTGTGGGCGGAGATGTATGGCGACAATGATCGCCTCAGCCGGCGCTGTTCTAGCTTGGTTCGCATACCTGCAGCAGAAGTACGTGTAGCCATGCGGAGGGATCCGAGAGACCTCCGCATCATAGATCCTGCGTGTGGATCAGGACATTTTCTCCTATACAGCTTCGACGTCCTTCTCTCCATGTATGAGGATGCTTGGGAAAGGGACGTCAATGCGCCCAGGTCCGAACTGACGGGGAGAAGCCTGCGCGAGGATTACCCCGACCTTGAGCTACTGAGACGAGCAGCTCCTAGCCTGATTGTTGAACACAACCTCTACGGTGTTGATATCGATGCCCGCTGTTCGCAGATCGCGGCTCTCGCGCTCTGGCTACGCGTGCAGCGGGCCTACAAGGACCTCGGTATTCCCCGCGATGACCGCCCGACGATTGCGCACACGCACGTTATTTTGGCAGAGCCGATGCCTGGCGACGGCGCGCTTGTAGATCAGTTCGCGGCACAGCTCAGGCCGCCCCTGCTGGGAGATCTCTTTCGAACGATGGTGAACGAGATGAACCTCGCCGGTGAGCTCGGTCTGCTTCTGCAAGTGAAGGAGGCCCTCGCAGCCCACCTGCAGCGCGCCAGAAAGCATTTTCTAGAAGAGCAGAAGGTCGCGCCGGTATTGCCAGGGATGGAGGCCCCCCGTTCAGAGGGCGAGCCTGATCTCTCTGGTATTAATGATGACGAGTTTTTCCATCAGGCCGAGGATCGCATCGTTGAGGCATTGGCGCGGTTTGTCGAAGAAGTTGCAGGTAGCGTCGCTGCTCGGCGGCGTCTGTTCGCTGGCGACGCTAAGCAGGGCATAGCGCTGATGGATGTTGCGCGCACAGAGTATGACGTAGTGCTAATGAATCCCCCGTTCGGACTTATGCCCAAGAGCTCTTACGAGTATCTTGTAGCGAAGTATCCCTGTGCCTACTATGACCTCGCAGTATCTTTCATGGCGCTGGGGCTTGCTCTGCTTCGCACCGACGGATATTGCGGTGCGATCACGACTAGGGCGTACATGTTGGTGACGGACGGGGAAAGCTTTCGAACGGAACTCGCCCTACCGTGCCTCGAGTTGCTAGTCGATCTTGGTTCCGGGGTGATGGACGGCGCAGCGGTCGATGCCTCCCTGCAAGTGATGTCCAGGCGTGCCCGCGGAGACATCGTCGTGGTCGATCTGCGCAAGGACCTCGACAAAGCGCTTGAGCTGCAGCGAGCTGTGTCCTCCCGCGCGCGAATGCAGATGCTCAGTCGCTCAGCATTTCAGGCGGTGCCCGGTCACCGCCTCGCGTACGACGCTGTTGCTTCGTTGGCACACATGTTCAGTCAAGACGCGGGTGGGGTGGAGCCGATTGTGGCGATAGCCCGAATCGGCGCGAGCACATTCGATGACGAGAGGTTCCTTCGAGTGCGTTGGGAGCTGAACCCGTTGGAGATCGGCTCAGTCTGGTTACCCAGTTCGCGCACAGCCCAGGAGTTCTCGCTCTACTACTACCCACCGCTGTTCACGGTCAAGTGGGCAGATGACGGTCGAGAAGTATGTGCTCGTAATGAGCAGGTGAATGGGCAATCGGCTCAGGCTCGACAGGGTTCTACGCATTACGGCAGACCGGGCCTGGTGTTTGCGCGGCGGAGTAGCCCTTCTATTGCGTTTCGAGCACACCCGGCTGGTTGTGCGTTCGCATCGAATACGGGCGTGGTGCTTCCCCATCGAGAAGACGCGACACTATTGTTGCAGGGATTCCTTAACTCCACGCTTGCGCGCGCCGCTGTTAACGCGCTGTCGAATCGTGACTCTTACACTGTCGGTCACATCAAGAAGCTTAGGTGGCCGGAGTTCGGAGTTGAGCGCGCTCGAAGCATCAGCGAGGCCGCCGCTCGAATTGTGGCGAATAAGCATGCGCTCTATCGGATCGAGGAGACGGACCCATGGTTTTCTCCGCGCGAAGCCTTTATGTCTCGTTCAGGATGCAGGGAGGCCTTTGATTCTTGGGTGGAGACGTCCACGGTTCGAGAGTCGGAAATGCTGGCGGACTACTCGACCATTGATACCGAGGTAGCGCACGCCTGCGGTGTGGAGTCCACGGCGGCTCTTCAGGAACAGTTTGGGCTGAGTGATATCGACGTGCTTGAACCACGACGTCTTCTCGAAGTCTCATGGCGGGAATGGGTTGTGCGTGCCATCTCGCTGGCGTTGGGGTCAGCGTTCGGTCGCTGGGCGGAGTCGGACACAAGTGAGTCGAGGACTGACAAGCAGGCAGATCCATTTTCGACGATTCCCATTCCGCAATCCGCTCATCGGCCGTCCGGCGGGGCCAGTCCTATCTTCTTGGATGATCCCGGACACGGCAATGACGTGGTAGCTGCAATAGTGGATTCGTGGAAGCGATTGTGGCCGAGCGACGAAGGCGTTGTCGAGGCTCAGTTAGTGGACGCGCTCGGGACGGAATTGCGTGAGTGGATCGCCAGCAGGCTGTTTGCTGAACACCTCCGGATGTACCGAGCAGGAAAGAGAAGCTCGCCGACTTACTGGCAGCTTTCTATTCCATCAGGACGCTTTTCGGTGTGGCTGTATCTGCAAGATCTGTCCGATGATACGTTGTTTAACATTCACAATGAGTTTGTAGGGCCGAAGTTGCGTCATGAGGAGGCGCGGCTGGGCGTGTTGGAGGCGGAGGCGGGGGCATCCCCCAGCGCTCGGGAGCGCGGTGAGATTGAGCGACAGAAGGCGTTTGTCGCGGAACTGCGAGCTTTCGGAGCCGAGCTTCTCCTAGTGGCTGCCGTGTGGCATCCATCTTTGGACGATGGTGTCCTCGTGAACTTTTGTCCGCTCTGGCGACTCGTTCCGCAGCATAAGAGTTGGCAAAAGGAGCTAAAAGCGACCTGGGCGCTCTTATCTTCGGGCGGAGTTGACTGGTCGCGTCTTGCCATGCATCTGTGGCCTGAGCGCGTAATACCGAAGTGCGTTGAGGATCGCAGTCTTGCAGTGGCACACGGGTTGGAGAGCCTGTTCTGGGTTGCTGACGCCAGCACCGAGGACAGGTGGATTCCCTGTGGCGCTGCGGCTGCCGCAGCTGTGGAGTTGGTAGGCAAGTTGCGCATTCCGGCAGTTGAGGTGGCCCGCGAACGGATCGTGAATCGGTGACCAGTCTTCTACGCACTTACATCGAGGAGCAACTTGCTCAGAGGCTCTACACACACCGCGTGGTCGTTTGGTATGACGCTCGCTCGGAGTTCCCGTCCTTTATCGCGGAATTTGGCGGGGAGTCGACGGGCAACGGCCTTGTCGGTATCTCGGTCGGGGGATCGGCGGCCACCCTCGCGGTCCATGATGGTTCGCTCTACTCACTTCGCTCGCGGGTCGAACCGCTCGTAGAGGGCGACGAACCGCAGGCGGTTGTCTTGTATCTGCCCGGAGAGACTCGTGATTCGCAGGGTTCGGTGCTGATGGAGGGCGAGCTAGCAGGATGTCGGTGGGAACCGCAGCTGCGGCAGCTCGCCCGCAACGCGCTTCGAAAGCAGTACACAGACGGCGTGATAGACGAGCTGCTCGGTCGCGAGCACCTTGCCTACGAAGACTTGCTAGTAGCGACGACAGCTGAGGGTGCCGCACCACCGTCCGTTCTTAAGCAGGTTCTTCGTGCCGCGACAAGCGAGGGACAACTTGCGTCGTGGCTTGCAAATAGCGATCTTGATGCCACGATTGAAGAGAAAGAGGCAGCTTCTGAACTCGCGCGTCTCGTGCGATCACGTCTTGACATCGACCTGCCGGCGGACGATCTCGCGAAGTGGAGATCGATTGTGTCCCGGTTTGTCCTCGGCATTGAGTTCCGTAGCGATCTTGCTACGGACGTTCCTCCTCAGCTCGAGCAACTCGGTGCGGTGACCGCTGACGTCGAGCGAAACGCACGTTCCATTGCCCGCACGCTCCGGAAGGACTATCCACTCAGCTACCCACGTGTTGCTGACCGCGTGGAGCAACAGCTCGGGCTCGCTGCGACGTCGGTGGATGCCCTCGCGCTTGGGTCGATCGACACGTTTCGGTTTGAGGAACGAGCGCTACTCGAATGTTGTTCGGCACTGATTGCGGGCGATGAGTTTGCGCGCGCTGAGGAGATTGCGAACTCACGGACAGACAGCTTCTGGTTGCGTGAGACGATTGACCGTCAGGCACAGTGGGAGGCTATTCGTCTTGCTGCTCAGCTCGGCGTGGCGGTCGAATCCGTGGAGAGAGACCTCGACACCCTACCGAGTGACGTAACTGAGTACGTGGAGCGCTACTGCTCTGGGTGGCATGCCGTCGACCGTGCGCAGCGGCAATTCGAGGCATGGCTACCGAAGCTAGAGGACGATGCTGACGATCGAGCCGTCGCCGAGGTCAGACAGCGCTACGACGCTCTCGTGGCCAAGCTTGCCACGGGGTTCGTGGCTGTGCTCCAGCGAGCTGGATGGATGGCGGATGGACAGTTCCAACAGACCGCCATTTACGACAGCGTTGTTCGGCCTATGCCGGGTCGAGTTGCGTACTTTCTAGTCGACGCCATGCGGTACGAAATGGGAGCTGATCTCGCAGACCGTTTGGCGGCCCACGGAGAAGTCATGATCCGGCCGGCGTTGGGTGTTCTCCCAAGCATCACGCCAACGGGCATGGCAGCGCTGATGCCCGGTGCCTCAATCGACTATCACGTGCTTGAGAGCGGTGGCAGACTCGTTGCGCGGATCGGCGACTCCACCTTGTCGGACCTCGGCGCTCGCAAGAAGTATTTTGCAGCGCTGGTGCCAGCGTCCGTCGACCTCACTCTCGGCGACATACAGACCCTGAGCAAAGCGAAGCTTGCCAAGAAGCTTGGTAGCGCTGACCGGGTGGTCGTGCGTTCGCAGGAGATTGACTTCTTCGGAGAGGGCGGCTTCCAGGCCAGGACGATCATGGATACTGTCATCGACAACCTCGCTCGAGCCGTTCGGAAGCTCGCCGCGTTGGGCATCGAACGTGCGGTTCTCACGGCGGACCACGGGCACCTCTACTCCGCAGAGGATCGGGATGAGTCGATGCGCATTGACGCACCCGGCGGTGAAACCGTTGACCTTCATCGACGGTGCTGGGTCGGGCGCGGTGGTGCGACTCCAGCGTCCTGTGTGCGCGTGCCGGCGAGGAGCCTTGGCAATGACACTGATCTCGACTTTGTTTTTCCAGTGGGCACTGGCGTATTTCGGTCGGGTGGTGATCTTGCGTTCCACCATGGTGGGCCATCACTCCAGGAGATGATTGTGCCGGTGGTCACGGTGCGAATGAGGAATGCAGTCGCCGAGACAGCTGGCCGCGTAGGACTGACTGTCAGCGACGTTCCACCGACCATCACTAACCGGATCTTCAGTGTAAAGCTCTCTCTTGCCACCCTGGAGACCGATGTGGTCCCTCTTCGGCCGGTGCTCATCGCCGGAGAAGTGCAGGTTGGCTCTGTTGGCATGGCAGTTGGCGCGGAGTACGACCACTCGACTGGCACCGTGTCGCTGGCTCCCGGCGGAGGCGGGGCCACCATCGGTTTTGTCCTTGACGACGACACGGTGGAGTCTCTCAAGATCGTGATACTCGACCCTTCGACTGATGCGGAGCTCTACCGTTCACCGTCTGACTTGGTGGTTCGGCTAGGAGTTGTGTGATGACGGTTGCCTGGACAGACGTGCCCGAACGAGATGACCTCGACGACAAGGTCAACAGTGTGTTCGGCGGCAAAGTCGTACGCAAAGACTTGGTACGGAAAGTCAAGGTCGGCGCCAACGTGCCCGTCTTCGTGCTCGAGTTCCTGCTGGGCAAGTATTGCGCTTCGTCCGACCCTGTCGCGATTGAGATGGGCCTACAGGTCGTCAATGACACGCTTGCCAAGAACTACATCCGGCCTGATGAGTCCATGAAGGCTCAGAGTCTCGTCATCGACCAAAAACACCACACCTTCATTGACAAGGTGAAGGTTCGAGTGGCGGACTCAGAGCGGTGGGCCGAAGCGGTGAACTTCGGCGACCGGTATCTGCACGTGCCCAGCCACTACGCCCGTGATTACGAACGTCTCCTGACAGGTGGTGTTTGGGCCCAAGTTGACGTCAAGCACGAGTACGACGACGAGACGAAGGGCAAACGCTCCTTCTGGATCACCAAGCTCGATCCGATTCAGATCGCGACCTTCGACCTCGATGAGTACCGAGCCGGCCGGCGCTCGTTCACGACCGACGAGTGGATCGACTTCCTGATCCGAAGCATGGGATACGAGTCGGCCGGAATGGACCGCCGGCTCAAGCTGCTTTTCCTCATGCGACTGGTTCCCCTGGCCGAGCGCAACTACAACCTGGTCGAACTCGGTCCGAGAGGAACCGGCAAGAGCTATGCCGTACAAGAGGTTTCGCCCTACTCGTCGCTTCTGACTGGACCGACGACGGTCGCGAATCTCTTCGGTCACATGACGGGCCGGCAGAAGGGTATGGTTCAGATCTGGGACGTCGTGGGGTTTGACGAGGTGGCCGACCTCCAGAAGATGCCCAGGGAGGTCATCACCACGATGAAGACCTACTGCGAATCCGGCACCTACCAGCGCGGTACCGAGGCGGCGTCGGGTGACGCCAGCATTGCCATGTTCGGCAACACAAACCAGCCCATCGAGGCGATGGTGCAGTCGGGTCACCTCTTCGAACCGCTGCCTGATGTCATTCGCAACGACATGGCGTTTATTGATCGGCTGCACTTCTACCTCCCTGGCTGGGAAGTGCCGAAGATGCGGACGGATTTGTTTACCGACCACTACGGCTTCGTCGTTGACTACCTAGCCGAGGCCCTGCGCGAACTTCGCAAGCACAACTTCACCGAGGTAATCGATAGGTACTTCTCGCTAGGAACCCATCTAAATGCTCGAGACCGCAAAGCGGTACGGCGGACTGTATCTGGGCTGGTCAAGATCGTCCATCCCGATGGCGAGCCGGGCCAAGAAGACCTCGGAGAACTGCTCGAGCTCGCCATCGAAGGTAGGCGTCGTGTCAAGGAGCAGCTCAAGAAGATGGGCTCCTTCGAGTACTATCACACCTCCTTCAGCTACACGATTGAGGCCACAGGGGAGGAGCGCTTTGTTGGCGTTCCTGAACAAGGCGGTCGGGATCTGATCTCGCTCGATCCCTTGGCGCCCGGTTCTGCGTATGCCGCCGGCGCCGATGCCGAGGGGACGGTCGGGATGTTTCGAATAGAGGTCTCAGTCGCGAGTGGGACCGGAAAGTTGAAGATGGCGGGCGGAGTACATGGCGTTATCAAGGAGTCGGTCCAGCGCGCCTTCGCCTACATGCAGGCGCACAGAGCCGACCTGGGGATCGGACACGATCTCGACGTCTCAGACCTGCATGTCGAGGTGATCGATCTCTTGGCGAATCGCGTTGAAGCCGAAATCGGTGTCGCCTTCTATGTTGCAGCGTTCTCAGCCTTACGGTCGGCGCCCCTCGCGCCAGCGCTGCTCGTGCTCGGCGACATGAGCATTCAAGGGAACCTGAAGCCAACGCGGTCACTTGTTGAACCACTACAGATGGGGATGGATAATGGTGCGAAGCGAGCGCTTATCCCGATCGAAAATCGGCGCAACTTCCTCGAAGTGGCTTCAGACATAGTCGAGCGTGTTGATCCGATCTTCTATGGCGATCCAAAGATGGCTGCTCTCAAGGCACTCGGGGCGACCTGACTGACTTCGCAGACCCGAGTTGCCGCGGTCAGTAGGTGGTTACCATGTGCGCGCCGCGAGGTGGTTGAGAGGCCGGAGGAAGGGCCACCTGTCGCCCCGATGGTGGCGCCTCCACGTAAGGAGTGCCGAGTGAGCAGCCACGCTTAACCAGAGCGTGCAACACCAACAGCGGCGGGGTGGAGAAGAACCGCGACTCTCCACGACCCCGCGCCAACAAGGCTCGCTGGTAGTTGCGATAGTCCCGGGAGTCGCAGCCTCGATCGCTCAGAGGAAGGCGTCGAGTTTTTTGCGATCCACAGGACTTACGGGAATCTGCACGACCAGGGTGAGTGACGGATGCGCGCTGACACGTAGCTCGATGACGTCGAGCTTGATGATC
>Ga0182027_10008731_pt1 | contig 14686 bp, 13 predicted proteins | sample 712E1DmetaG_FD_121300 | JGI IMG/M metagenome (GOLD analysis project Ga0182027, IMG submission 121300) | Permafrost microbial communities from Stordalen Mire, Sweden - 712E1D metaG (Illumina Assembly) | ecosystem: Environmental > Terrestrial > Soil > Wetlands > Permafrost | place: Sweden... | reverse complement strand
TTCCGTAAGATATTTACCCGATACGATAAGTTGGACGTTATGTTCTGTGGATTCATTTATTTTGCGATAATTGCTGACGCTTTACTTAGTGTGAACAGACTCTAGGAAGATGATCCTTCACTTCGTTCAGGATGACAGTATGCGTTTGATAACGCATGCACACCCATATTTGCCGGTGCGCTCTTTTCAGTGTATAATAAATTTCAGTATTAGCAGGAAGGGAGGCAACAATATGATCTTAGTTTCCGGCGCGACTGGTTTGGTTGGCGGCGAGGTTATCAAGCAGCTTACGAAAAAGGGAATTCGTTTTCGGGCAATGGCACACGATCCGGATAAGGCTCAGTTGATCGTTGGCTCAAATATTGAAGTTGTTCACGGCGATTACGACAACAAAGAATCGCTGGATGTTGCAATGAAGGGAGTTGACCACCTTTTCCTGCTGTCCAATCAGGTGGAGATGGAGAATAAAGTGGTTGACGCAGCCGTTCGTGCTCGTGTGGGGCATATTGTGAAGCTCTCAGTCTTAGGCGCCAGCCCGTTCTCACCCGTTTCGTTCGCGCATTTGCACTGGATATCAGAGAAGAATATCGAGAACTCAGGAATACCATTCACGTTCATTAGACCTAACTACTTCATGCAGAATCTATTCATGCAGGCTTTTCAGATAGCGTCAGAAGGTAAACTGTATGCTTCGATGGGCGAAGGAAGGTTGAGCCTGGTCGATGTGCGGGATGTGGCAGCTGTTTCGGTTGCGGCGCTTACGGAACAGGGACATGACGGACGCCAGTACGAGCTTACAGGTCACGAGGCTCTTTCCGGCTATGAAATGGCGCAGATGCTCTCACTGGCAATCCGCAAACCGGTCGCTTATGTGAATATATCCATTGAAGATAGTCGGAAGGCAATGCTGGCTAGAGGTATGCAGGAACGAAGGATTGAGGCTCTTCTTACCGCCCAGGAATACTTTGCGAAGAGCTATTTAGCACTGACTACGCCGTGGGTGGACAAGATCATCGGAAGAAATCCGATTAGCTTCGACCGATTCGCCCGCGATTATGTGGATATCTTCTCAGGCCGCCGAAACCCCTTGCGGTCTGAGTGAGCGTGTGAAACATGGGACAGAAGAATAGAATTTGATCTCCTTGTCACATGGTTTTTTGCACGTCTCCTATTCCTCAAGTGTACCGTCGTTAACACCTTGCGATTCGGATTTTCGCTTCACTTCAAGCGCAGTCTTGTGTGATCTATAACATCCAGTGATCACTGTGGATAAATCGCGCATAGGTTCAGCTTCTTGCTTGCGTCCAAGCAGGAAAACGCAGGCGTTTTGTCGTATATTCAGACGTAGATCAATGGAAATTCAAATTACAATAATCGGGAAGACAGGATCGCTCTGCTAAGGGCGACCTGAGAAGAGGGTGTTATGGAATATAAGCATTTGGGACGGACGGGGCTAAAGGTCAGCCGCTTGTGCCTGGGCACAATGAACTTCGGGCCGCTGACGACTGAACAGGACAGCCATGCCATTATGGATAAGGCGCTGGACTGCGGGATCAATTTCATCGACACGGCGAATATATATGGCTGGAAGACCGGCGAAGGCTGGACTGAGCAGATCATCGGCAACTGGTTCGCGAAGGGTGGCAGACGGCGGGAGAAGGTGGTCATCGCGACCAAGTTGTTCAATATGATGGGCGATTGGCCGAATGAATCCAGACTTTCCGCGCTTCACATAAGACGCGCCTGTGATGAGAGTCTTCAGCGCTTGAAGACGGATCATATCGATCTCTATCAGATGCATAATCTCGATCCGGAGAGTCCCTGGGACGAAATCTGGCAGGCGATGGAACAATTAGTCCAGGCGGGCAAGGTGATCTATGTCGGGAGCAGCAAGTTCCCGGCGTGGAATATCGTTCAGGCGAACGAGGCGGCGGGCAAACGAAACTTCCTGGGCCTCGTTTCAGAGCAATGCAAGTACAATCTCATCACACGAGCGGTAGAGCGCGAGGTTTTGCCTGCGTGCAAGGCGTATGGCCTTGGAGTTATCCCATTCAGCCCGCTGGGCGGCGGACTGCTGGGCGGCATATTGCACAAAGAATCGCAGGGCAGGCGCGCGGAAGAGGATATGCAGGAGGAATTGGCGAAACGTCGACCGCAGATAGAGGCGTATGAAGGACTCTGCGCGGAAATCGGTGCGAAGCCGGGAGATGTAGCGCTCGCCTGGGTGTTGAGTAATCCAATCGTGACAGCCCCGATTATTGGCCCGCGAATAATGGATCAGTTGGACAGCGCCATAGGTGCGCTGGAATTGAAGCTCTCCCAGGAGACGCTGAAGAAGCTGGACGAGATATTTCCGCTAGTCTGATCCCCGTAATAAATAGAAGCTGCCGCATTCAAGGCGGCAGCTTCTATAACCTAAGCCGTCGTAGTCGGAACCAAAGAGTTTCCGGTGTTTCGGGAGCAAGTCTCCCAAAACTGGAATCGCGGCGACTATGGCTTGCGGATGCGGATTTTGTGGTCTGTTGCTACTACAAAGCATCCCGTCCAATTCTCAATATCTTCGACGGCGAACATCACTAGCACGCGTTCAGTGAGGGCGATTCTGCCTGGGTCGCGCAGGCGAATTAGCAGAATGCCGTAGTGCGTGCCTGGAGCGAATATTCGCGTATCCGAGAAATCCAGGTCTTGAGTTATGATGAATCGGCCAGCCTCTTGAGCAGCATTCCAGACTGTGTCATCATCCCGACCGGAGAGGCCTTCACTCATAACTGTATCCACGTCATGACCCAACTGCGATAACATCTCCGCAAGACGGGAGGGCATATTTTCGTCAAGTTTGATCTTCATGCTACGTTTGGAAGTTCCGGGGCGGGGACGTCATCTTGCGCGGAGGCAGCCGCGAATGCGATTACGGCGCGGACGTCTGCTTCCTTGAGAGTGGGGAAATCGGCAAGTATTTCGTCGACGGTTGCTCCTTCAGCCAGGCTAGCGAGTACGGTGCGAAGGGTAATCCGAGTACCCCTGATTATTGGTTCGCCTCCACAAATCTTTGGGTTGCGAGTGATGTGTTGTTGATAGTTCATTTGTCACCCTCCGTGGGTATTATACCACTGATCCCAGCACGTCGTAGGTTATGATCTCCTTGAAATCAACCTATTTTACCATATTGTGCAAATTCTGGAATGCATTAGGTTCCGTCTTTTGGAAAATCGTTGCCAAAGTCTGGTTCTTGTGTTATAATTCTCCTCATGGAATTACTGTATTTCGTGGAAACGCGGGAGTAGTTCAGTGGTAGAGCACCTGCTTCCCAAGCAGGTTGTCGCGAGTTCGAATCTCGTCTCCCGCTCCAATACATCTCAATAGCGCTACGAGGCGACGTACCCAAGTGGTAAGGGAGAGGTCTGCAAAACCTTTATGCAGCGGTTCGAATCCGCTCGTCGCCTCCAGTTTTACGAGCGACACCGCCCAGTGATCGAGATTTTGATCGCTGGGTTTCTTATTTTACACTTCCATCTTGCGGAGTTTTCTCTGAGGTTCAAAAGTGCCCTGAATTTGCCAGTTATCAGGTGTCATGAAAGCCGTGGAATTATGAGGTCTTGTGATCGGAGAAGTGTACTTGCCGAAGGGAATAAGGTCTGACAGTATATTCTATTGTTATTTAACCGCCCAATTCCTCTAATTCCTTTTGTTTGGCTAGGAATTTGTCATTTATTTGTTTGACGAAGTCAGGCATAAACTGCACAATTTGTGGTAATCGCTCACGCACCTCATCTTCCACCCTATGCTGACCCGCGCTAAATTCTACAGACGTTGATAACCGATTCATCATAAATTCGGTTACTATTTCTATATCATTCGGATCAATATAGGCATATTGGTCTTGTATCACGTCTCTCATTAGATTCATCTGGGCATCCATGTGGTGGATATAATCACGTACAACACTAATTACTCCATCAAACGGCTGGTCTCTGCACAAACGCGCAAATTCATCTCCAAATTCAACTGTTGATAAAATATCAGCCTCTGGATATGCTGCGGCAGCAAGCCTGAAGATCAGTTTGCCATAATGGCTATATACTGATAAATATAGTTGTAATGGGCCATACAAATTACACAACTGCTCTTTGAGGTATGCGGCTGTTCTAGCCTTCTTGCCAAACACATAAGCAATCACTTGTGCAAGAATCCCACCAAGCAGAGCAATACACGCCCCAATAATCGTTTGGACTACTGGTGCATAAGACGGAATTGCTTGTTTTATATCTCTCACTGCCACCGCTAATTGTTCAGGTGTTACTAATGCTGGTGTTGACATACGTTCACCTCAATGCTATGGTCAGACTAATCTGCTCGCCATGTTGACATCTTAGCATCTACAGAGTGTATTTACAATATATAATCACGGACATAGGAGTTGGAAGGAAGGATAAGAATACGGACAACTACTTCATTTTGTGCATCGTGGGCGGCATGTAGTGTTGAAGCATCTGCGGGTGCATCCAATATGCGCCATAGGCTGACAGCGCCCAAATAGCGGCTGTTGCCAACAATATTAGCGCCGCCAAGATTCTAAACGGTTTGTTGTGAGAGAAGAAAGCCAGAGTCGGGGCGGCGAAGACGCCCGCCGATCCGGAAAGAATGAATCCCACGCCGGAGAGCAACGGATAAGTGGTCAACTTCAACGATATGATTCGCACGCCCAATATAATCGCCGCCAGTCCCGCGAAGATTGCGTAGGATGCAATTATTTTGAGATCCCATCTCAACCCAAACGCGAAAGCCGCCGCTAGAAAAATAAATCCGAACAACACGCTCATTTCCCCATACATCAGGGAGTATGGGCCGGGCAGCGGCCAGGTGATCGTCATCGCCGCGCCAAAGATCGCCGCTATCGCGCCTACGATCCCAAAGGCGGGCGACCAGCGTCTCTGGTCCGCTTCATCGATCCCTCGAAATAGATATGCCGCCAGGAGCACGTAGCCCGCGAGCATATTAACAAGCAATAGCGAAGCCCAATCGATCATGGCAAACCTCCATAAACTCGCTTTTACACCGCTATAATACCCTTTGCTTGCTCTATCTTAAACCGATTCATCAATGTGTGCGGTTCGCGGACAAAAGTCCGTGGTTTTCCGGAAGACTTGCTGTCCCCCAAAAGCCCTGAAAGGGCGAAAGATGTTAGCCATGGGTGAAGCCCGAAGGGCGTAACCCGCGGAGGTCATAGCCAAAATATTTCCAAGCCCCGAAGGGCCGGCAGGAAATCTACCTCAAACATATGATCAGACGAATTCTGCCGGCCCTTCGGGGCTTGTGTTATCTTCTGTCCGGTATTCCACGGGTTTCCGCCTTCGCTAAAGCTACGGCGGGGCACCCGTGGCTAACATCTGCCGCCTCTTCGAGGCTTCCCCGACACTAAAATCTACTTCGAACTAGTCTGAGCAAGTCTCCCGAAACACCATACGACCACCACCGATGTGCGCTTCGCCTACACCACGCCAGGCCCGCATTTGAAATACCCCCTTCAAAATACCTATTGGCTTTTGATTTGACACCGATTATAATAGGTAAGATTGATTAGTTATCAAGGAGGTAATAATGAAGTCAGTAAAAGGCGTTAGACTCACCTTGGCGGCAATTGTGCTGATCGCAAGTATCTGGGCGGCATTGCCCTCGTTTGCGCAGACCGCGGATACCAGTCCCGCCGTCCAGTCGAACAATCCGCCGGTGATCGTGGAGACCGCGAAGCCACATTGGTATATCGCTCCGATGGTCACTCTTTACATGCCGACCAATTCCAAGACTCAGGATCGATTCGGCAGTACATGGACAAGTTGGGGATTCACCATCGGCCAGACTTTCCCGGGCGGGAATGACACACTGGATAAATTCATGTTCCATCTGGACGCGATTTTCCGAAGTTCAGGCGAAAACCATGCATATCTCATCCCAGTGGGTATTAAGTACACGAAGAGCCTTCCTCGATCAAAGGATTTCGTGCCGTTCGTGGGCGCGACCGCTGATGTCTTCTTCATCGATCTGCGCTCGATTCCCGATGGAGTAGATTCCGGGCTACGCACAACGGGCGGCCTGGGTGTATTCGCCGGCGCAGACATCGGCAAGAATCTGACCGTGAAAGCGAATTATTACGCGGTTGTGAAAACGCAGGGATTCGACCTTTCCGGGCTTGGGCTTGCGCTCAACTTGAGATATTAATCTTCAGAAAGCCAGAATATGAAAATAACAATGATCGGGCACAGCACGGTGCTGATCGAAGCAGCGGGTGAGGCCATTCTGACTGACCCGTATTTCGGCGGCAATGGGAAACACTTCGTTAGAACCGCCGTTCCGGCGAAAAAGCGCGAGAGCTTCAAAGATGTTGGAACTGTCCTGATATCTCATGGTCACCAGGATCACATGGACGAAGCGTTTCTGCGCTCGCTTCCAGAGAACACAACGGTGATTATGCCGATGAAGTTGGTTGCACTTGCCGAGACCTGGGGCGGAAGCCCTTTCAGCATCCAACCGTGGAAGACCGTGACCATCAGTGGGCTTTCCATAACCGGGGTGCCTGCCGTGCATCCCGGCGGCGGGCTGGGCTACATCGTATCGGTGGAGGGGAAGCGGATATATTTCGCCGGAGATACCGCGTATGGGGAGTTCATGACGGAGATAGGCAACAAGTTCAAGATAGACGTTGCGCTGATGCCCGTGACCAGCTTTCGAGTCAAGGTGACAATGGGCGAACAGGATGCCCTCAAAGCAGCCGCAGCTCTGAAACCGAAAGTGATTATACCCATTCACCTGGACATCCAGCCGACCATGTCAATCCTGCGAAGCAAGGAAACGCCCGAACACTTCCGGCAATTGGTTATGCAGGCACATCTGGAAACAGAGGTCCGCATTCTGCGCAACGGCGAATCCTGGCAAGGATGATAGCGACTAGACAGAGTTAGGAGATAACAATTGATCGATCCACGAATGCGAAAACTTGCCGATGTACTGATCGGCTATTCCTGCAAGGTTCAGCCCGGCGAGCGAGTGCTCATAGATACCGCTGAGATTCCAACCGAAATGGTCTCGGTGCTGATAGATCGCGTGATCGAGGCCGGCGGAATCCCATTCAGCGAAGTTCGGCAGCCAAGGATCTATCGCTCGCTCTATATGAATGCATCCGTGGAACAGATGGAGATTCTTGCCAAACGAGACCTGGGTTTTATGAAAGATATGCAATGCTACATCGCCTTGCGGGGAAACAGCAATGCCACCGAGTTATCCGATGTTCCTGAAGAGAAGATGCGTATCGTCCAGGAGCACTGGCAGCATCCGGTCATGGATCAGCGCGTGAACCATACCAAATGGGTTGTGCTCCGCTGGCCTAACCCGTCGATAGCTCAGTTGGCCAGGATGAGCACGGAGAAATTCGAGGACTTCTATTTCGACGTCTGTACGCTTGACTACGCGAAGATGGCAAAGGCCGCGGTGCCGCTAATAGAGCGCTTCGAGCAGACCGACAAGGTGCATATCAAGGGGCCATTGGACACAGACCTGACCTTCTCGATCAAAGGCATTCCGGCGAAGCCGTGCGTGGGAGACCGAAACATACCCGACGGCGAGGTTTTCACCGCGCCCGTGAGAGACAGCGTCAAAGGTGTAATTCATTTCAATGCGCCCAGTATCTATAACGGAAAATCCTATGATGACATCCGGCTGGTATTCAAGGACGGCAAAGTCGTCGAGGCCACGTCATCGAATACCAAGGACATGAATGAGGTGCTAGACAGCGATGAGGGCGCGCGATACATTGGCGAGTTCGCCCTGGGCATTAACCCGCTCATCGGTAGGGCCATGCGCGACATACTATTTGATGAAAAAATCGCGGGGTCGTTTCACTTCACGCCCGGACAGGCATATGAGGAAGCCGATAACGGCAATCGATCAGCAATCCACTGGGATATGGTGTTGATCCAAACGCCTGAGTTCGGCGGCGGGGAGATATATTTCGACGAAGAATTAATCCGCAAAGATGGCCGCTTCATCCCAGATTACCTGCACTGCCTGAACCCGGAAAATCTGGAGTAGAAAAACCTTCGCTGAACTGTAGGGGCGGGTCTCTGTGCCCGCCCGAAACACCATGATCCAATTACTTGACCTTGACAATCGCTATCACGGACATTCCAGCGCGCAGCTTATCCAGGTTGGGCTGATCATTATCCAAGACTATCTTCACAGGAACCCGCTGAACCACCTTAACAAAGTTGCCCGTCGCATTATCCGGCGGAAGCAGCGCGAACGTCGAGCCGGTTGCGGAAGATATACTATCGATATGCCCGCGATAATCCCGGCCGTCTACGGCATCCACGTGAATCTCCGCTGATTGATTAGTGCGCATCCCGCGCAGTTGCGTCTCCTTGAAGTTCGCCGTCACCCAAACATTATTATCCGGCACTATGGCGAACAAAGGCGTTCCCGGCTCCACCAATGCGCCGACTTCCACAGTCTTCTTGTTCACCCTGCCATCGGCTGGGGCGTAAATTCGCGTGTAGCTCAACTGCAAAATCGCCGCGTCCAGCGCGGCCTTAGCCTGCTCAACCTTAGCCTTAGCCTGTTCCGCTGCCGAACGACTCACGGCAACCTGTCTCGGAGAAGTTTTAGCCTGGTTCAATTGCCCCTGAGCCTGCTCATGCCTGGATTGAGACTGCCCAACGACCTCTAGGGCGACTGTCTGTTGCGTTTTGGCCTGAGTGATTCCTACGTGCGCTGCCGACGCCGACGCCTTAGATGCTTGAAGCTGTGACTTGGCCTGTTCTATCATGGCATCCGAAGCTTCAAGTTGGCGACGCGCACCGTTCAAGTCTTCCTGTTTCTGGTTCACCAGCGCCTCTGAATTCTCAAGTTGCGCCTGAGCGGCCAGCGAAGCGGACACGGCGGCATCGTATGCCTGGCGACTGATTGCCCCTTTGGCGACCAGCACGTCGGCCCGTTTGGCGTCCTCTGCGGCTTTATCGGAGATCGCTCGGGACGCGCGAACCGTCGCTTGGGCGGCTTTCAGTGAGGCGTCGGCGGAACCGACCGCGTCGATGTTTCGTCGTTTATTCGCCATTGCGCCATCGAGGGCGGCTTTAGCCGCGCCACTGCTCGCGTCGGCGCTTTTCGCCATAGCCATGGCAGTCTGAACCGCAGCCTCGCTTCTCTCTAAATCCGCCTTTGCGATGCCGATACCGCTCTCAGCTTGCCCCAAAAGACCTTCGCCCTGAAGCTGCTGCGCGTTGCCTGTTTCCTTCGTAAGATCGACGTTTATCCCCGCGCCATGCGCCTGCGCAATTGCTGCGTCAAGATCCGCCTGTTTCTGAGCGACCGCTTCCACATAAGGGGCATCATCCAGCACAACGAGGCGGTCTCCCTTTTTAACCACCTGGTTATCGGAGACCAGGACTTGCTTGACGGTTCCACTGACCTGCGGAGATATTTGGAGGATATCATTCGTGAGGTAGGCATCGTCCGTGGATGTGTATTGAGCAGAAACCAGAATATAGTTCACTCCGAGTACAATGAGTACGGCGATGATGACTACGGTTATTACTTTTTGAACCGGCGACATCCGAGATGAAAGACTCTGTCGTTTAGCCTCACCGTTCTCTGATTTTCCGGTACTAGTATTCTTCGTTGAATCCATGAATCTAATCTCCTCCGGCAAAGTTCCCAATGCCGACCTGCCCAGCGATTCCCATCACGGTCATATTCCCACATTCTTATCACAGTATACCTAGCGAAGAAGCAGAGAGTCAAGAGCAGGCATGGACATGTAAGAGTTCAGTTTCGCGGGAAACGATATCAAACGTACACTGTCATCCTGAACCCTTCGACTCCGCTCAGGGTAAACTCCGTGAAGGATCATCCTTCTAGTTAGAAGATTCTTCGCTCTGCTAGAATGACAAACTAGAAATTCCCATAGAACTGAACTCTAACACAACCAAACACACAACTTGTCTGCACGGCATATGGGCGTGGGAATCCGCCCATACGGTTTTAGGCGTTGGATATTCGTGTGATCAATCCTTTGAAACAATCCCCGCGCCGGACTCGGGGGCGCACACGTAGAGTTCAGGTATGATGCTGGTGCGGGACTGGTATTCTTTTGGGACGGTTTCCAAGAATGCATCCAGTGCCGCATCTGCTACCAGGCTGACTGTGCAGCCGCCGAAGCCGCCGCCGGTCATTCTTGAGCCGTAGACGCCTGGGATTTTGCGGGCGGCCTCTACCATGATATCTAGTTCATCACAACTGACTTCATACAAATCTCTGAGTGAGTCGTGAGATTGGTTCATTAACTCGCCGAAATGTTTGATGTCGCCTTGTTTCAGAGATTCTACGCTTGCCAGCACCCTGGCGTTTTCGGACACTACGTGTTCGGCACGTTTTCTGACTATTGGCGAAAGGTTTCCGCCGTGCGCATGCAGGTCGGCTGGAGTGACATCTCGCAGGGCCGTTATTCCGTTTATGTGGTTCTTCAGGACTGCTACGGCTTCTTCGCATTGTGATCGGCGGGTGTTGTATTCCGAAGCGACCAGGCTGTGCTTTTTTAGCGTATTGGAGACGACTACCTTGATGTTCTCGGCAGGCAGGGGCACAGGCTCGAACTCCAGGGTGCGGCAGTCTATGAACAGTGCGTGGTCTTTGACTCCCAGTCGGGATACGAACTGATCCATAATGCCGCAATTCACTCCGGCGAATTCATGCTCCGCCGCCTGGCAGAGAAGCGCCATTTCAAGGCCGGGCATCTCGAACCCAGCCATCGCCTGGAAAGCCATCGCGCAGGCGACTTCCAACGCCGCGGAAGAGCTTAACCCTGAGCCTAGCGGCACATTCCCCTGTATGGCCATGTTTGCCCCGGAAAGCGCGATTCCCTTCTCCAAGAGTTTGAAGGCAACTCCACGCGGATAATTGCTCCAGGTGTCCTTTACTTCCCGCTTGATATCAGCCATCGAGAACTCTGCGCTTCGTTCAAAATCAACTGAGAAAACTGATACATTCGAACCGGAGACGGGAGAAACGGCGACGAGTATGTCTCTGTCTATTGCTATTGGGAGGACGTATCCGTCGTTATAATCCGTGTGCTCACCGATCAAGTTGACTCGTCCGGGCGCGCGGGCGATTAGCTTTGGATATGCGCCAAAAACCTCGGCGAATTTGTTCTTGAGCAGGCTAATTCTGTTTTGTAGTGGCACGTTGTTATCCTTATTTAGTGTTCCAGGGAATGGTGATTATTGTACCTCGGAATGTTCTCAGCATTCAAGCTCACATTGAGCTTTGATCTGCCGGAGGACAGTCTTCGCGTTTAGTTCCGGCCGAATTCATAGGCAGCTTCCAGCATTGTTTCCACGTTTTCGATGGGGACATTTTGCTGGATATTATGGACTTGCGTGAAGATGAAGCCGCCGTCTTTGCCAAGAATTTCTATATTTCGCTTCACGTGTTGACGAATCTCCTCGCGGGTTCCCGTCGGCAGCACTTTTTGGGTGTCGCAACCGCCGCCCCAGAAGACTATCTTGCCGCCGAATTCATCTTTCAGTCGCTCCGGTTCCATGTTCGTCGCTGATATCTGTATTGGATTCAAGATATCGACCCCCGCGTCTATCCAGTGCGGGATGAGATGATAAACCGACCCACAGGAATGCACCAGAGTTTTCCAGTTGGTGTTCGCATGCACCCAGTCGCATAGGCGTTTGTAATGCGGCGCGATGAGTTCTCCGAATAATTCAGGGGCTATCAACTCGCCTCTCTGCGTACCGGCGTCGTCGGAGGCTATGCCCCAAATGGCACAACGATCACCGACGGCTTGGCGATAAAGTTTCATGCAGGATATGGTGGCATCTACATACCGGCCCATCATCTCTGTAGCAGTTTCCTTTTCCGCTATCAGCATGTACAGCCATTCGTCGAGCGACCCCTGAGTGATATTGTCCGAAAGAAGCGCGCTGAGGCCCACCATGCTGATGCTGGCCCCCCATCCGAGTATCGCTTTGTCGGTATTATCGTAAAGAAATCGAGCACGGTTTGCGATCAGTTCCAACTCTTCGTCCGACACGCTGTCTTTCGGCTTGAAAAGAGTCGGATCTATCGGTTTTCCGCTCGTGGTCGTCCGAATAAAATCGAAATAGAATCCGTCTTTCGGCATGTGGGCGAAAGGAACACCGTCGCCTTTAGCTTGCAGCCAGCTTCCGTCAGCCTTCTCGGTGATGGTGGTGGCCGGCGGGAAATAGACCTGCGTGCCGCAGAAAAGCTTCTTGGCGACGCCCTCTTCAGCGCTCTGCTCGTCCCATTTGACGGTACCTATGTCAAGAGGCACGACGTCAATGTGAAGTCGATCCACCATCTCCAGTTCGATCTCAGCTAGAATCTGCATGCTGTCGTGGGTTTTGGTTGGCGTATTGATTCCCATGCGTCGCTTCAATTCGTCATACACGACGGCGTTTATCCCGCTTGCCCTCAACCCGCCCAAGTCAATAGGTACCCGGTCCGGCTTTTCAAAGGATAGCGCTTTTTGTACTCTTTCGCGAGAAGTCATAGTGTATAGTCCTCTCTTTCAGCGCTCACGTGGAGTCGTTCGGAATTGGGGCAGATTTTCTTCACTGGGCGCAGGATGCCGAGCGCGCCTGCTGCTGAGAATGGGAACATGAACGCGTAGATGGGCATGGCGTATCGGAATGTGGCGAAAAAGAGCGTGTGGAGTAGGCTGAAGTATAAGAAGAGAAACAGAAGCAACAGAGAGGCCCATTTTGGCGGGCGTAGCGTGAATACAGAGAGCAACGCCAACGCCATCAGCCCCAGGTTGAAGATCAAAAAGAGAATGTTTCCCTTAGTGGGCGGTTCGTCGTAAGGGAGCGAGAACCAGAGTCGGGTGAACTTTACTGGAAGCAGCGTTGCGTATCTTCCAGGGTTGCTCTTTATGATCTTGAAGGCGTCTCGATAGAACCATCGATCAGCTTCATGCTCGGACATCCCTCGGATTGCGGGCAGGACGTATGCCGGGACGTGGGACTGATCCAAGCCATCGACCACTCTTCCATTCGCCGGTCCGACTCCTCCCCAGAAGGTGAATCCGCCATTTGTAACCGTCGGGATGAACGCCTTGAAGGTTAGGGCATTTCTTATTACCCACGGCGAGAACATCAGAGCCACGATTAATAGCTGCATTCCAAGATCAATCAGACACCGTTTTTTGTCACGGTACGGCAGAGCCGATATGGCAAAAAGTACGGGCAGCAAGGCAAAAATTGGCTTGCTTAACGCGCCGATTCCGATTGCCGCCGCGCTCCAATAGATTTGAGAGCGTTTTCCGTTTTCCATGTAACGCAAGAACTCATAAATCGCCAGCACGAACATCAGGCAGGTGAAGGTTTCATTCAGAATTGCGGCGGTGTTGCGGATAATCGGCGGGTAGATGGCGTAAAGTAATGCCCCAAGCAGCGCGGCATCTCGTCGTTTGAAAAGCATCAGACCGATCTGAAATAAGAGATAACAGGTCAGGAGATCCATCAGTATCTGGAGGATCATGGGCGCTACTACGTGGTGGCCGACAATCAGGTAGGTCGTTGCCAGAAAGAGCACGTAAGACGGCCCGCGAAGCGCCGTCGGAAACTGCCGATTCACTTCATAATGGAGTTTATATCCATGGCCGGTGATAAGATTCAGGGCGATGCTGTCATAGTTCGGCTGGTCTCCCCTAAGCGGTTCGTGCGCCGCTTTCATAACGCACCCAAGTCTAAGCGCAGCCGCCAGCGCCAGTATGCATATGAGAATAATCACAGAGCGTCGCATAGTGTTTGCCTTACTCGGCTTAGCCGGAAGAAATCTACGGTGTTTCGGGAGACTTGCTCCCGAAACTCACAGAGCTCAGGTTTCGGGAGCAAGTCTCCCGAAACACCACGATTCAAAATGAGGCGGACGGGATGGTGGACAGGCCCGTCGTGACGCCGACTTAATGACTAAAGAGAGTGAATTGCGTGATCTCCGGGCTGCACATAAAGCGAATTGGGGGATTGATCATCCCTATTCCACGGTTGACGTACAGCCGAGTATTTCCCACGTTGTACCAGCCCTTGATATATTTCCATCTCCTCAGGGCGGGCAGAGAGCCTATGGGTATGAAAGAGATTATCGCCTGGCCGCCGTGAGTATGGCCGGAGAGCATCAGGCAATCTTTTGAGTTCATCTTGCTCACGGCGAATGGGTTATGACTGAGAAAGATTTGCGCGGCGGATGGATCGGCACCTTTCCAGGTTTTGGTGAAATTCGGTGCTCCTACCCAATAATCATCTAAGCCGAGGAGAACCAGCCCCGGCGCGGGTTCGATATTCTGGTTGACCAGGGTCATGATCCCGTGATCCTTCAGGCGCGCTATGACGGTTTCTCGACCGGCCCAATGGTCGTGATTTCCCAGCACGGCGTAGGTTCCTATGCGCGTGCGCAATTCGGAGAGCATCTCAGCACACGGACGTGCGTTCTCGGAGGTATTGCTCACAAAATCGCCCGTCAGAACGACGATGTCCGGCGAGAGATCATTTGTCATCTTGACGGCGGAGCGAATAAGATCATCCGGGACTATGCTGCTCCTGTGAAGATCGCTTAACTGAACAATCTTCAGCCCGTTCAATTCTCCCGGCAGCTTGGGCATGGTGACGTT
>Ga0182027_10008730_pt1 | contig 14686 bp, 13 predicted proteins | sample 712E1DmetaG_FD_121300 | JGI IMG/M metagenome (GOLD analysis project Ga0182027, IMG submission 121300) | Permafrost microbial communities from Stordalen Mire, Sweden - 712E1D metaG (Illumina Assembly) | ecosystem: Environmental > Terrestrial > Soil > Wetlands > Permafrost | place: Sweden... | reverse complement strand
CAACGAACGACGAGGGCGAATACTTGACGTATTCAACCGAGGAGTGAGGCAGCGGGCGAGGACCGCAGCAGCGACGGCGACGGGAGAATTTGAATCAGTAGTGCTAGGCTTCTCCCCTGACAACCAGCAAGGTAGAAACACGCGGCCATTTGGGCAGTCCCGTTCTTCCAGGTGTGCGACCGATGCAACCTGAGGTAGAGATGTGCCGAGTCACACCCGGAGAAGCCATGGAAGCCCGCCTGACCACATTGGAAATTCGCTACACCCACCTGGAACGGCAGGTGCAGGAACTGAATCAGTCGCTCTTCGAACAGCAGAAGGTGATTGATCGCCTGACACGCGAGATCGCGAGTCTTCGCGCCAGTGCAACCGGCGTAGAGGGCCGCCCGCAGTACGAGCCTCCGCCTCACTACTGACGTTTCCGGTTCAAGAAATGGCCAAAGCGCTGGGAACCACGTGGGTTCCCAACCCGGCCATCCAAGGGCGCGCGTTAGTAGCGCGAACCGCCGCCGACGCGGGGAGTGCGCTCGCGCGCCTCGTTCACGTTCAGCTCTCGCCCGTCGAGCTCGCGGTGGTTGAGGGCTTCCATGGCCTTCGTGGCCGAGGCCTGATCGGCCATCTCCACGAACGCGAAACCGCGCGGTCGCCCGGTCTCCCGCTCGGTCACGATCTTGACCTCGGTCGCGTTCAGGCCCGCCTCGGTGAAGACGTTGCGAAGATCGACTTCGGTCGTGTTGAAAGAGAGGTTGCCTACAAAGAGTCTTGTTCCCATGTTCAGTCCACTTTCTGTGGCCCATCGCTCTGGCGACCTCGCCAAAATCTTGGGCCACGCACAATGCGCTCAGTTCTCGACTGCATAAACGCCCAGGAGAACTAACGCGCTAAGAAAGAGGCCTGGACCGATAGGAGATCGATCGCGGAACGGTCGAATAAGGATGGCGACTATTCCGGCGAAGTCCAGCCATTTCTTTCGTGCCGATGATCCTGCCATGCCTGGTCGCCTCCTCGGTGCTTGGCGATCGTACTCTCACGGGGCGCGCGCAGGCAATCGGTTCGGCGAAGTGCGCGAAGTGCTAGGCCGCCGGCGCCGAGTCTCGAGATACCTCCACAGGTCGCGCGCGACGGGCGGGGGCGGCGCGACTTGCCAGATGCTTCTGAAAGTCCAGATACGATCGCGTTTCCACGCGGCTGTTGTTGCGCGTGGAGAGGTTGGTGATGAGGTTGATGAGTGGCTTGCGCCACTGCCAGAAGGAGCTCCAGGTTCGAACCATCACGCCCGACATGGAATAGAAGGTCCGGTTGCAGTCATCCATTTCCTTCATCACCTCATCCGACGACAGGCGTTGGTAGCGGGCCACCGGAAAATTCAGCGTGTAGAAGCGCCAGTCCTCGGGAAACCTATCGAGGGTGATGCGGCCCTCACTCTTCATCTGATCCCACAGGCGCGTGCCAGGAAGAGGCGTCAGGAACAGGGTGTTCATGCTGTCCACGCCGTACTGCTTTGCCGCCAAGGCCACGCGTTTGCCGATGCCCGCGTCGTCCACGTCGAGCCCGATGATGAACGAGCCCATGACCAGGATGTTGTGGCGCTGGATGCGGCGGACCGAGGCGCGAAAGTCGCGGCCGGCGCGCAGGTTGAATTTCTTGCCGAGCTCGCGCAGGCCGTCCGCGGTCGGGGACTCGAAGCCGACGAAGACGCCGCGGCAGCCGGCCTTCCAAGCCAACGCCATCAGTTCGTCGTCGTCGGAGAAATTGATGGTGGCCTGGGCAATCCATTGCTTGCGCAGCTTGGCCTTGCCGAGGGCGCGAAAGAGATCCTTGGCGCGGGCGATGTGATCCGGGCGCGTGCCGATGAGGTTGTCGTCGACGACCAGAATGCGCTTCTCTGGAATGGTGGCGAACTCGCGAACCACGTCGTCGACGGGACGCTGCCGGTACTGGGCGCCGTTGAAGGTCGTCACGCTGCAGAAGCTACAATTCAAGGGGCAGCCGCGCGTGGTCTGGATGGTGCCAAAGGCATAGCCCTCGGGCAACAGATCCTGGCGCGCGGGCACGAAGTCCTCGACCGGCACGTGGCCGCCATCGTAGTGACGCTGCAATTGCCCCGCCTGCACGTCCTTGAGTACCTTCGGCCAGATGATTTCGGCTTCCTTGGTCACCACCGAGTCCACCTGCCCCAGAACTTCGTCCAGGCACATGGTTGCGTGAATGCCACCCATCACCACGGGAACGCCGAGGCCGCGAAAGTACGCAGCGATCTGATAGGCCCGCGGCGCCTGAGACGTGAACGCGGTGATGCCCACCAGATCCGGCCGCGGCATGGCCGTGTAGTCGGGGCGGCTCAGGTTCTCATCCAGGATGGTCACTTCCCACTCGGGCGGCGTCTGGCGCGCCAGCACCAGCAGACTCAGCGGCTTCCAGATACGGTAGCGGTTCCACCGATTCTGTTTGGCGGTGACGCAGCTGACTAGCGGATTGGTGGGGTTGATCAGATACAGGCGCATGTTACACCTTCGTTCATAGGGAAGAAGATGCTGTGCGGAGTGCCGGTTCGCGCGTGCGTCGTCAACATGGCGATTGGATAGGAGCCCTCTGTTTCGCTCTTACTCCCTTTTCGGTCACGGTACTGTCACGGCAGGGTCATATTCCCGCCTAACGCGGATCGTGACAGCGACGGCGGGCAGGACAACTCGGCGGTCGCAGTCCACCGCAATCATCGCTTGGCGGCCGCGGGCGGCTCCGCGTCTCGTTTCCGGATCTGCAACGTGACGGTGCTCGGGACGGCGCTGACCACTTCGACGCCGGCTGGCGCATTGGTTTGAACGTGGAAGACACGCGACCCGCCGCTGCTGGCCGAAACGTCGATGTAGGCCTCAACCGCGTCCGGTGCCATCATTTCCAGTCCGCGGCTGGAGCTGCGCAGCTGCACGGCGATGCTGGAAAAGCGCGGTGGATCGAAGCGGAGACCGTCGCTGACGCCGCGGATCTCCAGGGGGACGATCCGTCCGACCTCGTGCGTACGATCGGAAACCATGGCGGCCCACGCGGTGACAACACCCACGAAGATCAGCAAGACCGCAAACGCATCCGCCACTCGCCGAGGGCGTTCGCTGCCCTTCGGCGCCTTGTGGTCCGAGCACAGTTGGTCGAGCGTCTCGCGCAGCTCGCCCTCGCTGTGCACCGGAACCAACTCGCCATCGCGGGCCACCATGACGGTGTGCCGTTCTTCACTGACACAGACGACTACGGCATCCGAGACATTGGCCAGGCCCAGCGCCGCGCGATGCCGAGTACCGTGCCGGGGATCGCCGGTCTCGGCCGCGAGAGGAAGGATGGCGCCAGCCAGCGCGACTCGGTCGTTGCCGATGAGCACGGCGCCGTCGTGCAGAGGCGCGGCCGAGGTAAATACGGTTTCGATCAGCGCCGAGGATAGTCGCGCATCGAGGGGCGTGCCGCTGCTGAGATATTCCCCAACCCAATCGTGCCGTGGAATGACGACCAGGGCGCCCTTGCCCTCGGCGGCAAGCGTGAAGGCGGCTTCGGCGATAGCCGCCGACGGACCCACCGGCCACTGCTTGCGATGCCAGTTGCTGATCCAGCGCAACGGGCTGACGCGACTCAATCCCCGTCGAATTTCGCGCTGAAACACGACCACAAGAACGATGGTGGCCACCGCGCTGACCGCGGAGAGCAGATAGGACGTCAGGATCAGCCCGAAGTGATTGGAGACCCACGAGCCCACGAGCAGCGTCACCATCCCGAAGGTCAACTGCACCGCGATGGTCCGCCGCAGCCACGAATAGACCCACGCAAAGATGGCGGTGAGCAGCAGAATATCGGCGCAGTCCTGCCAGCGCAGACTGTGAATTAGCGTCGAAATGGATCCTCCAAACACCGTCGGACCTCGTGACGAGCAGTAGCACGATCACTGAGAGCCGTCGAGCGGCGCCAGGGCGCCGGCTTGACTTTGATACGGACAAAAGAAACCACTCGACGTACTATCCCCAACCTCACTGCCCAAGAGTGCACCCATGCTCCAACACAGCATCCAACTTCACTCCATCGATTACGTCCTGCTCGTCACGTACTTCGTGTTCGTGCTCGGCATCGGCTTCGTGCTCCGCCGACAGGTCAGCGGCAGCAAGGATTTTTTCGAATCCGGCCGCTCGCTGCCCGCATGGATCTGTGCCCTCGGCTTCATCGGGGCCAACCTGGGCGCGCAGGAGGTCATGGGCATGGCGGCATCGGGCGCCAAGTACGGCATCATGACCAGCCACTTCTATTGGGTGGGCGCCATCCCGGCCATGGTGTTCGTGGCCATCTTCATGATGCCGTTCTATTACGGCTCGAAGGCGCGCTCGGTGCCGGAATACCTGAAGCTGCGCTTCGACGAGAAAACCCGTGGCTTTAACGCCCTGACTTTCGCGTGCATGACCATCATGTCGTCGGGCATTTCGATGTACGCGCTGGCCAAGCTGCTGAACGCCATCCTGGGCTGGAACTTCCATGGCTGCATCGTCGTCTCGGGCGTCATCGTGCTGGCCTACATCTTCATGGGCGGCCTGACCTCGGCCATCTACAACGAGGTGCTGCAGTTCTTTCTGATCGTGTTCGGGTTCCTGCCTCTCGTGCTGCTGGGCCTGAAAGACGTAGGCGGCTGGGATGGGCTGGTGCAAAAGCTGGTGAAGCCCGCCACCGACGCGGGCTTTGCGCCGGGAACCTTCACGCAATCCTGGGCCCATATCGGATCTGCCTCGTCCAATCCCATGGGCGTGGAATGGTTCGGCTTGGCCATGGGACTCGGCTTCGTGCTGTCGTTCGGTTACTGGTGCACCGACTTCCTGGTCGTGCAGCGGGCGATGGCAGCCAAGGACATGGGCGCTGCCCGCCGCACTCCCCTGCTCGCCGCCGTGCCCAAGATGTTTTTCCCGGCGCTGGTCATCCTGCCCGGCCTCATCGCCATGGCTCTGCACAGCGCGGGCGGCAACTTCCAGCTGCCGCCGAAGAACGGCGGGCTCGACTACGACATGGTGGTGCCGACCATGCTGTCCTACTACTTCCCGACGGGCATGCTCGGCCTCGGGCTCACCGCTCTCATGGCCTCGTTCATGAGCGGCATGGCCGGCAACGTGACCGCCTTCAATACTGTCTTCACCTATGACCTCTACCAGGGCTACATCAAGAAGGACGGCAGCGACGCACACTACCTGAAAGTCGGGCGCTGGACCACCGTGGTCGGCATTCTCGCCTCCATGGCCGCGGCCTATGCGGCGGCGTCCTTCAACAACATCATGGACATCTTGCAATTGGTGTTCGCATTCGTGAACGCACCGCTGTTCGCGACCTTCCTGCTCGGTATGTTCTGGAAGCGCACCACGGGCCATGGCGCCTTCTTCGGGCTCATCTCGGGAACCGTCGCCGCCGCCATCCACCACGGTCTGTCGCTGCCCCACGGGGCAGATGTCGGCATCAAGGGCGGCTGGCTCGGCGCCATCCACGTCTACCCCAGCGAGATGGCGCAAAACTTCTGGACCGCGATCTTCGCCTGGTCCACGTGTTTCTTCGCCACGATCGTCATCTCGATGGCCACGCGGCAGAAGAAATCCGACGAAGACCTCGGCGGCTTGGTGTATTCGCTCACACCCAAGATCAAGGAACACGGTGTGCCCTGGTGGCAACGCCCGGCTCTCCTCGGCAGCATCGTGATCGCCCTAGTTCTGGTCCTCAACCTTCTCTTCTGGTGACCGCCATGCAACTCGACATCAGACTCCCCATCGGCCTTCTGTTCACCGTTTTCGGCGTCATCCTTGTCATCTTCGGTCTGGTCTCCGACCCGGCGATCTACCAGACCCACTCCCTTGGCATGAACATCAACCTGGTCTGGGGCCTGGTGCAGGTGGCCTTTGGCGCAATCATGCTGTGGCTGGCCTATCGCGGGAAAAAAGCCAAGGCGTAGATCCCCGTGCCCCAGAAGTTCCTCCCGCGATTCACCCTGACCGCCCGGCTCGTCTATCCAACCTTCGCGTTCGGCGTCTCGTTCATGATGTAGAGTGCGGGCAGATGCTCGCGCACCTTGCAGCCGCGCTGTTGCTTGCGGCCACGCCCGTGCAGGTCGAGGCCGAAGACTGTCCCTCGGGCCGCGACATCGAGCTGGCGCTGTCAAACATGCTGCCCCCGATGCCCGAGGACAGGCGGCCCGATGTGGCCCGCGTGGTACACCAAGGCGACCGTCTGCAGATCGAACTCGTTAATGCCGATGCGGCAGTCATCGCCGAGCGCTGGTTCGCCCAGACCGGAACCTGCGCCGATCGCGCGGCCCTGGTTGCCGTGGTGATCGCCTCTTGGGAAAGCGACGTGCACCCCGAATTCGCCCGGCCGCACACGGAGCCGATTCCGGACGCCGCGGTCGCCGCGCCGGCTGCCAATCAAGAGAATTCAAAGCCAGTCCGCCAATCCTTCGACGTGGCCGCGGGTGCGACGTTGTCGCTGGCTGATTCGCTGGCCGTGGGCGGCGCGCTCGCGGCGACCTGGGTCGCACGCGGGGCCGGCCTCGGCGCGCACCTTTCCGCCGCGGGCGAGACTGCGCGCACCCTCGACCTCGCCGGGGCACAGGCCAACTGGCGGCGCTGGACGATCGCCGCCGAGGCGGATTGGCGGCTCGTCAGCGGCGGTCCCGCCATGCTGGATATTCACGGTGGACTTGCCTTGGGGCTGCTCTCGGCCAGTGGCGCGCGATTTGACCAGAACAGGTCAACTCTCTCCTTCGCGCCAGGCGCGCGTGCGGGAGCCCGCTTTTCCTGGTGGCTGACACGCAACTTCGCGGTGTGCCTGGATGTTGCCGGTATCTACTGGCTGCGCCAGCAAATCGTGTACGCCCAGCCCGTGCCCGCGCAGCAAGATGTCCCGCGCTTTCAAGGGGTTGCCATGCTGGGCGTGGCCGTGGGGCGCGCGCCTTCGCCAAGGTAAGGTTGGATGGGTTGGGCGCACAGAAGAGGTGACGTGCCCGACGCCAACCTCGCCATGCCCGAACTCCCGTTGCCAAACGTGGTTGGTGCGCAGGCGGGCCCGCCTTCGTTCGAGTCGGTGTACCGGGCGCATGGCAAGACTGTCGCCCGCTGGGCCATTCGACTGCTGGGTCCGCGCGGTGACTTCGAGGATGTCGTGCAGGACGTGTTCATGGTGGTTCGGCGCCGGCTGCCGGAATTTCGCGGCGACGCCGAAATCACGACCTGGCTCTACGAAATCACCGTGCGCGTGGCCCAGCGCTTTCGCCTGCGGGCGCGCTGGTGGTCGTGGGTCACAGGGCGAGGGCAGAGCCCGGGGCGCGGGCGCGCGTGCGAGACGTTCGTGCACGCCGCCGAGATGCCGAGCGATCCGCAAGCGATCCTGGAAGCGCGCGAGCGCACGCGCCTTCTGTACCAGATCCTCGACGGCCTTGGGCAAGCGGAGCGAACGGCTTTCATCTTGTTCGAGATGGAAGGGCTGACGGGCGAGCAAATCGCGACGATTACCGGCGCCAGCATCAACGCGGTCTGGGTACGCCTGAGCCGCGCGCGGCGCAAGTTCCTGGATCGCATGCGCGCGTGGGAAGCGGAGGAGCAACCATGAAGAAACACCCAACAGATCCCGAGCCTCGCTTCCGCGACCGAGACAAGAGTGGCGCGCTGCCGGAGGATCGCGCGGGCGCGCTTATTCGAGGTGCCCTGGTTCCCGCCGAGCCCGACGCTGTCCAGTTGGCGCGCATCGAGCGGAGTCTCCACGCGCACGGTTCGATGGGCGGACGATCGCCGCGCATGCTGCGCCTGGGGCTCGCCGCCCTGTTTTTGGTGGTTGGCGCGGCCACGGTGAAGGCCTACGAGCTGGCGCGCGACGCGGGTTGGTTGCACCACGATCGAGGCGCGGTTTCGCCGCCCGAGAAGCCGAATTCGACCAAGCCAAACAAGCGGTCGGCGAAGACAGCAGCATCTGCACGCATCCCAAGTGAAACTGAAGTCCCCGCCCCGGCGATCCAGCCCCTGCCAGCGACGCCGGAAGAAAAGCCAGGTCCAGACAACGCCGCTCCCGAAGGTGCGCGCAAACCGCCACGCCCGGTTCGTCGAGCCGCGCTGGCCGAGATCCCGGGGAACGCGGCGACCGCGACACCCGACCCATGGCAGCGACAGCAATCCATGGTGCCGCCGGTGGCTGCTGCCCCGATCGCGGTGAAGGCCCCGGTCTTGCCCGCCAGCCAACCCGCCGCCGCGGCCTCTGACGAGATCCGCGGCCTCGATCAGGCCATCGGGCTTCTGCGCCGCGACCGCAACGCCACCGGGGCCCTGGCGGCCTTCGACAGCTACCTCGAACGCTACCCGCACGGCATTCTCAACCGCGAGGCGCGCGTGGCCCGCATCGATGCCCTGCTCATGCTCCAGCGGACGAACGCGGCACTGGCCGCACTGGAAACCCTGCCCTTCGACAGCGGAAGGCGCTCGACCGAGCTGCAAGTCGTGCGCGGCGAATTGCGCGCGCGCACCGATTGCACGGGCGCCGAGCGCGATTTCAGCGCGGCGCTGTCGCACGCGCCCGACGCCGGCCTGCTGGAAAGAATCTTGTACGGCCGTGGGGTGTGCCGGTCGAAGCAGGGGAACCAAGCCGGCGCGGCCGAGGATTTCAGACGCTACATCGAGCGCTTCCCCGATGGCACGCACGCAGCCTGGGCGCGCAGGTGGCTGGAGACATCTGGCAAATCGTCAACAACCGGTGGTTAGGTTTCCATCGGCCGATGCACCCAAGTGCCAATTGAGGAGGCCAACATGAACCGGACCACGTTGCTTGCGGCTTTGACTCTTGGGGCGCTCGCCTGCAAGGCTGACCGTCTTTTGGTGGGAGAGAGCGATTTCGACGGCGGCGGCACCTCGCCGAGCAGCACGGGTGGTGGAATTGTTCCCTCGGGCACCGGCGGTGCCGCGGATGCCGCGGGATCAGGAGGTGCTCCGGGTACCGGTGGCGCGGCTGGGCTCGGCGGAGTTATCCCTATCTCGTTCGGCGGAAGCGGCGGAACTACCGTGCCCCCGCCCGTCGCATGCGGCAACGGGATCCTCAATGCGGGAGAACAGTGCGACGACGGCAACACCATCTCCGGCGATGGTTGCAGTCGCCTCTGCCAGCTTGAGGACCCTTGTCTCTGCACCGCACCAGGGCAACCCTGTCTCTGTCGCGCCACGTGCGGCAATGGGATCCTAACCTCGGACGAAACCTGCGACGATGGCAACACGCTGGGCGGCGACGGCTGCTCCGCCGATTGCAGCACCGTCGAAAGGGGCTGGACCTGCCGCGTGCCGGGAAGACGCTGCACCCCCCTTTGCGGCGACGGAATTATCACTGGCGGAGAGACTTGCGATGATGGCAACAGCCAGAGCGGCGACGGTTGTTCCAGCACGTGCCAGCTAGAGCCTGGCGCCGACTGTCCAACACCGGGGCAGCCATGCAAGCTGGCCGTGTGCGGGAACGGAATTCTGGAGAGGACCGAGCTGTGCGACTGCGGCACGGATCCGAACCGTCTGCCGAGTGGCTGCAAGGCCGTGAACGGACTGTTCTACGGCGACGGCAAGGGTTGCTCGAGCACGTGCACCAAGGAGCCGACCTGCCAGAACAGCTCGGGCAAAACCCAGGCCTGCACCGCGAACTGCGGCGACGGCAACCTCGATGCGGGCGAAGAGTGCGACGACGGAAATCTGCTCAATGGCGACGGTTGCTCGTCGAGCTGCAAGATCGAGGCTGGCTTCACCTGCTCGACCGTGACGGCGCAGGGCTCTTCGGCTTGCACGCAGCCAGGGAACGCGGGTCAATGCCTTCAGCTTCCCGTGATCTACCGCGATTTCCAGCCCGAGAACGTCGCTTCCGGCGGCCACCCGGACTTCTTCTTCCTGGGAACCAAGATGGGCGGCTCCCAGTCACCCACCACCATTTGCGTTCCGAACTCGGCGGGCCCATCCAGAGGCAACGACTCGACCGCGCGCTGCTGGGGCATTGCGGACGCGACACTTCTCAATGGCAAGCCGCAGCCGGGCGCGACAACAACCTGCGCCTGCCAGTTCAGCGACTGGAATTTTCCCAATTCCAGCCGCATTCCAGGCAACTACACGCTGGCCGCCAACGACAGCCCCCTTTCAGACGGAAACGGCGGCTATCTCGGCGGCGGAAGCGCCGGTGCCCCTGTCAGCGTAGCCGGCAATGCTGGGACTTCCGCGGGAACGATGCTGGGGTTCACCCCGAGCGCTCCAGGTGGCCCGATTTGGAAGGGGACCACGCCGGCCTATAAGGACGCCAATAGTTTCAAGCAGTGGTTCAATGATGACAGCACGGTCAACAAGACCTTTGCGGGCGTCATTGAGATGAAATCCATCGGTACGAATATTTACCAATACGCCAGCACCTCGCACCTTGCTCAGGGCGGGTTCTACCCTCTCGACAGTCTAGATCCGAGCCAGGCCACCCTGTGCAATCTTTCGCCGTATTGGAACCATGGCAATGGGAATCCTATCTGGACCACGTGCACGGGCGATCAATATCTTTTCCCGCCACGCGTGATCCAATCGGATTGTCCGACTCAGAACCCGATCACCAACGGCTGCTGGGTCACGGCGGTTCAAGGCATCAAGCATGATTCCTACTTCACCGAAGAAGCACACTACTACTTCGTCTATGACGGCAGCGTCGGGTTCGACGTGCGGGTCTTCGCCAACGACGACCTCTTCCTTTTCATCAACGGCAAGCTGGTTCTCGACCTTGGCGGCGTTCATCAGCAGTTACCAGGCATGGTGACCATCACTGGGAATCCTGGCAATGCGACGATCACCGAAGGCGGATGTCTGGATCCCGCGGGCAACATCACGCAGATTTGCAATCCGACCAGCTCCATGGTCGCGCCCCAGCCTGTGTCGCCCGACGACTATCGCACGCGCACGCTCAGTCTTGGGCTGGTTTCGGGTCTGACCTACGAGCTCGCCCTATTCGGTGCCAATCGCCAACCGACCGACTCGAACCTACAGATTTCCTTGAACGGGTCCACATCCAAGCGATCCGTGTGTGTCCCCCGCTGTGGCGACGGCATCGTCACGGCTGGCGAAGAGTGCGATTGCGGCGACGGGACAGTCACAATACCGCCCGACTGTCTCGGGTCGAACAACGACAGTACCTACGGTGGATGCACGACCCAGTGTAAATTTGCCGGCTTCTGCGGCGACGGCATCGTCAATGGGCCCGAGCAGTGCGATCTCGGCAAAATGAACGGCGATGCGCCCCTGGGAGCGAACGGTTGCACCCTGGGCTGCACAAAGCCGCACTACTGCGGCGATGGCATCGTCGATGCCAACCTGGGCGAGCAGTGCGACCTTGGGGATCTAAACGGCCTACCTGGCCAACCCTGCGACACCATGTGCATGATGTTTCTTTACTAGCCGCTACGGCGGCGACGTGATGGTGATCTTCGAAATGTAGACCGTCACGGTTCCTGCGTTGCTGCTGGTAATGGCGGCTGTGTTCTGAAGCTGAATGCCAATTGCGCCAGTGACAGCGGCGCAATACTTGCCCGTGGTGGACACGTAGTTGGTGACCGACAGGACAAGATCCTTGAACCCTGTCGCGGCCGCGTAGGGGAGCAGGCTTGCCCCGCCCACCGTGACAGGGTTGGTCCAAGCGTAGCTCGCGGTCACATCTCCCTGAGCGTAGGCCTGGATCTGAATCGGGACTTGTGCCGGGTTGTCGACGGCGAGACTGAAGGTCACGGTCGAGCCAACCAGGTTGATGGCAGGTGCGTAGTTCTCGACGGCCAAGGCGTAGGCAGCGTACGCGGCGGCCGAAGTGAAGGGCATTATGAGCGCAGCGCAAGAAGGTTTTGCGGTCGGTCCTGTGGTCACGTGCTTGACCGATCCGCTGGTGCTGTTGGGCCCAAGGCTCAAGGCTTGGAGGTCTGTCGCAAAGTCGAAGATTTGGGAAACCGTGGACTTTGTTGCTGCGCAGCCGGGTGTGGTCGAGCCGCCTGTTGCGACGGGGCCGCCCGTGGCGACCACGCCGCCGGAGCCCGTCTTGCCTCCCGATCCCGTGACACCGCCCGTGCCGACGGTGCCGCCTGCGGCGGTGGTGCCGCCCGATGCCGTAGTGCCGCCCGCGCCGATGGTGCCGCCCGCGGAAGAGACACCACCCGATCCCGTGACTCCGCCTGAGCTAACCACGCCGCCGGTCGATGCACCACCCGATGTCCCGCCCGACGAATTGCCGCCTGAACCCAAGGCACCTCCCGTGCCGATGGCGCCACCTACGGGCGAAGCACCACCCGATCCCACGCCACCCGCGCCAGCTGAACCGTCTCGCGCAGTCGTTCCGCCCGATGCCACAAGGCCACCGCTGCCGGTGATCCCGCCGGTCGCGCTCGTACCGCCCGTGCCCGCAGTGCCACCGCCCGTCACAACCTCACTATTCCCGCCTGCGCCGCCCGTCGCAGCCGTTTCGCCGCCCGAAGCACCTCCGGTCTGGGGATCGTCGCTGCAAAGGCCGCTCTTCGCACATGCCGCAACCTCCTTGGGCTTGTCGAGATTGACGCAACCCGAGCTCAGGGCCAGCAACAAAAGGCAAAACGAACCACCGGCTTTCATCGAAGCGAACGCCCTCCCTTATTGTGGGATCTAGTCGCGATCTTGCAGAGGCGCAAGCCCTTTGCCGACTGCCAGATTCGCAAACGCGATCTTTGTCACTGGAGATGCCAACGCCGAGCCCCGCTGACCACCGTGGTCGTGACCCCTGGGCATCGGCGTGGAGGGCGGCTTTCCCCTCGGGTTTATGGTTCCGCCCGAGATCACGGTCCTGGATTTGGTTCCTGCCGCCGGCTCGTAACCGTTCGCGATCCTCTGCATCATATTGATGGCGGGTGAGTGATCGGATCGCATGCCCCACGTGGCCAGGCACGCGGGAAAGCCTAAACGTCATGCTCAAGGTACTGATTGCAAAGGAACGGACACGTGGGGAGGCGCGCGTCGCGGCCACGCCCGAGACCGTCAAGCGATTGGTCAAAGAGGGACTCGATGTCGCCGTCGAGCGCGGGGCAGGCGAAGCCGCCTATCTTCTCGACGATCGCTTCCAAGGCGCGGGCGCCCGCTTGATCACGGATCTGGCTGCCGAATGGGCGACGGCGGACGCCGTCTTCAAGGTCACGCCGCTGGCCGCGAACGCGCAACTGGGTGCCGACGAAGCAGCGACGCTCAAGCCCGGCGCCTTGGTCATCAGCTTCCTCCAGCCCTACCGCAATCTGCCCATGGTCAAGACCCTGACCGCGGGCAAGGTCACGGCCCTGGCCATGGAGCTGGTTCCGCGCATCACTCGCGCGCAATCCATGGACGCGCTGTCGTCGCAGGCCAACATCGCCGGATACAAGGCGGTGCTGCTGGCTGCAAGCCACCTCGGGAAATATTTCCCGATGCTCATGACCGCCGCGGGCACGATTCCGCCGGCCAAGGTCGTGGTCATGGGCGCGGGCGTGGCCGGATTGCAGGCCGTGGCCACGGCCAAGCGTCTCGGTGCCGTGGTCTGGGTTTCCGACGTGCGTCCCGTCGTGAAAGAGCAGGTCGAATCCTTGGGCGGCAAGTTCATCGATTTACCCGCGCAAGAGTCCCAAGAATCGGGTGAAGGCCAGGGCGGCTACGCCAATGAAATGAGCAAGGACTTTCTCGCCCGCCAGCAAGCCATCATCAAGGAGCACATCACCACCGCCGACGTCGTGATCACCACCGCGCTCATTCCAGGTAAGCCCGCCCCGCGCCTGGTGACAGCCGACATGGTGCAAGCCATGCGTCCAGGTTCGGTCATCGTGGATCTGGCGGCCGAACAAGGCGGCAACTGCGAACTCACCGTGGCCGACCAAGAGGTCGTCAAAAACGGCGTGACCATCCTCGGTCACACCAACCTGCCCTCGACCATGCCGCTCGACGCCAGCACGCTCTACGCGCGCAATGTCTTGGAGCTGGCCCTGCTGGTCTTCAAAGGCGGCAAGCTCAATCTCGATCTCAATGACGAGATCATCAAGGGCGTGCTGCTCACCCACGACGGCCAAATCACCCATGGCCCCACGGCCCTTGCCGCGAAGGCCGCGCCATGACAGGTGGCCTGCTGATTTCGCTCTATCTCTTCACGTTGGCCGCCTTCCTCGGTCTTGATGTCATTCGAAAGGTTCCGCCCACGCTCTACGCGGCGCTGGCCACGGTCATCGGCGCAGCGGCAGCACTGGCGATGGCGGTTGCGTTGACGGCGGCATGTAGCGGCGGCAGATCTGCGCCTGCGCTTCTGGGAACGGTGGCCGTCGCCGTCGGAACCTGCGGCGTGGTCGGCGGGCTTGTGCGTGGCAAACGCATGTTGCGCGGCGGAGGCGGCAAACCAGGCGGCAAGACATGATGGCTTCCGTCCTTGCTTCGCTGCGCACCTTCGCGGTTCCAATCCTCTACATCGCCTCCGCCGTCTTCTTCATCGCTGGGCTGAAGGCCACGTGCAAAGTGCGCGCGGCGGGCCGAGGCACGACCTTGCTCGCCATCGGATTTCTTCTGGCTTTGGCTGGAATCGCCATCGAAACCGCGGGTTCCGATCTCAAGTTGGCACTGGCGGGTGTCGCCCTCGGCGCGATCTTCGGATTGTTGATCGCGTTGCGCTCTCGAATTGCCCT
>Ga0182027_10008728_pt1 | contig 14689 bp, 8 predicted proteins | sample 712E1DmetaG_FD_121300 | JGI IMG/M metagenome (GOLD analysis project Ga0182027, IMG submission 121300) | Permafrost microbial communities from Stordalen Mire, Sweden - 712E1D metaG (Illumina Assembly) | ecosystem: Environmental > Terrestrial > Soil > Wetlands > Permafrost | place: Sweden... | reverse complement strand
GTACTTGGTGATCGCCGCGGTGAGCGTCGTCTTGCCGTGGTCGATGTGGCCGATCGTGCCGATGTTGACGTGCGGCTTTGTCCGCTCGAACTTCTTCTTCGCCACGTGCGCGTTCTACTCCATCTGGCGCGGCCTACGCCGCTACGGGGGTGGAGCCCACAATCGGACTTGAACCGATGACCTCGTCCTTACCAAGGACGCGCTCTGCCAGCTGAGCTATGTGGGCCCGAGACCGGGTCGAGTGGTATCCCAGAGTGGTGGGCAGGAGAGGAATCGAACCTCTACAGCCGAAGGCGGCTGATTTACAGTCAGCTGAGCTCACCACCTGCTCAACCTACCCACGAGACCGCCAGCCGGTTACGGTGGGTCCCCGTTTGGCCGGCTGGCTTGTTCAGTTGGAGCCGACGACGGGACTCGAACCCGGAACCGGCGGTTTACAAAACCGCTGCTCTACCAATTGAGCTACGTCGGCGGGCACAAGGGCATGCTGAAGCTAAGACCCCTGGGCGCCCGCGAATGATATTGGCTGGCCCCCTCGCCGGTCAAGCGCGTCCCGGCGAGCCCCACTCCAGACGTTCGGACTCGATCAGGTCACGGGCGCCGTGGCAAGCTCCCGTGGCAAGCTCCTCATGGCTGGACGGCGCCGGTCCTCACACTACTCGGTCGTGGGGGAATCGTTCGGGTCGATGGCCGAGACAACCGGGAGTAAGGCGTCATCCAGCGGCACGGCGTCAGGCTCGACCGGGGAAGCCCCCGCGACCGGACGGCGGCGCGGCTTCGGCCCGCGAGGAACCACGGCTTCGGTTTCCGGAGACGCCATTGCCCGACCGACGGCAGCCTCTTCGGCGGCCGCGAACTCTGGGGCCGCTGCGGCCGGTTCGGCAGCTGCGGCCGGTTCGGCAGAATCAGCCCCGATCATCGGCCTCTCCCCGGCCCGCTGGCTCGACGCTTCATATAGAAGGATCGAGCCCGCGACTGCAGCGTTGAGTGAGCTTACTCGGCCGCGCATCGGGATTCGAACGACAGAATCGCAGCGACGTCGAACTGCGGGCCCGAGCCCCTGCCCTTCACTGCCTACCACGACCGTCACCGGGCCGCGAAGGTCGGCCTGGCGAGCGGTAAGCGATGCGTCTGCATCCGAGCCGATGATCCGCAGGCCTCGGACATGGAGATCCGTCAGCGCCTCGGCCAGGTCTTCGACCGGCACCAGCAGCAGGTGCTCGACGGCCCCAGCCGACGCCTTGACCGCCGCCGCGGAGAGGGGCGCCTGGCGGCGAACCGGGTAGATCACCCCATGGACGCCTGACGCCTCGGCAGTCCGCAGGAGCGAGCCGAAGTTCTGAGGATCTTCGAGCGAATCGAGGACCAGCACGAACGGCGCCTCGTTGCGCTCGATTGCCCGAGCGAGGATGTCGTCGAGGCCGGCGAACTGGCGGCGATCGGTGACCAGGGCGATCCCCTGGTGGCCATCGAAGCCCGCCAGCGAGGTCAGCGTCCCGCCCTCAACCTCCACGATCGGAATGCGCAAGTTGGTCGCGTGAAGGACGAGCTTCTCGAGAGCCTGCCGCCGCTGCGGGACGACGAGCAGGCGAATCGCCTTGCGGCGCGCGATGAACGCCTCCTCCACCGGATGGCGGCCGGCGACCAGTTCCTCGTCCTCACCGATGAGGTCTCCCGGGGGAGGGCCGACCGGCATCCTCGACCACGGGACCACGGCCGGACCACCGGCCTGGAAGGGCCTTCGGTCGATATTGCCGCCGGGACGCCGCCGGTAATCGGGTCTGGGCGTCCGAAGGTAGGGCCGCTCGGTGACCTTCTCCTGCTCCTCGATTCGCCCGGAGTCGGATCCAGCGGCTACCTCAGGCGCGGCGATGACATCGGTCCCGGAATCGACAGGTTCGGCCTCGCGCACGAAGGCGGAGTGAGCGAGATCGCCGGATTCATGGAAGTCGGACGCCGCCGCAGCGTCCTCGAGACGGCCACTGCCGAATCCCGAGCCGGGACGGCGGGCTCGAAGCCCGGGCCCGAAGCTTGGCCGTTCGTCGCCGGGCCCGGAGTCTCGCCTCGGACGTGGGCCGGGGTGACCGGCCGGGCCGAAGCTTGGTCGTTCGCCGCCGGGTCGGAAGTCGCGGACGGGACGCTCCCCGCCAGGGCTGAAGCCCGGTCGCGGGCCCGGACCCCCGACGGGTCGCCGCTGGCCGCCAGCATCTCCCGGGGCGAAGCCTTCCTCGTTCGGACCGAAGCCATCGCGGCGCGGGCGCCGATCCTCGCCAAATCGTGGCCCCGCGCCAGATCGTGAGCCGGTGCCACGAAGGGGACCGTGCCGTACCGGCGGACGCGACGCCCATTCATCTCGGGGTTGCCACTCCTGTCGGGGGCCGCCTCCGGCCTCGCTCGGCCGACCCTGAGATCCCCCTGCGAGGTTGGAGCCGCCTCCGTCCCGCCGTGGCCCGGCGGAGCGCGGTCGCGAGGATGGGTGCACGCCGGGTTGCGGACTCGAGAATGGCGGCCCGTCCGGCCGCGGCCCAACCGGCCGGCCATCCGGCCGCGGCCCGGCGAAGCCGAAGCCGCCGGAGAATCTCGCGGGCCCGGATGCGCTTGGGCGGCCCCCGGGTCGGGCGCCGAACGATCGACCGCCTCCAGGTCGTCCAAAGGACTTTGGGCCTTCGACGCCTGGCCGCTCCGATCGGGGCCCAGATCCGCCAGGACCCTCGTAGCGCCGCCCGCCGCGGCCCTCGAACCCGCCCGACCTGCCGGGCCGGACAAACGGCATCGGGCCGTCGCGACCTGCTCCTTCGGGCTTGGCTCCTTCGAATCGCTGCCCGTCTGGGCGTGGCCTCCTGCCGCCGGGCTGGCGCCCGCCGGTGTGGTCGTTGCCGGGCTTGTGTCGGTGATCAGGCAAGTCTTCTTCCGTTCCTACGATTGCGCCGCCGGAGGCGGCGAGACAGGTCGTGCCGCGCGAGAACTCCGCGCAACTATTCGACGCGGCGCCAGCGTTGGCCGTCGCGCGTGTCTTCGACGAGGACGCCCCGCGCGGCCAGCGCGGTTCGGAGACGGTCGGAGGCCGCCCAATCCTTGCTCGCTCGGGCTGCGGCTCTCTCGTCCACCAGGTTCTGCAGCTCTGGTTCCAGCCGATCTTCCGCGGCCGGCGCGATTGCCAGGACGCGGTCCAGGTCGCGAATGAAGAGGATGGCCCTTCCAGCGTCCGCCGTCGATAGCATTCTGTTGTCGATCCGGCGATTGAGCTCTCGGATAAGGTCGAAGAGGGCCGCCAGGGCCGGCGAGATGTTGAGGTCGTCATCGAGCGCCGCTTCGAACCCGGCTCTCGTTTCATCGAGGAGCGCCGGCAGGGAAGCGTCGTCCGCGCCGTCGGAGCGATAAGCCGCCAGCGCCGCCAGGAGGGCATCAAGGCGGTCGACAGCCGCGCCGGCCGCCACCAGCGAGTCCTCTCCGAACGAAAGCGCCATGCGGTAGTGCGCGGAGATCAGCGCCAGTCGCAGCGCCCGCGGGGAGACGCCGGCGGCAAGCGTGTCGCCGACCCGGGCGATATTGCCCGTTGACTTGGCCATTTTCTGACCGCCCATCTGGAGATGTGAGCAGTGCAGCCAGTAGGCGACGAAGGTCGCCCCCGTGGCCGCTTCGCTCTGGGCGATCTCGTCTTGATGATGCGGGAAGATCAGGTCGATCCCGCCGGTGTGGATATCGAAAGATGGTCCGAGATGAGCCATGCTCATGGCCGAGCATTCGATGTGCCACCCCGGTCGACCAGGTCCGATCGCGGTATCCCAGCTGGGCTCGTTGGGTTTGGGACCCTTCCATAGCGCGAAGTCCCGAACGTCGTCCTTGCCGTACTCGTCGGACTCGACTCGCTCGCCGACCCTCATGCCCTTGGAATCGATCCGGGCCAGCCGGCCGTACTGAGGCCACGACGAAATCCGGAAGAAGATCGAGCCGTCGTCCGTCCGATACGCGTGGTCGCCGTCGATGAGCTTCTGGATCAGTTCGACCATCTGGGGGATGTGCTCGGTGGCTCGCGGCAGCACGTCCGGCGCGGTGATCGATAGGGTCGCCATGTCGGACATGAAAAGCTCTGCGTAGCGACCGGAGATCGTCTCGATCGGAACGCCCTCCGCCTGAGCGGCACGGATTATCTTGTCGTCGACGTCCGTGAGGTTCATGACCCACGTGACGCGGAGACCCCGGTAGCGCAGATAGCGGACAAGCAGGTCGGCGAACAGGAACGATCGGAAGTTGCCGACGTGGGCCGGGCCGTAGACGGTCGGACCGCAGCTGTAGATGCGGACGTGACCCGGAGCCAGCGGCACGAGCTCGCGCACGGCGCCGGCCATCGTGTCGTGAAGCCGAATCGTCATGGCGCGTCCCCCGCGGCCGGCAGGATCGCTCCACCGCTGGGCACAAGCCACGCGATGGCGCTCGCCGAAATCGACCTCCCGGCTCCGTCGGAGCCGCCCAGGTTGCCGGTCGACGCCTTGACATTGACCGCGGAGGCGTCCACGCCAAGCGCGGCCGCGATCTCCCGACCCATGGTCGGCAGCAGCATTGCGAGCCTGGGCCGAGCGGCTACGATCGTCACATCGACGTTGGACGGGGCCCAGCCGGCAGCGCGCACCTTCTCGCCGACGGTTCTGAGCAGGACCAGGCTGCTGATACCTATGGGCGTGCGAGAGTCGGCTGGGAAGAGGCGACCGAGGTCACCCAGACCGGCCGCCCCGAGCACCGCGTCGGCAACCGCATGCACGGCTACATCTCCGTCGGAATGGCCGGCCAGACGAGGAGCCCCCTCGATTCGCACGCCGCCGAGGACGAGCGGCTGGCCGGGTCCGAACGGATGACTGTCGGTACCAAGCCCTATTCGCCCGTAGACCAAGGCGTCGCCGGGCGCTCCCAAAGCAGGACGGCCGGACACGAGACCGGCATGGAGCAGGGCTCGGGCGCGCTCGAGATCGAGAGGTACGGTTACTTTGAGGTTGGCCGATTCGCCGCTGATCGCGTGGACGGGGATCCTGCAAGCCTCGAGCAGGGAGGCTTCGTCCGTCCAGGTCTCGGGGCCGTCGGGCGGGTACTGGGCGTAGGCTCGCTCGAGCAGGCTGAGGCGCAGTCCCTGGGGCGTCTGTGCCGCTACGACATCGGTTCGGTCGACGGTCGCTCCGATCAATCCGCCCTCGAGCCGCTTGAGTGTCTCGGTGACAGGCAGGACCGGGATGGCGGCCCCGTGTCTGGCGGCGGCCCCGGCGACGGCCCGAACCAGGTCCGGGCTGACCAGCGGCCGGGCGGCATCGTGGACGAGGATCACCGGGTCAGTCGGGTGACTCGGCCTCGAGGCGGCGGCATTCGCATGCGCGACTCCGGCGCCGGAGACGGCCGCGCCTGCTTTCGGTTCGGCTTCGGCCGACGCCGAAAGGGCCGCCACTCCGGCCGCAACTGACTCCTGCCTCCTCTCGCCGCCGGCCACCACCGCAACGACCGTGTCGGGCAGCCAGGCAGCGGCTGCGACCTCGGCTACCCGCGCCGCTGACGTAGCTATGACCATCCGTCGAGCGCCGGCCGCCGCAACCGACTCGACTGACCAGCGCAGCACCGACCAGCCCTCGAGATCCGCAGCCAGTTTGTCAAAGCCGCCCATCCGGCGACTGCTTCCGGCGGCAACCACGACGGCGTCGAAAGGATTGGTTGAAGACTCGGTCGTCCGATCCATCCCGACCGTCACTCCTGGTGGACCTGGGCGAACACCATCCGACCCATGACCGTCTGAAGGACGCGAGTCACCTGGACATCGAGCTCGTGACCAACCAGGCGCGAGCCCCCTTCCACCACGACCATCGTCCCGTCGTCCAGGTAGCCAACGCCCTGACCGGGTTCCTTGCCTTCTGTCAGGACCTTCATTCGCAGCTGGTCGCCCGGCAACAAGGCAGGCTTGAGCGCATTTGCCAGGGAGTTGATGTTGAGCACCCGGACCGACTGCAGGTCCGCCACCCGGTTCAGGTTGAAGTCATTCGTCAGGATGGCCGCGCCCCGCGCCCTGGCGAGGACAACCAGCTTGGCGTCGACTTCGGTCGTCTCGGTCGGGTCGTCATCCACCAGCTCGACCGGCGTGGGGCCCTCCTTTTGAAGCCGGGCCAGGATCTCGAGGCCGCGACGACCGCGCCCACGCCGCTGGGCATCCGAGCTGTCGGCGATTCGCTGCAGCTCGTCCAGGACGAAATGCGGGATGACGAGCCGGTGGAAGAGAAACCCGGAATCAACGATGTCGGCGATACGGCCGTCGATGATGGCGCTCGTATCGACGATCACCTGGGTCTCGCCGCCGCGCGGCGAGAGTGGCTGCTCGTCCTTCCGCCGCAGCAAACCGGCTGCCGACAGGGCCGCGACCAGATCCTCGCGTTTGGCGACCGTCAAGCCCAGCATCCCGAGGCCGAGGCAGATCGAGACGCCGATCGGCAGGTATCGGCCAAGGGGATCAGGCAAAACCTCGAGCGGCAGACCGAGCAGGAGGGCGATCAGGAGACCGACCAGCAGGCCCACCACAGCGGCCACGAAATCGGCCGTGGACATGCTCTTCACACCTTTGATCAACCAGCCCGCTGGCACGATCGTCAGGATGGGGAGCACGAGGAACCCAACCACGATCCAGGCCCCGATCCAGATCGGGATAAGCAGGCCTGGCGACCCGCTCTTATCGAAGAGAGCCCCCTGCGACAACACGAACGACAAGCCGATGAGAGCGCCGAAGGCGGCCCCAAGCAGTCGAACGAAGCGGATCACGATGGCACGCCTTGCGACGGAGCGGGTGGATGAAGGATGAATGCAGGAGGATATCGCTCCGTCGGAATCAGCCTAACATCGCGCACTCCGCCTTGCCAGAGTCGCTGCGCCCGGTCAGGGTCCGGCGGCGGTGCCTGCGCCTAAACCCTGCGGCCCGGACCATCATCGGCGGGCGACACCAGGCCGCCGAGAGGGCCCGCGACCGGGGCGCCGGCCGGGTCGGCGGCATGAACCGGGCCGCTGGCAGGACCGTGGCCCGAGCCGATAGCGTGGCCGATGGCCTCGCGTAGATTGGAGAGGGCGACCAGCTCGATGCCGCCCACGCTCGGCAAGTCGCGCCGGCGGGACCCCGGCACGATCGCCGTCCGGAATCCGAGCCGGGCAGCCTCTCGCAGCCGTCTCTCCAGGCCGGGCACCGGCCTCAGCTCCCCGAGCAGCCCGACCTCGCCCACGGCGACAAGATCCCTGGGCACCTGCTTGTCTCGAAGCGACGACGCCAGGGCGAGGCAGAGCGGTAGGTCCAGGGCAGGATCGGCGAGCTCCAGCCCACCTGCCAGATTGGCGTAGACGTCGTGGCTGCCCAGGCCGATGCCCGCCCTGCGGCCCAGGACGGCCACGAGCAGGGCTATGCGGTTCACGTCCATACCGGAGGCCGTTCGCCGCGGGCTTCCGTAGCCGCCCGGGGCCACCAGCGCCTGGACCTCCACCAGCAGCGGCCGCGTTCCCTCCAGCGTGGCGCCGGCAACGCTCCCGGGCGCGTGCTCGTCGGTGGTGGCGAGGAATGCCCGGCCAGGGTCGGCGACCTCAGCCATACCGCCTTCCGTCATCTCGAAGACGCCCACCTCCTCCGTCGAGCCGAAACGGTTCTTGGTGGCCCGGAGCAGGCGCAGCGTGGCCGTCCGTTCGCCCTCCAGGTTGAGCACGGCGTCAACGAGATGCTCCAGCGTCTTGGGCCCGGCCAGGGTGCCGTCCTTGGTGACATGGCCGACGAGAATCACAACGATGCCGTTCTGCTTGGCCATGTCCATGAGCCTCAGCGCGCATTCGCGCACCTGGCCGACGCTGCCGGCCGGGCCCTCCAGCTCATCGATGGTGACCGTTTGGATCGAGTCGACGATCAGGGCAACGGGTCGCGCCTCACGGGCCAGCTCGACGATTCGTCCGACTTCCTTTTCCGCCACGACCGAGATGCGGTCCGCGGCGACGCCCTCGAGCAGGCCCAGACGGCCGGCGCGCAGTCGGACTTGCCCGGCCGATTCCTCGCCGGTCGCATAGAGAACTCCACCGAGCTCGCTGGCGCCGGACGCCAGGCCTGCGGCTGCCTGCAGCAGCAGAGTGGACTTGCCGATGCCAGGCTCGCCGCCCACGAGTACCGCGGACCCCGGCACCAGCCCGCCGCCGAGGACGCGGTCCATCTCGCCGATCCCGGTCGGGATTCGGACGGGCTCTGCCTCCCGCAGGTGGCTCAGCGTCCGGGGATATGCCGTTTGACCGGAGACCTCGGATCCGGGGCCGGCCGTTCGCCGGCGCGCCTCCGACTCGCGAACGACCGTCTCTACCAGGGTGTTCCATGCGCCGCAGGTCCGGCACTGGCCTTCCCAGCGGAGATGGGCAGCGCCGCACGTCTGGCAGACGTAACGGCTTTCCTGGCGCGCCAACCCTCGGCCTCGCCTCAGGGAGCGGCTTCGACGGGAATCTTCTCCTCGATCGGGTGGATATCCAGGCCCGCTTCCTCGGAGCGCTTGTCCACGACGACGTTCGTACCGGCCACGAACTTGCCGAGTAGAAGCTGCTCGGCCAACACGTCCTCGACCATGTTCTGGATCACGCGTCGAAGCGGCCGCGCCCCATAGGCCACGTCGTAGCCGATCTTGATGATGTGATCCTTGGCCGCCTGGGTGACCTCGAGGGTCATGCCCTGGGCCCGCATCTGTTCGCGGACCCGAGCGAGCATCAGGTCCACGATCTGGCGGATCTCCTCGACCGTGAGCGAGCGGAATACGACCGTGGCGTCGATGCGGTTGAGGAACTCCGGCCGGAAGGTCTGCTTCAGCTCCTTGTCGACCTTCTCGCGCATCAGCTCGTAGGAGGCAAGCTGACGTGCCTCCTCGGTGTCGCCCTGCTGGCGGAAGCCGAGAGACGAGTTGGTCTGGAGCTGCCGCGCGCCCAGGTTGCTGGTCATGATGATGATGCAGTTGCGGAAGTCCACTCGGCGACCCTTGGCATCGCTGAGGTGCCCGTCCTCGAGGATCTGCAGCAGGATGTTGAAGACCTCCGGGTGAGCCTTCTCGATCTCGTCGAGCAGGATCACCGCGTAGCTCTTGCGGCGGACGGCCTCGGTCAGCTGACCGCCCTCGTCGAAGCCGACGTAACCGGGCGGTGCGCCGACGAGCCGGCTGACGTTGTGGCGCTCCATGAACTCGCTCATGTCGAGCTTGATCAGAGCGTCCTCGCTTCCGAACATGAATTCGGCCAGCGCCTTCGCCAGTTCAGTCTTCCCGACGCCGGTTGGGCCGAGGAAGATGAACGAGCCGATCGGCCGCTTTGGATCCTTCAGGCCGGCGCGGGCGCGTCGAACCGCCTTCGAGACGATCTCGATGGCCTCCTGTTGGCCGACGACCCGCTTGTGCAGGTCCTCCTCCATGTGGAGAAGCCGCTCGGACTCTTCTTCGGCAATCCGCGTCACGGGGATGCCGGTCCACATAGCGACGACCTGGGCGATCTCCTCTTCGTCCACCTTGGGCTGCTCGTTGGCAATGGAAGCCTGCCATTCCGCGCGCAGGTCGTCGACCTTCTGGCGGGCCGTGGCCTCGGTCTCGCGGAGCGTCGCCGCGTCCTCGTACTCCTGGGAGTTGATGGCGCTGTCTTTCTCACGCGTGATGCGATCGAGATCCTTCTGGGCTTCGCGCAGGGTGGGCGGAGCCGAGGCATAGCGCAATCGCACCCGGCTGGCCGCCTCGTCGATGAGGTCGATCGCCTTGTCGGGCAGGTGGCGGTCCGTGATGTAGCGGATCGAGAGGTCCACCGCTGCGCGAACGGCAGCGTCCGTGATCTGGACCTTGTGATGCTGCTCGTAGCGCTCCCGGATGCCCATCAGGATATCGACGGTCTGCTCGAGCGTCGGCTCCTCGACCATGACCGGCTGGAAGCGGCGCTCGAGGGCCGCGTCCCGCTCGATGTACTTGCGGTAGTCGTCGAGCGTGGTGGCGCCGATGCACTGCAGTTCGCCGCGCGCGAGCGGCGGCTTGAGGATGTTCGCCGCGTCAATCGCGCCTTCGGCGGCTCCGGCACCCACGATCGTGTGGAGCTCATCGATGAACAGCACCGCGTCGTTCGTACTGCGCAGCTCCTCAATGATCTTCTTGAGGCGCTCTTCGAACTCGCCGCGGTACTTGGTGCCCGCGACCAGGGAGCCGATGTCGAGCGTGAGCACTCGCTTGTTCAGGAGAGTCTCGGGCACGTCGCCGCTGACGATGCGGTGGGCCAGACCCTCGGCGATCGCCGTCTTGCCGACGCCCGGTTCCCCGATCAGGGCCGGGTTGTTCTTGGTCCGGCGCGACAGGATCTGGATGACCCGCTCGATCTCCTTCTCGCGACCGATTACCGGATCGAGCTTGCCCAGGCGCGCCGCCTCGGTCAGGTTGATGCCGAGCTGGTCGACCGTTGGGGTCTTGCTCGCTCGCTTGGTTTCCTGGGCCGGGCTGGCCGAAGAGGACTGCGACAGTACCCGGATGACCTCGTGGCGAACCTTGTCCAGGCTCACGCCAAGCGACTCGAGCACGCCGGCGGCGATCCCCTCGCCTTCACGAACCAGGCCGAGCAGCAGATGCTCCGTGCCGATGTAGTTGTGACCCAGGCGGCGGGCTTCGTCGATGGCGAGCTCGATGACGCGCTTGGCGCGCGGGGTCAGACCGACCTCGCCGACGACCGGTCGATCGCCCCGCCCGATGATGAACTCGACCGCGGTGCGGACCTTGGGCAGCTCGACGTTCATGTTCTCGAGCACGCGAGCGGCCACTCCTTCGCCCTCGCGGACGAGCCCGAGGAGCAGGTGCTCCGTCCCGATGTAGTTGTGGTTGAACCGCTGAGCCTCGTCTTGCGCAAGCGTGAGAACCTTGCGGGCGCGGTCCGTGAACTTGTCGAAACGATCCATCGAGATGAACGCCTGTTCTACTCAGTCGCCGGCCGGCGACCGTGAGGGCATGCTAGCACGCCCCGCTCACCCTGTAACTCGACCCACCCGGGGAAGTCCTATTGGCGCGTGAGGTGGTCCCGGGAATCGGCGAGCACCTTCCCGACGTGCCAACGCCACCGACCGGCACGATCCAAGAAGACCCCGATGGCTCGTCGGGGTCTTCTTGCGGGCGATCCTGTTCAGGACGAACTCGGGGCTGCCACATCGGCGGCCCCGCGGCCTTGCCGTGTCTACTCGATAGGGGCCTCGGGCGCAGGCTCGACCTCGCCAACGACCTCGGGCGCGGGCTCGACCTCGCCAACGACCTCAGGCGCAGGTGCGGCATTGCCAACGACCTCAGGCGCAGGTGCGGCATTGGCCGCAACCTCCGCTTCTATTTCGGCCTCGACCGGGGCTGCTGCCTCCGCTTCTCCTTCGGCCTCGGGCGTGGTCTCGGCCTGAGCCTCCTCCTTCGCTACCCTGGGAGCCCTGGCTCGAGCCGGCTTCGCCGACCCCGCCTCATCCTCCGCTGCCGTGGGCGCGACGACAGCCGGTTCGGGCGCGTCCAACACCGGCTCGGGCTCGCCGACTGCCTTCGCCTCCGACTCGGCCACCTGGGCGCGGATCTGGGCGAATGCGGCGGCAAGGGTGTTGTCGATTCCGCCCTCGGGCTCCTGGACCGCGTCGGCCATGGAGTAGCCACGCTCGGGGCGCGGGCGCCGCTCGGGGCGCGGGGCCGAAGGCGTGGATTGAACGGGCATCTCCAGCGGGGCCGGTCGCGCCGGCGGCTCCTCGGCCTGCTTCAGGCTCAGACCAAGACGATGGCGCTCGGAGTCCAGCGAGATGATCTTGAGCTTGAGCGTCTGGTTCTCGTGAACCACGTCGCCCGGATGGGCGACTCGCTGGTGAGACAACTCGGAGATGTGGATCAAGCCCTCCAGGCCGTCGCGAACGCGAACGAAGGCTCCGAAGTTCACGAGCTTCGTGACCGTGCCGTCGATCACGTCACCGACCTTGAAGTCGGCGACGGTCGAATGCCATGGATCCGGCTGGAGCTTGCGGATGGACAGGCTGATCCGGCCGCGCTCGTGGTTGATATCGATGACCTCGGCCTCGACCTGGTCGCCGACCTTGTAGCCGGCCTCCGGGTTGTTGACCTTGTTCCACGAGAGTTCGCTCTTATGAACGAGACCATCGATCCCGCCCAGGTCGATAAAGACGCCGAACGGCGCGATAGAGCGAACCGTGCCGTTGACCTTCTGTCCGACCTGGAGACTGCTGAACAGCTCGTCCCGCTTCTCCCGCCGCTCCTCGTACAGGGCGACCTTCTCGGAGAGGATCAGTCGGTTGGCCTTGCGGTTGACCTCGAGGATCTTGAGGCGAAGCTTGCGACCGACATACGGCTGAAGCTTCTCTGCGATCTCCTGGGCTGCGTCGCGGGGTTGGTCGTTCTGCGGTCGGCGGGGGAAGTCCACGATCTGGCTGATCGGGACGAAGCCGCGGATCCCGCAGTCGACGATCAGGCCGCCCTTGTTATGGTCGATCACCGGGGCGTCGATGATTGCCCCGGCCTCGAACTGCTCTTGCATCGCTCGCCACTTGCGCTCGAGTCCGGCTCGGCGGAGCGAGAGGACGGCGTGGCCTTCCTGCGATTCGGGCTGGAGCACATACACGAGAACGACATCGCCGACGATCAGCTGCGGCGAGGAATCGCCATGTCGACCGTACAGCTCCCGGTTCGAGACGACGCCCTCGCTCTTGGCACCGATGTCAACAAGGATCTCGTCTCGATCGATCCGCACGACGGTGCCTTCGACGACGTCACCGTGCTTAAAGCTACGGATGTCCGCGTCCTGCTCCGCGAGGAGCTCCTCCATCGTCGAGGGTTCGGGCCGCCGAATCACGGGCACCGGAGCCTCTTCAGGCTCCACGGCCGCCGGCGCGTCGGCTACCTCGGTTTCAGGCACCACGACGGGCTCGGGGGCGGCCGGGGCGGGCGGCTCGCTGGTCTCGATGGTCGAAGTGCCGGTGATCTCGGCGGGCTCGTCGGCGATTGCAACGTCGACGGCTTGCTCGGACGCCTGGTCAGCGACAGAGGCCGTTGCCTCGGTCTCCGGCGTAGTCCCGCCCATCTGCTCTTCGGTCAAGATATGTCTCCTATGGTCGATGGTCGCCCAGGAAAGCAAAACGGCTCGAGCCGCGCTCAAGCCGTCAGTCGAACAGCAGTCCGGGGGCTTTGTGCGCTCGGTCCACTCCTTCGATCAGGCCATGGCTCGGCTCTTAACCTGTCTTGCCCAAGGGCCGGGTGAATCTAGCACACGCACCAAGAGGGCAACAATCACTTGGCGCGGCCCCTCTCGAGGCCTCAGGCGACTCCGCGGCCCGAGGTTCGTACAATCCGGACGTGCCCGAACTGCCGGATCTATCGATCCTTGCCGACGCGTTTCAAGCTGCCTTGACGGGCAGACGAGTGGTTGCGGCCGAGGCGCCGGGGCCCCTGACGGTAAGGGGCACGCCGGCCGAGTTGGGCGCCCTGGCCGGCCAGCGGCTGGAGCGGTTTCGTCGGCGCGGCAAATTCCTCTGGCTCGACTTCGAGCGCGACCGTGTCGTCATAAACGCAATGCTCACGGGCCGACTTCAGCTGGCGGCCGAGCCGACGGTCCGGAGGCCGCAGAAGACGCTCTTCGTCTTGAAGTTCGGTACGCGGACCAGCCTCCCAGTCGACAGAGCGGCATGGACGAACGGGGCGTCCTGGATACCTGCCGACGAGGCAAACCCCGAGCTGCGCTTCCGTGACCAGACTCAGATGGGCAAGGTCTACCTGCTGCCGCGGGGGATCGAGCGATCCATTCCAGGCTCGGATCTCGACCAGATGGGCCCCGATGCGGACGACCCGGACCTGAGCCTCGAAGTCTGGCGAAGCAGGATTCGCCGTCATCCCGGCGAGCTCAAGAGCCTGCTGCGGAACCAGGAGTTCGTCGCCGGGATCGGCAACGCCTACTCAGACGAAATCCTCCACGCCGCCAGTCTCCTCCCCTTCCGTAAGCGCGGCACACTGGCTCCCGAGGAAGTCGATGACTTGTATGCCGCCACCCGGGCTACTCTGGCCGACGCCATCGCCGTCCTGCGCGATCGCGTCCCGCCCACATTTGAGACGGAAGTTCGCGACTTCCTGGCAGTCCACAATCGCGGTGGCGAGGCGTGTGGTCGATGCGGTCAACGCATCAGCCAGACTGAGGCTGGCGGCTTCACCACGAGTTACTGCCGCCACTGTCAGAGTTAGCGCAGCCGGATCCGCTTGACCGCGAGCCCTCCACCTCGGCGCTAACCCCTTCCTCGTCGGCACATGCGCCGGCACGAAGTCGGGCCGTTAACGCAGAAACCCTGGCGACGACCTATTTTCCCGAAAGGCTGCCCTCTCAGTATCTTCGGCGCTGGAGAGCTTAACTACCGTGTTCGGTATGGGAACGGGTGTGGCCTCTCCGCTAGTGTCACCAGGATCTCTTGCGTCTGGACGTCTTTCGGCAGGACGGGCGCGCCCGAAGGCGCAGCGGCCGTCACCGCAGATCTTCAATCTCGTGCTGTGCGCTGGTTGCTTCCCTGCCACATCCACCCGACCCTTGGTAAGGTGCTGTAGCGGTCAAGCCCTCGACCATTAGTACGGCTCAGCTTCATCCGTCACCGGACTTCCACATGCCGCCTATCAAGCAGGTAGTCTCCCTGCGGTCTTAC
>Ga0182027_10008727_pt1 | contig 14691 bp, 12 predicted proteins | sample 712E1DmetaG_FD_121300 | JGI IMG/M metagenome (GOLD analysis project Ga0182027, IMG submission 121300) | Permafrost microbial communities from Stordalen Mire, Sweden - 712E1D metaG (Illumina Assembly) | ecosystem: Environmental > Terrestrial > Soil > Wetlands > Permafrost | place: Sweden... | reverse complement strand
TGGCGGGGACGACGAGATTCGAACTCGCGACCTCCGACGTGACAGGCGCAAGGACTGGCCCTTTGTTTTCTATGAAATACATATCTAACCAATTCGTTGGAGGCGCCCCTGAGTGATACCGGACGACACGAAACGACCGGTTTCCGCATGTGTTACCGACATGGCCTCGTTATTCGAACGGGCAATAACCGGGGCACACCGAATCCACTTCGCGCCGCACGTGCAGCGCGACTGGCCGCGGCGCCGCGAAGCGGACCGATGGCCAATTCCTCGGACGCGCCCCACCGCCAAGCCGTACAGGAAGATGAGCGACTTGTCTGCCGACCTTCAGCCCCTCTCCTCGACAGGATCCGGCTTCGCTTCCGCGAAGCGGTAACCGACGTGGCTGTCGGTGAGCAGATAGGCGGGTTCAGCCGGGTCGTCCTCGAGCTTCTTGCGTAGCTGGCGCACAAAAGTCCGCAGATACTCGAGCTCGCCTCCATACTCCGGTCCCCAGACGGCCCGCAGTAGGCGCGCGTGCATAATCGGGAGGCCGGCATGTGCCATGAGGTAGTGGAGGAGGTCAAACTCCTTTGGTGTGACATGAATCGTCTCGCCGGCCTTGCGAACGAGCCTGCGGGCCGGATCGAGATCGATACTCCCAATTCGGATTACCGCGTCGGCGTCGGCCTGGGAGAGCGAGGAGCGCCGCACCGCGGCCCGAATGCGCGCCGCCAGCTCTCGGATGTTGAATGGCTTGGTGATGTAATCGTCCGCACCGGCATCCAGCGCCGCCACCTTGTCTTCCTCGCTGTCGCGCACCGTTAGCATGAGAATCGCCAGTCGCGGCACGCTCTTCCGTATCTCGTGACACGCCTTGATGCCTCCAATGCCCGGCATGTTGATGTCCAGCAGCACAACGTCAAATTGAGACTCGCGCACCAGACGCAGCGCCGCTTCGCCGGAAGAGGCCTCCTCAACCTGGAATCTCATTCCCTGAAGCGTGTTGTGCACCGCGCGCCGTATCGCAACCTCATCGTCAACGATGAGGACCCTACCTTGCGACGGACTCATGTCGTCTCCTTGGAGCGCCGGGCAGCGCCAGGAAGAACGTCGTGCCTGTGCGTTCTTCGCTAACCACCCAGGTTCGGCCGCCATGGGCCTCCGCGGCCTTCTTAGCGATCGAGAGGCCTAGTCCCGTTCCGGTCGCCTGGTGCCGCGCTTCCCCGGCCCGATAGAATCGCTCGAAGATCCGTTCCCGGTCGGCGGGCTGAATCGGCGGGCCCTCGTTGTGCACGGCGATGATAACCTCACCCAGGTTCTCCTCGGCGGTGACGGAGATGGGAGATCCGGGCGTCGAGTACTTAGACGCGTTATCGAGGAACTGTTCCAGAGCCGCCGCCAGTATCTCGCGGTCGCCCTGGAGTTCAAGGAGAGCGGCGCTGTCGGAGGTACTTACCGCCCGGCCGTGGAGTTGCTCGCGGCATCGCGCCAGGACGACTTCAATCAGCGTGAGCACGGATACTCGCTCACGCCGGAGCGCGACTTCCGCGGCATCGATCCTGGCCATCTGGAGCAACTCGGAAGCCCTGCGATTCAGATGCTCCGCCTGCTCGTCGATGAGGGTGGCCAGTTCAGCGTCGTCGGCAGAGAGGCGCCCGGCTTCAAGAAGCCCCGAGCTGGCCGTCCGTATTGCCGTCAGCGGCGTCTTGAAGGCGTGGGCCAGCGCGTCCAGAACCGTGGTTCGAAGCTGTTCGGTCTGGCGCGCCGCTTCCGCCCGGCTCTCTTTCTCGAAGGAACTCGCTCGTTCCAGCGCAATCGCGGCCAGGGAGGCGATCGGTACAACCGCAAGCGGGCTCAGCCTCGGGCCGCGGAGTGCGATGGCCCCGATGGGGCTCGAACCCAGCCGCAGCACGTGCGCCCACGTTTGCGCGTCGTCGCCCACCAGAGTGCTGTCCTGGAAATAGGCCCTGCGCGCGAGTTCTTCGAGATCGTTGGCCCGGGAGCCTGTCGCATCCAGGCGCGCCAGCCTGGCGTCGAACATGGCGACAGATTCTGTGTGGAAGATCTCCTGGATGAGGGATACAATCTGCGGCCCGATGGTCTGGCGGCGATCGAGAAAGAGAGTGCGGCGGCTGAGTTCGTAGAGCTTCTCGACCTGCGCCCGTTGCCGCGCCTCCGCCCGAGCCTGACCCTGTACGCGCGTGGAGAGCCGGCTCACGGTCAGCGCGGCTGTCTCGAAGGTGGCCAGGGCGACCCAGTCCTGCGGATTCGAAACTCTCCAGGTGAGCACAGGAGCGACAAAGAAGTAGTTGAGGCAATTGACCGCGATCAGCGACGTGACACTGGCTTCCCAGAAGCCCCAGACGACCGACACCATCACCACGATCAGGAAGTAGAGCGAGCCGGAAGTCGACAGGTTGAGGTGCAGCCGGAACCCGCAGAACGTAACCAGGGCAACGGCCGCCAGCCCTGCCAGGCATCCGGGCAGAACGCGGATGCAAGACCGCACGGCCTCCCGATAGGCCATCCAGTTACTCGTCTTGGCCACGGCGTTCGATCCGGCGGCGGGGCCGGTTACAGGCTCAGGTCTGGTGTCCATGGCTGCTGCCGAAAGGCAACAACACTCCTCTATATTATGCACACTGCCGGCGCCCACTGTTTGCGCGCCGGCAGTGGCGCCAAGCTCCTCTCGCCCCTAAGTCCCCAGCTCCAGCCGCTCAATTCTGCGCGGAACGAGACGATGCCGGACAAGCTGTTCCCGCCAACGCGGATGCCGTCGTAGTAACCGGCCGATAGCTCGGGTCCAGCCGCGCGAGCTGCGTCTCGTAACCGGCGGCGAGTGCCGCCATCTTGTCGGCCTTGTAGGAGTAGTGATCCGCCATGCTCCGCGCATTGTCGGCCCGGGTGGGGGCCTTCGTGCGGACTGTGGTTTTGTACCGCTCGTAATCGAGGCGTTCCGCTTGCGCTTTCCCACGCAAGGCGGCTTCCTCCCCGCGGAACCAGTTGGCCAGGGTTCTGAACTGATCCGCCGTACTGGCCTCCCGCATCATCTTGTGCAACTCCGAACGGTTGTACTGCACTTGGCTCTGCGCCGCCGCGGGCAATACCGTGGCGATCGCGCAAATGGCAAGCCCGATCGCGCCTGCATGCAGTCTGTTCGTCTTCATTTGGAATCCTCCTCTGACTCTCTTCGCATGAAAGTATGGAACGGCAATCGTGAAGAATGCATAAAGTCGGAAACGGAATCATCGGGCCAACACCCCGTGCGAGCGTACGCCCTCAATCCCTGGCCGGCGACTTTAACCCCGATCTTCCGCCACTGGCCATTGCCGCGGCTGTCGCGCGGCGCATATCCGACGACGTATTGGGTCCGCAGCGCCCGGCCGATCATGGCGGCCGCTTTGGCGATGTTCGTCCCGTCCCGAACGACGAAGCTTATCCCGCCGGTCCTGGAGGCGAGTTCGCGAAGAAACGACAGCCCCTGCATCACCTCGGCGAACTCGAGGCCCTTAGTGCGCGGCGCCCCCTCGCTGACTCCGATGGTATAGATCTGGGCGTCGGTTTCCACAGCTAGCCGCATCAGCTCCCCGCTGGTGTGGCGGCTGTGATTGTCGATCCCGTCGGATATAACAACCAGCGCCTTGCGGGGGTGGACACCGGCGCGCAACTGCCCTAAGCTGCCATAAATGGTATCGATCAACGCGGTGTCTCCATAGGCGGTCTCGGATTCAAGCCGGCGCACGATGTCTTCAAAACCACCGGTGAAACCGGAGTAGGCCCGCGGCCGCGTCGACACGCCGTTGAGAAACGCTTCGTCGTCGGGATTGGCGTCCGTCATCAAGGCCCGTAGCGACTCTTTGGCCGCGCCCAGAACCCGCGCCATACTGCCGCTCACGTCCAGCACGATTCCCATCGATACCGGCGCTTCCTCCTCGCTGAATGAGCGGATTTGTTGCTGCACACCATCCTCGGTCAGCGTGAAGGCGTTGTCGGCCAGACCGTTGACGATAGCCCCGTTGCGGTCGACTACGGTGACCGGAACCACCACCAACGTAGAATCCGTGCGGAACTCCAAGCCTGCCGGGGCGGGATTCTCCGCGCTTGCGGTCCACGCAGCGGCTATGGCCACGGCAGCCACAGCCAAGATCCTCCCTTTATGCAGCCGCATGAGAGACGCGCTCCCTCTCGCGTACCAGCAACGCACTTTCAGCCCGCGTTCCGTTCGATGGGAACCTGGCGGTTGCGATCTCCAATACCGGCCTGGGCCCGCCCACCCGGATCTGCTCGGCCGGCGAATAGGTCTCGCATTCGAAACCAAGGCGGCGGCACTCTTCGTGGTCGATCACTTGAACGTAGCGAAACGCCACTGCCCGCATGGACCATTCGTTCAAAGCTCCGGAGATACGGTGTACGGGCACACCGAACCGCGCGGCGATGGCCCTCTGGCTCCAACCGCGCACAAAGTACAAGACGACCATGCGCCACTGCATGTCTGCCGGAGGCTGTTTCAGAAGGACCGGTACTTGCGCCGGGAAGGAGACGATGTTCATCCGAACAGCCCGGCGCAGCAGCGAGATGCCCGGGAGCACCGTCATCGTGAGGTGCGCCTCGCCGATGTTATCCCGTACGCTCCTCTCCGCTTCTTGAGAGTGCATACCAAAGTCTAGATCACAGCACGTGAGGATGGCATAAAGAGCGCCTAAGTGAGCGGATCTTGTAAGGCCAAGCTTGACGGCCGTGAAATAGCGGCTTGCCGCCAAGCAGCCCTTCGTAGCAGCAGACTCCTCCGATAAGAAAAGTTGAGGAAACCCATAGATTCTTTGACTAGGCACTCGAACTCAAGCCGCCTCAGTGTCTTACGGCACGCGGGCACGCCGGCGTAAGGAAACGCGCAGCGTCTTCATGCATTCCTTATGGGGCATCCGCCACAATCGTCTAGACGTTACAAATTGGCGGCTTCATCAAACGGCAAATGTCTCGGATGATCTCGACCCTAGAACCGGTGCCTGTTGAGCCTCAAGACAGCATAAGGGGAAAGCTGCTGATCGTAGACGACGAAAAGGCGATCCGCTGGGCGCTGCGGAAAACGCTTCAGGGTATGAACTTCGAAATCGAGGAGGCCGAAACAGGCGAGCAGGCGATCGCGCTGGTTCGTACGATCCGCTTCGATGCCGTGCTGCTGGACATCGGAATGCCAGGCATGAATGGGGTCGAGGCGTGCCGGGAGATCCGCAAGCTGATGCCGCTGATTGGAATCGTGATGCTAACCGTAAAGAACGCAGAGGAAGACAAGATCGGGGCGCTGGATGCGGGCGCGGACGACTACGTGACCAAGCCGTTTCATATCCGGGAACTGGCGGCTCGGCTCCGCGCTGTGGTGCGCCGGGCGCAAGCGTCGGAGGGCGACGAGTCCGCAGCCATCCGAATTGGCGAGATAGAACTCGATCCGGCGCTGCGCGAGGTAAAGAGAGCGGGAGAGCCGGTCCATCTGACGCCCAAAGAGTTCGAGCTGCTGTATTTTCTGATGTCGCATGCCGGAGTGTCCATGGCCCACGGGCGAATACTGGGAGCGGTCTGGGGGCCGGAATATGGGGGCGAGCTGGAGTATCTTCGCACCTTCGTCGGGCAACTACGTAAGAAGCTGGGCGACGAAGCCGCCTCGCCGAGATACCTGATGACCGATGCGCAGGTTGGTTACCGGTTCAGGGCGAAAGAAGGGGCGGCGGGGGGGCGGAAATGAGAAGTAGCGGAATTCGTAAGTGCCGTAGAGAATCTTTATGCCTTCCTCATGAGTGGTGCTCCATACTGAGAGCGATAACAGGAGCCTTTGCTCCGGGTAGTCGCTCGCGAAGCGCCGGAGGAAGGCGCCACCGCAACGGTGGCGTAAATCGCTAACCAGGCCGTCCAGGACGCCGGCACTGCTCGCGCCACGCTATAGCGCCATACAAGCAAAAGACTATAACTGTGACTGTGGAAAGGACACTATATGACGCGCAGCTTAGTAGTTTCCCTTTTGGTGCCAGCTTGCATCGCGATTTCGCTGGCGGCGTTGCCCATGCCTGCCCTGGGTACGGAGTCGTCTGGCGGCGTGGCTGGAGTCATCCGAGACTCCGCCAGTAAACAGCCGGTGGCGCAGGTGCGAATCACCGTGCACAACGCAAACAACAATTCAGACCGCACCGCCATCAGCGGCCCTGACGGAACGTTCACCATAGCGCAACTCGAGCCGGGCCCGTATCGGGTCGCGGCGGCGAAAGACGGGTTCATCGAGTCAACCGCTGACGTCCAGGTGGCGGCGCCGGGGACCTACCGGGTCGATTTCCTGCTGGCCGCCAACTTTCTACCGGCCCAGGGGTCCGTCCCGGCGGCCGATGCCACCGTCGCGGAGGAGTTAGCGGCCATGAAGAAGCGGATCGAACAACTCGAAGCCGCATTACAGGCTCGCTCGGCGCCAGCCGCGTCGGTGCCGGCGCCGGCCCTTCAGCAAGCCGCGCCGGCGCCGGCCGCGCACGTGCTTCCAGAGGCCTTGGAGGCCCCGGATGCCGCTCCCAGCCCGGACAACTTCACACCGTTCGCGTACGGCGACTTCACCTGGCTCAACGGAACGCCGCGCAACAAGGACACGGTGCTGGATACCAAGTTCTTCACCCCGGAAGTCCGCTTCGACACTCACTTCATGGAGGATTTTAACCAGCCGGTGGACCATACGATGGGCGGGGCGACCGAGTCGTTCCGGTCGGGCGAGTTTCAGGTGGAGCAGATCAGCGTCGGCGGCGACTTCCATTGGCAAAATGTTCGCGGCAGGGTCCTGACCATGAACGGGCTGTTCGCCACCACCACGCCACGCAATGACGGCAGTGCCGGAGTCGGCCAATGGGATCTCCGCAACGCATACAAATACGTCTCGGAAGCCTATGGCGGTTATCACTTCAACGTGAGCCACGGGCTGAATGTCGACGCGGGAATCTTCGTGTCGTACATCGGCCTGTTCAGCTACTACAACTTCGACAACTGGACCTACCAGCCGTCGTTCGTCTCCTCGAACACGCCGTGGTTCTTTAATGGATTGCGCATCCAGTGGTTCCCCACCAACAAGCTGAAAATCGAGCCTTGGGTTATAAATGGATGGCAGTCCTACGCAAAGTTCAATGGCCACCGGGGCTTGGGCGGGCAGATCTTGTATCGCCCGCACGAATGGCTCTCGCTGGTGTTCAACAACTACGGCAATGGCACGGATACGCTGGGCAATCCCGGCCGCTCCCGCATCCACACCGATGACAGCGTCGAGGTCAGATACTACAACCATCCTGAGTCCAGCGGCATTTCCAAGATGGCGTTTTCGTTTACGGCCGACGCTGGATGCGAATACGGCGGAGGAGTGACTTGCCATGGTGGTAAGAATGGGCCGAAGCAGGCGTTCCTGGGCTGGATGGTTTACGACCGGGCTTGGTGGGCCAAGGACAAGTTAGCCTTGACGCTCGGCGGCGGCATGATGAACAACCCCGGCCGCTATCTCACGCTGCTCCCGCCCATCGATGGCGCGGATGCCATCTCGGGTTCGCCCTATTTCACGGCGAATCCCGGGGATAAGGCCCACATGTGGGACAGTTCCATCAATCTCCAGTATATGCCCAAGCAGTACATCACTTGGTGGCTGGAGGGCGTGTACCGGCACTCGGATATTCCGTATTGGACAGGCCGCGGCGGGATCACGCCTCCGGGCGGCGACAACGGTTCGCCCGCGGATTATGCCTGCATGACTGGCGCCTCGGCTGGGACAAACAACCTTGTGGCGGCGCAAGCGGCCTGCGGCGGGGCTAGCAGTGTTTGGTTTCCGGATCTTCGCAGAGGGCAGGCCACCCTCAGCGCCGGGGTAATGGTCAAGTTCTAGACGTGAGGGGGCGGGCCAAGGCCCGCCCCCAGCAAATGGATTGGAGGATGTTATGAAAAGAAGAGCTCTGACGATTGGTCTTCTTCTCGCGGCCATCCCATCGCTGCTGTTTCTCGGTGGCTGTGGAAACGTACAGGCAAATACAACGGCGGAGGCGCCGCCATTGGCAAAGGTCGTTAACGCCTTCGACGTGAACATGTTCTCGGTCGAACATCCGGAACAATTCCCGGTGGCCACGGCGTCGGCGCAGGCCACCGCGCCCGAACTGGTGGTCACCGGCACGGTGAACCCCGACATCGCCCGCAACGTTCCGGTAGTTTCGCTGTCCTCCGGCCGCATCGTGGCCATCCATGGGAGGCTCGGCGACACCGTGACCAAGGGACAGTTGCTGCTGACCGTCCGCAGCGACGATATTTCCGGCGCCTTTTCGAATTACAGGAAGGCGCTGGCGGACGAAGTACTATCGCGCACGCAGTTGGAACGAACGAAGGACCTGTTCAACCACGGCGCCATGTCTCTGAACGACCTTCAGGTCGCGCAGGACACGGACGACAAAGCGAAGGTGGACGTGGAAACCATGGCCGAGCACCTACGCCTCCTCGGTACCGACCCCAATCATCCAAACAGCATGGTCGATATCTTTGCACCGGTCTCGGGAGTGATCACCGACCAGCAAGTCACGATGGCCGCGGCCGTGCAGAGTTTCGGTGCGAATCCCTTCACAATCTCGGACCTGTCCAGCGTCTGGATCATCTGCGACGTGCATGAAAACGACTTGCCGGGCGTGCACATGGGCGATACCGCCGAGGTCCGCCTGAACGCTTATCCCGATCGCGTTCTCAAGGGAACCGTTAGCAACATCGGGGCGATCCTCGATCCCAGTATCCGCACCGCCAAGGTTCGGATCGAGGTCGCCAATCCGGGAATCATGCGCATGGGTATGTTCGTCACGGCCACGTTCCGCGGCCGGTCGAAGGAAGTGCACACGGTGCTGCCGGCGGCGGCCATCCTCCATCTGCACGACCGCGACTGGGTTTACGTACCCGCCCCGGATAAAAAGTTCCGGCGTGTCGAGGTGGCCAGCGGAGATCTCCTGCCAAACAACCTTCAGGAAATCAGGTCGGGCATAGAACCGGGCCAGCAGGTGGTGGCCAATGCCGTGGTCCTGGATCACACCATAGCGATCAATCAATAAGCTGGGCGTAACGCCTGATACTTAGCTCCGGAGAACGTAATGATTCGAGCTCTCGTCGATTTTGCGCTCAACAACCGTTTCGTTGTGATCGCAATTATGGTTCTGCTAACCGCTTGGGGCGCCGTGTCCTTTCACAACCTCCCGGTGGAAGCCTATCCGGACATCGCCGATAACTACGTAACGGTCATTACGCAGTGGCCAGGACGGTCGGCGGAGGAGGTGGAACAGCAGGTCACGATTCCGGTTGAAATCCAGATGAACGGGATTCCCCATCTCTCGTTTTTGCGCTCCGAGTCCATTTTCGGTCTGTCGTTCGTGATCATGATCTTCGACGACAGCTCCGAGAACGACTGGAACCGGCAGAAGGTGCTGGAGAGGCTGACGCAGGTGTCGCTGCCGCCGGGCCTGCAACCTCAGATAGGAACGGACTGGAGCACCGTTGGGCAGATTTACTGGTACACGCTCAGAAGCACGAATCCGAAATACGACCTCATGGAGTTGCGGTCCATCGAAGACTGGACCTTGCTCAAAGAGTTCAAGTCGGTCCCGAATGTGGTAGACGTTTCCGACTTCGGGGGAACGGTCCGGGAATACCAGGTGCGCGTGGACCCCAACAAGCTGGTGTCCTACGGATTGAGCATCGGCCAGGTGGAGCAGCAACTGGCCATCAACAACATTAATGCCGGCGGCAGCTTCGTGGAAGTGGGCCTGCAGCAGATGAACGTTCGCACGCTCGGCCTTTTTCACACGGTCCACGATATCGAGCAGACCGTCCTGAAGACACAAAAAGGGACCGCGCTGCGGGTGATGGACATCGCCGACGTGGTGCAGGGGCCCAAAATTCGCCTTGGACACATGGCCCGGGCGAACCACATGGAGGACGGCCGCATCGTCGACGAACCCGACGTCATTCAGGGCGTCGTGCTTTTGCGCAAGGGCGCGGATGCGGGGCCAACGCTGGAGGCGATCCACAAGAAAGTGGAGGAGCTCAACAACGGCATCCTGCCTCCCGGCGTGAAAGTCGTTCCGATGCTGGATCGCGCCGATCTTCTGCACTACACCCTGCACACGGTGATGCACAACCTGGGAGAAGGAATGATCCTGGTGACCATCGTCCTGCTCCTGTTCCTGGGCAATGTTCGCGCGGCTCTGATCGTGGCCCTAACCATTCCGTTCTCGTTGCTGTTCGCCTCCATCTGGCTCAATCTCAGCCGCATTCCCGCGAATCTGCTCTCCCTCGGCGCGCTCGATTTCGGGATGGTGGTGGATGGCGCCGTGGTCATGGTGGAGAACACGGTACGGCACCTGGGCCGTTACCAGAACCCAAACGCGACCATGCGGCCCATCGCCCAGATTATCCGCGACGCCGCGCACGAGGTCCAGCGCCCGGTCTTTTACGCCATCGCCATCATCATCACCGCCTACATGCCGATCTTCACGCTGCAGCGCGTGGAAGGCCGGCTATTCCGGCCCATGGCGCTGACGGTGGCCTTCGCACTGCTGGGCGCGCTGACCTTTTCCATCCTCATCGCGCCGGTCCTATCGAGCGTGCTTTTCCGTAATGGCGTTCGAGAGTGGCGCAACCCGGTCATGACCTTCCTGACCCGTCTTTACGAGACGAATCTGCGTTGGGCGATCCGGCACCGCTGGATCACGCTGAGTCTTGGAGTAGCGGCCGTCGGCGTATCGGCTTATCTGGCGCTGAGTGGAATCATCGGCTCGGAATTCCTCCCGCACCTGGACGAAGGCGCAATCTGGGCTCGCGGCACCTTGGCCGACAGCACCAACCTCACTGAGGGCACGCGCTTCACGGACCAGGCTCGCCTGATTTTCGCGTCCTTCCCGGAGGTGACCAAAGTCGTCTCCGAAGTGGGGCGGCCCGACGATGGAACCGACACCGGAGGATTCGGCAACACCGAGTATTTCGTGGACCTCAAGCCCAAGGACCAGTGGCGACCGATCTTTCATCGGGACAAAGACGAACTGATCGCCGCCATGAGTCGCGAGGTCGGCAAACTCCCCGGGGCTTTGTGGAACTTTTCGCAGCCCATCGAAGACAACGTGGGCGAGACGATCACAGGCACAAAAGGTCAGCTCGCCCTCAAGCTCTTCGGGAAGGAGCTGGAAACTCTCGACGAGATGGGCGAGGAAGTCATTGCCGCGATGTCGGGCGTTCCCGGACTCGCGGATCTTAAGCTGTATCATGTCCTCGGCCAGCCGAACCTCAATTTCGTGATCGACCGCAGGATGGCGGCCCGTTTTGGAATTAACGTGGCCGACGTACAGGACGCGATTCAGACAGCCGTGGGTGGCAACGCCGTCACCCAGGTGCTACTCGGCGCGGAACGATACGACGTCGTCGTCCGGTACCAGGCGCCGTATCGCGACACCCCGAAGGCCATTGCCAATATCCGCCTGCTCTCCCCGTCCGGCGAGCGGGTCTCTCTGGCACAGCTAACCACCATGGAGGTTAAGGACGGCGCCTACGACATCTACCGCGAAGGAAACACCAGGTACGACGCCGTGACCTTCAACGTGCGAGGCCGCGATTTGGGCAGCACGGTTGAAGACGCCATGAAGCAGGTCCATCAGAAAGTGAAACTGCCTCCCGGCTATCACCTGGAATGGTCCGGAGAGTACGAGAGCGAGAAGCGCGCCGCGGCGCGGTTGATGATTGTCGTGCCGCTTACCCTTCTGGTCATCCTGATCATTCTCTACAGCATGTCCCGCTCGTTCAAGTGGGCGTCCTTGATCCTCGTGAACGTGTTGCTGGCCCCCATGGGTGGCTTGCTGGCACTGTTGCTTACGCACACCAACTTCAGCGTATCTTCCGGTGTCGGATTCCTGGCTCTGTTCGGCGTTTCCGTGCAAACCGGAGTCATCATGCTCGAATACATCAACCAGCGCCGCGCGCGAGGCCACTCCATCGCGGATGCGGCCGTGGAGGGCGCGGTCCTGCGGCTCCGTCCCATCATGATGACCATGCTCGTGGCCACGCTGGGGCTGTTGCCTGCCGCCATGTCGCACGATATCGGCTCCGATTCCCAGCGGCCATTCGCCATCGTGATCGTCGGCGGTCTGGTCTCAGCCCTGCTGATGAGTATCGTCCTGCTCCCGACTTTGTATGTGTGGATGGCCAGGGAGGGGGACAAGCTGCCCGATCCGGAGGAATCCTTTGGAAGCTAAACTCACATTCTGGGCGGCCTTCGCGCTGCTTTCGACTCTGGCACTCGCTCAAACGCCCCAGGCTCCGGTCACGATCACGCTGGATCAGGCCACCCAGATGGCGCTTCAGCATAACCACAATCTCCTGGCCGCTCGAACGACGGTGCAGCAAAGCGAGGCGCAGGAGGTCACGGCCAACCTCCGCCCCAACCCGACTCTCTTCACCGACTGGGAGTACCTGCCGCTGGTCCACCCTAACGGCACGGGCTTCCTCGATTACCTCCACGATTCGACCGAGGGCGACATCGGCATGAGCTACCTCTTCGAGCGCGGCAGGAAGCGGCAGCATCGCCTCCAGGCGGCGAAGGACGCAACAGCGGTGACGCGATCGCAGGTGGCGGACAACGAACGAAGCCTCACGTTCCAGGTCGCCCAGCTCTTCATCAATGTGCAGCTCGCGCAATCGACCCTTGACCTCGCCGAGCAGGACCTGAAGAGCTTTGAGAAGACGGTAGAGATCGGCGAGAGGCAGTTCAAGGCCGGCGCCATCAGCGAGAACGACTACCTGAAGATCGAGCTCCAGTTACTGCAATTCCAGCAGGACGTAGACCAGGCGGAACTTGCGAAAACGCAGGCGCTGTCCGACCTGCGGCAATTGCTGGGCTACGAATCCGTGCCCGCCGATTATCAGGTGACGGGCATGTTCGATTACCAGCCGCTGGCCCTCACGCTGGCGGACTTGCAGGCGAAAGCCCTGGAGAACCGGCCCGATCTGCGGGCGGCCGTGCAGGGAGTTACCGCCGCCGGAAGCCAACACGAGCTCGCCAAGGCGAACGGAAAAGTGGACGTCACCGGTTCGGCCAACTACTCGCACGTCAATGCCATCAGCACTGTTACCTTCAACGTCAGCTTCCCGCTGCCCATTTTCGATCGCAACCAGGGCGAGATCGCGCGGACGCGTTTCGCCATCGCACAGGCGCAGCAGCAAAAGGAGGCGGCGCAGGGGCAGGTCATGACCGACGTGCGGGACGCCTTCGAGACGCTCCAATCCAGCGACCGCGTGGCGCGGTACTTTCGATCCACCTATCTCGAGGTGTCGCAGAAGAACCGCGATATCAGCGAATACGCGTACCGGCGCGGTGCAACGAGCCTGCTCGATTTTCTGGACGCCGAACGCAGCTATCGCGCCACGCAACTGGCCTGGCGCCAGACCATCGCGGCATACCTGACCGCCCTCGAACAGCTTCGCGAGGCGGTGGGAGCCAGGAGCCTGCCTTGACGAGAGAAGAGATCCGCGCGCGCATTGTGGAGATCGGCATCATTCCGACGGTACGCGTGTACTCCGAAAGTGAAGCCTTGTTTGCCGCCGAGGCGATCTGTGGCAGCGGAATCCCCATTGTCGAAGTCACCATGACGATACCCGGAGCAGTCGGCGTCATTGGCCAACTCATGCGCCACCGCACGGACATCATCGTGGGCGCCGGAACCATATCGGACGTGGAGACGGCGCTCCGTTGTCTGGATGCCGGCGCCGGGTTCCTGACCACGCCAGGTCTCGATCTTGAGATCGTCGAGTTTGCGTTGAAACGCGGCGTGGTGGTCCTGCCGGGCGCGCTGACGCCCAGCGAGATCATGGCGGCGTGGAAGGCCGGTTCCGACTTCGTGAAGGTGTTCCCGTGCGCCCAGGTCGGCGGCCCCGAATACATCCGGGCCCTCAAAGCGCCGTTCCCGCAAATTCCGCTGATTGCCTCCGGCGGCGTCAACCAGAAGAACGCGGCCGACTACATCCGTGCGGGCGCGGTCGCGCTGGGAATCGGCCAGCACCTGATCCACCAGAATGCCATCAAGAAACGGCAGCGCGAATGGATCCACGAACTGGCACGGCGATACACCAGCATGGTAAACGAGGCGCGCAGCGACGAGGCAACATGAGCCTAACGCTATTCGGACTCCTAGCTGTGACGCTGATGTTGGTCTGCTATGCCCTGGAAAAGCGAAGCCACTGGTTCATCCTGGCATTCTCGGGCTCCTGCTTGCTGGCTTCCGCCTATGGCTTCCTGCAGGGAGCCTGGCCATTCGGTCTGATCGAGGCTGTCTGGTCAGGTGTCGCCCTGCGCCGCTGGTGGCTCGAACGGCGCTCCACGGGATGACGCGCCGGCGCAAGTGATCCGGATCTGGACCGTTCCTCCGCGTGAGCGATCTAGGTACTGGCACCGGTTGCGGTTCGGACACCGCAATCCTCTGAAAAGAAAGGCAGATCGCAAGCCAACCGCCGACGTCAGATAAAAGAAGTGCGGCGGAGCGCTTCAGGAGGTGGCTGGAAGTTATAGAGGACGAATGGCGGGGACGACGAGATTCGAACTCGCGACCTCCGACGTGACAGGCCGGCGTTCTAACCAACTGAACTACGTCCCCGCGCCTCTCTCATCTTAGCACGGCCGGCGGATTAATCCAGGCC
>Ga0182027_10008726_pt1 | contig 14692 bp, 7 predicted proteins | sample 712E1DmetaG_FD_121300 | JGI IMG/M metagenome (GOLD analysis project Ga0182027, IMG submission 121300) | Permafrost microbial communities from Stordalen Mire, Sweden - 712E1D metaG (Illumina Assembly) | ecosystem: Environmental > Terrestrial > Soil > Wetlands > Permafrost | place: Sweden... | reverse complement strand
GTATGAGGGCGGCCAGACCATCCAGGCGAGCGCGCCGATCGATAAAATCCCGCTTTTTGTGCGAGCTGGTTCAATTGTGCCGCTGGGAAGCGCTATCGAGAGCACACATGACACACAGAGTATCGTCCATGTGAAGGTCTACTCCGGAGCCAATGGCGACTTCACGCTCTATAACGACGATGGGCAGACCTATGCCTATGAGAAAGGCAATTTCCAGATTACTCACTTGCACTGGGATGATGCCACCAAGAGACTGACGCAAACCGGAACGAAGGCGTGGAGCGGAAGTGCAGTTGTGGAGGTCGTCCGGGGACGGTGAAGCGTATTCTTGAAGAGGGCGCGTGTTCTTGATCGCTTCTCGGATGGGTGTGAGGTCTTGCCTGGCGAATGTGCATACAGTTCTCTCAATGTCCTCCATGGGAGCGAGGTACTTCTAATGCTTACTGACTTCGACCTCGCCGAACTCGTCAAAATCAAGGCTGAGGGTGGGGCACCCACGAAATGGCTGCAAAAGCACTACCGAAACTTCCGGATGGCAGTGCAGTAGCACCGCAGCCATTCCTGGTTAGCCGGCAGTGGGGAGCCTGCCGGCGGAAGCCTCCATCATGATGCAGAATGCCTGGGCCTCGGTGGATACTCCGGGCCGGTCGAAGTTGGGTGCGCCGCAAGCGCCCTGAACGAACCCGTCGCCGTCCATCATCAGCCGTGCGGCTGTGCGCATTCGATCGGCATGAGCCCGATAGGTAATGGGAAGCCAGCCGGCCGCGACTCCTTCGTAGACGGTAAAGGACAACATCTGTGCAAGGTTCGTTTCGACAAAGGTCGCCGGCTGGTCGACCACATCGTGAAAAAGCCCGTCGGGACGCTGGTGGCGAAGACAGCCATCGACAATTTCTCGCCCAAAATCGGCCAGACGCTCACGCTCACGCTGGCGTTCGGCTGGCAAGCTGCGCCAAACCCGAGCCAGACCCGCCGCTGCCCATCCGTTGCCGCCGCCCCAGAAGGCGCCGTCCTTGAGCACTTGCCCGCCATCATCCCAGATGTGCGCGAGCAGTTTCTTGGCTGGGTTCCAGAGCCGCTTCCGGTAGCCCTCGATCTGTGCCAACGCTTCGTCATGAAAGCCCATCGCAGCGAGAAAGGGGGGCGCGCCGTTGATGCCATCGGACCACATCTCGGGAGCGTTGAACACATGATAGAGAATGCCTTCGGCGTTCCGTGGAGCGCCCTTCCGAATCCAGTTGACGAGTCCGTCGACCGCTTGCCGAATCTCCGCATCTCCTGTCCACTCACCTGCTTTGGCGTAGGCACAACCGCCCATGGCGGGGTCGGTCGGACCGCCGGAGTTGACAACCCCCAGGCGCCCATCCGGCGTTTTCTGCACGATCGCAGCTTTGGTCAGCAGAATCGCCCTGCGCCGGTCGCCGGTCTCGACCATCGCCTGCGCTAGAATGCCCTGTTCCCAGTCGCGACGCTGCATCGCCAGGGCGGCTATCGTAGCTTTTTCAATCCTGCGCGCGCGTTCCGATTGCGGACCTTCTTTCAAGATTCCCTGCACAGGGCTGCTTCCCTTGTGCGCCACTGCTTCTGGAAGGATTGCCAGTGGAGCAGTGAGCGCCGGGATGGTACGCAGAAAAGATCGCCGATTCATGGTAGGAACTCACAATGAGATGGCTGGAACGACAAGTCTTAACGATGAGACCAGACCGTGTCAACCCGCCCGGCTTCTCTTTTCAGACCGATCTCAAGGTGGGTTGGGGGCCTAGTCATGCGGTTGCAGCATTCCGCTATTGTCGGCGCCGTTCTAGTGGCTGGCCCAAACGAACCAGGGAGTGCTGGCGCCAGTGTCCGTTGCGGGGAGGGTTCAGACGAAAGACTGCTGGAGGCTTATATCAGAATTCGCGGCAGCTCGCCCGTCAGAAGATCGCTGTGGGATTGATCGGCGAACCGGTCCCGCCGGGCACCGCTTCCGGCGCTAGCGTCAACAGAAATACCCAGCGATGCTGCTCTGCAGCCACCTGGGCCACACGCTCGAGGTCCATGTTATCTATCATCGGCATGCCCATTGCATTTAGCAACAGCAGGTGAACGGGCATCGGGACGCCGTCTATAGGAGATGGGACTACGTCGCTTTCGACGTCGCTCCCCAGCACCGCCGCGTCATGCTTGTGCAACCAGACCGCGCAGTTTACGTCCAAGCCCGGAGAGGACTGGCCCAAATTCCACGGCCCAAGTTTTTCCCTGCGCTCCCATCTTCCCGTGCGGATCAGGACAACGTCGCCCGGTTCCACAGTGACGCCGGCTTCCTTGGCCCACCGGTCAAGATCTGCCGGAAAGATCCTTTCCGTGAGATCGAGGTAGGGCTTGCCTTCGAGACGCGGAATGTCGAACAGGATTCCCCGCGTGAAAATTCCGCCTTTCAATGCAATCACACTGGCCTTTTCCGCTCCGCTGTCGGTAACCGTGTTCCGGGAGAAACCGTTGTAGAGTTGGTCACCGTCCATCATGTGCGCCACGGCATCCAGATGGGTCATGCCGAGGCCATGAAAGACTTCACTATATTGATCTGACGCGAAAATCTCACCTGGAGTCGCTCCCGTCCTCAGCATCTTGTGATCGAGAGGATGATTGTTGTCGGGGGCGAGTTCCGTCGATTCGTTGTGAGCCAGGGAGACCGCGATGCCCTCCTTGACCAGACGCGCCGCCTCAATGCGCTTTGCCGGCGTGATGAGATTTACCGCGCCGAGCTCGTCATCCGCTCCCCAGCGGCCCCAGTTCGAGAGCACTTTTCTCATGCGGTCGATATCGGCCTTGGTGAATGCAGGAGCCTGGCTGCCGGCAGGAGTTGTCTGGGCAGCGGCCCGCGCGAAGTGGTTCGGCACGCCCCGGCCGAGCACTTGTGCGCTCAGCGCCGAACAAGCAACCAGGCAGCAGATCGCAGACAGAGGAAGCGCGAATTCTTTGAGATTGATCATGTTGAAGCCCCTTCAGTGCCAGCCCAGCCGGCGGAATGCAGTGGAAAACCGGGTGCATGAAAACGGACACGAGCGGCCCGCGCACATTTAAATCACGATTGCGGGCTGTCGACGGGTGAGGGCAACGAGCGGGAAATAAGGTGATAATTGCATGCTTTATAGGTTTCCTACCTTTCAATCGAAAACGGAATTTCGAGGATCGAGCAGGTTTCGGTAAAGCGCGGACCACGCATGTCATAAGCAACGACGCGCAAGGTGTGAGGACCGGCGGAGACATCCAGAGCGTCCCACCATTCCTGACCACCCAGATAGTAGGGAGCGTTTAGCCGGTAACTATAAGCCTTGTCATCGATGAAGAATTCGACCCGCTTGATTGGCCAGCGCGGTTCGTGGTCGGTGACGATGGCCTCGATCCAATTCCGCCCGCTGAGCGCCTGCCCTGGCTTCAGTCCAAAGACCGTAATCCCGGGCAGGCTGCTGTCTGCATACTTTGGTTGCGCGGGTGCCGGCGATCCTGTCAGCCGAGCCACTTGTTCGAAGAAAACCCATTTCACGTTGGAACTGATTCCCCAATTGATGGGAGGATCCTGGAAACCGTCGAAGTAGTTGCCCAGGCCGTTGTCGTAATATCCCCAGCCCACATGCTCCTGCACTGCCGACTCTAGGTTGAACGTGCTAACGCCGTCTTCATTGATCATCACAGGCCGATCGTAGCCCGCGCATCGCCGCATAGCCTGGATCGTCTCGTGAACAGTCTCGGGTTTTTGCCCGTTGGTGTGAAGCAGGATGTAATCCGCCGCGCGTATTGCTGCGTCTGCGTCAAGACTGCAAGGCGTGATGCCGCCGCTCCAACTCATCGAAACGGGTATCTGATGTTGCACTGTCGCTTGCGCCAGAAGCAGGGCATCCACGATACCTTGTGGCCGAAGAAGTGGATGCTTGTAACCGGAACTGGTCTCGTTATTGATCTCGATCAGGACGTTGCGATGCGACAGATTCTTGAGAAATGTGCAGGCCTGCTTGATCGCCTCGCGCACATAAGAATCGCCTGGCGAAAGCTCAATGCGTTCTTCTGACCCGGAATAGAAAAACCCGACGATGACCACCATGCCCAATCGGTCTGTTTCTTCAATCACTCGCTGAAGACGGGCCGCATACGCGGGCTTGAGGTTGCCATGAGAATCAAAGCCGCTATTCAGTTGCGGCTGTTCTTCCTTTTCTCCGTAATTGCCATCCGCTGGTCCACCGCCTTGCAGGTTCACGGTGACAGCAAGAACGCCTTCACGCCTCCACTCCGGAAGCGCCACCAGGAATTCGCGAAGATTGCGTTCAGGGTCCCATGGCCCATCAGGATAGTCCCAAAACACCGGCCCTAATGTGTTCGAGGTGTATGGGTGCATGCGGGACCCGCCATTCGGATAATTCTCATCGTCGAAGATTGCCTGCACAACGCGCACATTCAGGAGCGTTCCCTCCAGGTTCGGGTCAGCCGAGGGGAACCCTTCCTGAGCCGAGTAGGTAGGATTGCCATTGATGGTGAATTGGGGCCCGCGAATTCCCACCACAGTTCTGCCCTGTGCATTCAAAAGCGGAGACAACAAGAGAAAAAGGATAAGGCTTCGTGGATTCATAGAGACAATCCAGTCCTCGGTTCGGCTTTCACGAGACACAAAGTAGGCGAAGGAGCTTGATATTGGCTTGCTGGGACAGTGGAAGACAATTTCGCCGTTGCCTCTCGGTTTGATTGAGAGAATACTCCTTCAATTCAATTCATCGGCACTCAGAACGTCCCGGCAGCGCGGATGTCAACACGCTGCCGGAATTAAAGAGAAAAAGGGATCTCAACGACCTCTAATATGTATTGAGCTTGACGCGCAGCACCATGGGCTTATCGTCAAAGTCGATCCCAGAGTTCAGGTCGCTTCCGCTCAGGATGCGAAGGAACTTGTATGTACCGTTCTCTTCGGTTCCCTGCTCGACATGGACGTATTGGCGGTGCAGCCATTTCCCGTCGATTAAAGATGAGGGAACCAGTTTGGTCCCATGTTCAATGAGTTGAGTCTTCCGTTGCTGCTCGGTGCCGGCCGGCCAGAAGTCGACGCGGCAAAAGTATCCTGTCACAAGAAACTCATTCTCGCCAACTTGAGCAACCAGAGCGCGCCCAACTGGTGTTGGATTCCAACCCACGGCGCCTCCCCGGGATACTCCATAGGACACAATTGCGTCCCACCCATCGAACGGCATCGTCTGCGTGAGATTAGGCACGTCTCCGCCCTGGAAGAAGTCAACGTGCGGCGGCTCGGCCACGGCCTTGAGTTTGCCTTCAAAATTGAGCCGTGCAATCTCGCGCTGTATCGGTCCAATCAGCCGGTAATTCATTGCCCAGGGCTCTGCTTCCTGCTGGGTATCATCTGCCGCTCCGAACGGTGCATATCCTAACGTCTGAAGATTCAGCGCCGAAAAGAAGAAGCGGGCATTGCCGGTACCGCCGGTCTCGGCCACGTAGAGAGGATTGTCGTCGCGGTGATAAAGCTCCAGGTCTTTCAGATACGAAGTGGGGTCCCCCCGGTAAATATCTGGTCCCAGAATATCGATCGCCGGCGCCGCGGCTTTCCAGATGGGAATCACATTGTCCGTGGGACCGCCGCTCTCGTATCGGCCAGCAGCAGGCCCTTCTATTCCGGGAGGCCCTGGACGCAGCGGATCCCGCAAAGCGCAGTTGGCGTCCATGGGCAGCGGATATACCGCCTTTCCCGCAGCGGCGACTTTGCCCACATAGCTCGCTACCGCCCAGGCATTGAAGTATTCGTCCGCATTGGGACCATAGGCTTGCTGCCAGTTAGCGGATGCGGAGATCGTCAGCGCAGGCATGGCCTTAAGGATCTCGGGCGGCACAGGCGCCTCAAAGAGCTTCTGTGCGGCGGGAGAGAAATCGCGGACGGATTCCCAGTTACCGGTTTCATTCTCCACCTGGATCATGATGACGGTGCGCTGCGGGTCGGTTTCCTTCAGGTGTCGCATCAGAGTAGTGAATGCAGCCCTGTCGGCCTCAAGTGTTGTGGCTGCGAACGGTGAAAGATTGTCGACAGCCTCTCCGTCGCGGTTCAGCGCGTGCGGATAACGAACGGGATCCAGTTTCACCCAGTCGGGCATGTAGTGCTGGTGGCCGTTGTAATACATCCCAAACCAGAGCAGCACCAGGTGGACGTGATGCTGGCGAGCCTCGCTCACCAGGCGGTCAACCATGGTGAAGTCATATTGGTCAAGCTGCGGCTCGAGCTGCTCCCAGTAAATGGATACCTCGACAGTGTTTGCCTGCATGTGCTCGATATTGGGCCAAACGTCTGGAGACGTGGTCCACTGCCCCATCGTCAGATCCTCTGTGCCCAGTATCAGGTAGGGCGCATCGTCAACGAACAGGGCATAGCGTCCGTCCTTTTGCACAATGTGGGGCATCGGACGCTCCTGGGCCTGTATCTGAACCTGGAGCGCGGCAACAACCAGTGTGGCCGCAAAAGCGGCCAGAACAGCGAATGTCTTTTTCATCTTTGTCACTCCTGTTTTCTGTGGGGCGAAGACGCCCATTTTCTCGATGTGGTCTTCCCAGCCACGGGATCGGCCACTAATACGAATCGAGCATCGGCAGGGGCAGCATATGCAGTCTTTTACCGCGCTGCCGATTACCGAATGTGAATCTCCGCATTCAGCTTGATGCCGGCGGAAGAATCCCCCACCATGACCTCAATCGGCTCCTCCTCAAGCAGAAATTGCCGCAGCTTTTCATCCCAGTAGGTCAGATTCGATGCCTTGAGCGGAATCTGAACGGCCCTGGTTTCACCGGGCTGGACACTGACGCGTTGAAAGCCTTTCAACTCTTCGCGCGGACGCTCCACCTTCGATCCCAGGTGCTTCACGTATAACTGCACGACGTCATCGCCCGTGCGGCTGCCGGTATTCGTCACGTCCACGCTAATGGTGATGATGCCGTCCTTGGCCAGTTGTGAGGAGCTGGTGCGGAGATTCGAGCACCTAAAAGTCGTGTAGCTCAGGCCGTAGCCGAAGGGATAGAGCGGCTCCCCCTTGAAGTACATATACGTGTAGCCATCGCGGATGTTATAGTTCATGCTCGGCGGAAGCTGATCTAAAGACTTCGGCCACGTCGTCACGATGTGACCACCAGGGTTGTAATCGCCGAAAAGAACTTTTGCGAGGGCGGTTCCCTCATCCTGCGAGGCGTGAGCCATAGTCAGTATGGCGGGGATGTTGGCTTCGGTCCAGTTGATCGCAAAGGGAAAACTTGTGATGAGCATGACGACGGTCTTCGGGTTCTTGATGAATACCTGCTTGACAATCTGTTCCTGAGCAAGCTCGATGCTTTCGCGGTCTCGCCCTTCGCGTCCATCGCTGGGCACGGTGCAGGGCAGCGTTCCACCGCCGCCATCGGCTGTGCTGTACCAGGCGAGCGCCATATCGGGCCCGCAGGTGGGATCGTTGCCGATGACGACGACAGCAACATCGGATTCGCTCGCTGCCTTGAGGGCATCGGCCTCCCCGTCCGGCGTGTCATAGGGAGCGAATTTGATTTTGACGTTGGGTCCAACCTCATCTTTGATGCCCTGCAAAGGTGTGACGGCGTAGGGCGGCGTACCGCCGTACCAGTCCCAATGAACCGACCCGGCGAGCGGGCCGATGACAGCGATCGACTTGATGGCATCCTTCCTGAGCGGCAGAAAGCTGTTCTCGTTCTTGAGCAGCACCACCGATTCAAGCGCCAGTTGCTTCGATACCGCGCGATCCCTCTCCGTGTTCCAAGGCTCGGGCGAATCCTTGATCCTCGTATAGGGGACCATCTCTGGCGGATCGAGCAAACCCAGACGGATCGTGATCCGGTATTTGGGGCGAAGCAGCGCGTCAATATCCGCCTCGGTAATCTCACCCTCCTTCAGCGCTTCCTTGATTTCATCCAGATATCGGCTGACATCGGTTTCTGAGTCGAGCAACTGATTGATGCCGGCCTTCAGGCACGCGACCACCGCCGCCTTCTCATTGGGGAATTGATGACGCGGGTTCACAAGCAACCGCACCGCTCCTCCGTCGCTGGAAAGCACGTCTACGCCCCACTGATCGTGAACTATGCTCCGGAGGATGGGATTGACGGCCATGGGCGTGCCGTTCCAGGCGTTGTAAGATGCCATCACACCTTTTGCGCCGCCTTCCAGAAAGCCCATTCGGAATGGCACGGAGTAGTACTCGCGGAACAGGCGCTCGTCGAAGTCGGAGGACGAGCCATTCCGGTTGTTTTCATTCTCGTTGGCGACGAAATGCTTGAGCAGCGCCGCGGCTTGCCAATACTTTGGATCGTCGCCCTGGAGGCCTTTAATGAAGGCGACGGCCATCGTACCATTGAAGAACGGGTCCTCTCCGTAAACTTCCTCCGTACGGCCCCAGCGTGGATCGCGCGCGAGGTCCGATTGCGGTCCCCACAGCATTAGGGTCTGGCGGTCATACTTTGCCGTCTGCGTGATGAACCGCGCCTCATAGCCCTCCACGCGCCCCGCCTGACGAACCAGTTCAGGATCCCATGACTCACCCATACCCGGAGGCTGCGGGAACTGTGTCGTCGTAATGGGCATGCGTGTGTTATTGCTCTGGCGCTGGACCACTCCGTGGATGCCTTCGGAGAATCCGAAATTCGGCACCCCCAGTCGCGGCACTCCGGTACTGATGCCCAGGCAGTTGATCTTCTCGTCGATGGTCATCAGCGAAAGCAGATTGTCAATGCGTGTTTCCATCCGCAGCGAAGGATCGTTGAACGGGTAGCGGGATTGCTGCGCAAGCCCCGGGGCGAACCCGAAAACCAGAAGGCAGAACAGCATAGCAACGTGCTTTTTCATCATGGCGGATACCGCATCAGATCTCTCAACGAACGCCGAGCGCGGAAATTCCTCGCTCGGCGCGTTTGTAATTTCAATTCAGATGAGAACTGCAAACGCATTGCACAATACACAGTGTGAGTCAAATGATCAAGCAAGAGCATGCCAACCGGCTTGCCGTTTCGAATATAGGCAGTTCCCGATGGAGGACGCGCGGCCAAAGCCTCTTCTTAAAGATAGTCGCCTGCATTCTCGCGGATCATGATTCTAGATTGAGATGAGGCCGCCAGGTGAAGTGTGCCTCACGATAGATACTCTGCGCAAAGGCCAAGCAGCGCGGACCGCGCATCCCTGGCCTTTGCCGTAGAAGCACGCCTAGAAGCTGGCGCGCAGGTGGAGTTGGAAGTAGCGTGCAGACAATTGACCTGTTGCCTGCCCAAAGTTGCCCGACGCCAGGTTATTTGAGACGGTGGTCAGATTGGAGCGATTGAACAGATTGATGATCTCGCCCTTCACCTCGATCTTCATCTTTTCCGAGAAGAACCATGGTGTCGAGAAGAACTTATCAACGGTTAAGTTCATGTTGTTATACCCGAGATTGTCGTAAGTGTTTCTGCCGAGGTCACCCTCCTGGCCCAGGGCTGGCGCCGGAAATAGGGAACCCGCCGTTGCTGGTGGGCCGAAGACTCCGTTCAGGAAGTCCGCCTTGTGCTTGCCACCCAGGTGCGCGCCGAACGACGGCACGTTTGGCACATCGACGGCGCTTCCGTCCGCGTTGTAGTCGCCTCCGGAATTGCCGATAATCGTGCTACCCAATGGACAACCACCGTTGACGGGAGTCGCGCCGCCGCTGCAGATCGGAGAGAACCCCGAGTTGTTCACCACCGTGAAGGGCAAGCCTGTTTGCAGTACCAAAACACCGCTGAACTGCCAGCCGCCGAGGACGTCTCTGAGAGCTGCGCTGCCGTAGCTGTTCGGAACCATCCAGGTACCAATAGCCGAAAGTTGCTGACGGATGTCATAGTCGGACCGCCCGCGCTGCGTCTTAAAACTACCGTTCTGAAAGATTGGACCATCTTGAGTAGTGGGCACAATCGATCCCGCATCGATTGAAGAGGAAGTGCTGGTAGGTTCATCCAGCGCCTTGCCATAGGTGTAGATGCCGCGCAGATCCAGCCCGTGGGACATGGAGCGAGACAGCATCACCGAGCCAACGTTGCCGACTGAATTGCCGTCGGAGGTGGCGTACTTCACACTGCCGAAGTTTGGATTCAGGCGCTGCAACGAGCCGTTGTTGACGATAAGGTCGCCCGCGAAGCGGTTGAGTTCCTGGTTGTAGACCGGCAGGTGATGGGCATCCGTTGCCGAATAGTTCAACTCAAGAACCAGATTGTTCATCAATTGCTGCTGCACACTTAGGGTCCAGTCGTAGACCTGCCCCATTTTGTACTGCGGGTCATAGCCTCCGATATTCGCTCTCTGCAGAACGCCACTTACAACGACTCCGCCATTCGAGTTCACTGAGACATTATTCGTGCTCACGACAGGGCAGGTCTCATTAAAGCCTTGTGGAGGGCTGCAAAGCTGGAACACAGGGGTACCGCCCGACTGCACATTGACGGAAGGAGTGAACGTGTTGGGCGGGTTATCAGCCAGGATGTCCGTCATGTGGAGGTAGGGTGGTTGATCCGAGAACATGCCTATTCCCCCGCGAAGGGCTGTTTTGCCCGTTCCGAAGATATCCCAGGAGAATCCGACGCGAGGCGTAAATGCCCAAAGATTGTGGTCCAGGACATGGTCGTTTGGGGTCAGTCCGACCTTGCCTGTTGCAACTTGAGCATTAAGAGCTGAACCTTGCCCCAGGGTGAAGTTGGTTTGCGTAGGGCTAAGGATGGAGAACATATTGATCATTTCGTCGTAGCGCAGACCGGCATTGATAGTCATCCTCGGCGAGATTTTCCAATCGTCCTGGATGAAGTACCCCATGTACTGTTCGCGGTATCGGCGGGTATAGGGCGCTTGCAGGTGGGTCAGGATGTTGACTGGAGTACCGCTCTCGTCATGAGCTTTGTCCTGAACAAAGTCAAGCAGATTGTAAAAGTTGAAGGTCGGGCGATCGACTGCGCCGGTTTGGTCGTCAACCTCGCGAATATTGTAAAAGTCCGCGCCGAACTTCAGCGTGTGTCTGCTGACAGTAGCTGTCATTACATCATGCCAGCCAACGGTCGTTTGGACGAAGTTCCCCGGTGCCCATCCTCCGAACCCTTGCAAGTTACCCTGTACGTTCACATACGGTATGGCGAGGGCGGGGGTGCCATTGTCTGCACCCACGATACGGGCTTCATCCGCGCCTAATTGATTCAGAAGACGTGAAGAGAAGGTGTGTGTCCAATTCGTGTTGGCAAAAGTGGAAAGATCTGACGAGGGAGCACCCATCGCCGGCCGGCTGCCGCCGCCTCCTGAAGTGAGGCTCAGCCGCTGAGCATCCCCGTAGATGCGATCGTTCTTGCCAAGATAGGCGTCAACACGGCCGCTATACTGATAGCCATTCCTTGGCGTGCTGTATGTGTAATTTGCCGTTCCAACTATATTCATCGTGGGACTGATGCCGGCTGGTGGAGCGAAGAAGCCCGGTGTTGATGCTTCATATTGGGCGACTGTCTGAAGGTTTGTTGTCGGGGCAACGATGGGCGGAGCCATGGTCATGGCTGCGGTGCCCACGCCGCTCGGGAAAGCCGACTTCGCATAAGCCAGGAAATCCGGAGTCTCAAAAATGACCGGACCGCTGCTGCTGACGGTACTGGAGCGCAGTCCATCGGCAGCGGCAAAGAAGAAGAGCTTATTCTTGACGATCGGCCCACCTATTGTGCCGCCGTATTCGTTTCGCAGAGCGGGAGGGAGCGAGGATTGAAACTGGTTGCGCGCGGTAAGCGTATTGTTGGTGAAGTAGTAGTTAAACGTGCCGTGGAAGTCGTTCGATCCGGAAAGAGTGTAGATGTCGACGATCGCGCCGGCATCTCTGCCTTTTTGGGCGTCGAAATCATTGGTCTTGATATCCATCGACTGAATCGTGTCTGGAATCGGGGAGATCGTGGCGCCCCCGCCTCGGGACGGCTCATTGACATACGCGTCATCAACCAGGTAGCCGTTCTGTTCCTGGCGCAGACCAGCCGCATTGATGTTGATGGTAAACGCATTGGCGTAGTTGTCGATGGTGTTTGAGGTAACCGCTGCGCCGGTCATACCCGGAGTAAAGCTGGCCAGGGCGTAGGCGTTCTGGCCCATAAGGGGTTGCTGCTGAACCGTCAGTTGCGAAATCACGGCTCCCGTTGTCGGAGTTACCAGGTCGACTGATTCCACCGAAGCTGAAACCTCGACATTGACCGACACCGATCCGACCTGCAGGATCGGAGCAAGATTGCGGATTTCTCCCGATTGAAGAACAAGGCCCTTCAACTGCCAGGATTTGAAGCCATTCAATTGAACTTCCACGTCATACGTGGACGCGCCGATGCTGTCGAAGCGGAAGTATCCGGTCTGGTTGGTTCTGGTTTCCTTCGTTACTCCGATCTGTAAATCCGTGATGGTGACCTTGGCTCCGGGAACCACTGCTCCGGTTGACTCCGTGGCGGTTCCTTCGATTCCGCTTGAGAACTGAGCGAATGCTGGTAATCCTCCTAGGCTTATTAGAAGGACCGCGAGGCTCGACATTCTTGTCACAAATTTGATGCTAGTCATGTGGTCTCCTTGTAAGACTCGAAACTCAGGTATGCTCCTGAGATTTTCGGGGGTGCCGTTGAGTGTTTACGCCCTTCCATTCCGGGCGATCTTGTGAAAACCATTCGAAATCAGGTCTTCGTCCGTGGTTTCGGTTTGAGCCCTGGTATCCGGGTGAACCCCGGTCGCCATAGCTCACATGGCGTAAGCCATGAACTACGTTCCTGAACCTGCCAGGTGCTCAAGCAGTCTGCGCGGTCGACTGAGACCGCCTGCGAAGCCCGAGGCAGAGCATGGGGTTCTCATTTACGTGTCTTCATAATTCCGTAAGTGCCTCGGGAACCGTGTATTCGCCCCCGAAGGGGATCCGACCATTGCTTTGCAGCCCCGTCTGCCTGCCGTAGTTCTAAGAACGGCGCCCGCCAAGAGTCTTCAGCCGGAAGACCTGAACGGGAAACAAGTTAATGCAGGGTGGCGCATCGCCGGCTGCGGTTCGATGAAACCATCTTCCCTCGTGAAAAGGCTTTTCAAGTAGAATACTGTGTATTACAGTATGGCGGCAGAAAGCCGGTGCCTTGACTCGTTAACGAACCCCTTCAGGTTCTGCAAGATAGAGCCATGAGGGGCGATTCAGCATAGACGACGTGTTTGGCTCAGGTTAGCCCGTTGGCAAACGCGAATCAATAACGTCGCTCATTTGCTGAGAGAAGAGTAGAGCGATCGGTGGCGGCGGCCAACTCGATCGCAGAGCTCTCAAACTGGAAGGCGGTGAGTGCCATGGATCTGACAACCCATCAGGTTTGGCGCGAAAAAGTCGATGGCGAAGAACGCATGTTCGATGAACTTGAGAGAGCCTCAGTCCTGGGCGAACTGGATGCGATCCTGAACAGTCCACTTTTTCAAGGGAGCAAGCGCTGCCAACAGTTTCTGTCATACGTGGTCCACCACCGCCTGGCCGGAAACCACGAGCGACTCAAGGAACGCACCTTAGGAGTGGACCTCTTTCAGCGTCCTGCAGGTTACGCAACCGGAGATGATCCTGTAGTTCGCGTACAGGCCGGAGAAGTACGCAAGAGGCTGGACCAGTATTACCAGACCACTCCCAACAACTCGCCGGTCCGCATCGAGCTTCATGTGGGCACATACACTCCGGACTTCAAGTGGGCACACCCGGCGCCGCACCCAGAAGATTCACAGACGCCTCAGTCTGGATCGGAAGTTCAAGGGACACCCCATCGGATGGGGAACGTCCAGGAATCCGCCGAGGTCGCATTGCCGCCGTTGCCAGAAATAAAGCGTTCTTCCGCGAAGCATCAGCGGCTTCTGTGGGTTTGGTGGGCGGTCGGCATCGTGCTGCTGGCCGGTTTCGCACTGATGGGGTCAACCATCTATCGCACCAGAGCGCACAAATCGGCGTTGCAGAGTTTCTGGGCTCCCGCGCTCTCCTCGCCCGAGCCTGTTCTGATCTGCCTCGCCAAACCCTCCGTCTACCTGCCATCGGTCAAGCTTTACCAGCGACATTCCAAGACTCCGGAGAAGTTCCTGAGCCAGTTCGAGAGGCTAAGTCAAACGCCTGATCTGCAGCCTGACGACAAGCTCGTGTGGGGCGACATGGTGGAGTACCCCGACTATGGACTCGCAGCCGGGGATGTCTACACGTCGATTCGGCTTTCTTCTCTTCTCGGCCAGGTCGGAAAGAAGAATCAAGTCAGAATTGGAGGCAACTACTCTTTCGAAGACCTGCGCAACTCTCCCGCCGTCATCATTGGAGCCTTCAACAATCGCTGGACGATGCAAATGATGTCCAATCTTCACTTCAGATTCGCTGATGAGGGCGACCAATCGATCATTCTGGAAGAAGGCCCGAAGGGCCGGCGATGGTACTCAAAAGTTGATTCGAACGGAAGAGCCACGGAGGACTACGCGGTTGTCACGAGGCTTCTGAACTCCGGGACCGGTCAATTCGTTGTCGTTTTGGCCGGAATCAAGTCTTATGGCACACAGGCTGCGGGTGAGTTCGTTTCCAGTCAGGAGTACCTTCAGAACGGCCTCCAGTCCGTCTCGTCTGATTGGGAGAAGAGGAACGTGCAGATCGTTCTGGAGACCCCGGTCACTGACAACTTACCCGGT
>Ga0182027_10008724_pt1 | contig 14694 bp, 13 predicted proteins | sample 712E1DmetaG_FD_121300 | JGI IMG/M metagenome (GOLD analysis project Ga0182027, IMG submission 121300) | Permafrost microbial communities from Stordalen Mire, Sweden - 712E1D metaG (Illumina Assembly) | ecosystem: Environmental > Terrestrial > Soil > Wetlands > Permafrost | place: Sweden... | reverse complement strand
TGACAAACAGCAGTTTGCTTCTATTTAATGTTTTCCTTAGGTTTATAAAAACTTTCGCCCTAAAATGAGATGAAAACATTTTATATATAAATGTCACAGATATTAATGTCACTATCCCCAAAAGCGTTATAGCAAAATTCTGTAACAAATTCGTTCTTGGCGGCACTATTAATGCATAAAAACCAAAAACAATAAAGGCGTGAGTGATATATACAAATAAGCTGTTACGACCCAGTAGTTCCAACACCCCTTTTGTATGCTTAGCTATGGCCATTTTGTACTTTTCGACCAACAGATAAAGTACCGTCATCCACAAAAAGAAAAGCACAATCCTAATTGGGCCCATTGTCCATTTTTGAGCGTATATCCAAATATCGGCGTTAATGGTATTCCAGCTATGAGTCAAGCCAACAAGCCAATTTGGTAAATTAGAAATAACATCATTAAGATACGTCAGCAAATAAACACCGGCATAACTAAAAACAAAAGTGATGCCGGCTAACCAATAAAGTGAATGTTTAAAAATACGCTTTGTTTTTGGCTGTAAATTTTTGGCCCTTATCTGCAGCTCATTCCAGTAATAACCGGTTAATATGCCAAGGTTAAAAATTATTTGCCAACCTAAAATGAAGTTTTGACCTCTCAATATCCAGGCTACAACGCTGGCCGTCACCATTATCCACCACTTGCCTTTTGCTACCATATAAAAAACAAATGGTGCGATAAGCATTAATATGGCAAACCGTGACAAAAAATCGGCCCAACCATACACAAATTGCAACCCAAAAGTCCGAAGAATTAAACTGTGCCAGTTTACGGTGTTCGGCAAGCCGTATTTAATCCATTGATGGTTAGTCATTACCGCCCAAAAAGCAAATATCAAAGTTGTAGCTACTGCCAAAATATAGAGTTTAAAGGCTCGCTGCCACATTTTCTTAAAAATAAATTTAAAACCTAGGGCTATTCGTCGCCGGTAAACTATACCAACAAGCAAACCCGACAGAAAGAAGAAACCTTCGGCTGCAGAAACATACAATCTACCTTTGCCGGTAAACAAATCAAAGTAATTGGTTGGCGAAAATTCTAAATGATCAATAAACATTATCAGTAAAAACATACCCCTGATTAAATCAAAAGACAGTATTCGGTTAGTCTGAGCTTTAGCTATGGAGCTAACCTGCTGAACCGACATAGTATTAAACAGCCGCCATATTTTTTAAAGCCACTAGCTGGGGCTTGCCACTACGGACACACGGTATTTCTTTGATAACCACAATCTTGTCTGGTCGCCAGGCGTGGGGCAGATTGGCCCTACAGTAAGCTTGCAGCTCATTTTTGCTAATATTACCTACTATAAAACAGACAATCTTGTCATTGGGTTGATTTGAATCTTGGATACCAACTATATGAACTTCATCGATGTCCGGGCAATGATATATAGCCCACTCAACATCGCGCGGTGAAATCGTATAGCCGGATTTTTTAATAATTTCTTGCTTACGGCCCCTTAAATAAAGCTGGCCATTGTCTAACTCACCAATATCACTGGTTTTCCAGTAACCATCATCTGTCAGACCCTCGAGAGTTGCTTGGTTGTTATTAAAATATCCCGGGAATATCCCCGGAGATTTAACCAATACGTTACCCAAACTATCTAATTTCAGTTTTACACCGGGTAATACTCTGCCCGGCGACCCGGGTACACGACTGGACATTGTGTTACCGGCAATCCGGCCGGTTTCCGAAGACCCATAACATTCTGTAATCTCTACGCCAAAACGATCTTTAAATTTTTGCCAAACAACTGGTGATAATGGTGATGCACCCGACACGCATAATCGCAGTTTAGATAGATCATAATCACCCTCCATTTGTAATAATTTGCCATAAACCGATGAGACATGAGTAAAGAATGAAATTTTACCAGATGCCAGCAGCTTTAATGTTTTTTTAGCATCAAACCAATCTTGCAGATATAGCGTATTACCGTGATAAAGCGCGCCGCTTAAACCCATAACTATGCCATACCAATGGCTAAGCGGCAATGAAATTAGTAAAGTGTCCTTTGGCGTCCAATTCCAGACCTCGGAGCAAGTTTTTATGTTCCAAATATGATTGGCATGGGTATATGGTGCAGCTTTTGGCACCCCAGTTGTACCGGATGTAAAAGTCAGGCTGGCAATCTGTTTTTCTGGTGATATCCGCAACAGTTCCCCAGTCAATCGATTGTAATCAAACAATTCATCTACCATTATTAATCTAGTTGGGTTATTCGATAGACATGATTTGTAAACATTATCGGTAATTATTAATTCGGGACTCATTTGGTGGGCTATTGCTTCAAGTTCCAGTCGTTTAAAGCTTAAATCTAGCGGCAATGCAATGTGCCCAGCATGAACAATCGCCAAATATGATATTACGAAATCAATCGAGTTGGGCAGCAGCAACCCAACCACTTTTTGCTCATCCGCCCCCAACTTTTTAGACACCAAACGACTAGCCGACTCAACTTTTTGCCACAATTGATACCAGGTAATATTTTGATCTTCAAATATTATTGCCGGTTTGTCTTTGTTTTCTTTAGCGTTTAGCTGTAAAAAATCCGTAAGATATTTAATTGTATCGTTCTCCGAATTTAAATATTGGTATTTATTAGATGATACTGATGGTAGCTGATAATTAACTGATAGACGTTCTATCTGTACAAGATGCTAAAATTAGAGCATGTCTTTATCTATCGGCATTATCGGGATGCCTAATGTTGGCAAATCTACCCTGTTTAACGCCCTGACTAACAATAATATTTTAGCAGCTAATTACCCTTTTGCCACAATCGACCCCAATACTGGCATTGTGGCCATACCAGACAAGCGCTTAGAAAAATTGGCAGAATTATATAACAGCAAAAAGATTGTACCTGCCACCGTTACCTTTACGGACATCGCCGGTTTGGTGGCCGGAGCCAGCAAGGGCGAAGGCTTGGGTAACCAGTTTTTAAGCCATATCCGCGAATGCGCGGCCATCGCCCAAGTCGTACGTGCTTTTCATGACGACAATGTGCTGCATGTGAACAATAAAATTGATCCGTCGTTTGACATGGAAATTATTAACACCGAATTAGTGCTGGCAGACTTGCAAACTATTGTAAATAGACTGCATAAAATCGAAAAAGAGGCTCGGGTTGATCCAAAACTGAAACCAAAATACGAGACTACCAACAAAGCTTATGACCTCTTAAATAATGGCGTTTTGCTGAACAAAGAACCCGGTCTAAATTTTGATGATTTGGCAGACTTGCAGCTTTTGACAACCAAACCGATTATTTATGTATTCAATGTCGATGAGCAAACTCTGGCTGATAAAACCATGCAACAAAAATTGGCAAATTTGGTTAGCCCCGCCCAAGCCATTTTTATTTGTGCCAAGCTGGAAGACGAACTAAAAAATCTGGACACTGCCGAGGCCAACGAACTCTTAGAAAGTTATGGTGTAAAAAATTCCGGCTTGGAACAACTGGTCACGGCAGCCTATAGGACTCTTGGCCTGCAAAGCTTCTTAACCGCCGGTGAAAAAGAGGTGCGAGCCTGGACCATAAAAACAGGTAGTACTGCCCCGCAAGCTGCCGGTGTAATCCACGGCGATTTTGAACGAGGCTTTATTGCCGCCGAAATTGTAGATTATCACGATTTAATCACAGCTGGCTCTAAAGTCGCCGCCAGAGCCTCCGGCAAGCTGCGTACTGAAGGCAAAACTTATATTATGCAGTCAAACGACGTCGTCGAATTTAGATTTAATGTTTAATTATTAATAAATAAAAGCGTTCCTGGTTGCCTTTGGCACCCGTAATGGCAGAATCTGCTTTATTAATAATTACAAAGTATTTTTTGGCCCAATCTTCGAAATGCTTAATAATATCGCGGCGCATGGTATCATTTTTTATTACGCCTTTATGCATTGAGTTATCGCCTGCTTCGAATTGCGGCTTTAGCATAGCTAGTACTTGAGTGTTCGGGCCCGAAATCTTAGTAACATGCGGCAAAACTTCCCTTAAAGAGATAAAAGACACATCGATTAGAACTATGTCGGGCTTATTTGCCAGAATAAAGTAGCGGATGTCAGTTTGTTCGTGCAACTCGATTTTTGGATTATCTAATAATGATGTGTGCAGTTGCTTGGTGCCAACATCTACAGCGATTACCCTTTTAGCTCCATTTCGCAGAGCAAAATCCGTAAACCCACCGGTACTGCTGCCGACATCAAGCACAATTTTATCTTTAAAATCCATCTTTAATTTATCAGCCACACTGGCTAACTTTAAACCGGCGCGGCTAACATATTGCTCTTGCTGGTCTAGTTTTATTTTGGCATTTTCGTTTACAAAATAACCCTGCCTGGCAATCACCCTGCCATCAACAGAAACTTTGCCCAACTTAATATAACTTTCCGCTTGGCTGCGTGTAGCTACTAACCCCAGCCTGACTAGTTCTGTATCGAGTCTTTGCTTCATCAACTATTAAGTAAGAGCCAGCATATAAAGTTTTGCAAGTAATGTAAGTTCATCACCCCAAGTATGTTTGCCGCCATTAACTTTGATCGAAGTAAAACTATCAAGCCCGTACATCTCATATAATCTTTGCAGGCTAGGCTCAATTTTTGCTGGTTTGGTGATTTCACTGGCAGAGCCATAGCCAACTACAATTCTGTCTATTTTACTCTCCGCCAAAACTTCTGACATCTGTTGTTCAAAAGTATCTTTGGCTAAACCGCGATAAATATAATGGTTGGCTGCTGGTCTTGCAAATGTTGAAACTAAAAAGTTAATGCCATACACAGTTCCGTTATTATAGGCCTCGTTTTGTGCCTTTAGTCCCGTATCTTCTACGGCTTTTTTAAGATCAGGAATTGTTGCTTTAAAGAAATCACTCGCCAATTTAATTAATGGCCTCGCTTCTACTTGCGGATCATCTCCTATACTTAAAGCATTAATATCTAAGTTGCTACCATACGCTTCTGCTGCTGCAGTCCGGGCAAGTGAAGAAGCTAGGGAAAAGCCAAGTAGTGCTACGTGCCCAAAGTCCTTTTCAGCAACAACGTGCAGCAACTCCTTGGCTGCCGGACCCAGATCTCCGCTTTTTATCACACGCCTTTCATCCCAGCTCAGTTGAATAGAGCTATCTGACCCCGGACTACTTAATAGCACAACGGGCTTTAGTTTTCCCTGGTCATCCCTAATATCAGCATCTTTAGCAGCTTCGGCAATAAAACGTGCTTTTACCAGATTGTTTGGGGCCATAGTGTTAGCGAAAGGGCTAAACAACACCAGAGCCTCTTCTTTAGAGTATCCTTCGTAGTCATTGGCCGTAATTACCGCATAAGCAATTCCTTTTTCTGACTTTTCAACAGATTGTAATAAGTCATAAATAAGTTTATCGGGATTTTGCTTATTTAAGGTATCTATCGATTTTTGAATCGCTTCATCTAGTTCCGGATGCTCGTTATTCGGCCAAATTTCTGTGGGGTTAAAAGTTGGTACCATTATCTCTTGAGACATACTGTATCCTCAAATTCATTCTCGAGCCACTGTTTCATCTGACTGGCCAAGCATATTTTTTGCTACAACTGTTTTAGTACCCTTAATTTTATGCATTACCGCAATATGATCAAATATCAACTTTTGGGTCTCATTTATTGGCGGAAGATATTTTTTAATAGTGACGTGAGGTGTAAATTCATCTCTTATAAAACGAGTGTAGCCAGTATTAATATTGTGTCTTCCCAGTTCATCAAACAAAGACACATGCACTGCTTGTAAATAGCTATTCGGCTTTACAAGAATCACAGGAATATCTTTTTTATCACCAATCATCATCCGCCCGTCCATTTTGATTTCAAACGGGTCAAACTTTGACGCCACTGTCTCAGCCACCTTAAGCACAGCTTGCTTGTCGGCAAAAAAAGGCGGGACAAGAGTTACGTGCTGTGGTGTATGATTTGATTTATCGCCAATTCTACGTTTTTCTGTCAAAAAAACATAAAAGTATCTATCATTATTAGTCGTGCTATTTTTTGCGCTCACGGTAGCTACCGTCCTCGGTGCTAACACTAATAACATCGCCTTGTTTTATAAACGCCGGCACCCTAATAGTGATACCGGTTTCTAATTTGGCATCTTTTAAAACGCTGCTGCTGGTATCACCCCGCACCACATTTTCAGTATAGGTGACCCTTAAGAAGACATTCTTGGGCATATCGATATTAATAATCCGGCCATTAAAAATTTGGGCCTTTACTAAATCGCCCTCTTTAAGGTAGCCTGAGTTATCGCTAATCATATCGGCACTCACATCTAACGGCTCATAAGAAGTGCTGTCCATAAAATAAAATTTTGCACCATCACTATAAAGATACTGGACGTTTTTGTTAGTTATATCCGCCGGCTCAATAGATTCGTTGCCCTTAAATGTTCTATCCAACACTTTGCCATCAAGCAGACTTTTTATACGCACGTTAACAATGGAGCCGCCGCGGCCCATGACTTTTTGCGAATAATCCACAACCTTATAAGGCTGTCCATCCAATTGGAAAATCGTGCCTTTTTTAAGATCGGTTATACCAAATGCCATATTCATTTCGCTTTCGTAGATTATTAATTGCAATATTCAAAATTCAATATGCAAACTACAAATTAATTATGGGTTACAAACGGCAACAGTGCGATGTGACGAGCACGTTTAATGGCACCAGCCAAACGGCGTTGTTGCATCTCCGTTAAACCGGTTCGCTTGCGCGTTTCTATCTGGCCAAATTGATTGACAAAACGCTGCAAAGTCTTAACATCTTTATAGTCAAAATAGATTGATCCGGTTACTGGTTTTCGTTGATTGGTAGACATTTATTCTCCTTACACACCTTTACTAAAACGGAATCTCTGAGAGGTCAATCGGCTCGTCGCTGATGTCTTCTATGACAACATCTTTTTTAGCCGTCGGCTTTTTAGACTTTTCTTCATCTTCCGGTTTTTCTTGTTGTTGAACCGAGCCACTATTTTCACCTCTGCCGCCTAAGAATGTTACATCGCCGGCAACAACCTCCACCTTGCTGCGCTTATTGCCATCTTGCTCCCAAGAGCGGCTTTGCAATCGGCCGCTAACCAACACCGGGCGGCCTTTGGTTACATATTGCGCCACCCGCTCCCCTAAACCAGCCCAGGCAATGACATCTACATAATCCGTTGCTTCTATCCAATTGTCGTCAGAACCCTTGTAACTACGGTTAAGAGCTAAACTAAAACTGCAGACACTCTGCCCGTTCGGAGTTGTGCGCAACTCCGGGTCACGGGTTAAATTGCCCATTAATATTACTTGGTTAAAACTTCGTGCCATAATTCCCCTCCTTATTCCTCTTCCTCATTAATTTCTTCTGTTTCATGTTGTTTGGTTTCGTGTTCTTGTCTGCTGGCAGCCTTTTTAGCCCGTGCGGCTCTGGCAGCTTCGGCTTTAGCAATGGCTTTAAAATCTACTTTAGTAATCAAAAAACGGATGACCTCATCTGTAATATTAAGGCTAGCCTCGACTTTACGAACGGCTTCTGGAGGTAATTCAACCGTATAAAAAACATATACGGCGGACCCGAGGCCTTTTATTGTATAAGACAATTTGCGCTTGCCCCAGTTATCATCGGCGGTAATTTTACCACCGCCAGCGGTAATTATTTTTGTGACTTTTTGGGTGGCTTTATCTAGATCTATCTCAAGGTCGGGATGATATAACACCGCTAACTCGTATATATTCAAGAGAGCTCCTTCCGTTGGTTAATGGCTGCCTCCTAAAAACGTGACAACCTGAAGTTAATGATTTGGTTATTATACCTTAACCATCTCTGTTAAGTCAAACTAAGCCGCGAGATCTTTTAAAATCTTATGATCAAGTTTGATAATATTTTCCGGTATAAGTGGCCTTGTCACACTTAGTACTACATCTCGGGGGGTAACTAATCCTCGATTGATTATTCTTTTATTATGGCGAGCTCTTTGATATTTATCATTAATCGGTAAGGTTGATTGATCTACTAGTTTATCGATTATATGAGCGGCCAGCTTAATTCGCCTGTCTTTGTCTGGTGTAATTAAAAACTCCTCCAAGGTCAGCTCATTTATCGCTTTTATGTCTTGTTTTAAAACAACACTCATCATAAATCTACTGGCCCATTTAAGCCGCCCATTGTCTCTAATATATTCACCTTTTAGCATTCCGGGTTGCTGCATCCCTTTATATTCGTGAAAATTCAGTGGTATGATCTCATCCTCAAATCTTGAGTTTGGTACGTCAATGGCATTTTTTGGCATATAGCCGGCAACCGCAAAAATTCCCATGAGATAGCGGCTGTATATATTTTTTGGAATGGGTGGCCCTTCGTAAATATCATGATAATCATCGTGCAGCCACGCAGGTACTAACTGAACCCTTGAATGCCTTAAAAACAGAGCACCCTTTTTATTGGATGGTAAATCAGCTTCTGGATGAAAATGATGATGCCATATAGTCTTAAAAGGATCATAGCCAGGGTACCTGACGGAATGAGAATACTCGGAATAATCGCTATACGGATAAATGGGTAACGGTAGCCCAGTTAAATGATCAACAGGAGTAATCTTTTTTTCCACTTATAAAAATCCTTCTTTTTTTGATTTTTATACATTACCCACTTAGATAAATCATAAAACTTGTTTGTAAAAAGCTCAAGCTTAGTATTAACGAGTTAAGAGTTCGTCTTGCGAATCATCAGATACAGGTTCATCAATAGCGTCATCTTGTGCGCTACTACCAAAGACTTCGTCCATGCTATGCACCAACACTTCTCGCGGGCGAGCACCATCGGCCGGCCCGACTATACCCCGCTCTTCCATTTCGTCAATAATCCGCGAAGCTCTGCCATAACCAATTCGCAACCGGCGCTGCAATAAGCTAGTACTGGCTTTATTATTTTCTAGCACTACCCTGACTGCATCACGCCACATGTCATCATCAGAATCAAGGCCCGGATAATCAGCCACAATTCCACCCTTACCATTAAGTTGCACCGGCATGCTAACGACTTCATCGTTGTATTGCGGAGCTTGCTGATCTCTTAAGAAATCATTAACTCTGTCAATTTCATCCTTTTCGATTAAGGTGCCCTGGATACGAACCGGTTTGGCCATATCAGTAGTTTTATACAGCATATCGCCAAGACCTAAAAGTTTTTCGGCTCCGGCCTGGTCGATAATCGTCCGTGAATCAACTTGGCTGACAACCGTAAAAGCGATACGTGATGGCACGTTGGCTTTAATAAGCCCGGTAATAACGTTTACGCTCGGCCTCTGGGTGGCTAAAACCAAGTGGATACCAGCCGCCCGGGCTTTTTGGGCAATCCGGACCACTAACGACTCGACATCTCTGGCAGCAGCCATCATCAAATCGGCCAGCTCATCAATGACAATCACGATATAGGGCATTCCCTCTTCTCTCTTAAAATCGTTATAGTCGCTGATATTGCGTTTGCCACACGCCGCAAAAGTTCTTAATCGTCGTTCCATTTCGGCGACCGCCCATTTTAAGGCACTGATGCATTTTTCCGGTTCAGTTATAACCGGTGTTAATAGATGCGGAATATTATTATACGGGGTTAATTCAACCTGTTTTGGATCAACTAAAATCAGTTTTAAATCAGACGGGCTATTGCGAAATGTCAAACCGGTTAATATCGTATTAATCATGACCGATTTACCCGAACCCGTCTGCCCGGCAATCAGTAAATGAGGCATTTTATCCAAAGAAGCAACGACCGGTTGGCCGGATATGTCTTTACCGACAGCAAAAATCAGGGGCTCGTGATCGGACGCCCACTCTTTTGAAGATAAAACGCTATGCAAGCGTACAGTGGCATACTTATAATTTGGCACCTCGATTCCAACAGCTCGTTTACCCGGTATCGGGGCCTCTATTCTGATTGATGTGGCGGCCAGTTCGTAAGAAATGTTTGATTCATAAGAAGCAATCTTGCTAAGTTTTTGGCCGGAAGAAGGTAATAAAGTATATTGCGTTACTCTGGGCCCAACATTCGCACCTTCCATCTCAACTTCTATCCCAAAATCAGCTAAAGTGGATTTAATAATATCCGCTTTGGCTTTAGTATCTCCCGGGTCGGCTTTATCTTGTTTTTGATTTAATAAATTTATACTTGGAAATTTCCAATCAGGGTCGATGGCCGCAGTCAAGGCAGCATGATCTTCACTTGGAGTAAGTTTAGCGGCAGTATTTTTTAAATTACCCAATCTTGATTGTTTACCGTCTTCACCTGAATCATGATGGATGACAGGGACTCCTTCGTGTATTTGAAATTCATTACCCTTTTTGAGAGCTTCTAAGTCTGTGTCATCTTTTTTCTTAAACCAAGCTAGTATTACCTTAAGGAGTCTTTTTGGTGAAATTCCAAACATGAACATAAAAGCCACCCAGGCAAAAACAAAAAAGATAATAAAAGCTGTCATGCTGTTGAGAAAAGTCAAAAGGCCGGTGCTGGCCAAATGGCCAATTTCGCCACCATACGTACCTTTGCTGGCGGCCTGAGCCGAATCGCTACGATCAACAAATACATGGGTCATTCCGGCCAGGCATATCAAAAACAATAAACTGCTTAATAATTTAGAAAATGGAGTTATGTATTCGTCGTGCCTAAATTTTTGAACAGCTAAAAATATTAATACCAGCGGCAAAATATAGGCCACCAACCCCAAAGACCAACTGGCGGCATTAAATAATTTAACCGGTAGAATACCGCCCCAACCGAGACCGCCAAGGAAAAGGAACAACGCTAAAACAACTAATACCAAAACAAATACTTGGCGCCAAAAAAAATTATTAGCTTTAGGCGCCTCGTTGGCTGCCGATGCTCGTTTGCGTTTAGTCGATTTTTTCCTTTTAGCCATTACTGTTATATTTTACCCTATTTTGCTTTTGCTTTAACTATTCGTAAGACAATGTAGTATATTATACCACAGTTTGACCATTTGTCTAGTCGACTCTGGAATCTTGGCCCAAGAGTTGTTGGCGCAGTTGGGCAAAACGACGAGCCTGGGCTATAGCATCTTCTTTAGCAGCTTCTTCTGGAGTTTTGCCATTACCATTGCCGGTTTTGGTTGTCACGGTCATTACGCCCTTACTGCCAACTACATTAATTACCGGTATGACAATCGGCGAGCGCTGAGTTTTTTCATACAAGAAATGGGTAACGTGCTCTTTTATCTCTTGCTTAAAACGATCTAGATCAATCCGTTTAAAACGCTGCTCAACTGCCCGTTTTAACTCATTACGAAGTTCTGTCATAAGCTCTTCATTATCGCGCATATATATAAAGCCACGGCTGATGATATCCGGGCTGGTAAGGTTGATGCCGTTTTTGCGGTCAATCGTTAAGACGACTGTCACCAAGCCATCCTGAGCCATCATTATACGGTCCCTGATAACTACGTTGCTGACAATGGAACCCGTCTGGTCAACCAGTACGGTACCATGAGGTACCTGACCGATTTGCTCCATTTTTTCACCGGTGAATGCTATAACGTCTCCGTTTTCGGCATTATAGGTGTTGGCTCTTGGGATACCTTCTTCAATAGCATATTCGATATGACGCTGCTTGGACCGGTACGAACCATAAACCGGCACGAAAAATTTAGGGCGAATCATTTTAATCATCTCGCGGTATTCATCACTACTGCCATGGCCCGACACATGGAGCGGCCCACAGCCATCTAATTCGTGAGTTGTATGTTGAAAGACATGTACGCCTTTGCGCATCAAATCATCTACCATATCGCCAATTAAGGCATCATTGCCGGTTTCCGGAATCGGTGTTGAGCTTAAAATAACGGTATCGCGGGGTTTCATCTTAATGTTACGGTGATCGCCGGTGCTCATTCTAATTAAAGCCGAGCTTGGTTCACCTTGCCCACCCGTACAAATAACGACAACTTTGTCATCAGGCAGACTGTTGACGCTGGCTATTGGTATAAAAGTACCCTTGGGAACTTTAACAAATCCATGCCTAACAGCCATCTCCAGCGTACTCATCATACTGCGACCATCAAGCGCAATTTTGCGCCCGTGATGTACTGCGGCATTAACAATCATTTGTATGCGATTGATATTAGTCGAAAAGATGGCTACAAACACCCGGCCAGGTGCTCGGTTAAGCAAATCAAAATAACTGGGTTCGATTATACTTTCACTGGGTGTCCTACCCATACGCTCGGTAGTGGTACTTTCTGATAGAAGTACCAAAACTCCCTCTTCTCCAATTTTATTCAAACGCTCCATATCTGTACGTTCATTGTCAAGCGGTTTGGGGTCAAATCTAAAATCACCGGTGTTTACTACCCGGCCCACGGGAGTATCAATTACAACAGAAGTCGAACCGGGAATTGAATGTGTGACTCGCACTAATTCTATAAAAAAGTTGCCAATTTTTAGGCGTTCATGAGTGGTATCGTTCATAACGATTGTCTTTAATTCAAAACCGTTTGGCATGGGTAAACCAAAATTCTCAAATGTTTCTTCCACTCTGCCTATAGTAAATTTACTACCATAAACCGGAGCCGGTACTTTCGGCATAATATGGGGTAAACCACCAATATGATCGAGGTGGCCATGGCTAATAACATAGCCGCGTACCTTATTTTTAATGGTTTCGAGATAACTGATATCGGCAATTCCGTAATTAATACCGGGCAAATCCACACCCAGGTCATTACCGGCATCAAGTACTAAAGCATCATTTAGATACTCCAGTACCAGCATGTTTTTTGAGCCACCGCCATCCATACCGCCCAGGCCGATTATTTTTAGGCGCGGCGTGTCATCAATAACGTTAGCTCGTCTTTCCAGTTTCATTGCTGAAGCGTCAAGATACTCATTGGTAATTTTGTTAGCCATTTCAGCATTACGCTTTTGAGCTCTAATCGCTGCACCTCTAGAAACTGTACGAACAGGCGCAGCATTATCTTGCTTAAGGCCATTCGTATTTGGTTGTCTTGTTGGTTGTTTCATGTATTAATAAATTTTCCTTTACTTATTTTCTCTAATTAATCTTAAAATTTCCGGTATTGTGGCAAAATCATCTATCAATGTTTGCCTCATTCCACCGTTGTATAGGGCTGCTGCCGGATGGAACAGCGGTAGAATAACCCGCCCCTTTAACCTTTTCGGTTGACCGTGGATATTGCTGATCTGAAACCCGGGCAAAAAGCATTCCATGGAATGCCGGCCTAGGGTTACCACTAAAAGCGGTTTGATAACCTCAAGTTGGTACTCCAAATATGGTAGAAACGCCAGTTTTTCTTCCGGCAACGGGTCGCGATTGTCTGGCGGGCGATATTTAACAATATTTGTAATGTAAACCTGTTCACGCTTCATATTAATATCGCCAAGCATTTCATTAAGAAATTTACCGGCTGCCCCGACGAAAGGCAAGCCTTGCAAATCTTCGTTTTTGCCGGGAGCTTCACCTATAAAAACGATTGTCGCATCCGGATTTCCGTCACCAAAAACCAGATTGGTGGCTTGTGCGGCCAGATCCGGGCAAATATTGTTCCGTACAATATCTGCCTTTATTTTATTCAGTTCAATTTGTTTGCTAAGGCCCATTTTACTTAAAACATTTCTCCTATCAGATTATAGATAAAGAGATTTACTTAATATTCGCTTGTTTCATTGATAGCACTAAACGGCCTCGATCATCTATGGCCACTAATTTAACAGTTACCAGATCGCCTTCTTTTACCAAATCACCAGGATGATTAGTGCGCTCATCAGCCATTTCGCTGACATGTACCAGCCCCTCAACACCAGGCATAATCTCTACAAAAACACCAAAATCCATAATCTTCACCACTTTGGACTTTTCATAAATCTTCCCCACCTCTGGTTCAGCGGTCAGGTTTTCTATCCAAACACGCGTGGCATCGATAGATTTCTTATCTGGTGAGGCAATAAAAATCGTCCCATCGTCTTTAATATCAATATCGGCACCGGTTTCGGCAATGATTTTATTTATCATTTCACCGCCTTTGCCAATAACTTCACGGATCTTTTCCGGATTAATCTTCATAGTTTCTACCCGTGGGGCAAACGGGCTCATTGCCTTACGCGGCTCTGGTAAGGTTTCCAGCATGTGGGCCAGAATATGAGCTCTGCCAGGTTTAGCCTGCTCTAACACTTGTTCTAAAATACTTACCGGCAAACCATGAACCTTCATGTCCATCTGCAATGCCGTGATACCGTTAGAAGTTCCAGCTACTTTAAAGTCCATATCGCCGGCAAAATCTTCAGCGTCGGCAATATCGCTTAAAATAACCGGTTTATCGCCATCCATGATGAGTCCCATAGCTATACCGCTAATCGGTCTTTTTAAGGGTACACCGGCATCCATTAGAGCCAGACAACTAGAACAGGTAGCCGCCATAGAAGTACTACCATGCTGGCTCAAAATCTCGGTAACACTGCGAATGGCATAAGGAAAGGTTTCTTCGTCGGGGAGCATTGGCCAAATGGCCCGCTCGGCCAAAAAACCATGGCCGATTTCGCGGCGGCCCGGGCCACTTAAGCGGCGAACTTCACCGGTAGTATAACCGGGAGCATTATAGTGATGCATATAACGCCG
>Ga0182027_10008723_pt1 | contig 14695 bp, 9 predicted proteins | sample 712E1DmetaG_FD_121300 | JGI IMG/M metagenome (GOLD analysis project Ga0182027, IMG submission 121300) | Permafrost microbial communities from Stordalen Mire, Sweden - 712E1D metaG (Illumina Assembly) | ecosystem: Environmental > Terrestrial > Soil > Wetlands > Permafrost | place: Sweden... | reverse complement strand
ACGTCTGTAGCCCCACCTAATGTTCCATCAACAGCACAATACAAGTTATTCCCGTTCCGTATCATTGCGACATGATGCCATACACTATCGTTGATTGTGATTGTCGGACTTAAAGCGTGAATATAGGATGCCGCTTGCGGAATGGTTACGCGGACGGAGTTACTCGACATTATTGTAATAAAATTAGCCGATCCCGCATAATCACTCACTGAGTTACCCTGCCCACATATCCGCGCAAAAGTTCCAGATGCAGTATAGAGCCAAAAGTCAATCGTGAAATTTCCACCTGCTGTATAGAAATCAGCATGGTCTGGGGTGTTTATGTAATCCCCTGCCCCATCGAAGTAACATGAAGAACTTCCGAATTTATGTTGTGCCGTCTTTAGTTTTGCATCACCGTAAGCAGTCCATGCCTTACCGCTTACATCAATGATGGATGTGCTGTCATTAGCACCGTCCATGTGCAGAAGAGATTTAGTGTATGCGTCAAGAGCCATGATTCACCTCACGGAATCACGAAAGTTAATTCGCAAGTTAAGTCGGAAGCATCACCCGTCTCACCCTTTACCGCCGTGATTTCAAGTAATTCGCCTGGATTTATGTCATAAGCCGCAACTGCTATGTCAACAATAGTTGAATACCAAGTGGCGTTGGCGGCTATTGTCAATCCACCAGCGGTTGTATTAACCTCTGTGTTATTTATTCTCACGCTTGCCTGACCATGCGTTCCTGAATCGTGGACAGCGGAATAACAGCGGTATCGAACAAGGTAAGCCACAACCTTATCCCATGTGAAGTTACTGGCAAGGTCGGATGTGATAAGTGCGGTGTTTGAAGCATCCTCATACAGACCGGGAATGATGATGTTGATGTTGACAAGTCTCGTCGGGTCACCGTAATAGAGTGCCGTGACGTTCCCGCCCAGTGGCGCACCCGCAACGGTCAGAAGGACACTCGTGATTGCAGACACGACACCGTAGTAAACAACTGCCGAAATGGTATATTTAAGCGGCATCCCAACAAAAATGGTCGCTGTCAGGTCAGTAGTCATGGTGATGGTCGAGGTGGATGCAGGGGCGGCTGTGAAGGTTCCGGTGGTCTGCGTCCACGGCTTTAGACCTATGAGCAGAGATCCATCTATGGCTGGTAATTGAGCAGATCCATTAAGCTGAACTAAATTGTTTGCTCCCGTCCCTACCGTTAACCCGTCCTTCAAAGTTTTGGAGTTTGGGCCATTCCACTGAGGAACGTTGAGATCGGTGTTGGTCGCCGGTGCAATGACTATCTGCCCTACCGACACCCCACTATCCTTGACGGTTGTGCCGGTTAAATCATTCCATGCAACAATATCATTAACCACCGATGTAGAAGGTGTGGTGACAAGCGACCCGACAATGGAGATGTTTGAGCTGGTCGTGGTGGAATAATTCGTCTTTGTAAACGTAACATCAAAGTGCTGGGTGGAAGCATAGTCCGTATCGTCTAAATAGAAAACAAACGACCCGTCTGTTGTACTGCTCGTCACACTGAATATCGCTACCCCACCAGCCGATGCCGCGTATATTCTCGCGGGCGTGTTGGTTCCGGTGAGGTAGCATACAACCGTGACTGCCGTTAATATTCTACCATTCTGATCCTTAGTGACACCGTTTCCGTCCCTTGGATACCTGTATCTTGCCATAGCATTGTCTCCCTTTAGCTTATACTTATCGTTGCCACGAAATTTGCTGCGTTGGCATCTATACCATCGTTTGAAGTCCAGCTCTGTGTAACCCCGCCTTGCGCTGAAACAATCTTTACACCTGTAGCAGATGGAGTTAATACCAGACCGCATGAGAAGTTGCTAAGTGATAGTGAGGTAACTCCGACAGCTTTAACACCGACTACCGCCGTAGCAACGAATGTTCGGTATGTCGTATAAGTAGCGGGAGTTATTTGTGTCGAACCTGTTTGACCATCAAACGTAAGTGCTACGCCACCCGCGGTATATGCTGACAATGTATAGGAATTGCGATAGAGGGAGCCTGCAACTAAAGCAGGGGCTTGGGTCATGGCAATCGTATCGCCAACCACCGTGGCTACCGCAGCACCACCGGTAATCACCCACCCAAGGCCTCTTGTCCAAGCCACCCCGGCTGGCTCATCGGTGACAAAAGTACCGTTGACCATCTGTTCGGTATAAGTCTCTACCGTTCCAGGGGCTTGTATCCACCCTATAAGTGTCTTACCACCCGTAGTCAGTGTGATCTTGTAACCTATATAGGGGTCAAGGGAGACTGAGGGGTTGGAAATAAACGCTTTTCCGGCGACAGTGGATAGTGTGGCGGTGAACCCCGAAAACGCAGGAGGCACATAAGCACCGTCAATCGCACCCCTTGAACACATGGGGAAATAATCGTCTGTGTAAATACCGCTGGTCATGGCAGGCTCCTAATAGTAGAGGGAATATTTCATAATAGCTCCGCTGGAATCCACAGTATTGATAGCCTTGAAGTTCCTAATATTGGAATATCCCCTCACAACATAACTCTGCCCTAATGTCATCGTAGTCCCGTAGTTCGTCCCTGCGGTTACAGTCGGGATGACCTTGCCTTGAGTGAAGTTGATAGAAGCAGTTTCCACCACTATCAAGGCCGCTTTAGGGCTTTGACGTGGGATCAAAGGAATAAATTCCTGCGCTGCATTGATGGTCATTGTACCGGATGATGACTTCGCAGTACCCGTCAGCGTGGTATCACCTAAAAACGCTGGCATCGGCAAGGGAACTCCCAACCGACCTACTGCCGTCAGCCCCGGAGTTGCGCACACCAAAATAATACCGTCATCCGTTGAACCTGAAGCCACCCCGTTTTCAATGATCTGTGCCAAACAAAGACAGGTATTGGTTGAATTGTTACCCGTGATTATATCTGGAAGAACCATTGCATGTGTCGCACCACCTGTGTACCTGATCCAATGTGTCGCTTGCGGGGGGATGTCAAGTTGTGCCGCTGCAAAAGACCTCGCGGTAGTCATAATTGACCACCGCCCCTCAAATCCTGTTTCACCGTCGTGAAGAAAAATTACACCTGAATTCATTTTAACTACCTCCTTGGCATATCGCCTTATTCAAACAAAGCGTTAATCGCCTTGTCATATTTCTTCCAGCTTACTCCGATCTCTTTTGCAAACTTCTTTTCAAACTTTGTAGCGATCTGATGTTGAGAATAATAAGGTGCGTCTTTAGAATCACCCGGTTCACCGTCTGCTCCTGACTTCTCAAAGGCTATATCAAATGCTGTAATAGCTTCCTCCCTAATTCCTGCTTTCCAGCATAAATAAGATTCGATAAATTCATGGAGAAAAATCAATGCTTCGTAGTCTGTCTCCTTCATTTCCGCAATCATATATCTGAACAGGTCAATGCCCGGATGATATAAAAAATCCCCTGCCGTAGGGTAACGCATCTTATTAAATGGTCTTGTCTGCATGGAGATTTCCATTAAAATTCCACTCCGAATCTTGCTCCAGTCATTATCTGCTCATTCGCCTTGTCAAAGATAGATGGATCAAAGTCATAATCATCACACTCTATCTGTTCCATGTATTCAAGGCACTTACCTGTCGCTTCGTCTATGCTGTCACCATATGCAACCACCGATCCAAAGAACCCGTCGTTCTCGTTTGGGATAACGTAGTACGCACCGTTCTTGTGTGTCTGGTTCTTCAGTTTAATAAACGGTTCGATCTCTTTAGGAAACGTGACGCACATCTCGTTGTTCTCATGCCAGTCGGAAACAAGGATAATCTCTGCCCCAAACTTCGCTTTAGGAATAAGGTCAGGGACTTTGCCGTTGGCAATCTCCCATACCGCTTCTGCGTAGTTCTCGTATAACTCGCACATGATTCCTGACGGTGGAGAAGGCGCACGAATCGTCGGGTCAATGAAGTATGCCTTCCCGTCTTTCGTGATTCTAAGTTCCGTCGAGTAATGTCCCTGATAGCCGAGGTTCTTAAACAAAGGTGACATCTCGTCATTCACCTTCTGGATTATTTCAGGGGTGTTCTCAAAGACCTTACCCAAATATGCCTTGTCCTTTATCTCGTATCCCATCATGCTGTTTGTCGTGTATTCCCCATTGACACAGAATCCGTCATATCCTATTTCAACTTCGCTTTCGATGGGGTCTTGGACAAGTATCTCGATGTTGTCCGCCCTGCGTCCTATCTTTGACCTCAACATGTCAATCCACGGAAGTAAGTGTTGTGGGTCACGGTATTTCTTTGTCTCAAAATCCCCCCTATAGTATGATCTCTTGAGCCACTTCTCCCCCTTCCCCTGCAAATGAATTAGTAAATCCACCAGACCTTCTGCACGGTAGGTTTTGGGAACAGGCAGTCCAACACTTGTGAGGTAGTCAAAGAAGAAGACCTTATCCATCTCAGCCTTCTCCGAACCCAACCCGCCGAAGACTTTGTATCCCTTGTTTTGGAGCCAAATCTGAAACTCCCCATCGTAACAGTCAGGGAAGAAAACCATATCGCTTTTGTCCATGACCTTCCATACTTCGTCATCATCAATCCTCTCTATGGTTTCAAGACCTTCAGCAATTTGAGACAGCTTGCTGTTGGGATAGGGAGAAGATTCCGGCATGTAGTAATAAACCTTCCCGAAACTTTCACCTAATTTCTGTGCGAGGTATGTATAGAGTCCTCTGTCCCATACAAGGCATGTCTTATTTTTGAGGCTCATCGCCACCTATCTCTTTCCACTTCCGGTATTCCCGAATAGGGATGTTTTTAACTTCTTCGACCTTTTCCGCTACTGCTTCTTTCGCTTGCTGATAGATGGACGGGTCGAACCCGTATAGTTTATTTTCTATTTCTTTCTGTAACTTCTGGTATTTCTCTGGATGTTTTTCCTGTAAGGTCGCTATCTTCTTTTCAAGTATGGGTCTGTATGTCATCTGCTCGTCTGACGTTGCCTTGTCCCACACCTTGAGAATTGTTTCTGCCGGTAGATCGCCTTTCATATACCGTTCAACACGATTAGTGTTTACATACTTCTCAATCTTTTCCTTGTCCTCGCCGTAGAGTTTCCCATCTATTATGTCCTGATTGATCTTATCATCTATTGTCGTATACTCGTCGGGTTTTCCATCTCTCATCGCCTTCTGTTTATCGTCTGCATATTTGGAAACAAGAGTGTATCTTGCCCTGTCGTCCTTGGTGGAAGTCACGGTCATGTGCTTGCTGGATTCTTCAGCCAATGCCCTTTCAAAGTTCGTCTTGTATTGAAACGAACTAATACCCATAGCACCTAAAACAGACTGCCATATTTTCACTTCACCTTTTGTCCACCCCTGAAAAGGTATCGGGACAAATGATTTAAAAAAATCCGTCACAAACGCTTCTGCATCCATGTACCTTCCTGATGCATCACGCTTAGTTACCGCTTTCATAAACGGTGTCGTGGTCACGGGGTTTAACCTGTGGTACACAAAGCTGTTGGGATCGTTAATTAAGTGAAAAACATCGCCCATGACCGTTCTTGGGACAAACTCATTCCCGTTAATTATCACGGAGAAGGGTCTATCAGTATGGGTGTCACCATCGTTTAAGATTCCATTGACAATCCTGCAACCCACATAAAGTCCCAGCCCGCCACGGATCATTGCCGCCATACCTTGCTCGTTGACTGTGGGTCTGAAATCTTTATTGATCCCTGAGTAGGGTCGTAATGACTGTGCGGCAAACCTTGCCCTTGCTTCCAAGAAGTCGGGGGCAAGAAGCAACAATCTCATAGCATCCTGAGTGGTGGGGTTCCGACCCAACTTAGCATAGTTCAGTTCTCCAAAGGCGGCATTGGCTTGGTCTGAAGTAAGGCTTAATATCTGGTCATTGGACAATTTTCCTTCATATCGTTTGGAGTTTCTCGCATAGGCCTCTGTTGCCATTTTCATTTTAAGTTTAGGGATATAGTCCGTGAAGAGGAAGTCGGTATATTTTTGCATCAACTTCCCAAGGCCGGGTGTTTTGGCAATCAACCCACCCGACGTAAGGCCTTCGTGAAACATTTCCATGTTTTTGTAATCTGCTATAATCGTTCCGTGATCCACCAATGCCCTCTGAATGGGGACTGACAAGTCTATCTTTGGAGTATTAAAAGGATTCACCCCGTGGAAGATAGCGTGTAACCCAACTTGCACCTGATGGAATCCCGACAGAGAAAGAAGCGTTCCCTTCAACGTAGCGACTGTTTTGAGTGCCGCTCTTCCAATGGGACTCTCTTTGATAGCCGATGTTTTTAAGAGGTTGTTCAGTTTAGTAAACGCTTCGGGGTGAACCAACGCATCACCTTGGAGGTAAACTGGCTTGCCTTCTGAATCGTTGAACACCCACTTGAAATCTCTCAATGCAGGATGGTCGATTACTTTGTATTTATCACCTGACGAAGTAGCCTTTAACCCTTCGGGGAGATTCCCTTTTGCACCAACATCTTCCATGATGTCCGGCTTTGTTCGTGACCTTATGGCATAGGCGTTGGTTTGACCTGTTTCGCCTTTGATGATTTTTGCCGCACCGCTGATGGTGATTAAGGGACTTCCGTCACTCGCGTTCATTTCATGCAAAGACTTGACAAAGTTCCGTGCCGCGATTGCCTTGTTAAAGGTCTGGTCGTAAAGAGTTATGAGCGATCCGATGTCTTTAGACCTTGGGGTAAATCCCGCCTGTTCCCCTTCAAAGTATGAATCGAATATCCGTTTCCGTATCATGGATGGATTGGTTTGGAGACCTCCCCCCACATCTGTTTTGAGTCTGTTACCAACGGGATTTTCCTTTGCCCACACTTGATTTACATAGTCCGATATTCCACCCTTCAATAGCCCTGCATCTATGCCCTTTTGAAGTTTAGAATCAAAATAGTTCTTCACGTTCTCGGCAAAGACTTTCTCACCACCTGTAAGATTCATGGCAGTTTCGTATCCCTTGGCAAACTTCTTTGTCTTTGGGTTAGCAAGTGATTGGTCATATCGGTTCTTCAAAACAGTCATATCACCGTCTGCTTGAATGAAATTGATAACTGCCTCTCGTCTGGAGGGGTCTGATATTTGCTTTCTGACTTCTGCCCCGAATCTCTTAGCTTCAAAATTAGTGGTCTGGTACGCACCTACGTAGTCGTCACGGGCGACTTCAAAAGAAGTTCGTTCCTTCGGCTTGCCTATGTCCCCTTTCTTAACATCGTCAAAGAGTGTCTGACCCATCAGTTTAAGACGGTCTATCCCTTTGCCAAGGACATCTTTTGCCGTGGAGATTCTGTCTGAAACACTTGCCGCATTGGATACCCGTTCTTTTAAAGTAAGTGACGGAGATTTTATTTCCTTCAATGATTGAGACAGTTCGATGATGTCTGACGGGGTTTCCCCTATCGCACCTTTTGTCTGCGCTCCAGGGCCGGTGGGTAATCCCTCAACCGCTGACGTTGCCCCAGGTTGAACGATCTCCGGTGGGGTCGGCTCTACCTTCGGTGTGTCGTCAAACTGTTTAATGAACTCACCCGCACTCATGGGCTTGGCTTCAGGGGTGGTTTTGACTTCTTCGGCAGACTTGCTTAAATCTCGAAATTCTTCCGCAACTCCTGCTTTGACCTTTGCCTTCCTCAAAACGGGAGAGATAATACTCGCTACACCTAACAAAGCACCGGCAGGATCGGTTGACCACTTATCCTTAAATGCTTTACTACCAAAAACACCGAAGGGTTCTCCTGCAAACCTCGCAATACCTTCTATTGTTTCATGCGGAACTTTCTTTAATTGTTCATTTGCCTCATCTATATGACCGCTTGTCGCGAGGTCGAGTGCGTTGCCAAATGTTTCGGATGTCTGGTTAATCAGCTTCGGAATAAATTCTAATGCTCCAACGGTTGTTTTCGATACGCTTTCGGGGACTACCCGTGTCCAAAAGTCTTTTGAATTTTTTGGTTTTTCAGTAGGCTCATGGAGATAGTTGTAATACTCTTTAATGCTTCCCCATAAATCGCCACCTTTACCGGCAGACTTCTCGTCCATAGGCGCGCTACCCAACTGGCTGAGAAACGCCTTCTCACTCATAGCACCTGAGCTTGACTTGTTCCCTGCATCAAATTGGCTGAGAAATTCCTGCTCGTTCACTGAACTATTCCCTTCTCCTTGGCGATAGCAAGTGCTTCCTCACGGGTAATCTTATTATCTTTTACAGCCTTAACAAGGTCGTCTGATTTGAGTCCTACTTTGTTTTTAAGGGCTGTTACAACACCCTTTTCTGCTGCTGGTTTACCCGTTTTCTTCGTCCCCATCTTATTAACTTTCCCGCCAGTATCAACATCTCTTACGTCTGAGGGGTTATGTTTGTTTATAGCCTTGGTCTTGCCGTCTTCGGTTTGAACATAGTCGAAAGATTCCTTATCTGCCTTCTCCGGCCTCCGATACTTCGCCTTCGCTTGTTCCCGTGCTTCTGCCGTTGTAGCCGATGCTTCGCCCTTTGTAACTTCCTGCACCAACGTATGAAACTGCTTGTAGTCACCAGTCTCAACAGCACTTTTAGCTGCTGCACTCAACTGAGGGTATTTTTTGAACATGGCTTCAACGTCTTCCTTCCCTGCTTTTAACCCCGCTTCTGCCCTGACCTGTGCGACACCTTGCTTTATTTCTTCCTTGGCGTAGGCTTGATCTGTCTGCTGAAGAATTGATTCACGTTGTTTTTTTATCTTGTCTGCCTGCTGTTTCAGTTGCGCCATTTGTCCCTGTGTCTTTTCATCTTTGATTGGCTGACCTTTTTTATCTACTTTAATTTTAGCGGTTAAGTCGTCCATCTGCTCGGTAATGTCTTGCTGTTTTCGTGCAAGTCCCTTGTCCATAGCATCCATTGTCATCACGGCAAAATCATGGTGTTTGGTTGCCAGTTCCTTCAGTTGGTCGATGCTTTTCTGACGGATGATTGTTTTGCCACCGAGTTGTTCACTCAACCCTCCAGTCTTAATCACTTGAGCCAGCAGGTCATGGAGTTCGGGAGCGTCCTTCGCCATCTGGGGGGTAAGGATAGAAGTCAGGGGAATCGGCATATTTTCCTTTTTCTTCTTTTCCATTGCCTCATCTATCTTCAGACCCTGCATCACTTGTTCTGATTGCAGACCCTGATTCTGAAGATTCTGTCCTTCGGTCTTTGATTGAAGATATGCCGCACGTTGCGGTTGCTGTGCTATCTCCTGTATATTTCCGTATGCCTGTGTCCCTGCAAGAATCCCTTCTGCAAACCCCGCCATGACATCACCCCCTTATTAAAAAACTTCCCCGTTGGCACGGACAAAACTTTTCTTTGTTCTTCCAAAAACATCACAACTCCACAGGAATAATGTTGGAATAACCCACGACAGCAACAAAGTCCTGTGTTCGGTGATGCCTAATTTAACCTCCCCGTAATCTACTAATCTGTCAACCAACCATCTCTTGACGAATTTCTTCACCCACGGATACTTTTTAATGTACGGGACGATCTTTTCTGCCATCATGTAGTAGCCCCGTAACTGACTCTCAGACATGAACTGGTCACGGTACTTTCTTGAAATTCTTACTTCATAGGAATGTGGGTCGGTGCAAGCTGTGATAATGACACACAGTTCAATGTCAGCCCACAACTCGGCAACCCATTCTACTGCTGTTGAGAACCAACCAACTTCTGCTGCACCCCCTATGAACGACGTTTCCTCTGTAATAGCTGCTGCTGCTTCTGTGTAAGCCCCATACGCCGCCGTGACTTCTTCTGCCGTTGCTGCACCTTCTGCACCTTCTGACATCGAAGCTAAAGTAGCTGTGTATGTTCCCCAAGCATCTTCAGCAGCAAGAACGGTTGATTCTGCTGACGCTGCCGAAATAGTTGCGGCAGATGATGCGGTAGCTGATGCGGCAGCTGATGTTGCTGCTGCTCCGGTTGTTGCTCCCCCTAAGTAATTATACGCCGCAACCCCTAAAACGGCTGCTGTAGTAGCATCTGTAATATATCCCTGTGTTTCCTTTGCAGATGCCTCTTTTGCCTGTTCTTCGCGATTCGCGCTGGCTATTGCTTCTGCTGATCGTGTAGCCGCTAACGTGTTTGCGGTACTTGCAGCTGCCGCGGTTGCTGCATTCTTTTCGCTTGATGTAGTACCCATGGCGGTTTCTTGAAGTCCGGTGGCCATTTGCCCTGCCGCTATTTCCTGTTGTGAAGCTAACCCTGCCGTATATTCACTCTGCTGCTGTGCCTGGCTTTGGGTAAACTCTCCTTCCCTTGAGTTCTCCGCTTGCTGTTGAAGGGCTAACTGTCTATTCTGTAAATCAAGCTGGCGACTATTCTGCGCTGCCGTTTCCTGTGCGCCGATATATCCTCTAAAGGCGGCTTCAACCTGATTCCCTTGAAGTTTCCCCTTCCCCGATATTTGACTCTGTTGCTGGTATCCCAAAAGCTCATCAAGGTATCCCACGTTAAACCTCCTTTAAAAACCAATGTATTTCTCTATGGCATGTTGCGCATAGTTGATATTTATTACTTTCTTCTTTATGTTCTTGGACATATCGTTTATTGTATGCCTTCCTGTTAGGGTTTGATTGCCTTCTTAATTTAATTTCATCTTTGTGAGCATGATACCAAAGCCTATGATATTCTGCATCTATCACCTTACGTCCTCACGCACGATGTCCCATAGTCCGCTGATTAAAAGAGGCTCAAATCCAATGGTTTCGTTATCCGTTGTTACTGTATAAAGTAATGAGTGAAACAAGGCATCTATGTTTACTGAATGCTTTGCCTGGTAAAGTCTGTGTATGGAATCTTTTTGTGACATGGCAGGCATGGAAGTCCCAGAAGACGAAGTGTCTGCGTAGTGGGTAAGAGATACCGTCGCGGCAGATATGTTCTTGACTTTTGCAATAAGTTTTACATGCCTTAACTTTGTAATGTAATTCCCCGTATGACCGAGAAGATTGTCACCTGTCCTAAACGTATAGACTATTGGGTTACCGTCAAACGTAGTGCCGTGTGTAAGGTGTTCCATGAAACCATCGTTTGTCAGACCGTAGTTATAATTGTTGCCTTTAAGGTCTTGCACAGGGAACCCGTTGTTAAGATATTTACCCGTCCCACGGTCAAACTGCGACCATTTCTTGAATTTAAGATTGTAAACCCACTCCTGCTTCCCGCCGGAGTTGGTGAATATCCAATGGTATTCGTAAAGGTTGTCATCAAAGAATGAAGTTTCCTGACTGACATCATAAACATTCGGGTCGATATAATCCGAACTTGATGGGTCAAAGAAGTTCTGAATGTCCTCTTTGATGGATGAAAGGGAGTTCCCGTCGAAAAACTCCACCGCCCTTGACGACCTCCAAATAACAACGTGCTTGGTCATCCCCTCACTGACGGAATAACTCACGTCGCACCTTTGCACCGTCTGTGGCGCGACACACCCCACGCTGTCCGAGATGGTATAGGTGATCCATGTTGAAGGGCCGTTACCGTCAACCATGTAAACTGATGAACGTTTCAAGACAAGAAGATCGTCGTATATCCCGCTTGAAAACCTTGAAAATAATGTGGATGCCGCAACCACTTCCTTGTCATCCCCAAATTCAAGCTCAAGCGAATCGTTGCCGTTAAAGGAAGTGTTAGTCCCATACCCGGAACATAGCGCGGTATTTTTCCTTTGCGCCTGACCGCCGAACAACCACAGTCTGTTCTGCCACAGCATTGAGAATTTGTAGGGAAGTATCTCTAATTGTGCCGTGATGCCTCCTATTTCATCTACCCTCACGTCGGCAGTAAGTGTCTTGCTGAAATGAACACGGTAATAATAGAGTTGAAAATCCGTTGCGACAGAAGTTGTAAATTCTGTATTTTCAGTTGCAGCGTTCCATGTAACCAAACCGGAATGGTTGAAACTGATATTACCCGAAGAGGTGCTGTCGTCCACCACGCCTACAGTCGTCCATGCAGTCCCATTCCAGTAGTCTACGGAGATGACAGTATTCGCCACGGCGTTGACATAAGCCGCATCCGGCATACTTATAATGAGGCCTAATATCCTTTGAGCGTATCCGCAATAGATATATTGCGAAGAGGTCAATCCTCCAAATTGAGCGTAAGACGTTGAGTCTGACACATAATAAGCCCTCGGCACGGAAGAGGTTGAAGGGGCAACATTAGGAGTTACATCAGAATATGCCGTTGTATAAGTGTAACATTGTAGAGTCTGTCTTGAAGACCCATCCCACAGATCAGTTACCGCTTGCATGGGAGCATCAAGGGTGCAGTAATAAATGGTTGTTGCCGCATCTATCCCTGTAAAAACAAACTGGTAGTAATAAGCCACACCACGTCGGATAGATTTAATCTTCGACTGACCTACTGTAGATGCAAAAGAAATTTCCCCTGTTTTCGCCAAGGTCTTACCACCGATTGCAGTGTTGTCCGTAATCGTCATGGAATCCCACGATGCACCTGTCCATTGGAAAGCCGTGGCGACAGCGGCTGTGCCGTTTGCTGTCCCTATATAAAACTTGACTCCTTGAAGGGGACGGACTGAACCGACATAAATGTGAGCAACAGCAGTGGATATAGAATAGCCTGAAGTGGATGGGGTGAATGGCAATATCCACCTCGCTACGTTGGACAGCCTCACTTCTTCCATCCACCCGACAAAATACACAGTCCCATTATATCCAAGGTTTACAGTTCCAGTGTAATTTTGTATTGTTGTTGGAGCAGTCCCTTGAAATTTAAGATAGCCGTCAACAAAGATATAAAGGATCGTAGAATTTTGGACAACAGCGATATGGCATGTATTCCCTGCCGTAACAACTCCCGCACTCGTAGTCGCAGTAAAAGTTCCGCTGGCAGTTTTTTTAACTACAAGTTTTACGCTTCCATTGGTATCTATATAAATAGAAAAACTGTCCGCATCAGATGTAGTATTTTGATAGTATAGCGGATTTATTGCAGCAAGTGATGTTACGTTATATACACCCTCTACTGCGTAGATATTCCCTGACAAATCAAAATCCGCATGGGCAGCAACGGACGTATAAGCAGAACCAGGCAGAGTCCATGCGAAGAAGTCAGTTGCTCCAAAACGACTGTTAGGATAACTGGAAGAAGAAGGCGACCCTTGGTTTGTCATCGTATGCCCATTCACACTATAATCATCGACATAACTGCCTATACTATGCCACCGCCAAAGTGCCTTACACCCTCCATCAATGCCTCCACCAGACAGAGCCACTCTCGCAACGTCAGCAGCATCCGAAAGAGTGTTAGTCACCTTTTCCGTGTAATCATACCAGAATGTTCCCGAAGGGTCGTAAACGATGAACGACGAACACCTCCCCTCATTTCCTGACCAGATTCTATTGGTCACACCATTGCAGACAGCCATCGCCCCATCCGGTGCTTCGCTGAAATTAACCGTGCTGTTATTGTCGAGTGTCTGGAAACTTGAGAACGTATCCTGAGCTGGAATCAAAGCAGTGTTATCGGACTTGTAAAGAATAGAGTTGACCCCCGAAACTCCCTGCACAAACACATGGTTTTCAGGTGGTCGGTCTTTACGGAAATGATACGCGTTGGACAGATTCGTGTAGGGAATCGCCGCAACGTTGATAGGTGTCATTCCCTGAATACCTGTAATACCATCTGCCGTGTATCGGAAATTAACCAGAGTCTGAAAATTAGTTTCCCCAATTAAGGCAGCGTCAACGTCATTCCTGAACTTGCCGTTTAGAGGCCAGTCAAAGTGTTGTGACCCACCTTTCATTTTAACTTTTTTTGCTTGGTCGGGCATCTATCTACCTGCTTGTATAATTGATTCTGAACCCCGTCACCCCGACTGCTTTGCGGTTGACAGATTTTCCTTTCCGCATCGCCCGGTCATACGCCTGATACAAGGGGTCTGCTAATTGAGGTTTTGAGTCACGATATTTATAGAGCCATGCCGCATATTTAATGAGTGCCTCTTCGTAACCGGTTGCAAAAGGATACACACCATAGTCCGAATACACAGGCGCAGGTTTAGCGTAATACGATACTGTTACTATTTCGCCGGTGTTTGAAGGGGGTGGGTCGAGGATGAGCTTATACCGGGGCGCCGGAGTAATCAGAAAGGCATCGCTCATAGCCCATCCTGCGTAAGCCCCACCCCTGGTTGAAAGGTCAAACATCGCCGTGGTCGGTGATGCGCCTGCCGCCAAAACTATCCCGTAATAACTCTTGGTGACATTGATAACATAATCCCCCACCGCGGCAGTCAGAAGGGAAGTTGCACTCGCAAGTGTAGATTCCCCGCCTACTTGAGTTCCAACAGCATTTGTCGCACCTGTAATCCGTGTCAGTAACGCCGCATCTGCAATCGCGTATTGGCTGGGGGAACCTGCGGTGGCGTTGTCCTGAAGCAAGTCAGAATAACTCTCCCAATTTAGCCATCTTTGAGTCGTCCCGACAGTATATGAGATGATGCCGTGATTATGGTCGTCGGTAGTCATCACCTCAAGGAAGTCTGCATTGAGGTTATATTCTGCCTGACTTGCCACGGTTGTTATAACCTGCGTCCCGTGACATGCCCTCGTTTCCTTGCTGAAGTCTTTTGCGGCTTCAAACAGATAATCGAAACTTGTTTTTAGATTGATCCAACTCGAATTAAATTCAGATACGATTT
>Ga0182027_10008722_pt1 | contig 14695 bp, 12 predicted proteins | sample 712E1DmetaG_FD_121300 | JGI IMG/M metagenome (GOLD analysis project Ga0182027, IMG submission 121300) | Permafrost microbial communities from Stordalen Mire, Sweden - 712E1D metaG (Illumina Assembly) | ecosystem: Environmental > Terrestrial > Soil > Wetlands > Permafrost | place: Sweden... | reverse complement strand
TTCAAGGAAGTCGTTTTTCAGGTAAAAGGGAAAGGTGCGTATTCGAAGCTTAAATACGAATCGGGTGTGCATCGCGTCCAGCGTGTTCCAGCCACAGAATCCTCCGGGCGGATTCACACCTCCACTGCCACGGTGGCGGTGATGGCAGAAGTGGAAGAAGTGGATGTAGAAATTCCCGAATCCGAGATGAAGATTGATGTTTTCCGCTCTTCAGGCGCAGGTGGACAAAATGTTCAAAAGAATGCCACGGCAATCCGCATAACGCACCTGCCGACCGGTATGGTGGTGGCCGTACAGGACGAGCGCTCCCAGTTGCAAAACAAACTGCGGGCCTTGTCGATCCTGAGGGCGCGGCTATACGAGATTGAGCAGGAGAAACGTCGCTCTGCGGAACAAGCCGATCGACGTTCGCAGGTTGGAACCGGCGAACGGTCAGAAAAGATACGCACTTATAATTATCCCCAGAACCGGGTAACTGACCATCGCATTAATGTATCCATTTTCAACCTGCAGGCCGTCATGCAGGGCGGTATCGATGGTTTTATTGAAGAACTTTCCACCCGGGATGAGTCTGACCGGCTATCAGCAAGCGGTGTGGAGGATGAAGACGAATAAAGAAGGGGGAGCAACCGTCGGGGCAGCGCTCGAAGATATTATCATCCGTTTGGGTAAGCACAGTGATTCAGCAAGTCTGGATGCTCAAGAAGTGATGGCGCGCGTGATGAAACGGCCACGTTCCTGGGTTTTGGCGCACCCTGAAGCACGGCTTACCGCCAAGCCAGCCGCTGCGCTCGAGACTCTGGTGAACCGTCTGGAAGACGGCGAGCCGCTTCCGTATGTACTGGGCCGGCAGGATTTTTTTGGACTGGGCTTCGAGGTCACACCGGATGTACTTATCCCGCGCCCGGAGACAGAATTATTGGTAGAACGCGCAATGGTTTGGCTCAAGGCGCACCCTGGATTTCGTCAAGCTGCTGATTTAGGGACCGGTTCGGGATGTATTGGTATTGCTCTAGCGGTAAATATTCCCGATCTGCAAATTATGGCTAGTGATATATCTCCGGAGGCATTGAAAATAGCCCAGCGAAATGCGGTTATGAATGGAGTGGGGCAGCGCATGGATTTCATATGCTGTGACCTTTTCCCGCCGGAGACAGAATTTGACCTGATCGTAGCCAACCTGCCTTATATTCCTACCAAAACTATGCAAAAGCTGCCCATTTATGGACGTGAACCGACCATGGCATTAGATGGCGGTCCAGATGGACTGCAACTGATCCGCGGCTTATTGAATGCTGCCCCCGATCGGCTGGCGCCGGGAGGGTTACTGTTGTTGGAGATCGAAGCATCCGAGGGAGTGGCTGCACTTTCCCTGGCTTACGATAGCTTTGCTGAAGCTGAAATCCATTTGCATAAGGATCTGGCTGGTCACGATAGGATCCTGGAAGTACAAATATGAAGACTGAGATTCTGCCGGCACGAGACCCGGGGACGCTTGCCCGGGCGCTGGAAGTGCTGCAAATGGGCTGGTTGGTGGCGTTTCCAACTGACACAGTCTATGGAGTGGGTACATTGGCTTTCAATGGAGTGGCGGTGGGGAGTATTTATATTGCCAAGGATAGACCGGATGATAAAGCCATACCAGTGCTGATCGGCGCCTCGACCGATTTAGAAAAAGTGGCCCTGGAAGTACCGGAAGCAGCCTCACGGTTGGCTGGCCGCTTCTGGCCCGGACCATTGACCCTGGTCGTGCCCAAGCGACCGGATCTGCCCGAGACTGTATCCGCATCGCCTACCGTAGGGGTGCGTGTACCTGACCATGATCTGGCACGCAAGCTGTTATTGGCAGCCGGTCCGATGGCGGTAACTTCTGCCAATATTTCCGGTCAACCAAGCCCTTCCACTGCGCAGGAGGTGCTTGGACAACTCGGCGGAAGGATTGCGTTAATAATCGATGGCGGCAAAACGCCAGGTGGAGTCCCGTCAACCGTTGTGGATTGTTCCGGTCCAGAGATAAGGATTTTACGAGAAGGGCCAATTTTAAAGGATCAAATCTGGGCTGCCCTTGGGTTGGGTTTCTAATCCTGGCTTTATTTCCCTGTCATGTCCCGTTCATCTTCGTGCATATAATGAATATTGTATTCTCCTCCTCAATACAAACCCCGCCGGACTTGGGCCAGTCCTCCACGGGGTTTGTGATTTCTAACAGGGAAACCCGGTTGGTTGGCAAAAAGTACTTCTAATATCCTCTTCAGGTAATTGTCATCTTGCGCTTAACTTGATAGATATAATAAGTGTTACATTCTCCTCCTTAAATCACAAACCCCTCTGGACCTGGGGCAGGTCTCTTAGGGGTTTGTGTAATTAAAACAATGGGTCAATGGAATTTCAATGATGAGGGTACCTTAAAAAAACCACCAAAATGGAGTTCTCAAGGTAGTCATTATGATCCAAATGATAAGAATTATGCTGGCGGGTGATTAAAAGCTCTAATCTGTTTTTCAGGATTCTTTCATCTTCCTTTTATCTGACTGCGTATAATGAGAATTGCATTCTCCTCTTTAAACACGAACCCCGCCGAGACTAGGGCCAGCCTCAAACGGGGTTTCGTGATTAATCAGACAGACATGCTTTCCAGCAGCTTAAGAAAGCGGCCAGGTGGGTAAAATATCAATTTCCAGTCCATCCAGATGACCGAACACGTAGCGATAATAACCCGCGGCAGCCACCATGGCGGCGTTGTCGGTACAGAGTGAAAGAATCGGTATTTTGACCGGGAATTCCTTCTGGGCCAGGAATGCATCCCGCAAGGGTTTATTAGCCGAGACGCCACCCCCTACGACAATATTTTTTACACCATATTCATGGGCTGCCAGCATGGTCTTTTGGAACAAAACCTCCACCACCGCCGCCTGAAAACTGGCTGCCAGATCAGCCACCGGCAGAGGCCCGCCATTAAATTTATTAACTTCTTTTAGAACTGCAGTTTTCAATCCGCTGAACGAAAAGTTCCGGGTACCTTCCAGCCAGGCGCGTGGGAATTTGAAAGCGCCCGGATTGCCCTGCTCGGCGGCTTTTTGAATCGATGGACCGCCAGGATAAGGCAATCCCAACAGCCGGGCAACCTTGTCGAAGGCCTCACCCGCTGCGTCGTCCAGTGTCGCGCCCAGACGCAGGTAGTGTAAATGGTCTTCCATTAAATTCAATTCAGTATGCCCGCCAGAGACAAGTAACGCCATCAAAGGGAACTCCGGCTCTGGGTCAGGAATTCCGCCGGCGTTGTATACCCAAGCCGAGTAGATGTGGCCCTCCAGGTGGTTCACGCCGACCAATGGCAGGCCTGCGCCGATAGCAATGCCCTTGGCAGTATTCAGACCAACCAGAAGCGATCCGGCCAGGCCGGGGCCGCGTGTGGCTGCAACTGCGTCCAGAGCATCCAGGGTCAGATGGGCTTTGGCAAGGGTCTCTTCAATGACCGGCAAGATAGACAGAACATGCTGGCGGCTGGCAACTTCAGGGTACACGCCGCCATAGCGGGCGTGGATATCCATCTGCGAGGCAACGGTTGAAGCCAGCAGGACGCGTCCATTTTCAAGAACGGCGGCAGCCGTCTCATCGCATGAAGTTTCGATGGCGAGGATACGGGCCGGTTTAAGAGTAACTGCCATGCGAGTGATTATAGCGTCATCCACCCGGACGTCAACATCCGGGCGAAGGGGATCGACCCACCCAAGACACGAACCGACAACCCAATCGCATTACTACTTCTTCCACTTCTTCATCTTCAGGACCAAATCATATGGATATTTAGCCAGGATCTCGATCTTCCCATCCAGGCGGACCCAATAGGTATCTTCGATGCGCACACCCAGCCCTTTTTTCGGGTAATACAGCCCGGGCTCAGATGTGAAGACCACACCAGGCTTCAGGATATTATCATCGCTGGCGGTCAGGTGTGACCAGGGGCGCTCGTGAATATTCAACCCGACACCGTGCCCAATGGAGTGGACATAGCCTTCGATAGGTGCTTGTGCGTTTTGAGGCGTCTGGTGGCCGTTTTTTTCAAATAGTTCGCAGGTCAGGCGCTGGTAATCCTTGAATGGGGCATTCAGATCGAATTCATCCACCAGGCGGTCATAGACCGTCTTGACCTCATCATAAAGTTTCTGCGCTTCGTAGGTGGCATAGCCAAGGCTCCAGGTGCGCGTAAAGTCATAAAAATAACCGCCTCCGGCCTCACATGGGTAAATGTCGAAAACGATAGTCTGGCCCAATCGCAAAAGATCGTCGGGGTTCCCGACGGAATGGGGCACACCGGCATCCCGTCCGATGGCAAAGATGGTGCCCTCGGGGTTCTCTGCGCCCATCTCGGCAATCCATAGATTGATCTTAGCCTTGACGTCACGGATGGTAAGCGGTGTAGCATCATCCTTTAGAAGAACCTCATCTGCACGAACTTCCCGGCTGGTCAGGTAATCTGCGATTCGCCGGACAACCTCGGTGGTTGCAGCACCCATCTTGCGGATACGGTCCACTTCGAACATGTCCTTGGTTTCCATAACTTTCATGAAGAGTGAGTCATTACTCGATTCGCCAATCAGATTCACTTCCGGCATAAGTTCCTGTAATTGAGTAAAAGCGGCGTAGGCCGATCCGAATTCGGTATTGCCATAGATACCGACACGTCCTCGTACTGCCAGATCGGTGAACATATGTTTGTAACGGAGGGCCGAAGCCTGGGAAGGGTCGCCTTGGGCCTCTTTTAATAGCTCCTGGTAATTATAGACACTATAAGGAATAGTCTTAATTCCGGTTTTGGCCGCTTCTTCGCGTTCCATATCATTACAGAAAAGGACAGGATCTTCGCCACGTTTCTTGATGAGCGTGGCGGCATTAATATGGCCTGCGCCGGTCAGGTAGTGCATGGGGGGGTTGTGGTCGGCGTTGCCAATGACCAGGATTGCATCGAGATTCTTGGATTGCATGATGGTGTCAATGTCAGATTTCATCTAAAATCATCTCCATGATAAGATTCAGCGAGAACAGAGTAAATATAAGAATGACGGGAATAGGGATTTTGGTTTATGAGTCCACATAACCGGAATACTTTTGGGAAACTGCATGATATGTTTTAGCTGCAGTATTGGCAAGACGCTGGTATTGGATAAGCAGCGTGAGGAAGCTGACGACTATTACGAGTGGTAAACCGGCTGACATATTCTGGGTTTGTTCTTCATGAATGGCGAGCCATCCAGAAACTGGCTGGTATTCAAGGGTGATATTCCCGTCACTAATGCATTCAGTGGATATTCTCCTGTGATTTGCCGTTTGTATTTTACAGCAATTTTCTTTTAACTTTCAACAGGGAAACCTAGTGTCAATAATCTAATTTTCATTGCCTCTTTGTAAAGAGACACCAAGAAACCAGGTTCAAGTTCATGATGGAACTCAGAGGCTGTTTTCAAAATCTTAACTGATAATTCCTTAGCAACGTTCTCAGCCGGCTTAGTATCCTCCCGAAACCGATACAATCATCGAACGAACCAACAATATTAACGAAATACTCTACTTCACCTTATTTCCTTTAGACCATTAAATCTGCCCGACAATCTGCAGAACCTGGCTGCGCGTAAGCTTGGGCCGCCCATCCTCCAGAGCCTTTAAGGTGGCTTCTGCAAGCGCCAGGGGGATATCCACCAGGCACCGGAATGATTTGTGGGAGATCAGGTTGATGCTTGCCTTGGCCTGTTCGATGTTCTTCCGTGCGAAGACAAACATCTGCTTTTCTGTCCAACCGGATGGGAAGAAGTCCACGCCCCGTTGAGTGTCCTCTTCCCGGTTGCGAAGGATATTTACGGACTGCAGCCCGCGGCCAAAATGGATTGCAGCCACACGGTCAATTTGTGAGCCGTCGAACCAGGCCCAGATGTCACATATGAGCAGGCCGACTGCACCAGCAACGCTGAATGTGTAACTATTGAGGTCTGCTTCCGTACGGATCTTCCAGTTATTCTCCACCCAGTAAGCCATGCGGTCTGCCATTGCAATGGTGGCGTCCCAGATGCGCGGCGCAATGCCTTGCGGAGTATGCGCCAACCAATCACTGATTCGAAGTGTCACCTCGGGCAGGATATCTTGATATGGCAGGAAGACTGCCTCGACCAGACAAGCATTTTCCGGTTCATCCGAAGCAAGTTGAGCCTGCAAGGCCCAACTGAGACCGTGCAAAATGGCAGCCTTCGCGTGGTTATCCAATGAAGGATGATCTTCGATTTCATCAATTGCACGCATGCACAAGTACGCGGCGCCGATCGCCTCTTGCAATTTAACGGGCAGTCGGACAATCGGGATGAAAAAAGTCCGGCTGGTTTCTCTAAGCACACGTAAAACGTCTGAGTGATGAGTCATAAATGAGTGATGGAAATAAGATTACAGTGTTAACCCCGTATTATGTCAGCAGTTCCCTTTTTTCATGCAATGCATTCAACAGGCCAGCCAGCAGCTCTCCACCTTCCTCGGGCAGAACCGTTCGTGGATCCAGTAGGATGCGGTCTTTTTCTGTGCGGGCAATGATTGGCGGTTGTTGCAGTCGGAGTTTTTTAAGAAATTTGTCCGGGCTTTTTACGTCCATTGCCAGCAGGAAAGTGGGCATACTATCTTCGGGCAAGCTGCCACCTCCGATGGTTGACCTTCCTGCAACGACCTCGCCCAGGCCGATTATTTTCTTCCAGCGTTCGGCAGTCTGGCGAATCTGGTCAGGTGTCAATGCAATCATCCGCCAGACAGGGATTTCGCGCTCAGCCTCGTCTTTAAGATAATGCAATAATGTGGCTGTCAGCGCGGCCAAGCAGAGCTTGTCGGCGCGTAAGGCGCGTGCCAGTGGATGTTTTTTTATAACGGCGATCAGATCAGCCTTGCCGATGATTACCCCAGCTTGCGGACCGCCGAGCAGTTTGTCGCCGGAGAAGCACACCAGGTCCACCCCACTCGCCAGAGATTCCTGGATGGTCGGTTCGTGGGCCAGCCCATATTGGGTGGTTTCGAGCAGAGTACCTGACCCGAGATCATCAACACAAGGAACACCCCGGCTGTGCGCCAGGCTGGCGACATCTTTCCAATCCGGTTCTTCGGTAAAGCCAATCATCTTGAAATTTGACTTGTGGACATGCAGGAGCATGGCAGTTGGTTCTTCCAGCGCTTCCTCGTAATCGGCCAGCCGGACCTTGTTGGTGGCGCCTACTTCGACAAGTTTTGCCCCGGACTGTTTCATAACATCAGGGATGCGGAACTCGCCTCCGATTTCGACCAATTGCGAACGGGAAATGACAACCCGCTTCCGCCTTGCGAGGGCGGCCAGCACCAGCAATATGGCCGCGGCATTATTATTTACAATGATGGCCGCTTCGGCACCGGTTAGACGCTTGAGTAACTCCTCGGCGTGAAGCAGACGTGAACCGCGCTTACCAGTCTCCAAATCAAATTCCAGGTTCGAATAGCCATGGGAAATGGTTTCTATGGCCTGCAGAGCGGCTTTGGAGAGCGGTGCGCGGCCCAGGTTGGTATGCAGTATCACGCCGCTCGCATTGATTACCGGTAAAAGAGTTGGGGAGGTCCATTTCTCCAAAAGGGAAGCTGCCTCATTAAGAATGTGTTGCTGGGTTGGAATCGTGAGAATTTCATTTGTCGTTACACGTTCGCGTATTCTGTCAAGCACATTGCGAAGTGCTTTGAGAGTTGCCGGGCGGCCATAACACGCGATAAGTTCAGCCGCCAGCTGAGTCTGGAGAAGGTGTTCTACCGAGGGAAGTTCATGCAGATTCATGCTTTGGAGGATGGGTTCATGTCTGCCGGAGGTTGTTGGTCATCCGTCACGGACTTTGGCTGCCAGCGGGCTATTTCCCGCATGCGGATCAGATACTCGATGGCAACCAGCCCGATGGCCAGCCCCAAGCCTGTCCATAGGGTAACCAGACGGGCTTGTTGCAACCAAACCAGCAAGGCCCCATACACGCCTACCCAGATCGCCTGCCGTACAATGACGGTTGACCCGGCAGGCGGCTCAGTGCGAAAGCGTAGATTGAGAAACCAGGTCACCGGCATGGCAAGCCCGGTAAGCCCAAGGGTGCCGCCGAAGAAGAGCAACCAACGGGCCCAAACGGTGGGTTCAAGGGTAAAGACGGCAAAGGCAGCCGCGCCCCAGCCGAGCACAAACAGGCTGATGGCTGAAGAAAGGTAGGGGCGGAAGGAAGAGTTCGAACGAGGTTCCATTTGAGTGAATTATACTTCAGGCCAGTTCGCTCTGGTATTTTTCTGCGAACAAGACCGGTTGTCCACCGGTATGCCAGAAAAGAACTGTCTCTTCTTTTTTGAAAAATCCCCTTCGAATTAAATCAATCAAACCCGCAGCGGCCCGACCGGTATAAACCGGGTCGAGCAGCAGTCCTTCATATTTTGCGAAAAGCTGGATGGACTCCCGTTCCGCACCGGTCAGGATACCATAGCCGGGGGTGGCGTAATCGGCGTTTACCAGCACCTGGTCAGGTGAGAATTCGATGGGCGGCCCCATTCGCCCGGATGTCTCGGAGGCCAGTGCAGCAATACGCTTCTGAAAGACTGTCTGTGGCTCATCTATGCTTATGCCAAGAACCCGGCCAGGATAGTTGAACAAATGTGCACCCAGAACCAGGCCGGCATGCGTCCCGCCGGACGATGAAGCAAATACTATCCAATCAGAATTCACTCCCTGTCCCACGAACTCTTCCATCGCGAAAACATATCCCAGGGCGCCGGTCGAATTGGAACCACCATAAGGAATCAGGTAAGGCTTGTGTCCTTGCGCGAGCACTTTATTGAAGGTATCTGAAAGAAGGGCGTCGCGCTGGTTCTTTTCCGCCCAGATTATTTTTGCTCCAAAAAGTTGGTCCAGCAGAAGGTTGGCGCTGACCTGGGCAGGTGGTTCACCGACGAGTACCAGGAGGCATTCAAAGCCAAATTTAGCCGCCGCTGCAGCAGTCTGTCGGCAATGGTTGGATTGCAGAGCTCCGGCGGAGATCAGTGTATCTGCACCGGCGGCCTGAGCTTCGGCCACCAAGAATTCGAGTTTTCGGGTCTTGTTGCCACCAAAGGCAAGACCGGTCTGGTCGTCACGTTTAACCAATAGATGCGGTCCATTCAGGGCTTTTTCCAACCGCGGCATGGTTTCGATGGGAGTGGGAAGGTGGGCAAAACGTATGCGAGGAATCATTTTTTTCAAGCTCCCAGACTTTGGCGGGTGCGGTTTTTTCCGCGTCTGCGCATAATATCCATCACGCGTGGCAGCACTTCTGTATATATATTATAGAGCATCGGATTGGGAGTAAAATCCCACGCACCCAGGGTCCGTAAAACATACCCGCCCAAGCCCTCTTTGAAGCGGAAGACGCCCCACAAATCATCGCTCTGGTCGAACTTATCCGGGGCACCCCACAAATTATATAATTTATTGTCCAAGGTTTTCGCGCGTTGGATGGCTTCCCATTGAAGCAGGTAATTCGGCATTTTTTCCCGGTGTCCGTCGCGGGACATGCCAAAGAGATAAATGGCCTGCCCTGCAAAATAGAACATCGAAACGGCTCCGACCGGTTCTCCGGCCACTTCGGCAATAAGCGGCTCGTGGAAGGGAGTTGCAAGGGAAGGAGCTACTGGCAATGAAGTCCCAAACGTATGCCAAACAGTCTGATAGTAGCCTTCTTCCCGGATTAAGAATCTGTCCCGCACAGAGGTCTCTGCATACATACGATATAAAATGGGCAAATCTCCCACCGAACCAACCCGCACCGTGACACCTTTCTTCTGTGCGAGGTGGATATTGTAACGAGTTTTTTGCTTCATGCGAGCCAGCAATTCCGCTGTGGCAGGAGCCAGGTCGATCAGGACGGTATTGCGGAATTGGATTTGATCCTGCGAAAATTTCCAACCTGCTTGCATCAATGCGTTGCTGACTGCCAGCCCGCAGGAAAACTCGGTCGCTTCCTTTGTGCCGGGAACACCCTGCCCGAGCGCCACATCCGGATCCAGCTTAACAAAGATCGCACCCTGGCGTTTTGCAAATATTTGCAGATCGGCCAGGACGCGCTGGCAGAGCAAGATATTATTCCAATCCAGGTTGGGACCTTTTGGAATGTAGAGTACGCAGGATTTTTTTGCGAATCCGCCCACTGGTATGCTGCGTTTAAGAATCATTGCGGCTGCCACAGGTGGATTGCTGGTGGGTGCATTCGGATCGTTCCATATAAAAGGAAAAGGTTGCCAGCCGTATTTAGCCTTGACCTGTGACCATTCCCAGGTCTGCAGGAGATGCGGCAGGGGCAGGGATGCAATCAGTTCGTTCCAGGCTTGCGGGGTGCCGGAGAACGGGAGCATGGTTTCAGTCCGCGCCTGAACCGGAAAAGCGCCAAAGGTAGAGTTTGTAGAGCAAGGGATTGTAGACCCGGTCCAGAGCAGGCTGCGATCGTTTGATCGATCCGCCAAAGCCCCGTTTGAAACGGTAGACCCCCCATAATCCGTCTTCACGGGCATCAGCCTCATCATCTTCCACGTCTATGGCTTCATCGGGAATGCCCCACATATCATAATCGGTGCAGCCCTTCGCAAGGGCCCAGCGAATGGTTTCCCATTGCAGAGGATAAGTCGGTTTGCGATTTCGTTCCTTATCCCCCGAGGCGCCATAAAAGTAGTAGGCAGTCTTGGCATATGCAAAGGCCATTACGGCGGCGAGGGTTTGCCCCTGGAAATCGGCCACAAAAAGCTCACACATGCCTTTGGGGTAAAAAAGCTCATAGGCGCGCCGGTAATAATCAAGCGAATGAACATTGAATTCCTCGCGCTGGCTCGTGACGCTTATTATGCGATAGAAGTTATTCAGGTCATCTGAGCAATGAACCACGACTTCTTTGCGACCAGCCAGACGGATGTTGTAACGTGTCTTGGGTTTCATGCAATTGAAAACATGCTCTTCACTACCCCGCAAATCTACCACCAGGGTGCTGCGTGGTTGGATGTGTTGCGGGCTGGCGAGGAATGCTGCCTGACTCAGGTCGGAGGCGGTATCGCCTTCCCAGCCGTCCTGCTCTAATTTGAGAAAGACGGCATGCTTTTTCCGGCAGAGAGCGTCCACTTCTGCCCAAAATTGTACAATGGTATCTTTTGAAGAAGTACCCACCGGCCCCTTGGGGATGTAAGCGAATGTCAGGCCGAGCGGCAGTCGCCGGAAAAGGATTTGCGCACCGAGTCCATCCTTTATTATCCGTACAGCATCCCAGCCAAAGGCAGATTTGAGTTCGCCCCACTCGCCCGACTGCAGAATATGGGCGTCAGGTTGTATGGCAAGGAATTCATTCCATTCGGAACAACTGATTTCAGGCATGCCAATCGTTTAAACCAGCGAAGTCATATCTGCTGGTGGGGTGGCTCGTATATTTCCATCCGGAATGGTTTCATCCAGCAGGTGGATGACTGCAGGAGCCTCCCCTTCCTGGGCCAGGTGCTGCAATTCATCTACGATCTTATCCAGGTCATGCGGAATGACGGCTTCTTCCGCTACGGCTCGGAAGATTTCAGGGTGGTCAGTTTTTCCATACTCCATGCCGTCTCCCCACAAATCTTCGCTGAGTTTTTCACCTGGTCGGATGCCGGTGAAGGTGATTTCAATATCTTTTCCGGGTTCAAGTCCTGAAAGACGGATGAGGTCCTCTGCAAGGTCCATGATACGCACTTGCTGGCCCATATTCAACATAAAGACCTCCCCACCCTGACCCATGGCGGCAGCCTGGAGAACCAGGTGAACGGCTTCCGGGATTGTCATGAAGTAGCGTTTCATATCCGGGTGGGTGACGGTAACCGGCCCACCGTGGGCGATCTGCCTTTTAAAGAGGGGAACAACACTGCCACGGCTGCCCAGGACGTTCCCGAACCGGACCACCGAATAGGCATGCCCGGTGCGATGTGCGGCTTCCAGTACGATCATTTCGGCGATGCGCTTGGTTGCACCCATAACATTTGCCGGCCGGATGGCCTTATCGGTAGAGATCAGGACCAGTAATTCCGTGTTTACTGCGCTGGCTGCCTGAACGATGTTTTTTGTGCCAATGATATTGTTGGAAATGGCGTCCTCAATATTACTCTCCATCAGGGGGACATGTTTGTGCGCAGCCGTATGGAAAACAACCTGCGGACGGAAATCGGCGAAAATACTATGAATTCTGGGCTTATCACGGATATCCGCAATAACCAACTGAAACGGCAGGGAAGGGAAATCTTCCCGTAATTCGAGCATGGCTTCGAAAATGCTGTTCTCTCCGTGACCGAGCAGGATAAGCGTTTGCGGGCCCCAACGGGCAATTTGGCGGCAGATCTCAAAGCCGATCGAACCACCGGCACCAGTCACCAATACCCGTTTCCCGGTCAACGCCGCTCCGACCAGTTGATCCTGGATTTGCGCAGGTTCGCGTCGTAAAAGATCGGCGATATCCACCTCGCGCAGTCGGTTGACACTGACCTTGCCACCGATGAGTTCAAACAACCCCGGCATGGTGCGGAAGGGAATGCCTTTCAATCGACAGACATCTGTCACTAGACGGACGACTTTCCCACCAGCACTTGGGATGGCTATGATGACTTCGTTGACCGAACGGTGTTCCAGGGTGCGGCGCAGGTCGTTGAGTTTTCCAACTACCGGTACCCCATGAATTTGATGACGTTGTTTGGCAAGATCATCATCCAGATAACCAACCGGGTGAAGGCCAAGTTGTGGATTCCGCTGTAATTCGCGTACCACCAGTGCACCAGCATCCCCCGCACCTATGATCAATACATTTCTGGCCTTTCGTGCAATGGGCTTCTTGCTGGCTGCACGCCCTTCTGCCACCAACCGGAATGAAAAGCGCAGGCCACCAATCCCCACGAGAGAAAGCAACCAGTCGATCGCAAGTATTGTGCGCGGAAAATTCAGAATCCGGGCACCATTTATTCGACTGATGAAAAGAATCAGCATTACGGCAGAGAAGACTGCGGAGGCAACGGTCACTGCAGCGCTTATCAGGGTCAATTCATTAATGCTTGCGTAAGCCCATAGTCGACGGTAAAGGCCAAAGAAATAATAGATGGCGGGCTTTATCAACAGGCTGATAAGAATCATCCAATAAAGTGAGCCAATATAATCAGTAACCGTATCCCCTGCAAGCCGGAGAGCAAAAGCTGCTGTTATGGCGATTAAGGTTATGATGATATCCGCCAATAAGAAGATGAGGTTGGGTAATCGGGAACGAATATTAGCTTTCATTTATTTTTCATCCATTCCACGGTCTGGGCCAAGCCATTCGCCAGGGAAATCCCGGCGCGAAAGCCCAAGGCAGTGGCAGCTTTTTCAGGGTTACCTAGAGAGCGGTAAATGTCACCGGGGCGCGGCCCTTCAAAACGGACTTCGGGCAGGTGAGGCGATACTTCACTCAATTCTTCCAACAAATCTAGCAGGCTGGTCTCTTGGCCGGTGCATATATTGAAAGCTTCACCAGCTGCGTCCGATTCGGCAGCTTGCAGGTTGGCGCGGACCACATCCTTTACAAAGATGAAATCGCGGCTTTGTTTGCCGTCGCCATAGATTGAAATCGGTTCTCCGTTCACCAACCGCCGGGCAAAAATGGAAATGGCAGCCGCATAGGCGGAATCGGGGTTTTGGCGCGGCCCGTAAACGTTAAAATAGCGTAATGCGACGACCGGCAGATTGAAAGTCTGTGTGTATAGACGGGCGTAAAGTTCATTCACCTGTTTGGATAATGCATATGGCGAAAGCGGATTGAGAGGTGTTTCTTCATCTGTCGGGAATCTGTCGGTATTGCCGTAAACCGCCGAACTGGAGGACAGCACCACTTTGCGGACACCAGCCTGGCGGGCGGCTTCGAGAAGTTTGGCTGTGCCTGCTACATTTATTGTGAAACAGTTTTCAGGCTCCGACATGGATTGCGGCACAGATATGAATGCCGCCAGGTGGAAAACCAGTTCCATTTCGGTTACGGCAGCTTTAATTGCATCCGGATCGCGCAGGTCACCTTCCTGTATTTCAAGGTCACCATGAAATGAATCCAGGTTTTCGCGCTTCCCGGAAGAAAAATTGTCCAGGACGCGGACGGAAGCACCCCTCTGGAGGAGTTCTCCAACTATGTGGGAACCAATGAATCCCGCACCACCGGTCACAAGTGCGCGCATCACATTATCTACCTTGAAAACCAATCACCTGGGTCATGGTACGCAGCATGATGAGGATATCCATAAGTATATTGCGATGCTTGATGTAATACAGGTCATATTCAAGTTTAACCACGGTCTGGGGGATAGTAGCAGAATAACCATAATTGACCTGCGCCCAACCGGTAATCCCCGGTTTTACCAAAAGGCGAGCCCGGTACAAGGGGATATGCTTTTGGTATTCAATGATCAGTTCAGGACGTTCGGCGCGTGGTCCGACTATGCTCATATCTCCGCGCAGGACATTCCAGAACTGCGGCAGTTCATCAATGTGAGTACGGCGAAGGATGCCGCCCACCCGTGTGATGCGGTCATCGTGTTCGTGGGTAACCTGCACCTTGCCATCCTTTTCCGCATCGCGGCACATCGTACGGAATTTGTAAATGTTGTACAACCTGCCACTCTTGCCGGAACG
>Ga0182027_10008721_pt1 | contig 14695 bp, 17 predicted proteins | sample 712E1DmetaG_FD_121300 | JGI IMG/M metagenome (GOLD analysis project Ga0182027, IMG submission 121300) | Permafrost microbial communities from Stordalen Mire, Sweden - 712E1D metaG (Illumina Assembly) | ecosystem: Environmental > Terrestrial > Soil > Wetlands > Permafrost | place: Sweden... | reverse complement strand
GCGCGGCCTTGAACCCATAAAGTGGCCGCGGGCGAATGGAAGCATAACGTGGCCGGCGCGGCCAAGTTATGGTCCCAATCACACCCAAGGATTGAACAAGACGACGATCATCGGCTACTTGGGCCGCGATCCGGAAACCAACGGGGCGCAGAGTGTGGCCCGGTTTACCGTGGGAGTGACCGAGCGGTGGCGCGATCGCGAGGGCGAGGAAAAGGAGCACACCGAGTGGTACCGCGTGGTGACTTTCAATGGCGTCGGCGAGGCCTGCGCACAGTACCTGGAGAAGGGCCGGCGGGTCTACGTCGAAGGGCACCTGCGGACCCGGACCTACACCAACCGGGACGAGCAGGAGAAGACGATCACCGAGTTGCTGGCGTCCACGGTGATCTTTCTCGACGGCCCGCGCGCGGACAGCAACGGTGCCGAACCGCGGCCGAAGCCGGCGAAATCGCGCGACGGAGTCGAGCACCCCACCGCGGCCAAGCGCGCTCCCGCCCCAAAAGGCGACACGGACAGTGATGTACCGTTCTAACGGGGTCAGGAGCGAGGTGAACAGCCATGAACAACGAATTGAACGAAGCTACGGCCGTCGCCGACAGGGGTATGTTCTCGGAACTCATGCCGATGGCGGCGGAACGCACCATTCTCATTACGATCTCGCGTCTTGACGAGAAGACGCTGTGCGTGAACTTCGTGCCCAAGCTGAACGGCACGGAGAACAACGCTCTCGCCACGGCCCTTTGCCTCAAGGGGACGCCGGACGAACTCGACCAGCACCTGGTGAAGCAGGTCAGAAACTACGTGGCGCATCACGCGATGATGGTGAGCGACCTGGCGGAGGCTCAGCGAGAGATGGACGAGGCGGCGAAGAAGGCGAGAGAAGACGCCCGCAAGAGGAATGGCAAGGGCGCCGAGAAGGGCAAGCCGACTGAGGCAGCCGCTCCCGAGCCGGCCGCGCCGGCGGGTCCGACCCCGCTGAGCCTGTTTGACCAGGCGGACGTGGCGGCGGACTCCCGCGATAGCGCCGCCGCTCAGCATCATCAGCAGCAGGGAGGGAGACCGTGACCACCGAACCGCTCAAACGAGAATTTTCCTTCAATGGGATCCGGCTACCGGACCCGAACCCGAACCTGCCAGTGGAGGAGGTCCGGGCAATCTACGCGACGCAGTACCCGGACGTGGCGACCGCATCTATCAGCGGCCCAGAAGCCATCGCCGGGAAGCTGCGCTACACCTTCGAGCGCGCCATCGGCTCGAAAGGGTGAAACCGCGAACACAGGAAACGGCGGGCAGCGCCGATCCCAGAAGTCCCAAGAGGCCTGCCCGCTGGTCCACTCGGACCCTTCACACCCATGTCTTTAGTTTTCGTGGAGGCTAGGGCGTTTAGCGTTCCTAATCCAATGACGCTTCCCCAGAAGCTGACCTCCGGCCAGCCAGGAGTGCTACACATCAACGCGTCGGGCGCGGCACCCTGCGTTTCCCACCGTTCCGTGGGGTGAACTCTCTGGAATGATCATTTTCAACGTGGGCGCTTCCTACGCAGTTCCGAGTTGTACCAGCGGACCACTTTCAATCTCCGAGGCATGCCGCAGCCGCGATCGTGCCGGCAACGTCGGATGCTGGACCCGCATCGGAAAACCATCATGCGTCCGGCCAAGCAGCATTCTCCCTGCGGCTTTCTTCCGCGCGCCGCCCCATTGCTTGAAGAAGAACGGGATGTTCGCGGCCTCGCATTGCTCTCGAATCGAAAGCACCCAAGCTTGCTTCATCGGCCGCGCTCGCGGTCCGCTCTCTCCACCCACGATCACCCACGAGATGCCTTCTAGAGGCAGGTCCCCGAGATTCTCCAGAAGCGGCTCGACCGACAGGAAGCGAACGACCGCGGGAGTCGCCTGCAAGTCCGCGATTCTCGGCAGACCATACTTGCGGTCCTCCACTGAAACGCCCCACCAGATATGCGATTCTCCCGCCGCGTCCCGCAGCGGCCCACAGAGCACGTCCCGCAGGCGCCTGGAGCGCTTCGTGAGCACCTGATACGTATGCCAGCGCGCCACATGCATCGTCTCAGCCACTCGTGAAATGTATGACAGCGGAACCCGCTCGTGAAACAGGTCGCTCATCGAGTTAACGAAAACCGTCCTGGGCTCGCTCCACCGGAGCGGCTCCGCCAGTTTCTCGGGAACGAGCGTCAGGTCGAAGCCCTGCTCGAATGGATGGCCCTTCACCCCACGGAACCGTTCAGCGAACCGTTCCGCGTAGCAGTGTTTGCAGCCCGGACTGATCTTCGTGCAGCCACGGACCGGGTTCCAGGTCGCGTCAGTCCATTCGATCTTCGAAAGCAAAGACATTGCGGTCACTCGAAATTGAAATCACCTTGGTCGGTGGAGTACTTCAGCACCTGATCCCAGAACTTGTGAGCCCTGTCATTTCGGGAGAACAGCGCAAGGTAATAGAGTGGCAGGTTCTTTTCATCCGATCTGACTAGCTTCATGCGATCTAGAGGCGTCGGAAGGTAACCGAGGGTTTCCATGCTTCTCGAGAACTCCATCGCCAGAAACCGCCTGAAATTGCTCCTCCGTGCCCCTTCGGCCTTCCAGCGTTCTCGCCATTCGGTGTTCCCTAGCGCGTCATCGATCTTGGGGGAATTCCCGTCGACGTAGTGATCGTAGTTCCGATTCGCGTCCATGCCTATCGCAAGCAGCACCACGAAATCCACATAGACGCGCGAAAGCCTTTTCATAGTGTCGAATTTGATGCCGAAATCGAATGGATCTACCAAGCAGAGGCTCAACACGCGGTTCTCGGCTGACCCTGTGGGAATGGCCCCGCCAATCTCATCGATTTTGGCATCGCAGTTGCCAGGGATGTAGCTCACGTTCGCCTGAGGCGCCAGTCGCTCCGACCGGGCCCTTAAGGCTGCCAACAGCTCTTCATCCTCCTCACAGAAGATGTATTTATCGAAGGGGTAGGGTACGGTCAAGGCAATGATCGGCGAGCCCTTCAGAAATCTGCGAGTCCCCCGGATATGGCTGAAGCCACTTCCTGCATAGAGGTCGACGTAAACCCGCTGATCCCACTTCTTCTTCATGCCGCTGGAGAACAGCGCGTCATAGAGGGCCAGAAGGCGGTACTTGTCCTCGGCCCAGTGGTGCACCTCGGCGCAGGGCAGCCCGTCGTCGTCCACTTTGAGGTTTTCCAGAGCCGAGCCCATCGAGCATATTGTACAAAACATTCCAGCTCCAGAATGTGGCCTGATCCGCGCCTAAGGCAATGTGCCCGCCGCGATTGAAGCGAGCAGGGCAGTGGGCACGGCGGTTAAGTTGGCTTACAGCACGAAGCAGAGTGGGATGAAGATGACCACGAATCCGGTTCTGCCGATGACGCAGTGGTGCGGCCCGATTAGTACTGGTAAGTCGGCTTGGCGCCGCGATCGCGGTTTGGAGACCGCGGGGCAGACAGCGCGCGCTAATGCCAGGTTGCCGCTTCTCGCGTTCGACGTTTTGCGTGTTCTCTGCGTCATTCCATAATGGACGGCAAACACATGGCGCGTTATCAGAACCTGGTTGCCGGCCGTAATCGGTGCCGCACTGTTGTCCCTCGCGATCCGCAGATGGGTTTGGTACCGCACGCTGCCGCGATTCGCGGACGCACGGATTTGCGGCAACTGTTTCCTGGGTTCCGTCGGCATACCGTTGGAGTTGGGACTCATTGGATTCCTCCTGATTCTGCGCACGGTCCTGAAGCCGGTGTGTCCGACAACACACGCACACCACTGGGTTGTCGTCGCATTGGGCGTTTTGCTCACACCCGCAATATTGGGCGTTCCCCTCTTCGCAGTCGGCTATTGGGCACTCCTTTACTATTCGGTCAAAACCCTCGTCGACCGTTTGCGTGAAATCTTGGCGCCAACAAGCTAAGGATGTAGACACGGCACGATCTCGTGCTTCTGAACTGGCATTTGAGACGCTCGGGCGTTACGGGGCGGCCTCCGAGCTAGCCAGACCTGATTCGTCCCCACAAGTCGGCTTGCGACAGCCCAACTTCCGGTTTGCGCGTGAGAACTAAGCCGCAGAGCGGCGGACGCTTCGCGTGGTACCATTTGGCAGGGCAACTGCCATGTCACCGGTCGACCGTCGAACTGCGTTGTCCCCGATCAGATCTTGGGTAGCAAGGTTACCGCGTTTGGTAGCACTATTTCGATTGAATACCCAATAAGCAATTGCCCTGCCAAATCCGGGGCGGCTTCCTTCTCACGACTCGATCCGAAGCGTCCCGGCCCGCGCGTTGTCCCGCTTCTCGACGATCATCCGCCGGGCCGCTTCCGATAGAGATCTACCGTCACCCGCGAAGTGAGCGGCGCCGAAGCACGCAGCAAAGACGCACTGCCCCACCAACGAGTGTTTGACACTGCTCACATCGAGACGCTCGGGACGCAGCAGGGATCGAGTGAGATGTTCGCCCCTCACTTCCGATGTGGCACGTCATCTCCCCGCAATGCGTCCGGCGTGGGAAGGATTGAGAGGAGGGGATTCTTGGGCCGATAACGCACAAGGAGGACGTGACCAAGCGCCCCGGCGGCGAGACCGCAAGCTGTGGCCACCGTGAGTCTCACAGCCAAGTTGAATCCCGAGCGTTCGGCGAGGTAGCTCACGCCCTGGACAATCCCTATGACCAGGAGAGTCGTAACGACCACCACCCAACGCTGAGGTTTGAGTTCACGATGGCAACCAGGGCACGCCACACTCGACGCTGCGAACACCTCGCTGAAGGGTAGGCGGCTATGGCAAGACGGGCACCGTGGCATGAGCATTTTCGCTTTACCCGCCATACATCGTAGCAGGTTCTTCTTGGGGCCGGACCCTTAAGATAGGGCGGCCCGGCAAGCATCCGACGAACTTCTGGCGTATCGTCAGCCAACCGGAAGTTGAAGGCCCCAGTTCGGATAGGGACCGGCAAGTCGGCATCGCTCCTTTGATCCTCAGGGCCACCTTGACGCAAAACACGTTTATCCGCGGATTTAAACCCGACGCCTGAGAACTGAACGCCGGACCGGCATGCGGTTGGGCAGCCTGGGCGATACCGATATCAGGGTCTTATCTGGCCGATCCAAAGGTCTCGGCCGCCAACGGGGCGCCGCCCCCGCGGCCTTCTGAGCTGGAGTGGGCTATTGAATCATTTCCGTCGCCAGGTGCTGAAGATCGCCATATGACGCTTCCTGGCTCTCCGTCGCCAGTTTCTTGGCCAAGGCGGCCAGGAAGTACCACAGATCCCCCACGTCCTGCGGCGTGTTCTTGTATTGGGTCGCGACGCTGACCCCCAACTGATAGCTTATGAACGCCGCACACAGTCTCCGGGCGAGTTCTTGATCCACTGTGCTTTTATCCAACACACTCCGCCACCTCCAAACTCTACTGGTACCATTTTCCGAGCTCCAGCGTTGAGGCGCGCTTCACGGGGGATCTCCGAGAAGCCGACTTGGGAGGAGTTTGGGCGCTCACTTCTACGGAACGGGCGTTTCCCAGCCAAATGACCCTGCGCAATCTGTCCTGACTGAGGGAGAATGGTCGAGTGAAAGTCGATCATCTCTCGGGTGGCGACGAGGCTTCACGCGGTGCACGGTCAAGGGTCCACGCGCCGGCTCGGACCGTCATGGCGAGCGATATACCGAACAAGCACATCCTCGATACAAGTGCGTGGAACCACCTCATAGATGATCCCGACCTGCACCTGATCCTGGAGAATCTGTGTTCCGTGGCCATAGTCCCGACCGCTTTGGCGATCGCCGAAATAGGGGCGACAGAAGACCCTGAGCGGCGGCTCGCGTTGCTGCGCCTCATCAAGACCGTTGGGAAGGATAACCGCCCGCTCGCGACGCCGAATCAGCTGATCATTGCTGCGTGTCGGGGCTACGTGCGTCGGGACCGGAGCTTGACACTCAATGCCGGCAACGACGCGGAGGGAGCGTGGATAGCGCTTAACAAGCCTGAACTCGCTGATGGCGCGGCGCAGTGCGTGGCGCTGGAGTTCAACAAAGAGCGCGAGAATATACTCCGGGAATTCACCGAGGGTCTACGCAGAGCCCTGAAGGCGGTTTTCGAAAATGGGGTTGAGCGCCCGCGATCGATGGGCTCCCTCATCCGCCATTACGCCAAGAACGACGACTTTCTGTATGAAGTGGTGAATCCCATCTATGAACGTGCTGTAGGCCAGCCCTTGGTTCGCAGTGAATTGTGGTCCCTGCTGAATTCACTGCCGCACTGGCGAATGTTCCTTATGGGCTACGCGTGCGCCATCTACCAGCGAGCCGTTAAACAACAGGGTTTCGGTCACGGGAACAATCCCGGCCACCTCGACTTGTGGTCCGCGACATATCTGCCCTCATGCGATGTATTCGTTACCGCGGATAAACGCCAGCGCCGCGCTCTGAGAATCCTCAATAAGGGCAGCGCTAGTCCCGCATCAATCAAGTCCTACCGCGAATGGCGGGAGACCATCGTCAGTCTCCACAAGGACGTATAGTCCCCATCCCGGACTTGTGCGGCTTTTTGTTCTCAAACGGCGTTCGAGGACCTATCGACGTGGCAGGGCTGCTTGCCGCACGCTTCCCCTACCCGGACTTCGGGGTCGTCGCGAGGTCCACATCAGCGGGTCGGGCGTTTTTCGTCCGAGTGACGGGGGACCGCCCAGGTTCCCAGAATGTGACCAGCGGCTGGATTGATGTGGCTAAAATGAGTTGCGCGCCGTTCGTGCGCGGACTCGTGGGCAAGTCCAAGTGCAACATTGATGCTTCCAAAACGGACGCTATTACGCTCCCGCCCGCGAAGCGGCGGCGGAGCGAATAGCTTTCAGGATGCGTACTACAACAGAAAAGGCGTAAATCTCGGGGCGACATCCTCCCGGACGAAACGGTAAATCTCAGCGATGTCTTGCCTCGTCAGTTCAAGAGGGATGGGCGAAGGCTTGTCGCTATCGATTGGCTCGCCGAACGTCAGAGTTGGTGTCTTTACTTCCAGCTTCACCTTGTCCCTGTCTGAGAGGGGCCAGCTAAGTTCAAAGCCATAGTCGAAGTCGGTCTTGGTGTATCCCACGGGTTCGATATAGAAGCTGGTGTCCGAACTCCGACCCGCCGGCATCTTATGTTTATCGAGATTGCCGAGTTCGTTCAATTGCCACAACGGATGCTGCCTGAAATCTGGGCCGCGCCGATATGGCTGAAGCTCTCTGATGATGTCGATAGCGGCTGGCGGCATTCCCTTCACGCGCTTCAAGAACTTTGCTTCGCTCTTCGGCTCGTCTCTTTCATGTATCGGGAACATCGTGTCCACGCCAGGCTCGCCACCACCCGACAGGCACAACTGCCAAGCGAGCTGGTCCAGCCCGGAACGCAGGTTGTAAACGAAATCGCCGAGGCTTAAAACAATGTCTCGGTCTTCCGGCGCGTATTCCACGCGCACGATATGGCGGTTGTTCTGAACGTCTTCGCGAGCCGTTGCCTTAAATAGGTCAGACCGCGTGCAATGCGCGACGACCAAGGAGTCGAACTCTTTGACGTGCTTGTATGCTCGGCCAATCTTCATCGCCAGATGTTCAGCGCCTTGCGGGGAGATACCCATAGTTCATACTGTCGCACGTCTTTGCCTTTCCATCGCCCTCCCATCGCATGCTGAACGCCCGTAGCGAGTTGGTGCACGGTGACGGCGATTCGACACTGACGGCACCCCGCCACATCTGCCTGCGCCAAGCAGGGAGCGTATGATCCGGTACTCGGAAGCAATCCACATGAGCGTGTAGTCCCCTATGGTGAGATTGGCCCGAAACGTTAGATCCCTATCGGAAGTGCCCCGGCGGGAGGAACAGCGAGCGGAGCGCGTGAACGGGTGGAGCCGGGGCACTTTCGATAGGGCCGTTTGAAGGAAGCCGCTGGCGTTTGCGGCGGACGCGGCAGGCTATGGGTTTTGAATCGACCTTCGCAGGCTGGGTCCGGGTGTTTTGCGATCGGAGGCGAATGATTCCGATGGATGGCAGGTTCCGAGGGGAGGGCACGGGAGGCTGCCGGTGTTCCTGGGGTGCGGTCCGGAGGCGTTTGGGCGACTGCATCTGGTCTCGAAACACACCTCGAGTGGGCGCGTGGAAACACGCGCTCGTGTTGCCGGGAGTGGCTCGAGATTAAGAACTGTCAGCAAAGGCGACCTGCTGAGCGGTGAGCCTCTCGATGACGACCATCGGGCCGCCGCAGCGGGGACAAACCCAAACGGCTTGAGGACGAGCCTCAATGGCTGGCGGCGTGGGAGAACGCGAACGCGGGTTGGTCTCCAGCAGCTTCTGGCAAAGCGGTAAGAGTGCGGCGCGCCGGCGGTTGGCCAGAAAACCGAAAGAGCGGATGCGGACGAACCCGCGAGGGAGCGCGTGCAGCAGAAAGCGCCGCAGGAACTCCTCGGCAGTCAATGTCATCAGCCGACGTTTGTTGCCGTGCGCGTAGTCCTTCCAGCGGAACGTCACTTGGCCGTTGGCGAAGCGGACCAGTCGGTGATTGGAGATGGCGACTCGGTGCGTGTAGCGGGCCAAGTAGTGGAGAACATGCTCCGGCCCGCCGAATGGCCGCTTGGCATAGACGACCCAATCCTGACGGAACAGCAAACGCAGGAAGGCACGGAATGCCTTATCTTTCTCCAGTGGCTTCAGGGCGCCGGGCAAGCAAAGCTCACCTTTCCGGAACGCCCGTTTGAGGCCGGCGAGGAATTTGCCGCGGAATACCCGGCTGAGAACCTTCACCGGCAGGAAGAAGGGATAGCGTGGGTGAACCCAGGACTGGCGATCTGGAGAAAGACCACCGGCGGGGATCACGCAGTGGAGGTGCGGATGGTGCAAGAGGTTCTGGCCCCAGGTGTGGAGCACGCTGAGGAAGCCGATTTCGGCGCCGAGATGTTTCGGATCGGCGGCGGTCTCCAGCAGGGTTGCGGCGCTGGCGCGAAACAGGAGCGTGTATAGAATCTTCTTGTTGTGAAAGGCCAGTGGAGCCAGTTCGTGGGGAAGCGTAAAGACCACATGGACGTAAGGTACCGCCAGCAGTTCTCGCTGGCGGGCGGCCAGCCACTTGTCGCGGGCGTTGGTCTGACACTTCGGGCAATGGCGGTTGCGGCAGGAGTTGTAGGAGATGGCCACGGTATAGCCGCAGCGAGAACATCGGTCGCGGTGGCCGCCGAGCGCTGCCGTGCGACAACGCTCAATGGCACAGAGCACTTTCAAGTGCAGCCCTGTCAGCCACGACCGGTGTTTCTCGATGAAGCGCTTGCCTGCCGCGTGAACGATGTCGGCCACCTCCAGGGGTGGCCGCTTCACTTCGTCGGCTTCCTCCGCGAACGCTTCGCGCTGGCTACATCGGAGACCGGTAGTGCGTCCAGTGGGTTCGCCACGGCATGCAGGTGACGCTGGGACAGATGCAGGTAGACCGTGGTGTGCTTGATATCGGTGTGCCCCAGCAGCAACTGGATAGTGCGCAGGTCAGCTCCGGCTTCCAGCAGATGAGTGGCATAGGAGTGGCGGCTATGCTTCATGAAGCATAGTCGCCACTATGCAACATTGCGGACTATGCCTCCTCGGCGCACGGGGAGTGGTTCGGACCTAGCCAGGTGAGCGTTTGCAGCGCTGGCTGGTCTTTATCACGGGGCATAGTCCGGGTGGTTTTGGTCAAAGCGTCTTGAGGTAGGCCAGCAGATCATCGTCCGGTCGATAGCGACCAGCCTTGCTCTTGATAGGTTTTGTCTTGGCCAGAACCTGCTCTTTCAGGGCGAGGTCTGCATCCAGATAGATTTGGGTGGTTTCGACCGACTCGTGTCCGAGCCAGAGGGCAATCACCGCGCGGTCCACACCGGCCTGCAACAGTTCCATAGCTGCGGCGTGGCGAAGGACGTGGGGCGAAACGCGCTTCTTCCCCAACGTAGTACAGGTCGCGCTGGCCACGGCCACATGCCGGGCGACCATATGTTGAACGCCCACGGCGCTCAACCGCCCGCCACGCGAGCTGGGAAACAGAGTCTTGGAATCTTCTCTGCCTTGTTCGCGTATCCAGGCCTTGAGTACCACCACTGTTGGCTTGGCCAGCGGAGTACACCGTTCCTTTCGCCCTTTCCCGTGACAATGAACATGTGCCCCGGCGCCCAACGAAACATCCTCATGCCGCAGGCCCGTCATCTCAGACAGTCGCAACCCGGTCTGAACGGCGGTTAGCAGAAAGGCGTGATCGCGACGTCCCAACCATGTTTCCCGGTCGGGTACCGCCAGCAGCGCATCGATTTCCGGCCGGGTTAGAAAATCCACCATGGCGCGAGGCTGTCGCTGGTTCGGAATCGCAAGCACACGTTGGATGAGTCCGGCGTGCCCCGGTGCTTCCAGTGCGGCGTAGCGGAAGAAAGACCGCACCGCTGTCAGCCGCAGGTTCCGGCTGCGAGCACCGTTGCCACGCCGGGTCTCCAAATCGTCCAGAAACGCTCCGATCAAGGACGCATTGAGGTCTTCCAGGCTCAACTGGGACGGCGCTTTGCGTACCCGCTTTTGTGCGAACTGCAACAGCAGGCGAAACGTGTCCCGATACGAGGCGATCGTGTGCGGGCTGACCCTCCGCTGGGTCATGAGACGAGTGGTAAAGAAAGACTGCAACAGGGCTGGAAAATCAGCTACGTGCCGCATTGAGACCCTCCCACCTCTTTTCCAGGCGCCTGCCGGCTGCCCCCAGCAGTTCAGGCGTACCAGTCAGATACCAGTACGTGTCGGTGACGTGGGCGTGGCCGAGATACGTGGACAAGATCGGTAAGCGACGCTCGGGATCGTCGCCAGTTCGGTACCAATGCAGCAGCGTCTGAACTGCGAAACGGTGGCGGAAATCATGCAGGCGCGGTCCACGACTGGCGTCCACAGCACGCAGCCCGATCTGTCGAGACAGCGCATAGAACGTGCGGTGGACCTCGCCTTTGTCCAACCGGTTGCCGTTCTTATTCACCAAAAAGTGGCCTTCCTTTCGGCCACGGAACACGTGGTCCCGCCGCTTGGCGTAATCTGCCAGAACCTTACAGGTGGAGGCATGCAGAGGCACCAGACGCGACTTGCCGAACTTGGCTCCACGGATGGTGAGTATCCCTTCGGACCAGTCCAGATCCTCAGTCCGGAGGTTCAACGCCTCCCCCAGTCGCAGGCCCGTAACGGCCAGCAATCCGAATAAACAGTAGTAGGTCCAGCAACGCAGCGGGTCAATGGACGGCCGAGCCTTGGCGGCTCCCAGCAACTGCCGGATTTCGTGGTCGGAATAGAAATACGGTTGAGCGCGTGCCGGACGATAAGGTAGCAGACCCAGCGGTGGAACTTCGGTCGACGGATCCGTGGCGCTCCAGTGACGGGCGAAGCCGCGCACAATGCTGAGTCGCGCCGCCCATTCAGCCGGTTTTTGGTGGGCATGCCTGGTCGCCCACTCTAACGCCAGGGCGACCGTGATGTGAGAACTGCGTTTTCCCGCCAGGAAGGACGCGAACTCCTGCAGCCCAGCCTCATGCCGGGCCAGTCTGAATCCCAGGCCACGGCGCAACGCCAGGTAGTCGCGGACAGCTTTGGCCAGCGGCTTCATCGGCCACCTCCCGGCCACGGTAACGCCAAGGTACGCAGGGCAACCAAGTCCACTTTGGCGTAGATAGCGGTCGTGTCCGGACTTTGGTGCCGCAGCAGTTCGCCGATTTCATCCAGAGAGCATCCTTCCCGTAGAAGGTTTGTGGCTAGGGAGTGGCGAAAGACATGCGCCCCCGTGTGCGCCGACTCTACGCCGGCTTCTTTCAGAGCACGCATCACAAGGGAACAAATCGCCAGGGAGTTTCGAAATCCAACCAGAGGTGCGCGATGGCGAATGAATACCCTGCGAACCGAACAGCGGGCGCGGTCTCGGCGCAAATAGGTGGCAATGGCTTCTCCCACATCGACTGGCAAGGGCATGAGGACGGACTTACCGCCCTTGCCGCGAATGGCTATCTGGCCCTCCTTCCAATCGATGTCCTCCAAGTTCAGTCCGACAACCTCGCCCGCCCGGAGTCCCAGCCGGGCAAGCAACAGCAGGATCGCGTAGTTCCGTCTGCCGATGGACGTCTGTCGATCACAACCATCCAGCACCCGCTGCACAGAGTCTGCGGAAAGAAACCTGGGGAGGACCGAGAACTTCCATTTTGGGACCGTAGGCACGCAGGCTGCCAGATCTGTAGCCAGCTCTCCGCGGTGCAGCAGATAACGGAAGAACGAGCGAAGCGCTGTGACCATCAGGGCGGCCCGCCCGGGGCTAAGTTGATGAGCGTGACGGCGCACGAAATCAGTCACATCGACGGCACAAATCGTGGACAGGTTGAGAACCTTGCGAGCAAATCGCTCGGATAGAAACTGGTCGATGACGGGCAAGTAGTTGTGCGGCGTCGCGGGGGACAGTCGACGTTCCTGCAACAAGTAGTGCTGGAATCCATTGATGACGCGCTGGCGCGGGCTCTCTACTGTCCGTTCTCGGTCCGGCTTGACGACCCCCGTCTGGCGAAGCAAGGCGAGGAGCCTGTTCAATGCGCGCCCATCACCACGTCGGGTGCCGCCTTGCCGGTCGCGTCTCTTCAGAAAGCGATCCAGCACATTGCTGTCCAGGCTTGGCACCGCAATGCGTTTCTGCTGAAGCCACTGACTGAGATCGGCGATGACCACAATCTGGCTTCGGATCGAGTTTGGCGCGTAACCCTGCTCGGCTACCAAGGCGGCGTAGGCGTCAAGGTGCTTATCTAACGGCCCCCGCCGGAGCCGCTCAATCGTACTGGGGAGAGTGAAAAGTTCATTGATCATTCTCCCAGGATGCCGATCCAGCGCCGAGGACTATGCCACATCAGTTTGGCCCGAAAGCCTGTAGAACGCGGCTGCCGTGCGCCGAGGAGGCATAGTCCGGGATGTTGCATAGTGGCGCAGCGTGTGTGGTGCGACCCGCTTTTGAATGCCCGCCCTTCGGGCGGCTCCCCGGCAGGCGTGCCACACCGCCTTGGCAGTGATGGGCGCGTCCGGTCCCCGGCCCGCGACCCTGCTTGGAAACAGGTATGTTCGCGGCTTTCTCCATTGCCAATACTCGCGTAATGTCTCTAGTAACTTTAGGCTGAGCGGCACGTCGCGGTCCTTGCTGCCCTTGCCCAGATGGACGTGGATCACCATCCGCCGGCTGTCGATGTCGCTGACCTTCAGATGGACCATCTCGGAGCGGCGCAGACCGGTGGAGTAGAGCGTCATCAGCATGGCGCGATGCGAGAGATCGCTCGCCGCGTCGATCAGCCGCGTGACCTCTTCCTGGCTGAGAACGACGGGCAGTCGCCGAGGGGCTTTCGGGTAGGGGAAGTCCTCTCGTAGGTAGGCTCGTTTGAGCGTCCGGACGAAGAAGAACTGCACCGCGGCCATGCGCTGCTTCACCGTGTTGGCAGCCAACTTCCGGTCGCGTAGAAGGTAGAGCTGAAACTGCCGAATGTGTTCCGGCCCAAGCTGATCCGGCGGCCGGTGGAAGTGGTTGGCGAAATCCCGTAGCGCGCTGATGTAGGCTTCTACGGTACTCTGGGCGTAATTACGACGCTGGAGCTCTTCCAGCATCATTTTGCGTAGATGGGTCACAGGGACCTCCTTGTGACCCACACAATACCCTGATCCGCCCCACACCGCTGACTACCACCCACGCGTAGCGTCCGCCGCGCCAGCGGCTTAGTTCAAACGGCGTTCGAGGAAGTCAGCGCCGGATCAGCCCTGGGAAGTCGGCTCGCGGCCGGGACCCGGTTCCGTGCCTCACTGAGTTGAGGGCGCGGGTCCAGCCGGTGGTTCCCGTGGCTGCCATCAACTTGAGCCAGCGTCAGCACTTCGGGGATTGGGCTGCGGCAGCATCCCGTCTTGGTTTCGGACTAGTGACGAAAGGACGGGAGATCGGCGATCAGTATGGCGAAGATGACGGAGTTGCGGGAACCGGTCCTGGAAGAACTCGGGGCCATCGCCGAGGGCCGGTGCAAGAGCACCCAGGACCAGATGGTGGGGAGGTTTCTGAAATGGGAGGAATGGCAGCGGGCGTCGCAGGTGGTTCAGCGCGGCCTTTCGGCCGAAGAGCGCAATCGGCAGCCGGCGTTCTTGAGCCCGCCGCCGGGCTGGCTCCCGCCGCTCAGTTGATGCCTCCCGGCGGGGGCTTCGTCCTACCGCGGCTGGACGGCATCCCGAAGAGCTATCCGGCACTGGCGAACGAGGCGACCGCGGCAGAGGTGGCGCGCACCCTGATTCAGGCGGGAATCGCGAAGCTAGAGCGGTGGGCGCAGGCCAAGGGGTCGGCGACGGAATTCGTCCGCGCGACTCTCGACGACTGGCTGGACAGGCACGGTCGGGCCAAGGTCGAGCGGAACTTCTACCTCGACATCGCCCTCACGGACCGCGCCGATCCGCAGTCCTGGCACGACGGCGAAAGCTGGGCCGGGCCGCAACGCCTGTACATCAGCGTGGACGTGGAGTCGGCGGGATACGTGGTGTTTGGGCCGACGCTACGGCTGCTGGAGACGGTCCACCCCCGGATGCCGGCAACGTTCTACCAGCGGTTCGTGGGCAGTGTCGAGCGCTGGGTGCGCGTCTACGACTACCGGGATGGGCTGGAACGGGTTGAGCAGATCAAGGAATGGCTGGC
>Ga0182027_10008720_pt1 | contig 14695 bp, 12 predicted proteins | sample 712E1DmetaG_FD_121300 | JGI IMG/M metagenome (GOLD analysis project Ga0182027, IMG submission 121300) | Permafrost microbial communities from Stordalen Mire, Sweden - 712E1D metaG (Illumina Assembly) | ecosystem: Environmental > Terrestrial > Soil > Wetlands > Permafrost | place: Sweden... | reverse complement strand
CGCAAAAGGCGCAATAAAATCCAAAATTTTAATCTTCGTGTTTTTGTGTCTTTGTGGTTGAATCGCCGGCACGGCGTGTTCGTCTATCGGTTAGGACGCTGGATTCTCAATCCGGAAAGACGGGTTCGATTCCCGTACGCGCTACCACTTCTAAAATGGTTGAGGATTGCCCGAATTGACCTGATCCCCCCCCCCCAAAAAAAACGGGTGTGATAAGAATAGGTCGCGGATTTGGCCAGAGCGTTTTCAAAAAATGTGTAGCCGCCGACGTCAGTCGGAGCAAATCGAATTCAGGAGAATGATATGGCGCGAACTGACGTTCGCGGCTACGGAATTAATTGAATTGCTCTAGTGAAGGAAACAAAGTCTCCAAGGTTGGAGACAATGTGCAAAAAACTGCCGGTTTCCCTCAAGGAAAACCGGCAGATTATTTGGAGGAACTTTTACGCGGATTAAACCCGGCCTAGAAATTCCACGTAAAGCTGGCCACGACGGCGTGAGTATAAATTCCGTCAAGTTTAAGATGATCGTTCATGCCGCTAAGATAAAAGCGCTGGTTGGGCGTGCCGAGGAATTTGTAAGCGATGCCGACGGAGGCATTTTTCGTCAACGCATAGTCCACTCCCGCTTTCGCCTGATAAGCAAAGGTAAAAGTAGAGTCATAATAGTGGGTTGTCCCCACCCTAAAGTCGCCGCTGTCAGCTAATCCGCCAGCGCCAACCCCAAAATAAGGAGTCCATGCATTTCCCGTTGGCACCTTGTAGATGACATTCGCCAAAATCGGAACTGAATAGGTGTCAATGCTTTGATCAATGGAACTAAGAGAAACCACGCCTATTTTATCTACGGAGTTCCAAATGATACCTGACTCCAGTTCAACTGCCCATGATTTATCAAGATTGTAGCCTACGGTAATATCCCCACGTATGCCGGAGTTGAATGTGGTGGTTTGCCGACCGGCGTGACCCACTGATTGAGTCATAACGGCGTTTTGTTGGAACGCACCGCCGGCATCGGCGCCAAGATATAAATTGTCGCTCCAATCGGACGCGTTCGCGCCCATCGCGGACATGACAAGGGCTGCGCCAGTTACTGTGATTAAGTGAATGGTCGTTTTCATAATTTTCCCAATCATTCCGAGCGCAACGCGGTTGCGTTGTCTTTTGTTATTTCTCGGGAAATAACCCGATCAAATGTCTGAAATTCGAGTTTGGCTGTCAATGTAAAACTTCCCCAATCTGAATCAACGTTTACCGCGGTTAATCCTCAAATGCCGTTAGTGGCCATTTTGAACACGACGTTCTTTCGGTTCGGATCGCTTGAAAAGGCGACGGCGTCAACCGCCGGCTTGACTTTCGGTCATTGCCTCTCGACCCTCATCCCTCAATCAACTATGAATACTTTCCAAATCATCTTTAGTCCGACCAGCGCCGCTGAACTGGGGAAAATGCCCAAGGAACTTCAGTTGCAAATCCTCGGGGAGTTTCGTGGTCTGCCGCAGCAGGTGCGCGGCGCGGCATTGGACGCGTTCGGCAAATTGGAGCGCGGGGGGCGGATATTGCACCGTTTTCGTGTGGGCGACTACCGCGTTTATTTTGAACGGCATGAATTGGGCGTGCTCGTGCATCGAATTCTTAGCCGCCACACGGTGAAGGATTTTTTGTTTCGTTCGGGCTTGAAAACCGGCGAGGACGAAGCGCTCCAGGAAAATCCAAAATTTTGGGAGTTGATCGAATCCGCAAAGACTTCTGCCAAGACGTAGGTTCCGCGCCGTCCGCTACGCGACGTCTTCACCCAACTCAACGTTCCAGTAGGCGAGGTCAATAAAGTGTTTCCAACTGTCGTGCCGGTGCAGGCTGAAATTGATCTGCACGAACGGCCGCCATTTCGGCCGCTTCGGCTTGCGGATGAGATGCAGGGCGGCTTCCTGCGGCGTGCGGTTGGCCTTCTGGGTGTTGCACTCGACGCACGAGCAGACGATGTTTTCCCATGAGGTCGGACCGCCCCGGTCACGCGGGATGACGTGATCCAGATTCAAATCCTTCCGGTCAAATATGCGACCGCAGTATTGGCAGGTGTTTTTGTCGCGCTCAAAAATATTGTGGCGGGTGAACTTGACTTCTTTTTTGGGCAACCGGTCGTAGACCAGCAGCAAAATGATTCGTGGCACGCGGACGCGGAACGAAATGGTGTGAACATATTCCTCACGCGGCGCGTTTTCTGAAAGGTCGCGCCATTCGTCAAAATCAAACGTGTGGAACGATCCGTCGTCAGCGTTGACGACGACCTGCGCCTGGCCTTGAAACAACAACGCAAGCGCGCGCCGGGCGGTGCAGACATTGACAGCCTGCCACAACCGGTTCAACACGAGCACATGCTGGCTTAGTGGGGCATTCATGGCGTGTTTCAGGTTGCGGAACGGTAGCAAAAGCAATTGAGCGGGTCAATAACGCGCGAGTCTGCGTTGCCAAACCACATTCCATTGGGCTATTTTACCGGCATGAAATATTCCGTTACATTGGTGGGTTTGGCATTGGCGCTTTTGCTGCCGCAAGCGCGCGCACAACAAAACCCCGACGATCAATACGTTGTCATTTATTCCCTGATGCAACAGGCGGAAATATTCGAAAACTCCGGCGACTTGCGCCAGGCGTTGGCTGATTATGTCGAGGCGCAAAATGAATTGGGACAATTTCAGAAGGTTTTCCCGGATTGGAATCCCAAAATCGTCAATTTTCGCTTGAGTTACCTTGCTGAAAAAGTTGCCGGGACGACCGACAAACTGCCGGCAGTCCCAAAAAACGAGGCGCCTTCATCAGTGGCGACGGTTTCAGCGCCGTCCGACAAGGCGGTCTCAACGGCGACTTCTCCGCCCACCGAACTTGAATCGCAACTTGATGCGCTGCATGAGCAAGTCAAACAACTGCGAACGGACAACGAGACGCTCCAATCCAAGCTCAAGGAGGCGCTGGCGTCCCAGCCGGCGTCGGTGGATCCCCGTGAAGTGGCTCAAATGCGGGAACAACTCCGATTTTTGATGAAGGAGAATGATTTATTGAAAGTAAGTCTGGCGCAGGGGCGCGGTGAAGCGGCGCCGACGGGCGTGAATCCGGAATCCATCGCACAATTAAAACGGGCTCTGGCCGAGGCGAACCAAAAACTGGCCAAACAAACAATGCGTGCCGACAAACTGGCGCTGGAAAATCAGGCGTTGCAAACGCGCATTCAATTGTTGCTGACCCGCGCGGATGACACCGAGGCGTTGCGCGAGGAAAACAAATTACTGAAGAGACAGTTGGCTGGTTTGAAATCCGAGCCGGCGCCTTCACTTGAAAGAGGCAATGCCAATTTTGAGTTGGCAAAGGCCGCGGCGCAAATAGCCACATTGCAATCGGAGGCATCGGTGAACTGGCTGGAAAAAATGGCGTTGGAGAATTGCATCAAACAATTGCAAACCGCGGCAGTGGGATCATTGCCGGTTTCCGCCGCCGCACCGCGCCCGGGTGAAAATGAGTCCCGCGTTCGCGAGTTGGAGCGGGAACGCGATGATTTGCTGGCGAAACTGGGTGAGGCCAACAAAAAACTTCGCGAACGCAAAGGCGCGGATGCCGCCGTGCAGATTGAAACGCTGGCGCAGCAGGTGGACACGTTGCGCGCGCGCCTGGCGGTGGGTGAAGCGCAGGCGATTCCTTATACGCCGGAGGAACTGACTTTGTTCAGGCAATCGGCGCCGCAATCGCCTGCAAGTCCTGTCGTCGGGGAAAAGTCCGTTCGTGAAATGCCCAATGGCTCGGCTTCGCTGGCGGCGGAGGCGCAGAATTATTTTTCCGCCAGACAATACGGCAAGGCGGAGGAGAATTATCAGGAAATTTTGCGGCGTAATGAAAGCAATCCGATGGCGCTGGCCAACCTCGCCACGATTGAGTTGGAACAAAACAAACTCGACGATGCGGAAAAACACGTCCAGCAGGCGCTTGCACAAAATCCGAACGACGCTTACAACCTGACGGTTTTGGGCCGGGTCAGATTCAGCCAGGGGAAATACGATGAAGCGCTCGATGAATTGAGCCGCGCGGCGAAGCTGGACCCAAAAAATCCGGACATTGAAAATTATCTCGGGGTGACACTGGCGCAAAAAGGGCTGCGCGCGCAGGCGGAAACGGCGTTGCGCGAGGCGATTCAGCTCGATCCCAATTATGGCGCGGCGCACAACAATCTGGCGGTGATTTACGCCAGTCAGCAACCGCCACTGGTGGAACTGGCGCGCTGGCATTATCAGAAGGCGCTCGCCACAGGCCAGCCGCACAACCCGGATTTGGAAAAGTTGCTCGATGAAGAGAGTGCGCCGGTAAAATCGCAATAAGAACGTGGTATGGGCTCACCTCCAGGAGCAGGGCATCCATCGATGCATTTGCCATGTTTTGCCGTACTTTGCAGGTGAATAAACTCGCCAAGCGCATTGGCGGATGGCAGCCTGCCGGGGTTTTATGCAAGCCATGAAATTTTCACGTTGCGCCATTTTACCGGCGTTATTTTTCAGTTTTCATTTCATTCTTCATGGCGCAAGCACGACAAACGGTTTCAATTTTGCCACTCACGAATCCTATCCCATTGACGATCAAATCAGCCAGTTGCACGCGGCGGATTTGGACGGCGATGGTTTGAACGACCTCATCGTCGTCAACAACCTGCACTCAAAAATCAATTTGCTATACAATCAAACGGGGAAAACAAACCTTCCTGCCGCCGCGAATCCGCCCCAGCCGCTGGACATCAATCAACTGCCGCCCGACGCCCGCTTTCGCATTGATTCCATTCCCGTTGATGAACACATCGGCTCAATGGTGGTGACCGACCTCAACGGCGATGGTCGCCCTGATATTGCCTTTTACGGTGACGGCAAGGACCTCGAAGTGATTTACAATCAGGGCACCAATGGCTGGAGTGATCCGAAACGCTGGCATATTGAGGATGGACAGATAAACGCGAACGCGCTGGCTGAAGGTGATTTGAATGGTGACGGTCGCACGGACCTGGTTTTGCTTGGTGACAACGGTGCGCTTTATTTTTTGTCGCAACTGCCGGATCACACACTGGGCGAGCCGCAAAAAATCCCCTATTCGGGCACTCCGAAAGCGGTGCAAATCATTGACGTGAACGGGGATGGACGAAAAGATCTGCTGCTGGTGGATTGGGACAGTCCAACGCCGTTTCGTTTCCGGTTGCAAAACGCAACCGGCCAGCTTGGTCCGGAAATTTATTTTAAAACGCAGCCGATTCGTTCGTATTGCGCGGACAATTTGGAGGGCGACGCAAAGGCTTATGTCGTGACCCTCGCCCAAAATTCCAGTCGGGCGGAAGTCTCGCAGTTCATCCGCAAGCCCGCGGAAGTTTTGTCCGGGGCATTTCGGCAGGGACAATTTCAAATTTTGCCATTGAGAAAAGCGGAAGGGACACAACGCGGTTTATTTTGGGCCGACGTGAATGGCGACGGGCGGTCGGATTTGCTCGTTGCCCAACCGGATAGCGGCCAGATCTCTGTTTATTTGCAGCAACCGGACGGTTCGTTGGCCGAACCGCATGCGTTTCCGACATTGGCCGGTGTGAGCCAAATTGCGGCGGCGGATTGGAACGTTGATGGCAAGCCGGATATTTTTCTGTTAAGCCAGAGTGAAAACGCGGTGGGAGTGACGCAGTTTGATAAAAACGGCCGGTTGCCGTTTCCCACCCTTCTTCCGATTGACGGCAAGCCGCTTGTCATGGCGGTTGGCGCATTGCGTCCCGGCGCCAAGCCGGCTCTTGCGATCATTGTGGACCGGAATGGACGGCGTTTCCTCGTGACGCGCACGGCTGACGGCAAAATGCGGACGCAAAAACTCAACGAAAAATTCACGTCCAATCCAACCGCGATGGCCGTTCAAGATGTCAATCAAGACGGGCTGCCGGATTTGGTGGTGGTGAGTCCCTATGAAAAAATCAAAGTCCTGCTGCAGAAATCCAAAGGCGATTTTGACGAGGAAGATGTGGACCCGCCCGGCGGCGCCATTGAGCAGCCGTGGCTGGCATCGGTGGATGTGGACGGCGATGGCAAGCCGGAATTGCTGCTGCCACAGAAAAACTTCGTGCGCGCGGTTGTGCTTGAAAGGGGGATGGAAATATCCGGTTCCACCAACCAGCCGGGCTGGGTGTTTCGCGTGAAGGATCAAATCAACGGCGCATGGAGCGATTCGCGCATCGTTGGCGCGACGACCGTGCCGAACCCCAACGCTCATGCCGGGATGCCTTCGATTTTCCTGCTCGATGCGGAACACAAACAACTGACATTGTGTGAGCGTGACGCAACCGGTGTTTGGGGGGTGACACGCAATGTGGAGTTGCCGGTTTCAGGTTTCAGCAGTTTGCAGACCGTTGTACTCGGCAGCTCGAACACAACCGACATTGCATTTATGGGTCAAAATGCCGTCGCCTGGCTGTCGCTGACGGGTGAAGTATGGGAATTTGAGACACTCGACGGTTACGACACGCCGATTAAGGACGGCAATTTGAATGACGTGACGGCGGGTGATTTGAACAATGACGGGCGAAAGGAGCTCGTGTTTTTGGAAACGGCCAAAAATTATCTCGATATTGTCAGCTTCAATCCAAACCACAAGTTGGAGCCGACCACTCGCTGGCAGGTTTTTGAACAGCACACGTTTCGCAACAGCCCGGATGCGTTGCCGGAACCTCGCGAAGCGCTGGTGGTGGACGTGACCGGCGACAGGAAAAATGATCTGGTCGTGGTAGTGCACGACCGGCTCCTCGTTTATCCACAGGAATAAAAAAAGGTAGGAGCCGACGTAAGGAGGCTCATTCTTTCCGAATGTGCATGGTTTTCAATATAGAGCCTCGTCACCTCGGCTCCTACGAAAACAGATTCAATTCATCTGCGGCGGACGCGGCGCAAAAAATTTAAAAGCCAGACCATCGGTGGTGGTGCTGCCGGCATACACGGTGAAATAAAAGTATTTGGAGACTTTGTTGTATTCCGGCAGAAGCGAGAAATCCAGCCAGTCATGAGAACCTTTTCCCCAAACTTCAGAAAGGGGACCCGCTTCGGCGGATGTGGTGTCGGGATTGTTTTTTAAGTTGTTGAAAAAAGAGCGCATGAGCTCGCGTTGGTTTTCGTAACCCAACAGGCCCTGGCCCGCGCCACCGACACGCCAGACAGCGTCGGCCAGGCTGGTGGTTTCGCGCAACGGCTTGGTGTGACTTCCGGCGCTTCGCAAATAGTCCTCAATCATGGAAACGTCCGCGGTGATGGCGATGTAACCGCCGCTGACCGTGCAATAAAGCGAATGGGACGCCATGGCATTTGTTGTGAGCGCGTGCCGGGACGGCAGGGGGATCGTATAAATTTTTCGGCCAAGAAAATCGCGTGTCGGTGGCAGGTTTTCCTGCGAACTGGCGAGCGCCATGATGTTCTTGATTGCCAGGGCGGTTTGATCGGGATTGGACGCGGCAAAAATGAAAATGGATGGCGCGTTGTTCAAATCAGCCTGGCTCGTTCCGGAGGCTTTTTTTTGGTAACTCATCCAATCATCACCAAGGTTGCCGATGAGATTTTTGCGAACATCAAAGCCGGGATCCTCCCGCTGCACGTTGCTGTTGGCGATGTCCAGGAGCGAATTGAGGCTGTTGAGCGCCCGCGGCGAAATATTGCCAAACATTTTTTCAAGCGCGGTCCACGACTTTTGCCCATCCATACGCCAGCGCCAGAATTTCACTGCGTCGGCGGGCACAAACGCGGGCGGGTTCGCGTCTTTAGGCACGGAGGCGATCATTTTGGTGATTCCCTCCCGGCTCGTGTCCGGCACGGAAATGAAGAAATTGACTTGCACGCCCTCGCGGGATTGGTCGCAGGTAAAACTGACGGTTTTCAAACCGGCAAGCCCTGATGCGCCGACGATTTTGTTCCACGGAACCCGCGACATCAGGCTGGGGACGTCGGGATTCAGCTCCGGCGTCGGGAGATGCGCCAACGCATCAAAGAAGTTCCCGGCGTTAAACCAGCCGTAACACAGGGACCGGCCATGGAATTGAGAAAGCCGGTCCGCGGCGAAAAGCGGGGTGTCCCCCAATGAAGGATTGGAACCGCCCGTCAGCCGCGCGGACACGGTGTCAATGGCCTTTTGCGAGTTGCCAACGATCAACAGCGATTCAAATTGACCCACAAATAATTCACCGGGCGGCGAAGGTTTGTTTTCCCCGCCGGGTTCCCGATCGGGCTGACGTTTGGGAAAGAAATGGGTGAGTGCATCGGGAACCTCATTGCTGGAAAGCGGCACAATTGAAAATGGGATGCCGTGAAGAGTTTCTGTTCGGAGTGATTTTCCCGCCTCCGTCCATTTGTTGCGGAGGCGGGTCAGATTGGTTGTTAACAAATCACTTTTATCTTTGGTGTCGAGCAGCAAGAGGACGCCTGGATCAACATCGTTGGTGCCATTCCAGCCGTTTTGAGTAATGGCCAGCGCAAACCGGCCTTGTGGCAAATCTGTGAAGTCGCTCAATTTGATTCCCAAATCGTGTTCCAGTGGATCGACAAATTTCAAATTCCATTTCGCAACAAACTTGTCGTGAAACGGTTTCATGGCCGGATCATTCCAGAAAAGCCACTGGGGCGATTGCTGGCTGGCGGTGCGCAGCGCTGCGCAGTCGGGCACGGCCAGAAGAAACAACGTGTCCGCCGGCAGCAGATTTTCGACGGGTGGAATGGCGGCATGAACTGGCGGTGTTTGTGGCGTCGTACGGCACGATGCAAAAAGCAAAATCGTGGCGAGCAATGCAAAGGAAATTCCGGCTGTGCGTTGGAGAATCAGACGGAAAATTCGCAGGGTCATGATGGGTTAAAATTCAACGGCGGTGAAAATTTGCGCCAAAACTATTGCTTTACCGGTTCGTGTTTGGTGCGGCTGGGCGGTTCGAGATAACGAAACGGATTGTTCGGGTTGTCAGTCGAGTAGGCAAAGGCGTCGCGGTGGTCGAGAAAGTTTTTCACCAGTTCGACTGGGATTGCAAAACCTAGGCCCTCGCCAAACATGATTTTCATATTTGTGACGCCGATGACTTCCCCGGCCATGTTAAACAGCGGGCCGCCACTGTTGCCGGGATTGATCTGCGCGGTCGTCTGCAAATAAAGCTCGCCTTCCAATTCGCGCGTCTTGGTGCTCAAAATGCCCGAAGTCACCGTGCGTTCCAATCCCATCGGGCTGCCGATGGCGAACACCGGATCCCCAACGCTCAACGCGTCCGAATTGCCGAGGCTGATGTATTTGAACTCCGGCGCATCCTTATCCTCAATTTTCAACAGTGCAAGGTCTTGAAATTTGTTGATGGCGACGATGCGCACCTGTTTGTAAGTCTTGCGGTCAAGCTGGCCATTGCGGCGATGATAAACCTCCACGGAAATTTCCGTTTCGCCCTGGATAACGTGAAAGTTCGTAATCAAATAACCGTCCGCATTGATGAAAAACCCCGATCCCAGACCGCTGGGTGTGCGCACCTGCACGACGGCCTCGCCAATTTGTTTGACGAGATCCTGCACATCGCGTGCGATCGTCGGGCGCACGGCGGTGTAATAGAATTGCGCCGGCGTGTTGACATTCGGAAGTGAACTGGCGGTCGCTGCCGTCTGGGTTGCCACGTCGCTTGTTTTGGAAATGCTGGCGATGGCGTTGCGCGGTACGACAAGCACGGTGTAACCCACATCCACGGCAACGGAATCAGGTTTTTCAATCAGGATTTTGCCGGTGACGGTGGCTTGATCTTTCAACTGAATCACGTCGGCAGATGCGAGGCACAGGCCGCAGAAAAGCAGAGCCTGCAATGCAAAATAGTTCTTCAGCGACATTGTCAGACGATAATGTGGCAAAGTACTTTTGACAAGCCGGTTGGCACAGAAGACGGGTGAAATCAGACGTTGTTATCAGCAAAGGCGGGAACGAACACGGGACTGGCCTGAAAATAATGATTGCCGTCGCATGTTTCCCTGCTATCCTTCCCGTCCTTTGCGAGATGCTGAATCAGCTGATTTGCGAGGGAAAACGGCCTGAAATTTCCGCGTTCGAGTGAGCGTGGAGCGGCTAAAACAACATCAAACTCAATCCCGTGTTCCGCGGGATGGTTCGTCACTGCAAAATGGGACGGACTTTCAACCAAAGGAAATCTGTGTTAAGTATTGGCATCAAGGAATTGTTGGAATCGGGCGTCCATTTCGGACACCAGACGCGACGTTGGAATCCGAAGATGAAACCGTTCATCTTCGATGCGCGCAACGGCATTCACATCATTGACCTCGGCAAAACGGTCACACAATTGGAAGCGGCATGCGATTTTCTGTCCGAAACGGTCCGCAAAGGCGGAAAGATCTTGTTCGTTGGCACCAAAAAACCGGCGCAGCAATGTGTCAAGGAAACCGCCATGGAAACCGGCCAGTTTCATGTTACCGAACGCTGGCTCGGCGGCACCATGACAAATTTTAACACGATCAAATCCTCCATCAAGCGATTGAAGGAAATTGAAAAAATGGATGCCGACGGCACGCTAGCCGGCTATGGGAAACAGGAGCAATCCTCCATTCGCCGCGAGGCTGGCCGGTTGCATAAGTATTTCGATGGCATCCGCGCGATGGACAGGATTCCCGCTGCGCTGTTCGTGGTGGACATCCGGCGCGAACACAATGCCGTGGCCGAGGCGCGCAAGCTCAAGGTTCCTGTCGTTGCGTTCGTGGACACCAATTGCGACCCCGATTTGGTGACTTTTCCCATTGCCGCAAACGACGACGCCATCCGCTCCATCCGCGTGATTCTGGCCACTGTTGGCCAGGCAGTCACGCTGGCGCAGGCGGAATTCGAGTCCAAACGTCCGCGCCAAACAGTGGAAGAAACCACTCCGGCTGAAACGCAAACCGCTGAAACCGCGCCGGCAGAAGTTCCCCCGGTTATAACCGAGGCCGCTCCGCGAGCAGCGACTTGATTTGCGGCGGCTCGGAATGATTTTGATTCGTTTCCAATATTCAACATTCAACTAAAGACTGAATTTATTATGGCTAAAATTGCTGCCGCTGACGTTGCCAAGCTCCGCGAAATGACCGGTGCAGGCATGATGGATTGCAAAAAGGCGTTGACCGAGGCGAAGGGTGATCTCGCCGCTGCCGTGGACATTCTGCGCAAAAAAGGTCAGGCCACCGCCGCTGTAAAGTCCGTGCGCGAAGCGAAGGAAGGCGCGATTGCCCAATACATCGCGCCGGGTGGAAAGCTTGGCGTACTCGTGGAGGTGAACAGCGAGACGGACTTTGTGGCGCGTAACGATATCTTCCGCGTATTTTGTGATGATGCGGCGAAACGCTATGCCACCGAATCCAACCCGGATTTGGAGTCCGGACGCCAGGCACTGGTCGCAAAGATCCGTGAGAACATCAAAGTTGCCCGCCATGCGCGCATGGAAGTGAACGGCAACGGACTGATTGCCGCTTACATTCATACCGGCGCGAAAGTCGGCGTGCTCGTGGAAGTGGGTGCGGGGAAGGCGGAAACAGCCTGCAAGGACGAATTCAAGCAACTGGTCAAGGATATCACGTTGCAAATTGCTGCGGGACATCCTCTTGCTGTTTCGCGCGAACAAGTGCCCGCCGAAGTCATCGCGAAGGAGCGGGAAATCGCCGCGCAGTCCGACCGTCTCAAGGGCAAGCCGGCGCAGGCAATGGAGAAAATCCTTCAAGGCGTTCTGGAAAAATTTTACCAGACTTACTGCCTTGTGGATCAAGGCTTCGTGAAACGAAATTCCGAGGTGAGCGTGAAGGAACACGTGGCGCAAACCGCCAAACAACTCGGTGATGAAGTTACCATTCGCCGATTTGTGCGTTTCCAGGTGGGTGAAAGCGCTGCGTAAGCGCGAAAAGTAGGAGACGACGTGAGGAGTCTCTGAAATATATTTTCGGAATTGGAGTCTCGTTACCTCGACTCCTACAAATTGAACGAGGGCGTTCATCAGGACGCCTTTTTTTATTTTCCACGCGCAAAAATTTCTGTTTGCGAAATGGTCGGAGAAGTGCTTCTGTTATGCCGGGAGTCATTAGTGGAAGAACTGCCAAAATTAACAAAAAGGGATGTTATGAAAAACAAATGGTTGATGATTGTTTTGCTGGCGGGTGTTCTGGCGTTCAATAGCGGTTGCGCATTGTTTTTGGTTGGCGGCGCTGTGGCGGCGGGCGCGGGCACGGTGGCTTACGTGGACGGTGAATTGAAAGAAACCGAGGGCGTGGCTTATGACAAGGCCTATGACGCAACGCTGGCCGCAATGAACGACATGCAATACGCGGTCGTGGACAAATCGAAGGATGGAGTTACGGCAAAAATTCTCGCACGCACGGGCGGCGACAAGAAAATTCAGGTGACTCTGAACAAACAGTCCGCCACCGTCACGGAAATCCGCATTCGCGTGGGCACGTTCGGCGACGAAAGTTTGTCACGGCAGATTCTCGACAAAATCAAGAGCCACTTTTAGCGCGGGCACGAATGGCCATATTTAAACTCGTCTTACCGGTGTTTCTTTTCGGGGGTGGCGAGCTCTGCGAGTCCCGATAATGAGGGCAAGCGCGGCTTTCGTTTGACGTGTCGCCCGGCGGCTGCTAAAAGTCTACGCGATGCCGCGCGCTTCAACTTCCATGACCACTACCAAACGACCTCAATTTTACCGTATTCTGCTCAAGTTGAGCGGCGAAGCGCTCGGCGATGAACATGGCGTCGGCATTCGACCCGAGGCGGTGCATCACATGGCCGCTCAAATTCGCGAAGTGCGCGAACTCAGCGTGGAAGTGGTGGTGGTGGTGGGCGGCGGGAACATTTTTCGCGGCGCGTCTGGCAGCGAACACGGCATTGAGCGTGCCACGGGCGATTACATGGGGATGCTTGCCACGGTCATCAACGCGCTGGCATTGCAGGACGCGCTGGAAAAACTTGGATCGCCCACGCGCGTGCAAAGCGCCATCGCCATGTCGCAGGTCGCTGAGCCGTTCATCCGCCGGCGCGCAGTGCGGCATTTGGAAAAGGGCAGGGTGGTCATCTTCGGCGGTGGCACGGGTAATCCCTATTTTTCGACCGACACGGCGGCGGCCCTGCGCGCCAATGAAATCGGCGCGGAAGTGATTTTGAAAGCAACGAAGGTGGACGGCATTTACGACAGTGATCCGAAGAAAAATTCCAAGGCAAAACGCTTCGCGCAAATCACGTATCTCGAAGCGTTGCAGAAACGGCTCAAGGTAATGGATTCAACCGCGTTCTCGCTGTGCATGGACAACAAGATGCCGATTATTGTTTTCGATTTGTTTCGCCCGCACAATCTGCGACGTGTCGTCATGGGCGAGAAAGTAGGCACGCTCGTCACCGGTTGACTTTTTCTCAAACGGGCGGATTTCATATATCATGAAGTTTGCATCGCGCCAGGATGCAGGACGCCGGCTTGGGCAACATCTGAAGGAACAGGGTGTGGATGTTGATCTGGTTCTGGGATTGCCGCGCGGCGGCGTGGTGGTCGCTGCCGAGGTGGCGCGGCTCTTGCGATGTCCGCTCGACGTGCTGGTGGTCCGCAAGATCGGACATCCCATGCATTGTGAATTTGCCGTCGGGGCGCTGGCCGAGCCTGACGTCGTCATTTTCGACGAGGCGTCTTTGTCTGGAATTTCCGCGGCGCGTTCCCAATTGGACAAGATGGTGGCGGAAGAAATCGTCCGTTTGCGGGAGTATTGTCAGCGGTTCCACCGTTCCGACGCGCCGGTGCTTCGGGACAAAATTGTGTTGCTTGTGGATGATGGGCTGGCCACGGGTGCGACGGCCGAGGCAGCAGTGCTTTCCGCCAGACAACAATCCGCCCGCCGGATCATCGTCGCCGTGCCGGTGGCTTCGACGAACGCAGTCGAACGGCTGCGCCGCGTTGCGGACGATGTTTTCACGTTGGTCGTGGATCCTGATTTTGCGGCCGTCGGCCAATACTACGACGAATTTTCGCAGACAAGCGACGAGGAAGTCATTGCGTTATTGCGGAACGTTGGATGCAATGAATCCGTTTGACGCGATGCAAAACGATTTGTAGATTGGTCCCCCTTCTGTTCCAGAGTAGCTCAATGGTAGAGCGCGCGGCTGTTAACCGTGATGTTGCAGGTTCGAGCCCTGCCTCTGGAGCCAATCCATGCGATGGAAACAAATTAACCATTGGACTTTGAATGGACTCGACTGATCTAAAAGTTTTTTTCAAGTGCGTCAGCGATCAATTGTTCGGTCATATCATGCCGTTCTGGTGCGGACCGGCGCTGGACAACAAACAAGGCGGCTGGATGGCCTGGTTGTCCAATGACCTCAAGCCCGATCGGACGCAACCCAAGGGGCTCATCATCAACAGCCGCATCCTGTGGGCTTTCTCCGCGGTTCATCAGGCGCGTCCTGAAAAACTCTTCCGGCAAATGGCCGATCGCGCGTTTGATTGCGTGATGAACCGGTTCTGGGATTCGCAATACGGTGGCGCCTTCTGGCATTTGGATGACGCCGGTCGTGTGATGGATGATTCCAAAAAAATCTACGGACAGGCGTTTTACATTTATGCGCTTGCGGAATATCACAGGACTTTCGGCGCGCCGACCGCCCTGGCCCGTGCCAAAGAGTTG
>Ga0182027_10008719_pt1 | contig 14696 bp, 15 predicted proteins | sample 712E1DmetaG_FD_121300 | JGI IMG/M metagenome (GOLD analysis project Ga0182027, IMG submission 121300) | Permafrost microbial communities from Stordalen Mire, Sweden - 712E1D metaG (Illumina Assembly) | ecosystem: Environmental > Terrestrial > Soil > Wetlands > Permafrost | place: Sweden... | reverse complement strand
GTTCACCATTTACAAATATGCTTACTCCCGTTTGGCTTTTTAGATAATGTAGAGCACATCCGTCATGTGTGATATCTTGCCGAGCTCTTTGAATAGCCATCTCTGCAGTTAAATTTTCTGATGGTTGTACACTTGGCGCATTCATGTTTTTATTCTTAATTATTTGGATTATAGCACTAAAGTCGATTTTTGGGGGATAGACCTAATAATATTTCTGGAGTAAATACTTGATGAAAAACATAGTTCCATTAATGTTATTACATAAGCCATTTTTATCATATACTTCATCCGTGCCATGTATAGGCCGTTCATCAAAAGTGCTTGATACTGTTACTGATTGTGGAAACTGACTTTTAATTGCGTGTGCCATTGCGTATCCAACATCCTCTTTATCTTCATAAGTATTATCAATAAATACAATTGGATACGTCGGAACTTTTATTTTAAAACTGTCTCTATATTCCCTGTATGATGTTGACCATGTGACAGGTAAATTTAATTGATTACATGTGTTTACTATTGTATTTGCAGGTGAAGGCATATCTTCTAGAACCCATATCCCTTTTGCTCTTTGCATAATTTATTAATTCAAAATATGTAATTACATAAGCATAAACATCTTTTGATAAAGGTTCAATACACACATTCTTCAATAACTCTTTTTGAATCGAACTTTCAGGCATACTATCAGCTACTGTTGATATTATTTGTGTACGTCCTGCAGTGTGCAGCCGAGCATATGCAATTATTAAAACCAGGTAGGCTTATATGTTCAATAATACGTAGCCATATGCGTCTGTGTTCGCAAGGCACATAGGTATTCTGAGCCCTAAAATAGGCGATTTTAACATTACAGGATACTATTTCGAAATGTTTGCTTTTTGATCGCCAATCCACTAGAGCGTTAAGCGGTTCGAAGGGAGGTGTATGGGTCTTGTGGGGAAAACTCGATTATGGCGGGACACTCGAGTCTGGTACCCAAAGTCTTTACCAGATAAATAGTATCATTCGAGAGAAAATGAGACAAATAAGACAGCATAAAAAGGATTGGTTTGATGTCTCATTTTAGTCTTTCTTTTATTCGGGATAACTTTTATCTGTCGATGCATCCTCAAGGAGTATAATTTCATCGTTTTTGATAGCATTATATGTTTTATCGCTCAGATTGATTTTATTCCGTTGGCTAGCATCATCTAAATTAATTTCTGTCCAATTTAAATATCTATTTGCTAGCTCACCTTTCCATTCGTCATCATTTGCACGATCAATAAGATTATTCAATGTAATTCTGATGTCTTGTGCAAATTGTTGATGATTGAAGTGTAGTAAATATGTATTTGTTGCCTTTTATAACTTTTAAATGTTTCATTGGATTCGATACATCCAAAGACCATCCAATATGGTAGCCCTCAACGTTTATTGCGCGCATTTCGTCGGTATGAATTAATGGGTGGCGATACAACATTACTATTATGTTTTTAAACTTTCCATAGTTATCATTTTGTTTATTTAGTTCATTTGAAAATATATTAAGTAAGTTTTGCGTTGTACTTTGATCGTTATAAATTAATGCCCCAACGGATTCAGCTATAGGCATTGCCATTCTAATTAAACTCAAATGCGGTACATGTCCCTTACTGAAAATATTATCCTTTTTTCCACTTAAGTGAGCTTCGGCCATAAGGTTAATTAGAGCTATAACATCGCTGTCTAACCTGTTTCGTATATTTTCTAATGCCTTTATATCATCGCTTTTATTGTGAATTGGCATAAATGTTATGAATAAAATTATATTTGGTTAGTATTCTGCCCATATTATAAATTATAATTTTATAACTTAAAGAATTTTATCAAATTTCCGGGAGGAACTATTTGGCCAATTTATATAAACCTCTTTAAAAAATTTACTAGATAACATCACATTTCCAAAATTGTTTAAGAAAGGTTAAAGATTCTTAATGGTATAGAAACAAAGGTTGAATTGAAGGATAAAAGGCTTATCATTAAATAAAGAATTATCAAAAAACAAGGACTTCAATATGTATTTCCCATCTAATTGAGACAGGTTTAAGAGATTCGAACAATTATCGTCGCCTGTATAGCCAATCCAGTTAAGAAAAAAGCTTAGAACCAAACGACTTATATTTAGCGTGAATACTAGCTGTTTTATACATTACAGGATACGTTTTTAAATTTTTGACATTTCGATCACGAGTACCTTAGGGACTTAGGAGAATCCAAGGGAGGTGTACGAGTCTTGAGAGAGCTATAGGGTATTGGCGGAGAGTAAGAGATTCGAACTCTTGTTCCACTTTCGCGGAAACACGCTTTCCAAGCGTGCGCACTAGACCAACTATGCGAACTCTCCAATCCATTGGTAATTATACACTATCCTATATCGTAGGCGAAACTGATACTGCCGGTGTTGGTGTCGCTGCATCAGGACCTACCAAAATTAAGAAGTCTTCTTTTTTGCTTGATTGACTGACTCCATATGTCTCAGGTAATAATTCAACATTTTCAACTCCTAATTCAGATTTTATTATCGCTAAGCTACCTGGCTTTGTACCTCCAGTAAGATCAAATAACTTAATTCCTATATATTTATCGGTTTTTGTATCGTTGAATACATCAAAGCTCTTTAGATATTTATTATCATTTTTGACCGAGTACACTACGTTAGTTTTAGCTAATGTCGTGCCAGTTTGATTTCGCACGACAATCTTGGGTGATTCTTTATAAAAATCAACATTTGTAGCTATCGAGGCAATTTCTTTTCTGATTCCAGCATAGCTTGAATCTTTGGCACGTATTGTGTAACCATCGGTGGCATTTGTACCTTCCGTTATTAAACTGTACAGACCGCCTAAATTTGGATCCACAAAAACATCTGCTGGTACTTTGTCGGAACTATCGATAAGTGCTATTGCTGCTAGAGCATCCTCATATGTAAAGTCGTAACGTACATCCTTATCTATAGTTTGTAGAACTGACCAGTAATTCTCGACTCTTTGTTGTAAGCTCAAGTTCACACTTAATAATTTATTTTCAACCCCTTTAATTACTTCCTGTTGTCTTCTGATTCGGGAAAAGTCACTTTCCAAATATGACGGACCCCGGCGTAGATGTCTAAATCGTGAGTAAACTAGTGCTTTTTCTCCATTAACATCCTGACAACCTTTTGTAAAATCATAATAAAGCCACTGATCTGGGCTTGATGGCTTTGCATTTGGATTTGGGTAGGCTGCTGTAAAGTTATCAGTTGGGCACACTTGAATACCTCCTATAGCGGTTACAAGATCTGAAACTGCATCCATGTATACTTTTACGACGTACTGAATAGGATATCCTGTAATGCTAGTAATTTCATCCTTTATGTAGTGGTATTGGTCATTAGGATCTTTGCGGAGTGTCAAAGCATAAACATCGTTTAGTTTAATATGGTATTTAACGTCGTAAAAATCTCTTGCAATGGAGATCAGCATTGTCTTATGGGTTGTGTGATCGTACGTGATTAGCATCATCGAATCAGAGTTCAATAATGATCCATTGGGCCTTGTATCCAAACCCAAAATTAGAGCTGTAGTTTGATTGTTAACTTGCTTAAGTTGAGGTTTGAATGCTTCAGTCCAGCACGATGGATTAAGTATATTCGAACATGAACCTGTCGAATTTCCTTGCTGATCAAGAGACTGGACTCTTACTGAATATGTATTAAAGCGATAATAAGCAAAAGCAGCTACACCTCCAAAAAAAACGATTATTAGTAGTATTAATATAGTTTTTTTAGAAATTCTGAATTTTCTTGGATTTGCTGGCTTTATTGGCTTTTCTTGTGTTTCGTTATTGAATTCAAGTGGCTGATTTTCTAATTTAAAATTTTCTTCGGGCTTGGGCTTATTCTTAGCGCCGATTGAAATATTTAATTTCCTCATTTTTGTTCAAATGCATCTAATATTAAATTTACTAGTTTATCTGCCTGTTTGTTATTTTCTCTAAGAATATGGCAAAAAGTTATTTTATCAAAGTTTGTTTTTAAAGTATCTATACTAGGAATTATTTGCTTGATTTTTTCGTCCTTGATTTTATATTTCCCATTAAGTTGATTTACCACCAATTCACTGTCAAGGAAACAATCCAGCTCATTGATCCCTTGTTTTATGGCCAAGTTTATACCGGAAATTAATGCTTGATATTCAGCTTGATTATTGGTGAGTAACGGATAAGCTTTACCAAAAAAATCCAACAGCTTTCCATTTTCATTAAAAAGTAAACTGGCTATGCCCGCATGCCCTGGATTACCACGGGATCCACCATCTGTAAACAATAGTCCTTTCATCTTAAAAGACCTTTCTTGTTATGCTTGTTAAATATAATTAAGATTTTTTCTAGCATTCTATTTGCCGTTTCAAATTCCGGTTCAACAAGTGAATGTATGAATTTCATGTTGTCTTCCGATATCGAATTGTGAATTCGAGTGATAATCTTTATATCAGGATTGATTTCTTCGCACAACCTAATTATTACATTTACATCAGTATCTTTGGGGGTAGTTATCACACATATCCTTGCTTTTTCAAGTTTTGCTGCCAGCAAAATATCTTTGTTTGTTGCATCACCCACAATAAAATTACTTGGGAGTGCCTTATTTATCTCTTCATCGGCGACATCGATTACAACAAAATCTTCCCCAATTATTTTTAATCCATTTGCGACATACTTTCCAACCTTTCCATAACCACAAATAATGACATGATTTGACAACTCTGATGGATTAATAGCCTCAACTACTCCTCTTTTAGATAACCTGCGATAAAATAACGGAGCTCTCTTTTTCATAAATCTATCAATTATCGCATATACTTTATCAAAATTAGTTAGCAGTAAAGGCGAGGTTAACATGGACAATATTGTCACGGCTATTATCAAATTGGTAAAATCTTGGCTAATCCATTTAGATTTAAGTGCGATTTGCGATATCAGAAAGGCAAATTCACCGATTTGCAATAAAGCTAACGTAATATAGACATTAGTTTTTATATTTAATTTTAAAATATAATTTAAAAATAGAACTGAAACTGCCTTGATTAGCAAGCCGCTTATTAAAATCAAGATAATTAAAAAGAAATTTTGAATAAAATACGAAACTGAGAAAAGAGTTCCAATAGTTACAAAAAATAACATCGAGAAGATTATTTGAAATGGCTTTATTTCGGTGATAATTTCGTGTGTGTAAACGCTTTCTGATATCATGAGTCCTGCCAGGAATGCCCCCAATGTTGAAGGAATTCCTAACTGTTCAGATAAAAAGGCAAAAAATATTGCGAACCCAAAGGAAAGTATTATTAATATATCCTTACCGCCGACTCTGGAGACCGATGATAGTATCCTGGGAATAACTTTGCGACCTATGATAAGGGACAAAAGTATGAGCGTTATACATTTAAGTAACGATTGAAATATGTTTGCTGTCGAAAGATCCTTTTCACCTACAATGCTGAGCATTAAAACTATCACTACAACAGCTATATCCTGTAAAATCAGCCACCCCAAAGTAATCTGCCCTTCGATTGTTTCCAACTCTCCACGCTCTTCGATAATTTTTACAACAATAACTGTAGAGCTTAAGGAAAATATTGCTCCTAAAAATAAAGATTGATATTTATCAAACCTGAAAACTTGAAAGAACAGAAAACCAAAGACGATAGTAAAAAGTATTTGGGCAATTCCGCCGATAAAGACATATTTTTTAACTCTGGTGAGCTTGTCAAGTGAAAAATCTATTCCCATTGAAAAAAGTAATAGTGTTATTCCTATTTGCGCAAGATCAATGATCGATGAGTCGTTTTTTATCCCAAGTAGTAGAGAAAAAACCATCCCCCCGAAGATATAGCCAACAATAGTCGGCATTTTAAAATACTTAAACAACAGACCCCCGGCTATGCCGAGAGCTAACAATATTATTAATTCAGATGTGAAGTTCATATAAAAATATTCTTTTATATAGAATACTAAAGCTAAAAGTCTATATCAAGAATTTTGACAAGTCATTTTATTAATAATAGAATCAAAACAATATATTATTTATTATTTTTTCAAAATGTTTTATCTAGCGGCTTTATCAGGAGTACTAGGTTTAGTAGCTCAATCATATGATGCCACTTCAGCAGCAGCAGACGCAACATCAGCGGGCTTGGGTGTCGGTATGATGGTTTTATGGTGTTGCTTAGCAATTGTGGGCTTAGTTGGTATTGCCTTTGAAATTTGGATGCTTATTGATGTATTAAAGAGAAGTGATGCGGAAGAACCAAATAAAATTATGTGGGTATTAATTATATTATTGACGAGTTACATTGGATCTTTAGTTTATTTCTTTGTAGAAAGAAAGAAATTTAAAGCTCCAAAGCAGGCTACAGTTGTAGATAGCACTCCGAAGGTTAAATAGTTTGGTATGATATATAAAGGGAGGTGTTAAGCCTCCCTTTTTTGTTTGCCAAACAAAGTAATTAAAAGTTTACAGTTTCCGATACAATATAAATCGGTCTTCCTTGCACCTGTGTGTAAATTCTTCCGACATACTCTAAGATAACCGCAAGAACTATCATTTGAAGTGATGATAGAAAACTAAAGATGAATAATGTTGATGCCCAGCCTGCTACAACATGTCCAAGTAAAACCGATATAACTGCATAGACCAAAACTGCAATTGAGACTAACATAAAACAAATTGCTGTAAATAAGGCAAGCCGCATAGGTAATTTTGAGAATGAAAATATCGCATCAAAAGCCAGGCCCAGCATATTTTTTAAAGAATAATGGGTTTGACCGCTATACCTGGCTTGTCTGTCGAATTCAATAGTGATTTGTTTAAATCCGACCCAAACTGCAAGTCCTCGTAAATACCTGTTTTTTTCGGGTAAATCACGCAAGGTTTCTATGACTTTTTTGTCTAAAAGCCTAAAGTCGCCAACATTTTCGGGAAGTTTGTATTCAATTAATAAATTAAGGATTTTGTAAAAGGCTTTTGCGGTAAATAATTTTAATGGAGAATCCATTCTTGATCTTCGTTTTGCATTCACAACCTCATATCCTTTTTCCCATTCAACAAGCAAGTCCTTTATTACACTTGGGGGATCTTGCATGTCAGAATCCAGAATTATAGTGCAGTCTCCATTGGAGAAATCCATACCAGCTGTTATTGCTGCCTGGTGACCAAAATTTCTGGAAAATTCAACTATCTTTATAGTTTTATCTTTAGCGGCAAGTTCATTTAATAATTCGGAAGTACCATCAACACTTCCATCATTAACAAAGATAATCTCATGGTCGTACTTAAGACTTGAAATGACCTGTTTTAACGTGTCATAGAATAAAAAAATATTTCCTACTTCGTTGTAGACTGGAGAAATTATCGAAACTTTTTTCATGTTTTTAAGATTATTTTAATACTTTGATAATAGCATATAGTATAATTAGTGGCTATGGATGCAAACTTTGACATAAAAAAAATTAGAAATTTTTCGATAATAGCTCACATTGATCATGGGAAGTCAACGTTGGCCGACAGGTTATTAGAAAAAACAGGTACCGTTGATAATAGGAATAAGAAAGACAGAATCCTTGATACGCTTGAGCTCGAGCAGGAGCGCGGAATCACAATTAAACTTCAGACAGCAAGGATGGAATTCATTTATTCTGGCAGTAAGAATTTTAAATCTGAAACACCATATATACTCAATTTAGTTGATACTCCAGGACATGTGGATTTCTCTTATGAGGTTTCCAGATCTTTGGCTGCATCTGAGGGAGCTATATTGCTAGTTGATGCTACACAAGGAATTCAGGCTCAGACGTTTACTACGGTGTACAAGGCATTAGAATATAACTTAAAGATCATCCCGGTAGTCAATAAAATTGATATGCCAAATATAGATTTGGATAGCATAATAGATTCAATGGTGTCGGTATTTGGTTTCCCGCGAGATGAAATAATCAGAACTTCTGGTAAGACCGGCGAAGGCGTTGAAGAACTTTTAAATCGGGTAATCGAAGATATCCCCTGCCCTGCTAATAATTCTCAAAATCCACCAAGAGCCTTGATATATGATTCGTTTTATCATGAGTACAAAGGAGTTGTAGCTTTGGTGAAAGTAATTGATGGATCGTTTTCGATGAATCAGAATTATAAAATGTATGCTATAGGTACGGAATTAGTGCCTTTGGAAATTGGTTACCTTAAACCTGAACTCATACCTACGCAAAGATTAAATGTTGGTGAAATTGGCTATATTGCTTCCGGATTAAAGGATATTAAATCTCTTCATGTCGGTGATACTGTTTGCTTAAATAATGACTATGAGTCAAAAAACATTGCTCCATTACCAGATTACAAACATCCTAAACCTATGGTATACGCATCACTTTACCCTGTAGAATCAAATGACTTTCAGGAATTTAAAGATGCATTAGAGAAACTCGCGCTTAATGATGCATCTCTAATTTACGAAAAACAATCATCTCCTGCATTGGGAACTGGTTTTCTGTGTGGATTTTTAGGGCTACTACACATGGAAGTGACTCAAGAGAGATTAAGCCGTGAATTTGATATGGACTTGATTACCACGAGCCCATCAGTCGAGTATAGGCTTGAAAAACAAAATGGGGAAGTAATGCAAATCCATACAGTTGCCGAATATCCTGATCCATCGGTAATCAAAACTATTTCAGAGCCTTGGATAAGACTTGATATTTTCACCCCCGAGAAATACATAGGTCCAATAATGGAATTGACTCAAAAAAATAGAGGGGCTTATGTGAATATGTCATATATTTTCAATGAACTATTTAACGGCGATCGACACGTCACTTTAAGTTATGAAGTTCCAACATCAGAAATTATTTCGGGTTATTTTGACAAATTAAAATCTATCTCACAGGGCTATGCATCTATGGATTACGAGTTTATTGATTATAGGAGCTCCGACATTGTTAAAGTCAATATTTTTGTGAATCACGAAATAGTTGAGGCCTTATCATTTCTGTCGCATTCGAGCAATGCAGAGGAAAAAGGAAAAAAATTAGTAGGAAGATTATCGGAATTAATACCACGTCAGCAAATCCAAATACCTATTCAGGCTGCAATTGGCCAGAAAATTTTCGCAAGAGAAACTATTAGAGCTTATCGCAAGGATGTTTTGGCCAAAATGTCGGGTGGTGATATTACTCGTAAAATAAAGTTACTGGAAAAGCAGAAGAAAGGAAAAAAGAAACTTAAAGAGAAAATGATTGGAAATATACATATTCCACAGGAAGTTTTTGTCGACGCACTAAAAATTGACTGATTACTTATAAATAATCGCATTGGTTGGGATAGTATAGTAAATCGGTTTTGTTGTATCAAATTCTAAGCCAATAATAGTTGATGATCTTTCAAGAACCGTAATAGTTGCAGTAAATTGCACACCATTTTCATTTAATTTGTATAAGCTGCCGTCAACATTTATGTAAGCTTTAAAGTCATTTTTGTAAAACTCTGGAATATTCATGATCACTCTGAAGTCTTTACTTCTATCTGTTGTGTTTTCCAGCTCTCCCAAGTCAACTTTTATCTGCAAAGTGCTGTTAAAATTTATCACCGTCTTAATGTCAATTTGAGATTTGTTTTCTGAAAATGTAAAAGTGAAATTTTTCTGATAAGAATTCGTTTTGGGTACAAAGTCATTGAATGAATTTGTAGAGCTTATTCCCAGAACATTATTGGGCATAAAAACTGGTTTTATGTTGATATTCAAAGCTATGATAAAGGAAAATGAAATTACAGCGACAAATCCGACCAAGATAATAAATTCGTTCAAATTTTGTACAAAATTTGTAAAAAATTTTTTCATAACTTCAATTTTGCAACTATTTGAGCGCCTTTTTCAGGTGTCGGCCATCTTTTTTCATCACCCTGCATTGAGGCTAGGCCTTCTAATACATGTTCATAATCCTTTTGGTCTCCATTATGCGGCAATAAATGGACATGGCAATGCGGCACATCTCTCCCAAAGATCATGACATCCACAAACTTATACCCTTGTGATTTAATATGATTGCCCAATTTTTGAATAACTTCAAAATAATCGCCAATATTTGGGACATCCCAAACGCTTGCACTATGGTTTTTAGGAATTACCAGAGTGTGCCCTTCAGTAAACTGGGACCGATCTAAGAATGCAAAATAATCATCGTCCTCATATATTTTATATGAAGGAATTTCTCCCTTGATTATTTTGCAAAAAATACAATCATCCATGATAAAAATATACTATTTGTAATCTATATAAGCAAATTACGGCCATTCATCTCGGGAGGCTTTGGAATTCCAAGCAAATTTAGCATTGTTGGCGCTATATCGGCCAAAATACCCACGCTGAGTTCTTTTGTATCGAGACCATTTTTTGCGATCATGACCGGGACGGGATTTGTTGAATGTTTAGTGTCCACATTGCCGGTCTGAATATCAACCATTTCTTCCGCATTTCCATGGTCGGCGGTTATGATCAAACAGCCTCCTTTTGGAACAACTTCATTGAATATCTTTCCTATGCACATGTCGATAATCTCAATGCCTTTTATTGTCGCCGGTATAACGCCAGTATGGGCAACCATATCAGCATTGGCAAAATTTATAACAATAACATCGTAGATATTTTGAATAATTTTTTGAAGAACAACATCAGTAACAAGCGGTGAGCTCATCTCAGGCTTCTGATCATAAGTAGAAATTTCGCGAGGAGAAGGTACTTCTATTCTATCTTCACCTGGATATTGAATATGATTTCCTCCATTCAAAAAATATGTCACATGTGGGAATTTCTCTGATTCGGCAATCCGAAGTTGCTTTAGGCCGTTTTGCGACAAAATTTTACCAAGCGGATTATCGATTTTTTCCGGCGGAAACGCTGCTTTAAGCGGAAAATTATCTTCATAATTAGTCATACCTACAAAATTTAGTCCGGGAATTATTGTCCTAAACCAGCCACTAAAATTTTGATCTTCAAAGGCTTTTGTAATCTGTATTGCCCTGTCAGCCCTAAAATTAAAGAAAATTACAGAATCATTTGGGTTAACTGTTGCCAAGGGTTTTCCATTTTCAATTATTACACATGGTTCGATAAATTCATCGTATTTTTTCTGACTGTAGGAATATTTTATCGCCTGATCCCATTTCTGGAACGGTCTCCCCTTACCTAATGTTAACAATTCATATGCTTGGCGAGTTCTCTCCCAACGCTCATCTCTATCCATGGCGTAGTACCGACCGATTAATGAAGCAATTCGTCCCGCATTGAATTTCTGCATATCAGATTCAAGCTTTTCAAATAATGACATTGCACTTTGTGGCGATGAATCTCGCCCATCGGTAAAAATATGAAAAAATATATTTTTTCGGTTACAATTAAGCTTTGCAATCATTTCCATGAGGGCATATAAATGCCCATATGAAGAGTGAACTTCTCCAGCGCTTAATAAGCCCATTATATGGACATGATTGTTTTTAGAGTTTTCTAAAGCGTCTACCAAATATTTATTGACGAAAAAACCTCCCATTTCAATCGCATTATTGATTCGCGGAAGTTCCTGCAAAACCACTTTGCCGGCACCAATATTTGTATGACCGACTTCGCTATTTCCGTCAACTCCTTGAGGTAAACCAACCGATAATCCCGATGCATATAGTGAGCCATGAGGGTAATTGGGCCAGATTTTGTCCAGATTTGGTGTGTTGGCTAAATTTACGGCATTACCTGGACCTGGCGGGGCTATACCCAAGCCATCCATGATGATTAAAACTAAAGGTTTTGGTCGAGTGTATAGATTTGGCATTATTATTAATGTATATTATTCTAATAATGAATTCAAATTCAAAACTATGTATGTCGAATATCGAAAAAGCAAGGAAATTCATAAATCAGTGAGAAAAGCTCTGGATTTAGTCGTTGTTCTTAATGATGTGCAGTATGCAAAAAATGTAGCGGAAGCATTTCAGATTGCGGGAAGTTTCAAGATTAGTAAGTTGATTTTGACGGGTTCAACCGTCACTCCGCCATTTGGTAACGACCTTCAGAAAGCTTCTTTATTTGAAGAGAAGAAAATAGCTTTTGAATATCAGGATGACATTAATATTTGTCTAGCCAAATTGAATTCAAGTGATTATAGGATTTGGACTTATTCGCTTAATGATAAAAGCCAAAGCATTGTGAATTTATGTAAAAACGTTCCCGCAAAGCTTGCCATAATTTTTGGAAATGAGACAAATGGCTTATCAAAGCTAGTTATTGAAAAATCTGATTCGCAGTTTTTTATTCCCACAAATTTACATCGATGTTATCTGACAACCAACCTGGCTTTAGCTATAACTATTAATACTATTTTTTTAAATTAAACATATGGAACTCAAATACTCTAACAAGCGTACAAAAATTGTGTGTACAATCGGCCCTTCATCATGGGATACGACCGTACTCGGTCAAATGTTCGTTAATGGTATGAATGTGGCTCGTATAAATGGTGCATTTGCTGATATCGAGGAATTAAAGCGCGTTGCGTCATTAATCAGGTCGGTTTCACCTGACATTGGGTTGATGTTGGATATTAAGGGCCATGAAGTCCGTTTTAATAAGTTCCAGTCGGCAATTGAAATTAAACCTGGAGACAAAGTTGAGATCGGAAGCAATAGTACTTCAAAGTTATATCCCATAACCTACCCCGAACTTCATAGAGATTTAAAGCCAGGACAGGTAATTAATGTAGATAAAGGCGCAGCTACACTCAAAGTCGATTCAATTAATGATGGTACTATTTTTTGCACGGTTGTTGCCGGCAGTTTGATTGAAAGTGGTAAAGGTATGAATTTCCCCGGTGCAACTCTTTCGAATCCTTCATTAACTGAAATTGATAAAAAGCAAATAGAATTTGTCTGTGATGATCGATGGGACTTTATTTCTTGTTCGTTCATCCGTAACGCAAACGATGTTGAGGACGTGAGAAATATTATGCCCAACAAGAATATAAAGCTCATAGCAAAGATAGAGGATCAACATGGAATTGATAATATTGAGGAAATAATTTTAGCATCTGATGGGATTATGATTGCCCGTGGTGATATGGGCTCAGAAATACCAATAGAAAGAATAACATTTGTGCAAAAGCAGATCATCAAAAAATGTAATATGGCTGCTAAACCAGTTATTACTGCCACAAACATGCTCGAATCAATGATTGATAAGCCCTATCCTACCCGCGCTGAGGTAACCGATGTAACTAACGCGATTCTGGACGGAACAGATTCGATAATGACATCGGGGGAAACCTCAAGTGGCAAATATCCTGCTGAATCAATAGATATGATGTCTAGAATCGCTGTCGAAAGTGAAAAGCACGTAGAACCACAGATATTCGAAGACAAATACTTTAAAGAACGAAAAATAGCTGTATCAATAAGTAATGCTGCATATGAAGTCATAAATGGCTTAAAAGTTGATGTGGTTGTCACCTTTTCACCAAATGATACATTGACTCAGCTAATCTCAAGATCAGGTATACATTCAAAAATAGTTGCACTTGTAGAAACTGATCAGCGCAAACGACAGCTTGATCTTACTAAAAGTGTTTTTCCATATGTTTTTAACCAAACCTACGAAGATCGGGACGATGTTATCAATGGAATACAAAGCTTCCTATTTTCGAATAATTTGATTAAGGTAGGCGAGAAAATTTTGATAATTGGTAAATACAAGGTAAACAGGGAAAACAAAAGTCAATTTACAAACATATTTGAATTTGTAGAAGGCTAAAAGTCTGATATAATTATTTCGATCTGTTTGCCGGATCGTCTAATGGTAGGACTGCGGATTCTGGATCCGCATATCTTGGTTCGAATCCAAGTCTGGCAATTTCATTAACATGATTTAATTATTACATGTTATAGATGAAAAAATCCTATGTTATTGCAATCATTGTATTCGTAGCTTTAGTTATGGTAACTGTTATATTTTTATTATTTCATAAAAATGATAATACACAAACCTTAACAAGCTCTTTTATCAAATTCGGAAACTTTTCTACTCGTGTTGATCAGGCATTAATAGACTCAAGTATAACTTATACCGAAAATTATTATGTCACAGAGGCAAAAAAGTCATTTTCTAACTTAGATTTAACTAAAACACTTGTAAATTACATATGCACCTATGACACAACTGCAAAAGATGATCAATATTTATATATTAATCTTACATGTGGAGGAGACCCTTACAACCTAAGTGGGATAAAAGATGATAGTATAGCCTTAACGAACTTCAGTAAAAACCCTACAAGATTTAAATACTCACATTCAGATGATACCTATACAATTACAGAGATATTTCAACCAATTGACAATCAGCAATATTATAGTAGCTTACCAATTGAATATATCAATCTATTGGCTAAATAATTCATCGTGCCTTTATTCCAAGTTATGCTAATATATTTTAGTCTAATGCATTATTTTTTGATTTTGAATATACCTTACCTGCCAGCTACTTGCACAATATACTCCACTTGTCCTCGAGAAAGTCAGTCGTTTATGGTCATAACCAGTGGAATTTATTTTCTACTTGCCGCTTATATTTTATTTAGATACAAAAGTAAGTTCAGTATTTTCTTTTCCG
>Ga0182027_10008718_pt1 | contig 14696 bp, 19 predicted proteins | sample 712E1DmetaG_FD_121300 | JGI IMG/M metagenome (GOLD analysis project Ga0182027, IMG submission 121300) | Permafrost microbial communities from Stordalen Mire, Sweden - 712E1D metaG (Illumina Assembly) | ecosystem: Environmental > Terrestrial > Soil > Wetlands > Permafrost | place: Sweden... | reverse complement strand
TAGTGCTTTGCCTCCACCCCGACGGCCACCACTCCGTGCTGGCCGCCCCGCCCGATCCCCAGCTAAAACCTGTCCTCCTTTTCACCAACCGCCCCAAATGAACATTCCTGTTTTGAAAACTACGCGACAGCGGATCAACTGTTTCTTGCCTCCGCCGCCGCTCCGGCGCACACTCGAAATCATGCCAACCGGGGTTGATGGAGTTTACCGCAGGACGGAGTTTTACGCGGTTTGCTGCATGAGGTTGGTGGATTTTCAGAACAGCAAGAAAATCGGTACGAAGGCTTGTGCCGATACCAAGACCCCCATTACGAAGAACAATTGAGATGGGCAATAAACTCAAAATCGCAATCGTCGTCAGCGCAGCCTTTCTGGTTGCAGCAGGATTGATCGTTTACTTTCATCAGCTGCAGAAACGGTCCCGAATCCATCAAACGCCGGGAATCACAGAATTTGTCGGGGTGGGCATCGCCATCCGGTCGGACACGCGAACACATGCGGCGGTTATTGAACACATTATACCCAACTCGCCGGCGGCGGAGGCGGGAATCACCAACGGCCTGTCCGTCAGCAAGGTTGATGGCGTTTCGCTGGCAGACAAGCCTCTTGCAGAATGCGTCAAACTCATTCGTGGACCGGTTGGGTCAACCGTACAATTGGAATTGGTCACGCCAGACCGGAGTCAGACCAACACCGTCGAACTGACCAGACAAAAATTCAAATTGTAAACGACCATGGAACCACGCATCACCCTCATCACCCTTGGCGTAGCTGACCTGCCTCGCGCTGTTCGGTTCTATCGCGATGGCCTGGGCTGGCCCGCGATTTACAAGGAAGGCGGGCCGATTGCTTTTATCAACACGACCGGCACGCGCCTGTCGCTGTATCCGCTAAAAGAGTTAGCCGCCGACATCTCGCCGGAGGTTCAGCCCGCACGCGCTGGTTTTGGCGGCATTACTTTGGGACACAACGTCCGCACCAAGGCGGAAGTGGCCGCGGTGCTGGCGCAGGCGAACGTGCCGGTGGCCGGATCATCAAGTCGGCGCAGGACGTCTTTTGGGGCGGGCACAGCGGCTATTTTAGCGACCCGGATGGCCATTATTGGGAGGTGGCCTGGAATCCGGTCGCGCCACTCGACGCCAACGGCTTTATGAATCTGACGCCATGAATCCTTTTCCCGAATATCTACGCTTATGATTGCTGAATCTGTTAAATTTCGTGGACATGGTTGCTTTAAGAACGAATGGGCTGGTTTTGACACAATTAAACCCATCAACGTCATTATTGGACGGAACAATACGGGAAAATCTCATTTGAATCGAAAAAATATGGATAAAATGGAGCTCGCATCAAAAACCTGTCCGCACATGACAAGAGAAATGATGCAGCACCGTTTTGAACTCGCAGGACAAATCGAAGCCATTATTGCAAAGATTCAGAGTTGGAATGCTTGAAAGGGCTAGTTTTTGCAAAGCATGGATGGATTGGACAGCCTTTGTCGCACCGGATGAAATAAATTGAGCGCATGAAACCGAAATCAGAACTGATTCTTTACCAGACCGAGGACAACCGGACGCGGATTGAAGTCCGGCTGGAAAATGAAACCGTCTGGCTTACGCAAAAGCTGATGGCTGAGCTTTTTCAAAAGGATGTCCGCACCGTCAACGAACATATTCAAAACATCTTCGAGGAGGGTGAACTTATACCGGAGGCAACTATCCGGAATTTCCGGATAGTTCAACCGGAAGGTGCGCGACAGGTGACACGCGAAATTGAGCATTACAGCTTGGATGTCATCATTGCCGTTGGTTACCGGGTGAAATCGCACCGGGGCACGCAGTTCCGCCAGTGGGCCACCCAACGGTTGCGCGAATATATCGTCAAGGGTTTCACGCTCGATGACGAACGGTTGAAGGAGGGTGGGACGCGGAATGTGTATTTCGACGAATTGCTCCATCGCATCCGGGAAATCCGGCTGTCGGAACGGAACTTTTACCGGAAGATTTGCGATATTTACCGGACGAGCATTGATTACGACCCGGCGGTGGAAATGACGCGGCGTTTTTTCCAGACGGTGCAGAACAAAATGCACTGGGCCATCCACGGGCACACGGCGGCGGAGGTCATCCACGCGCGCGCGGATGCCGCGAGACCGCACATGGGGTTGACCTCGTGGCAGGGGACGAAGGTGCGCAAGCCGGACGTGGTCATTGCCAAGAATTATCTCAACGAGAATGAGCTGAAAAAGTTGAGCCTGATCGTCACGCAATATCTGGATTTCGCCGAATTGCAGGCGTTGGAGCGGCGGTCCATGACGATGCGCGACTGGCTGGTGAAGCTGGACGCTTTCCTGCGCGCCGGCGACCGGGAAATCCTGGAGGACGCTGGCGGCATTTCCGCCGAGGAGGCGAAGCGGAAGGCGGAACTGGAATTTGACAAGTTCGAGGTGCGCCGCCGCCAGTTGGAAGATGCCGGGGCGGAAGCCGGGTTCGCGCCGGAAGTCGAGAATCTGGCCAAAGCAACCAAAAAAATCAAACCGGCGCAAAAGCAAAAGGCCGGGTATTATCCGCGTTTTCCGGCCACCTCGGAGCAACGGCATCAGTCGCATTAATTCAACTGTGCGGACAGTTGCAGTTCGGTCTGGTTTTCAGCCCGCTTCGCCTTTTGTCTTTGGCGGGGCAAAATACAACAAGTTTGACTAGCGCGTCCGGCAACCGTAAATTCACACGAATGCTGATTGCTGAATCAAAGGTGGCAAGGACGGAGGTTGCCGACCCGCCCAATGCCGATCCGAATTGTTCTTGGAAGCAGATCGTGGAACCGGTGGAGCCTTTTCTCCAGACGGTTTCACAACGGCTTATCCAGCAGGTTCACGAATTTGATCCGCAAATCATTCCCTACGCCCGGTACGTGCTGAGCGGCACCGGCAAACATTTGCGCCCCGCGCTTGTGGCGCTGGCGGCCCGCGTGTGCGGCGCCGGTAAAATCACCGACGCGCACGTGACGGCGGCGGTCATCATCGAGATGGTGCATCTGGCCACGCTGGTCCATGACGACGTGCTGGACGAGGCGGAAATTCGCCGCGGCCAACTCACGCTCGCGGCCAATTCGGGCAATGAAATCGCCGTGCTTTTTGGCGATTGTCTTTTCGCGCAGGCATTGAAACTGGCGGCGAGCTTTCCCACGCCGGAAATTTGCCGCGCGGTGGCGATGGCCACGAACACGGTTTGCTCCGGCGAAATTCTTCAAACGCGGCATCGCCGTAAATTCCAGGTCTCGCGGCGCGAGTATTTCCGCGTCATCGAGATGAAGACCGCCGAATTGTTCACGCTGTCGTGTGATCTGGCGGCATTTCTGAACGGGGCGCCGGCGGAACAGCGTGCGGCCTTGAGGCAGTTCGGCGCGGCGTTCGGCACGGCGTATCAGGTTTATGACGATTGCGTGGATTTGTTTGGGACGGAAGCGTCGGCCGGAAAATCGCTTGGCACGGATTTGGCAAAGGGTAAATTGACGTGGCCGGTGCTGCTGGCGTGGGAACGCGCGAATGCCGCCGACCGGGCGCGGCTGGAGCATCTGGTTGACAACTGGCAGCCGAAAAATTTGTCCGCCGTGAGCGAATTGCTGGCCCGATACGAAACCTTTGAGCCGTCGCAGGAAGTTGTCACGCGCTATTTGGAGCAGGCCCGGAGGGCGTTGCGGGTTTTGCCGGAGTCCGGCGGACGCGCGGAATTGTTCAGTCTGGCGGATTTTTTGGCGCAACAAACCGACGCCTTGGCGGTTTATGTTTAGCAGATCATGATTATGTCCGCTCCACCAGTCACAGGCATAGAAGATTCAGGGTCACCCGCAGCGGTGGATGAGGAGTTGCTGGTGCGGCGGGCGCGGCATGGCGATTTGGAGGCTTACGATGAATTGGTGCGGCGCCATCAGGAGCGCATTTACGCAACGATCTACCACATGACCTCCAATCATGAGGACGCCAACGATCTCGCCCAGGAATCGTTCATCAAGGCGTTTCAGGCGTTGAAGTCTTTCAAAGGCGGGTCCAGTTTTTACACGTGGCTTTACCGGATTGCGGTCAACAAGACGATTAATTTCCTCAAGCAGCGCAAGAACCGCATCCACATGAGTTTGAATGACTTGGATTTCAACGCCGAGCACGACCCGGATTTAATGGCCTTGATTTCGGATAACACGCCGCGCCGCGCGGCCGGTTTGACGGAATTGCAGGAAAAATTGAACGCGGCATTGTTAAAGCTGTCAGAACCTCATAGATTGGTGGTAGTCCTGCACGATGTGCAGGGGCAATCGCACGAAGAAATCGCGAAGATAATGGACTGCAACATTGGCACCGTTAGGTCGCGGCTGTTTTACGCCCGGCAGCAATTACAGGCGTCGTTGTCCGATTACTTGAAGTAAATAATATGAATGAGAACGAAAACAACTTCGAGTCCTTGCGCCGCTTGCTGGCCCTCAAGCGGCACGAGACGCCGCCACCGGGATATTTCAACGATTTTTCGCGCCAGGTCCTGCAACGAATACGCCTCGGTGAGACCGAACAATCAGCCAATTTGGCGGAGGAGTTGTTTAGCCATGCGCCCTGGCTGGCAAAATTGTTGCATGCGTTCGATGCGAGGCCGGTGTTTGCGGGTGGATTCGCGGGAGCGCTTTGTTTGTTGCTGCTCTTGGGGATCGTCTATGCGGAACGCCCGGATTTAACACCGCAGCCGCTTCTACAGGTTGAAAATAGCTCCGCTGAACTCGCCGCCGTATCACCGACGGCACTGTCACAGCCGGCGGATCAAATCGGGATTGTGTCCAGCACCAATCCAGTGTTCAGCCTTCAGCCGATGGGTTCGCCGTTTGGGCAGCAAAATTCACTCGCCCTGCCGGTCAGCTTTTCACCTCACGCCAATTAATCCGATTTGAAACGCGTTGTGCGCTTGAAACCGCGCCGCGCTTGTCATTAAATCGGGCGGGTGCCAACCAAAGTAATTTCGGTAGCCAACCAGAAAGGCGGCGTGGGCAAGACCACCACGGCCGTCAATCTTGCCGCGTGCCTCGCTGCGCTGGGCCAGCGCGTTCTCCTGTTTGACCTCGACCCGCAGGCCAATGCCACCAGCGGCCTCGGTTTGGAAAAAATCGACGGGGCCAGTGCGTATCGGGTTTTGCTGGGGGAAGGCAGCCTCCTCGACAAAATCAAAGACACCGCCTTCGAGCGATTGGCTGTCGTTCCCAGCGAAGTGGATTTGTGCGCCGCCGATCTGGAACTGGCGCGGATGGAGAATCACCTGCTCCGCCTGGCCGGGGCGCTGCAGCCGGTGCTGGAATCGCAGCGGTTCGACCTGGTCCTGGTGGACTGTCCGCCGTCGCTGGGCATTCTCACCCTGAACGCCTTTGCGGCAAGCGATGGATTGCTCGTGCCGCTGCAATGCGAGTATTATTCCCTCGAAGGCATTTCGATGATGAACCGTGTGCTGGGCCAGTTGCGGGACGCGGGCGTCAATCCGCGCCTCGACATTTTCGGCGTCGTAATGACGATGTTTGATGGCCGCACAAAGCTTTCCAACGAGGTTGTTGCCGAGGTCCGCAGCCAGCTCGGCGCCAAAGTTTTTGAAACCGTGATTCCGCGCAGCACGCGCCTCGCCGAAGCGCCGAGCTTCGGCAAACCGATCATCCATTACGATAAATACAGCTCCGGCGCGGCGGCTTACGAGTTGCTGGCGCAGGAAGTCTTGAAACGGCTGGGAACTTGATTATGTTGAAACGCACGCCACTTTTTACCGCGCACCAGAAACTGGGCGGGAAACTTGTCGAATTCGGCGGCTGGGAAATGCCGGTGCAATACACCAGCATCACCGATGAACATCTCGCCGTCCGCAGCGCCGCCGGCATCTTCGACATCTCGCACATGGGCGAAGTCACCGTCAGCGGTTCGGGCGCGGCGGCATTTCTGAATTCCGTCCTTACCAACGACATCCGCAAGCTTGTGCCCGGCGTGGGCCAATACACCTTGATGTGCAACAAGCATGGCGGCGTCATTGACGATCTGTACGCCTACCAGCTTTCCGATGGCGTGTATTTTCTCATCATCAACGCCTCGCGCATCGAGCCGGATGTCGCCTGGTTGCAGGCGCAGGCCGCAATCCCGCCTTGCGGGACCGGTGAACTGAACCTCACCGACGCCTCGCACAATTACGCCGCCGTGGCTGTGCAAGGCCCGCGCGTGAAGGAATTCATTGATGCGTGCATTCCCGGCGCGTCGGTTTCAGCCATGCGTGTCAACACCGTGACCGGGTTGAAGAAAAACCAGATTGGCGGCTTTCACTTTGAACATGGCGGGGTGCTCGTCTCGCGCACGGGTTACACCGGCGAAGACGGATTCGAAATTGTTGGTTCGGACGAAGCCATCCGGCACGTTTGGGACGCTCTGCTCGCCGCCGGGCACGCGTTCGGCATCAAACCATGTGGCTTGGGCGCGCGCGACACCTTGCGCACGGAGGTTTGTTATCCGCTTTACGGCCATGAGCTGGACGAGCAAACCACGCCCATCGAGGCCGGGCTGGGATTTTTTGTCGCGCTCGACAAGGGCGAATTCAATGGACGCTCCGTCCTCGCGGAACAAAAAGCCAGCGGCACGAAGAAAAAGCTCGTTGCGTTCAAAATGACCGGGAAATCCGCGCCGCCGCGTCCGCAATATCCGATCTGGGTAAACGGCGCGAACGCCGGCCTTGTCACCAGCGGCACGCAAAGCCCGTCGCTCGGCATCGGCATCGGCATGGGCTACGTGCCGGCGGAGTTCGCGAAACCCGACACGAAGATCGAAATTGAAATCCGCGGCAAACCGTTTGCCGCCGTCATTGTGCCCAAGCCGATTTACCGGAAAAGCTGAAAATAAAGGTATGGGACTGGGAATGATTTTAGATGATTTGTGTGTCTATATTGGCGTGATTGTTGTTTGGATGGTGAAAGGGGGCAAATACAGTCTGTGTGAGAAACTTAGCGAGGTTAAGGCTTTTGATTTTTGGCGTCGGCGTGAAGGGATTATCGGTTTAGCAACAATTATTGCTATTAGCGGTTTGTGTGGGCTTTTTATACATTATTTTGGATAAACTTCAAATTGGGAAAACTACCCAATTCCGGTCGCGCTTGACTTTCTAATCAGTCATATTAGCGTCTTTCAGTGGTAGGCCGTGCAGCGGGCGCATCCGCAAAATTGATTTGATTTTGATTCATTCGACAATTTCGCGGGGCAGGGTCGGTTGCCGGCGCTTCCCAAAATTGATGAATGCGTGATGGAAACATCCCAAAATCCTTATTTGGTTCTTATGTTGCTGATGGCGGTGGCCGTGGCGTTTGCGCTGGGGCCGCTGGCGGCGGCGTGGGCCTGGGCCAGGTTCTTTTCGCCCCAAAAACCGGGCCAGGATAAGAACGCCATCTACGAATGCGGTCTGGAGTCCAAGGGCGACGCCTGGATTTCCTTCCGGTCGGAGTATTACCTATACGCGATTATTTTCCTGGTGTTTGACGTGGAAACGATTTTTCTGCTGCCATTTGCTGTATCGTTTGGCGGGCTTCCGCTGGGGGCGTTTCTGGCCATGGTGATTTTTCTCCTGCTCCTGGTGGAGGGATTGGTTTGGGCGTGGCGGAAGGGAGTGCTGACATGGAAATGACCGGCGTCATCAACAACGGTTCTCCGGTAAAATGCCAGTGCATTTTGGTTTCTCGACATTTTCAGAGGAACAGGAATTTTACATCCGCCCTCACCCCGGCCTTCTCCCCCGGGAGAGGGGGAATCGCATGCTGTTTTTTGGCCATATCGATAGAGGCAATTGTCGCGCGTCTCCATACCATAAGCACAGCAGCGGAGACGGCAACGGGGGACGAAGCAATTATCCAGCGACGTGCCAATGCTCACCCTCTCCCCGGGGGAGAGGACCGGGGTGAGGGCGGGCGTCATCACCAATTTCATTCCGCATCCGAAGAGTCCATTTCAAACCGTTTCTTCCGCCGGCAATATCGAGAAACCAGCACATTTTATCATGATTGACGAAGGCCTAAGAAGCGAATTGCAGAAGCAGGGAATTTACACCACGACTTTGCAGGAATTGTACAACTGGGGCCGGGCCAATTCCGTGTGGCCGCTGACGTTCGGGCTGGCGTGTTGTGCCATTGAAATGATTGCGACGTCCATGGCCCGGTATGATCTGGCCCGGTTTGGGGCGGAAGTGTTCCGGCCGTCGCCCCGGCAGGCCGACCTCATGATTGTGGCCGGGACGGTCACCAAGAAAATGGCGCCGCTGGTGGTGCGGCTCTACAACCAGATGCCGGAACCCAAATACGTCATCGCCATGGGCGCGTGCGCGATTTCCGGCGGGCCTTTCAAGCAGGGCTATAACGTGCTCAAGGGCATTGACCGGTACATTCCGGTGGACGTGTCCATTCCCGGCTGTCCGCCGAGGCCGGAGGCGTTGATTCACGCCATCATGACCTTGCAGGAAAAAATCCTGAACCAGAAGCTCACCGGGCCGGACCGTCCGCGGCATCTCATCGCCGGCGCGCCGAGCGAATTTCCGGTGCCGGCCTATGGTGAACACGACCTCGAACCGCCGAGCAATCCCCAACTCTGGCAACCGCCCGTCATCAAGCGCTGAACCGTGGAAACACCCGAACAAATCAAGTCCCGCTTCGAATCGGCGGTGCCGGGCGCAAAAATTGAAATTCTCCCGAATGATTGTCCGGCGGGCGAACGGTCATTGGTGGTGGATTCGGACCTCGTTCTAGCCGTGGCGAAATTTCTCCGCGACGATCCGCAATTGCGCCTCGATTATTGCTCGAACGTAACCGGCGTGGACTGGCCGGAGGCGGAACTCACCGAAAAAATCAAGGTCAAGCAGGTCGTGGACGGCGCGGAAAAGGAAATCGAGGAGGTGAAGAAAACCGTGCGGCCCGGCTTTCTCGAAGTGGTTTATCACTTGTATTCGATGGCATTGAAGCACGGGCCGGTGGTTCTGCGCCAGCGCACGGCGAATCACGACGCAGAGGCGCCCGTGGTTTCGCTGACGCCGGTGTGGCGCGGCTGCGAGTTTCAGGAGCGCGAAGTGTTTGATTTGTTCGGCATCCGGCTGGCCGGCCATCCGGATTTGCGGCGCATTTTAATGTGGGACGGATTCAAGGGCTTTCCGATGCGCAAGGATTACGTGGCCCCCGATGATTTCGAATACGAGCCGACGCCGCACGACGAGGTGCTGGAGCAGGCGCAAAAGCATTATCCACCGGAGGTGAAGGCGTGAACGCTGATAAAAACATTGTTGCGAAGTTGCGTGAACTGCTCGATCGACTTGCTGATTCACGAAAACTCTCGAATGATGAACAGGAGCAAATCCACGATGCTGTCATTGCTGAAACAAGATCGCTACCGTGTGATTGCTTTTTGGATTCTCTGGATGGCGCGGTTGGTAAAAGTAAATCGCGCCGTCGAGAGTCTGTTTATTTGCTTTCTGAATTTACGCAATTGCCGGAAGTCATTGCCAGACTTGGTGAGGAATTCAAAAATCCAGACGTAAGTTGGCGGCATTGGCTTGTTCAGATTGTTGGTCATAGAAACCTCAAACAACTTGCAAGCCAATTGCCACCAATAATTGAAAATGACCCGGACATGTTGTGCCGCAAGGCAGCGATTTGGAGTGCAGGGCGTCTGAAAGCCGATTGCTGCCTGCCTTCCCTTATGAAACTGGCAGAAAATCCGCCCGATGAACTTAGGTCCGCGATAACGTGGTCGCTTAAGGACCTTGCTCCTACAAATGCAAAAGAATACTTCGAGCGGATTTTTCTGGATGCTTCAGCTGAAAAACAAGAACGCATCGTTGCTGCTTGGGGGTTGGCAAAGCTTGGTGACAAGAGTTCGCTAGGTTTCTTGGTGGAAATGATGTTTGACCCGGATAAACGAACACCTCGCAGCTGCACTCCCGGTCAGTCATTGCGAGCAGCACAGGCGGTTTGCGACATCAAGGGTTGGCAATTCCAGTGGAACAAAACTTTTGTTCAAACACATCGAAACGAATGGCGAAAACTTGCTTTAGCTGGGTTGAATTAAGTGTGCAAAATGAACACAGCCTTTGAAACCCAAAGCCAGCGGAACTACGAAATTCTGCCGAAGACGAGCGAGGCCGGCGAATCCATCGGCGAACTCCTCGAAATTTCGATGGGGCCGCAGCATCCGTCCACGCACGGCGTGTTCCGCATGGACGTGGTGCTGGACGGCGAGAAGGTCGTGAAGCTCAAGCCGGTGTTCGGCTATCTGCACCGCAACCACGAGAAAATCGCCGAGAACATTTCATATCTTGGCACGATGCCCTACACGGACCGGCTGGATTATTTTTGTTCGATGACGAACAATTGGGCCTACGCGCTCAGCGTTGAGAAACTCGCGGGTTTGGTGGTCCCCGAACGCGCTGAATATATCCGCGTCATCATGGCGGAGTTGACGCGCCTGCAAAATCACACCTGTCTCATCGGTTTTTTTGTGCAGGACATGGGCGCGCTGGGAACGCCGCTGATGTACGCCTTCCGCGAACGCGAAAAAATCCTCGACCTCTTCGAGTTGGTGAGCGGCGCGCGCATGATGTGCAATTACATGCGCTTCGGCGGCGTCCGTTGTGATGTCACGTTTGAATGGCTGGCCCAGACGAAGCAACTGGTGGACGGCTACGGCACATTCCTCGACGAATTTGAGGCGCTGTTCACGGAGAACGAAATTCTCCTTGCGCGCACACAAGGCGTCGGCGTGTTGTCCAAAGAACTGGCCATCAACGCCTCCGTCACTGGTCCGTTGCTCCGCGCCGCCGGTGTGAATTATGACATTCGCAAGGTGGACAAGTACAGCATTTACAGCCGGTTCGACTTCAAGGTGCCGATGGGTGAACACGGCGACATTTATGACCGCTACATGATCCGCATTTTGGAAATGCGCGAGAGCCTGAAAATATTGCAACAGGCGCTGCGCGACATTCCGTCCGGACCGGTCATGGACCCGAAGGCGAAGTTGCGCGGGTTCCGGCCAAAGGCGGGCGAAGCCTACGGACGGATCGAGTCGCCGAAGGGCGAGTTGGGCTTTTATCTCATCAGCGACGGTTCAGCCAATCCGTATCGCTACCGCGTGCGTCCGCCCAGCTTGATCAACCTGACCATCCTTGAGGACATGTGCCTCGGACACCGGATTGCGGACACTGTGGTCATTCTCGGCAGCGTGGACATCGTGCTGGGGGAGGTGGATAGATGAACTGTCATTATTCGATGTTGGGTGTTGGGTGTTGGATGTTGGATGTTTCCAAATCGAAACGTTGTGAATTTCAGAACATCCAACAACCAACATCGAACATCCAACATCCAATGGATTCAAAATGTTAGGCGAAGCAATCATCAAAGGCATGGCGGTGACCGCGCGGAACTTCTTCGGGAGTTACGTCTCGAAGGACCGGCTCACCACCGTGCAATATCCCGAGGAACGCCTGACGCCCAAGGAAAACACCCGGCAATTTCCCTTTCTGGTTTATGATGGCGACGATGCGGAAAAGGGGCTGCGCTGCGTGGCCTGCCAGATTTGCGAGAAGGAATGCCCGCCTCAATGCATCTACATCGTCAAAAGCAAGGACAAGAAGCTGGATTACAAGGGGCAAGCCCAGCTTTATCCCGCCACGTTCGACATTGATATTTCGGTGTGCATGAGCTGCCAGATTTGCGCGGAGGTCTGCCCGTTCGACGCCATCAAGATGAACACCGAGTTTGAATTGAGCACCAGCGACCGCTTCGGCGGCTTGTTGTTGACGAAGGACAAACTGGCCCGGTCGAACGAGTATTACCGCAAAATTCATCCCGAAGAAGCCGCGATGGTGGATGAGCATCTGGCCGGGGAAAAGGCCAGGGCCGAGGCCAAAGCCAAAGCCGCCGCCGAAGCGAAGGCTAATGCGATTCCCAAAACCCAACCCACATAAAACATGGTTGAAGCGCTGGATCAGATTTTCGTCACGTTAAAACACCAGGTGGTGGGATTTTTCCCCGATGCTTGGCGCCCATTCATGTCCGCCCTGGTTTCGATTTCGTTCATCCCGCTGGTGTTCGCCACGCTGTTCGGTTTCGTCACGGTCATTGAGCGCAAAGTCATCGGTCGCATCCAGAACCGCTACGGCCCCAATCGCGTCGGCATTCCCCTGACCAAAATCCGCCTGTGCGGCTTCGGCCAGTTCATCCCGGACGGCATCAAATCGCTCACGAAAGAGGACGTTGTGCCGCGCGCGGCGGACCAGGTGGTGCATTTTCTCGCGCCGGTCGTCCTGCTCATACCGGTGTTGCTGGCCTACGCGGTGCTGCCGATTGGCCGCAACATGACCGCCGCGGATTTTGACGCGGGCGTGCTGTTTTTCTTTGCCGTGGGCGGGGCGGTGGAGCTGTCCGTGTTCATGGCCGGCTGGTCGAGCCACAACAAATACTCGATGCTGGGAGCCATGCGCGCCATTGCCCAGATGATCAGCTACGAAATCCCGCTCATTCTTTCCGCCGTCACGGTCATCATGATCGTCGGTTCGCTCAAGCTGGCGGACATCGTCGCGGCTCAAAATGATTACTCCCTCGGCCTGGCGCACTGGTTTGTGTTCACACCGTGGGGTTTGGCCGGGTTCATCCTGTTCTTCATTGCGTCGCTGGCGGAATCCAACCGCTCGCCGTTTGATCTGCCGGAGGCGGAATCGGAAATCATTGCGGGTTATTACACGGAATATTCTGGATTCAAATTCGCGCTGTTTTTCCTGGGGGAATACCTCGGCATGTTTGCCATCTGCGGCCTGGGCATCACGCTGTTTCTGGGCGGCTGGACCGCGCCGTTTTCGTTCCTCACCTGGGTGCCGTCGTATCTCTGGTTTTTTGCCAAGCTGATGGCGCTGGTCTTCGTATTCATCTGGATTCGTGCCACGTTGCCGCGGCTGCGCATGGACCAGCTCATGAACTTTGCCTGGAAATTCATGCTGCCGCTGTCGCTGGTCAACATCGTCACGGCCGGTATCTGGCATTTCATGGGCCACGGTCCGGCGCGCTGGCTGGTCTGCTCGGCCCTGATTTTCGGCTCCTATGTCATCCTCGGCCGGGGATTGATGCAAAACCAAAAACTTGGCAAACGCATTTATCGCTACGCGGAATGAAGAACGTGATTCGTTACATAGTTAAACGGTTGACCCGGATTGAGATTCGGAGACAACGTGTGTTTTCAACCATTTAACGATTTAACGATTCAACGATTTAACCATGTCTTTGCCTTTCATCATCATTGCCTGTGTGACACTCTTTGCCGCGGCGGCGGCGATGAGCCTGCGCAACCTGGTGCATTGCGCGCTGTCGCTGATCGTGGCACTGGCCGGGCTGGCGGCGCTTTACCTGGCGCTCGACGCGCAGTTCGTCGGCTTCGCCCAAATTCTGGTTTATGTCGGCGCGGTCGCCATCCTCATCGTATTTGCGGTGTTGCTGACGCGCAGCGATGCGACACCGAACCAGACCATTCTCGCGCCCGGCTGGTTCACTGGCATTGTCGTTTCCGCTGTCGTCTTCACCACGCTCGGCTGGGCGGCGCTGAATAGCACGGGGCTGCCCCGGGAAATGCCGCCAGCGCCCGTGGCCACGGTTAAAAACATCGGTGACCTGCTGATGACCCAATATGTCCTGCCGCTCGAAGTCATCGGCCTGCTGCTGACCGCGGCGCTGATTGGCGCGGTCATCATCGCCATGCGCGATGATAGGCCAAAAGCGAAGATGGAGGATGGAGGATTAAAGATGGAAAAACCGTCTTTGCCATCCTCTATCCTCCATACTCCATCCTCGCCGGGAGGCAACATATGACACCATTACAGGGTTGCCTCCTCGTTTCCGCACTGCTCTTTGCCATTGGCCTGGCGGGCGCGGTGACGCGGCGCAACGCCATCCTTGCGCTCGTCGGCATCGAATTGATGCTGAATGCGGCGAACCTGAATTTCATCGCGTTCTGGCGCTATGGCCCGAATCCAGAGGCCTTGTCCGGCATGATGGTTGTGATTTTCTCCATCGCCATTGCGGCGGCGGAGGCGGCAGTGGGATTGGCGCTCATCATTGCGATTTACCGCCATTACCGGACCGTCAACCTGGACCAGATAAATTCGATGAAGGGATGAAATTCACATGGCCAGACGATTTAAATGAAGAATTCAACGCCAAGACGCAAAGGCGCCAAGATGCAAAGGAATAAAAATTCTTCGCGCCTTTGCGTCTTTGCGCCTTTGCGTTAAAAACAGGATGACTTGGATTGCCCAAAATTTATGGTTGATACCGGTGCTGCCGCTGGCGGCGGCGGGCGTGATTGCCGTGAACAAGCAACGGCAGCGCAAGCTCGCGGCGACGCTGGCCATCGGCTCGATGGTCCTGGCGTTCCTGCTTTCGTTGTGTGCGTTCAGCGCCACGCTCCTGCATCACGGCGACAACGGCGTCTTCCGCGAAGTGGCCGGTTTCAACTGGTTCCAGTTTGGCGGCCAATGGCTGCACCTGGATTGGGTGCTGGACCCGCTTACGGCCATCATGCTGGTGATGGTTTCGTTCGTCAGCCTGCTGATTTTCATCTTCAGCGTCGGCTACATGGCGCACGACGAAAATTTCATGCGGTTCTTCTGCTTCCTGTCGCT
>Ga0182027_10008717_pt1 | contig 14697 bp, 1 predicted proteins | sample 712E1DmetaG_FD_121300 | JGI IMG/M metagenome (GOLD analysis project Ga0182027, IMG submission 121300) | Permafrost microbial communities from Stordalen Mire, Sweden - 712E1D metaG (Illumina Assembly) | ecosystem: Environmental > Terrestrial > Soil > Wetlands > Permafrost | place: Sweden... | reverse complement strand
CGAGGTTCCCGTTCCTGGTCCGGCTCGACAACACGAATTTCAATTTCACCCAGCCGCAAGCCAATGGTCAGGACGTCAGATTTTCCAGGTCAGACGGCACGCATCTGCCCTATCAGATCGAACGGTGGGACAACGCAAACAAGCATGCCGAAATTTGGGTGAGGATAGACACGGTTCTTCAAAGCAGCTCGACGCAATACTTCAGGATGTACTGGGGAAAAAATAATGTACAAAGCAAGTCCAACGGGCCTATGGTGTTTGAAACGGGAAACGGTTTTGTCGGCGTCTGGCATTTGAACACGTCGGGCTCGGGTTACCGGCCTGACGCGACTGCGAATAGCGACAGTGCAAAAACCAAAGGGTCTGCGTTCACGCAAAATGGGGGCGCGATTGCCGGATGCGACACGTTTATTAACGCAAGCTCCCAATACGACAGCGTAGCCAGCATTCCGAGCCTGGCGAATAGCAGCTTCACCGTTTCTGCTTGGTTTAAGCTTGTCTCAACTTCCGGAGATCGACCTGTTATGGGCCAAGGAACGACGACGTCCAATAACGGCCTTCATATGACATACAGGCAATCAAGTTCAAAAATGTCAATTGATTTTTATGGAAATGGCCTGGACCAGACAAATCCCTATGCCGGCGGGACCAACTGGAATTTCATAACGGGGACGTTTAATACCACCGGCAAGGTGCGGATTTTGTACATGAACGGGGCCCAGGACATTTCCGACGTGCCAGCAAGCAATTATACCGGTACCGGGGCTTTCTGGATAGGGAAAAGTCCCCAGAATGGATATTTTGACGGCAATATCGATGAAGTCGTTGTTTCCAACGTCGTCCGGTCTCCAGATTGGATAAAGCTCTGTTACGCGAACCAGCGTCCGACCGGCCAGACCGTTGTATCCTCGGATAGCGCGGACGCGTTCCGCCCGCTTTCCATCAAACGCAACGCGGGCATGGATACGGTCATCGTGTGGACCACGCGATGGGCCGTGAAGTTCTTAAAGAGCAAAGGTGGCGGCATCGGGTTCCTGGGTCCGGACACGGTCGGCGCACACAACCAGCTCGATGCAAACATGTTCTACGCGCTTTTCAACGGCGGTGAGACCGACACGGGAACCGGCACGATGTACATGCTTGACAGCAGCATCGTGTTTGCGCGCGTCCGGCAGTATAAGAGCGTGTACAACCAGCCCTTCACCATAGACTATACGGTGCTGGGCTCCGGAAAGATTTACGCGCGTGTGACGACCTACGCGACAGCCACCGTCGGCACGGGTCTGGAGTTCCGCATCGCAAACAACTCGACCACGCACTACGACAACATCCAATATGGAAGCGTGGGGTCCGGCTGCCAGGCTGTTTTGCATGTTGACTCGACGGCAGGCCAGTACGACCTTCTCATGGCGCCGTATGATTTGTGGAACCAGGCGGACCAGGTAAATACCGGTACAAAGTATATCGGCATGGGCAGCACGACCTGGAAGCTTGCGGGAAAAAGCAGGCAGACGTGGAACTTTATGATTGACTTTTCGCACAAGTCGCTTCATGACAGCGTTGCCGCATGGCAGTATATCAATGATTACCGGAATTCGGACACGCTGAGTTTCCTCACGGGCACACCGCTTTTGGAAAGAGCATGGGAAGACGACCTCGTCGGTCACTGGAAGCTTGACGAAATCACTGGAGATACTGCGCGTGACGCGAGCTCAAGCACGGGCGGCGCCGGATATTACGGCAACATCCGAGGCGGCGGCAAATGGACAGACGGCATGTGGGGCAACGCGGACAGCCTGGACGGGACGGACAGCATCAAGGTTTGGCCCGGAACGGCATCGTCGTTCAACGGCAGGACCACGGGCAGAGGGTTCTCGATTCTCGGCTGGGTGAATCCCGCAGCTTCGCTTTCGACATCCACCGTGCTCTTTCAGCAGATGACCGGGGCTTCAACCGGGTACCAGTTGACCGGGGCCGCCGGCGGCCAACTGCAGTTTACGATCGGCAACGGGACGACCACGCAGGTGTTGCCGGGCGTGACCGTGATACGGCCAAACCAGTGGTATCATGTGGGAGCGGAGTTCACCTGGGCAATGGACACGATGAAACTATTTGTCAACGGCACTCCGGACACGATTCGCGTTGGGTTGCTCAGCGGATACCCGGCGGCAAGCACCGACTCGGTTGACATGGGTAAGGGATATAACGGAGTGCTTGACGACATGCGGTTCTACGGCGAGGCGCTTACCGACCAACAAGTCAAGGCGATATATTTGAAGGGGTATAATCCTGAGCGGGGCGTGTACAGCGTGCGTGCGGACAACAACAGCCAGGTTCAGTGCCTTATGCATGGCGCGGGTACAAACCGTAATCTGCCGGTCTTCCAGGTCGCGAATTACTGGTCGGCCTCGCCACCCTCGAAAGTATATGTCGATTCGCAGCTTTTGACGAGCGGATCGGACTACTACAGCGACGTTGACCAAGGGATCCGCACGGCGTACGTGGGGTTTAACTGGTCGGTCACGTCCAATTCAACGGTTTACATAGGCAATAACGTCGTCGGCCAGTCAATGCTCGATACCATGCCCCGGATGTATTGGAGCAAGATAACGGTGGGCGGCTCCGACCACGTGTGGGTGAAAAACTTTCCAGGGAATTATTTCGGGAGCGCTGCGCAAAATCAGTTCTTTTTCGACTGGAAAATGACATACGGGAATGCAACGAACACCAAAAACGGCGAAATATGGTACTTTGCGTCGTCGGTGACGACGCCCAAAGTGAGAGTCGACACGACGGTGGTACAAAACCTTATCCCGGGCTATGCCGGCAATGGCAGCGATCTGTCTCTTGGCAAACTTGTCCTGAAAATAAACACGAACTATCCGGGCACGGCAAACGGCGTCCCGACAGCTTATACCTATTCCATCGCCGAAAGTTCGGGCGTGCGAGTTTTATTGAATATCAATACACGAACGGCAAAGGCGGGCACAGACTCGTTCAAAATCGACACGCATTGGGCCATATACCCGACGGGCCAAATTTTCAGATGGGACAGCCTTTCATACAAGAGTGCCAATATTGCAAGCGTCTGGTTGAGCTTCGGGCTCGATTCGATTTGGGGTGGGAACCAGGCCGGTAATACGGTTCCTACGCCGAAAGCAAAATTGCGCGCCGGCGTGTACTCTGCGACGATTCCGGGGTATGTTATGGCCATGACGGGTTTCCGCAACAGTGGCGGCGTAGTTGCCGAGCCTATGAACAAAGATACACTTTGGTCTTTTGGAGACGCTTACCGTATTGGAGCAGAGTTTTATGATGCGACAGACAACCCCAACACACAATGGGGTTCGCTACCCGTGAAGGTGACGACGTACCTTGACTTCCAAAACAATAACATCACGAGCGGGCGCATCGATTCCATCGGGTGCTCGGTGCAGCATTTTCCCAGTCCTGCGGCGGTCATACTCAACGGCTATGGCACGCTGCAGACTAGTTCCTGGGGTGACTTGAACCAGGACGGGTTCTCCGAAGGTGAGGGAGCGTATGTGGTGACTGCCAGCAACAACACGGCAGATCTCGAGGTTTACGCGGCAGCGGCTGACACGTCATGCAGGTACAACCCCGCGTTCAGGATAACCGGTTACACGGCAGCGACCGAACCTCAATATGTACTTGTGGGACCTCATGGCGGAGCACAGAAGCTCCTGACCCCGAACTACGGCTACAACCTTTACTTGAACAAAGTCACGCATGAGGTCGTCATACAGCTCAATCAGACGATCTGCGCCAACACAGACGTTTTCATTTCATACGACAAGACTTTGGCCGTGACCATGGACAAGTTCATCGCCGCTCCCGGCGATCGCATCGACACGCTGCGGTGGCGCACCGAAAGCGAGGAGCAGAACCTGGGCTTCCAGCTGTTCAGGCGTGTCAACCCTGCATTCCTGGATTCATTGCTGAAAAAGGGCATGCTTCCGGGCGCGGACACTACCAATAACGCACTCATGTGCGTGCGGAAGAAGCTTGTCACGCAGGAAGACAGCGGCTGGACACTTGTCAATCAGAATGGAATCGTCATGGGCGCTCCGCAGGGCAAGTCATACGGGCCGCGCAACTATACGTTCATCGACTACCGCGTCTTTAATGACATCAAGTATGAATACCGGCTTGAGGCTGTTGATTTTAAGGATTTGCGGTCCCTGTACAAGGACTATGCGGAAGCAATGCCGAGACGCAACATTCCCTCGGTATTCGACCTATCCGGGAATTTCCCCAACCCGTTCCGGATGACGACCATGATACGGTTTTCGCTGCCGGTGAAGACCAAAGTCGATCTGTACGTGTATAATCTTGAGGGTCGTCTGGTGCGCAAGCTTCTCGATCACGAGAGGCGCGATGAAGGATTCTACAAAATAGGCTGGGACGGCAGGGACGACTTCAGAAGGCCTGTCGCATCGGGCCCGTACATATATCGCATGAACACACCTTTGTTCGTTAAATCAAAAATCATGATTCTGGCACGATAAACTCGAATCGCGCGCCCCGGAATAGCTGCCGCGCCCAAGAGGCAGTCAATCCAAAAAATAGTTGCCTCAAAAACACAAAAAATAATTATTTTAATGCGAAATTTATGTTATTATTATATATATAATCGCCGTAATAGGGTTGAATAATGCAATTCTTATGTAAATTAGATCGATTGGACTTCGCGCAAGCTCTTTAATTTTGGCAATCTAATTAAGCGGTAAAACCTTTTTGGCTTTTTTTGAGGGCTTTCTATGTGCAAGCCGATGAAGAAATCTTGGCGCCTGAACACAACCTTGGGATGTGTCGCGTTTCTGCTGAGCGCCAATGTTTTTGCCGATGATTACACTCAATGGTCTTCATCAGCAGTAATAACCCTCAATACCACCGCGACGGGCGCGAACATTACGACCAATGTGATTAATTTTCCTGTTCTTATCAGGCTGAATACCGGAAACTTTCCCGGATTTGCCACTACGCTGCCTGGCGGTGCAGATATACGCTTTACAAAGATAAATGGCGTTCACCTGGCTTATCAGATAGAAAGATGGGTTGATGGCGCCAATAACAACGACACTGCGGAAATTTGGGTGAGGCTCGATACTGTCTTTGGCAACAGGATCCAGACATTCAAGATGCTCTGGGGCAAGACAGGTGCGCCCGACAGTTCCAGCGGCCGCACCGTCTTTGACACGGCAAACGGATTCCAGGCAGCATGGCATCTTGGAGAAGCAGGAACCGGCAACACCAACGATGCGACCATTAATAACTATTCCGGCATAGCAAGCGGTGCAACCAAGCCGGTTGACGCCCCGGGAGTCATCGGAAGAGCAAAGAATTTCAACGGCACTGCGACGGCGTTTAGCTATTTCGATGTGGCCGGCTCGGGAGCGGCAAACAGCAAGCTCAACTTTCCCCAAGCCGGAACGTATACCATTTCCGCATGGGTCAATACCAACAATGTGGGCGACGGGCTCTATCATGACTATCTTGCAAAAGGCGACCATCAGTACAGTATGGATGTGAACACTACCTCGTTCTGGCAATACGGTGAATTTCAAAACAATGTCGGATGGAATTTTGTCATGAGCACTGCCGCTGCAACAGCCGGGACATGGACCTATGTCACGGGAATTCGCAACGGCGCGGCAATGAATTTCTACGTGAATGGTGCACTTGTCAACGCAACGGTCCAATCGTACGCTGCGGTCCTTCCGCGGGTCGAGACGTTTGATGTGTCGATCGGATGGAATCTTGACACAGTGGGATTCGGCGGTTCAACGAGCGGTACGCACCAGTTTAACGGCAAGATTGACGAGCTTGTCCTTGCCAATAAGGCCAGGACTGCCGACTGGATAAAGCTTTGCTATACAAACCAGCGGACCGGACAGACTGTCACGACCATCGGTTCGCCGCCCACCAATTTCACGTACAAGCACAACCCCGTCAGCTATTCGACGGGCACGGCAATCACGCCTGACTCTGCGGTCGTGACCGGAGCGGTCGACTCCTTCACCGTAACGCCTCCGCTTCCCGCAGGCCTCAACTTTGCCAAGGCAACGGGCATCATCAGCGGAACGCCTTCCACACCGACAGCCGCGGCAAACTATGCCGTAACGGCAAGAAACGCGGGCGGTTCCGCGACAGTGATGCTTTCGATAGCCGTAACGTTGGCGGTCCCATCTAACCTGAGCTATAAACACAATCCATTGACCGGTTTCACCGCCACGCCAATCACACCCGATTCCGCGGTGGTGACGGGAACGGTCGACTCGTTCACCGTTTCTCCTCCTCTTCCCGCAGGGCTGTCAATTGCCAGGGTAACGGGAATCATCAGCGGCACGCCGAATGTTGCGCAGGACGTGACGCCGTACACGATCACTGCAAGAAACACCGCGGGATCCACCACGGTTTCTCTCCCGATCACAATAACGACATCGGTGCCCGTACCATCGAACCTTACCTACCAGCGCAATCCCCTGACGTGCGTGACCGGCACGCCGATCACGCCCGACTCCGCGAAGGTGACCGGGACGGTCGACTCGTTCATTATTGCGCCGCCCCTTCCTGCAGGGTTGTCCATTGCCAAGGCAACGGGGGTCATCACTGGAACGCCTATTGCTGCGCAGGCAGCGACGCCCTACACGGTCACGGCAAAAAATGTCGCGGGTTCCACCACGGCGCCGCTGTCGATAGCAATAACACTGCCGCCGGCAAAGGCGTATTTCACGACATCGGCCACGACCGGAAAAATACCGCTCTCCGTGACCTTCACCGATTCGTCAAGCGGCGTGGTTACCAGGCGGATCTGGTCTTTCGGGGATAATTCCGCGCTTGATTCATCGGTTTCACCGGTACACGTTTATACAACCGAAGGAACTTTCAACGCCAAACTCGTTGTGGTTGATGGGGCAGGGAAGCGCGCGGACAGCATGACCGTCCTTATACGCACGTACAAAGACAACCCGCTCCTGATCAGCGGCAAAGTGGTTTCCCCGGGTAAAATCGAGGTCACCTATAGTAATTACAGCGGTCTGCCCACAGGCCCCCTGCCTATGCCGTTTGCCGACAGCATCGCCTTGTGTTACCAACCGACGATCATTCCGATTTCCTTTACAGGATCGATCTACGCGAAAAACCATTATCTTGCCACCGTGCAAACGCTGGGCAAGACCGTGCCGTTCAAGGACACCGTTTTACTGCCGCAAGTGCTCGCGGACAGCGTGTACGGGTTCCTTGCCACCGTGCACTGGTCGGACGGGACCTGGAGCAAGTTTGCAACCGGCAACGGGTGTCTTGTGCTGGTGAAAGATACCGGTTCGCCCGTGAACCTGTGCGGGATATCCGGCCGGTATATCGGCACCGACTCGGCGGCCATCGTCGTATCCAACATGAAGTCAATTGACACGTCTGCAGTTGACACGTTCAGCATCTGGTACGGCACGTCCAGCGGCGACTCACTGCCGGATTTCGGGTCCGGTCTTACGAGGTGGTACAACCTGAAAGCGCAATACGGCGCGATATCCGCCGCAGGCAGAGACAGCATCATCACGGTAAATGCGCTGTTCAATGCAGGAGTCGTCAAGACCCTGTGGTGCGCGGTCATCCTGAGGGCCAAGAACGATAAATTCAGTCAGGTCGTGAAAAGTTCGTTTCAGGTCGGCATAAACCGTCCTTCAAATCCGATCGTTCTTTCCGCCGTGGAGACGTCTGCATCCAGAATTCAGCTATCGTGGCCCGTGGCAACCGGAGTGGATGGGATTCGCATCGTGTATCGGGCCGGCTCCGCAATACCGGTCGACAACTATTACTTCGACTCCACGGTCTATATCTTTGCAATTCCCGCGGTGACGGATGCATCCCTTACGATCACGGGCCTGACGGGGCAGACGCATTACTTTTTCGGGGCCCAGGTTTACAAGGGCGGGCTGTGGTCCGTTGTGACCCAGGCCTCGATGGCTGACGCGGTCACGCCACAAGCCAACCCGGCGTTGAGCGCGAACCGGGTCAAGGTGGACAGCCTTTCGTTCGATCCGGTTACCAACCAGATAAACGTCTTCTGGAAGGTTTCCGGCGCTACGCTACAAGACTCTTTGCAGGCCAAGATATTGTGTTCCACGACCGGATACCCGGATTCCACGCAGGCCGCACTTGATCAATCGAAGCCGGTTCCGGTGACTGGCGGTTCGGCCATGAAGACACCGATTAATGTCGCCAACCTGCAATTCAATACCAAGTACTATGTTTCTTTATGGGAAAGCAAGGTCGACGGCGCCTCGACGCCTCCAACCGACAGTTCCAGGGGAATGGTGACAACGTCGGATTTCACCTGGCAGCAGGTGGCATACTTTACCAAAGTCGGCGGAGACACCGCGTTTGCCTTTAACAACAGCATCAGGCTTGTGACCGACTCGGTGAGCTCCGGCGGCGACATCAAGATCACCGACAAAGTCTCGATATTCCGGCCCGACCCCGGCACGCTTTCCGGTTTCATTCCTGCAAGCATCGCGTTCAAGTTCGCCCTCGGGCAATCCTCGGCACGGTTCTACGTCGGGTTGAAATTCGCCACGCTTCCAGGAAATTATGTGTCAAGTGACTTGCGCGTCTATCGCTTTCGTGACAGCGTGTGGGCTGCCGAAAGCACGGTGACACTCGATGCGGCGAACGGCTATGTGTCTGTAAAGACGAATGACCTTTCGTCCGTGTTCATGGTGATGCTGGACACGCAGGCGGTGACGGTGAACCGGTGGTCGCACGTGGACACGGTCCCCGAATTCACCGATTGTTACGATACGGTGGACCTGTCCGACAATGCGGCAAACGTCAAGTGGCGGTTCATGTGCGCCAAGGGTGGCGACGCCTCCAGCGCCGGCGGCTCCGTTATCGGTGCATCGCTGGGATACACCCGGCAAAAGCAAATAATCGTGCACATCCCTAATTCATTTGTGACCCAGGACAACGGCGTACGCGCCAAATTGGTCGTCACCGACGGAGTGAATACCACGGTCCGTGATTTTTCGCGGCAGGTGAGACGATTGAATTCCGACTTAGTTCGAACCGAGCCCATGAAGTGGCTGCCGCTGCGCGTGACTGCGCAGCTGGACAATCCCTTGATCAGCAATGCCCTTCGCGACACGAACGCAGGGGCAACGCCATGGACATACGACACCAAGAAGGTCCGTTTGTTCAAATGGAATCCGAACGTGCTGAATGCGGGCAGTGACCAGAAGTGGGTGGAATATTCCGGCGACAATGCGGACGCGTTCAAGGTGCTGCCCGGCGGTTTGATCTGGATCAAGACCCGGGAGGAAACAGAGGTAAATTTCGGGTCTGGCGTCACACTGCCGCTCTCTGCAACACAGCCGGTCGTGATTGCTCCGAATACGTTTACCGATATTGCATTGCCGTACAAATTTAATATCAAAATTGGAGACATCATTGATTCTACCAAGACCGGAACGCTAAACGCCGATTCGTTACAGATTTACTCTTGGGAAAGGGATTCGAGCGGCGTATACAGCACGCAACCTCTCTATATTGCAGACCTTGCTAAGGCGAACCTGGCTGACAAGTCCTCCACGATGGCCTGCCTTGACCTGACAGGGTATTCGGTGCGAAATCCGATGCCGACCGAGCAGATTACGCTGCGAGTCCCACCGATCCCCGAGGCCGTGTCGCAGTATGGCCAGGGGCTGGCGAAACTTGCAAAACGCGCTGACAAAGGCGGATGGGCAATCAAGGTGAGCAGCGTCTTGAGTAACGGGACCCGATTGACCGATCTGTACTGCGTGTATGATCCGGCCAAAGGAGGCCCGATGCGGTATTACCCGCTTGGGCCGACATTCGGGCAGTCGTACGTCGCCCTGTATGATGCCGACAAAAAGAAACTGTACGGCAATGCGCTGACCGGCCAGATCACAAAAGGAGGGTGCGCCTACCAAATAGCATATGTGAACCAGTCGCAGGCGGCAACCAGGTTTTCCTGCAGTCTCCTTCCAATCGGAACGGCAGACGCCACGATAAAGGCAAGGATCTATGACGAGGCTTCCGGCCGCTATGAAGACGGGCAAACGTCGGTCACGGTGGCGCCGGGCGAAACGCAATACCGGTGGCTGTTCACCGGAAGCGAAGGGTACCTTGCAAAGGCGCCGGTCCTGAACCTGTCTACCTTGCGACTGGTGGGTGCATACCCTAACCCGTTCAGGTCAATGGTTCGGATCAGGTATAGCCTGCCTGCGTCCGGTGTCAGCGCCGTCAAGTTTACAATATGCGATTTGCGCGGCGTCGTTGCATGGCACAAAGAACTGGACGTTGCGGGCCGTAACGGTACCGGTGAGCTTGTGTGGGGCGCACAGACCAGGGGCGGCCATCCCGTGGCAGCCGGGCTTTACATCCTGCGCATGTCGGCGTATGATTCCAAACAACGCATGGCCGGGGTGTTTGAGCGGAAACTTACCTTATTGCCCTGATTTGAATTTGAGTAGTGACGTGGCGTCCTACTCTTCGGCGCATACCCCTTCGGGCATCTCTGAAGAGGGACCCGACGGGGTGCCACGGCTCTACGCATCGTCTCTGCGTTGGACTCCAATCCCGGACCTTCTTCCAGATCATTTTTTAATCCCAACCTGTAAAAACAGCGACCATAATTGTATCATATAGTGTGGTGCAGCGGGAGTTCAGATCCGTGCCATTCCTTTAAAAAATGAATGGAGCTGTTATCTTGAGCAGTTGTACAGTGACCAAAAACTCTTGGTCGTGCCGGTACTCAATGCGTGCGCTCCCCATCCTGCGCACGCTTCGCGTGACGGTTTTGCTTGGTGCGTTCTTATCGGGCGCCGGCGTTTTCGCCGATGACTACACGCAATGGCCGAATTCGGCCCGCATTACCTTGAACACCTCGGGCATAACCACAACCAACGTGACGAATTTCCCCGTCCTCATACGGCTGAACCCCGGGAATTTTTCCGGTTTTGCCAATACGCTCGCGGGCGGCGCAGATATCCGCTTTGCCAAGACGAACGGAACGCATCTGGCCTACCAGATCGAACGATGGGTCAACGGCGCCAATAATATTGACACCGCGGAAATCTGGGTGAGGCTCGATACGGTCTACGGCAGCAACAGCACGCAATCGATCAAGATGCTGTGGGGCAAGAGCGGCGCGGCGGACAGTTCCAATGGCGGCAGGGTGTTCGACACGGCAAACGGGTTTATGGGAGTCTGGCATTTCAACACGCCGGGGACCGGCAACAGGCCCGACGCGACTTTTTACACCGACGGCGCAAAATCAAAGGGGACCTCATTTGCAAAGGCCGGCATTATTGGCGGATGCGACACCTTTGTTTCTTCAAGCGGCGCGTACGACAGCGTCGCGAACGCAGCGGGCAGCATAAGCCTTGCAAACAGGAGCTTTACCCTCATGGCCTGGTGCAAGATGGACAGCATCCCTCCTTTGGACAGCACCGGCCTCAATCACGATCGCCATCTCATGGGCATAGGAAAACCCGCCCCTGACAGCGGATTGCATTTTGTGTATGAACATACGGGCAAGTATGCCATGCGGTTTTATTCGGATGACCTTGACCAGAAGAATCCCTATACAGGCGGGAAAGGTTGGCACCTGCTTGCAGGCACGTTTGATACGGCCGGCAAAAAGCAGATGCTTTACTATGACGGCGCCCTCGATAACTCAAGAACAGCGAACGGTAATTTTGCCGGGAGCGGTGCATTCAACATAGGCAAGTCATTTTGGGAGACATGGGACGGCAGCATTGATGAAGTGGTCGTTTCTAAAGGCGCTAGGTCGCCGGACTGGATCAGCCTCTGCTACGTAAGCGAGAAGGCGGGCGGCTCCTTGATATCTGCAATTGTTTGCTCGCCTGCCAACCTGACGTATTCGACGAACCCTGCATCCTATGTGACGGGCACAGCGATTACGGCGAATTCACCAACGTCAACCGGTGGGGCGGTAGCTTCGTATGCGGTTGCGCCGGCGCTACCAGCGAACCTGTCCATGAGTACAAGCACGGGCGTGATAACCGGGACGCCGACAACCGCGACTGGAGCAGCGGCGTATATCGTGACCGCGACCAATGCGGCAGGCTCGACCACTGCGTCGCTTTCGATAACGATCACTGCCGCGCTCCAGGCTCCTGCCAACCTGACGTATTCGACGAACCCCGCGTCCTATGTGACGGGCACGGCGATTACGGCAAATTCACCGACGTCAACCGGTGGGGCGGTTGCCTCGTATTCGGTGTCGCATGCGCTGCCAGCGGGTTTGGCGCTGAGTCCGACCACGGGAGTGATAACCGGGACGCCGACCACGGCAACGACAGCGACGCTTGATACCGTGACCGCGACCAACGCGGCAGGTTCCACCAAGGTGTCGCTTTCGATAACGGTGACTGCCGCGCTTCTGCCTCCCGCCAACCTGACGTATTCGTCGAACCCGGCATCCTATGTGACGGGTGCGGCGATTACGGCAAATTCGCCATCGTCAAGCGGCGGCGCGGTTGCCTCCTATTCGATTGCTCCGGCGCTGCCGATAGGCCTGGCGCTTTCTGCAACGACAGGAGTAATAACGGGAACGCCGGTACTGACGATGTTGGCGGCAACCTATACGGTCACCGCGACGAATGCCGCAGGATCTACCACGGTATCGCTTTCGATAGCGGTTACCGCCGCGCTTGTCGCGCCGTCGAACCTGACGTATTCGTCGAACCCGGCAACGTATGTGACGGGCACGGCGATTGCGGCAAATTCGCCATCGTCAACCGGCGGCGCGGTTGCGTCGTATTCGGTCGCGCCTGCGCTGCCGGTGGGCTTGGCGCTTTCTGCAACGACCGGGGTGATAACGGGAACGCCGATAACGCAAACGGCAACGGCAAGCCATACGGTCACCGCGACGAATGCCGCAGGATCTACCACGGTAGCGCTTTCGATAACGGTGAATGCCGCGCTCATGCCTCCGGCCAACCTGACGTATTCGACGAACCCGGCATCCTATGTGACGGGCACGGCGATTACGGCGAATTCACCAACGTCAACCGATGGCGCGGTAGCCTCGTATTCGGTTGCTCCTGCGCTGCCGGCAGGCTTGACGCTGAGTGCGACGACAGGGATGATAACGGGAACGCCGACAACGGCAACGGCAACGGCAAGCCATACGGTCACCGCGACCAATGCCGCAGGTTCCGCTACGGTGTCGCTTTCGATAACGGTCACCGCCGCGCCTCCGGCCAACCCAATTACGCTGCATGCGACGGCGCTGTCTGCCAACCGGATACAGGTGAGCTGGAACAACATAAGCTCGTCGGGCGTGGAACGGATTGTGATCTGGTACCGGACGCAGCAGCCGGTCGACACGGTGTACGACGTGAGCTCGCTGAAGCTTGACACGCTTGTCCCGGCGTCGGTGAATGACACAATGGTTATTGGAGACAGGTTCAACGAGTTGACGCAGTATTATTTCGGGGCGCAGGTGTTCAAGGGCGGGCTGTGGTCGCAGATCACGACAAAGGCCAGCGCGACAGCCACCACGCCTTCGGCGGTGGGGAAGCTGGATTCCAACACGGTGGTCCTGACGAAACCGACGCTGTTGGACACGTCGACGAACACGATGAGGGTGCGATGGAGCGTGGTTTCGGACAGTCTTGACATCGGCATATCGTACTCGACCGTGTCCATGCCGGCGTCGGACACGAGCGTTGGCCAGGTGATCCGTGCAACGGGAAGGGCGGACAGCGCAGTGGTAAAGCTGCACGAAGACTTATTGTTCAATACGACGTATTACATTGCGGTGTGGCTGCGCCGCCCGGGCGGGAAGTGGGCCGATCCGACGTTGTCATCGAGCGACACGGTGCGAACGCCGCCCTTCACGTGGCAGTCCGTGGTTTATTTCACCAGAGATATCGATTCGGTATATGCGTTCAACCGGGAAATCCGGTTGATGAACAAGCCGCCCGATCAGAGCAAGACGCTGAACACGGTGCGGTATGTTGCGCCGCCTTTGCAAACCTTACCCGGGTTTATACAAGTGGGCGTGGGCGTGGAGTTCAGTGTGAAAGACCGGGGCACGCCGTTTTACATCGGGATCAAGGTGGATTCCGTGCCGGCGGGGTACGCCTTTGGCGACGTGCGGTTGTACCGCGACGATGGGGGCCTGATGCTTTTGGTTCGCGCTCCGGATGCGGTGTTTTGGGATTCGGTAAACCGGTACGTGTCGGTGCTGACGAATAATCTTGATTTCCCGTTTGTCGCAATGGTCGACACGCGCGCTCCGGCGCATAAGACGCTGTCGCAGACCGAGGTGCCTGTGGTAGCGGCCAAGCCGGTGCGCGACACGGTGATCATACGCGACAACCTGGCGAACTGTACGTGGAAGTTCCAATATGCGCGGGGCGGGGACGCCTACGACACCGCAAACCGGATCAGCGGGGTGTTGAGCGACACATGCGATACGCTGGCACTACTGATCGATTCGAATTTTGTGACGCAAGACAACGGGGTTCGTGCGGTACTGATCGTGAGCGACGGTGTGCATTTGGACACGGTGACGCTGTCCCGCCAGGTACGGCGTGATGGGTCGGACATCGCGTTTACGGATGAGGAGAAATGGGTGCCTTTGACAATCACGGCAGACCTGGACACGCCGGATGTGAAGACGGT
>Ga0182027_10008716_pt1 | contig 14701 bp, 17 predicted proteins | sample 712E1DmetaG_FD_121300 | JGI IMG/M metagenome (GOLD analysis project Ga0182027, IMG submission 121300) | Permafrost microbial communities from Stordalen Mire, Sweden - 712E1D metaG (Illumina Assembly) | ecosystem: Environmental > Terrestrial > Soil > Wetlands > Permafrost | place: Sweden... | reverse complement strand
TGATTATAGGTTGTATGATCTGACCCTGGAATATTGTGAAAACAAAGACGGCTTTTGGCTGGATGCCGGCGAGGATGAGAGAGTTCTCCAATTGATGAAGCAACGCAAAAAAGATATGGCAAACAAACAAGAAGCCGAAACCGGATGGAAAAGTGTGGAACGTCACGATATGGATCCAGAGACTGAATGGAAATTTGACTTGATACGCCTGCGTTCAAAGGAATTTATCAATAAACTTATGGATAAATTTCACCGGTAGATTTGGATATAAAAACCCTCGGTGATAAGTCCGAAGGTTTTTATATCCAAATCGCCTCTTTCAATGTTTTTGCCAGCCTGCCCAAAGGCAATTAAGCCATTCATATCATTGCCAGCCAGGCAGGTTATAATCATTTCAAACGACAAATCGAAAAGCCTTTTGTCGGCGAAAGGATGATCGCGATGAATCGAAAAACCAATTACCACGGAGTTATTTCAATTGTCGGGTTAATCGTCCTCCTAGGGATGGCTTTGGGATTCGATGTTCTGGCAACATTCATGGGGCACAATATTATTTTTACATTCCCCTGGGGCGCTTATATCTGGATGTGGTCTTCCACTCTCACCGACCTACTTTTAGCGGCAGTTTCGTTATTATTATTCCGGTTTGTGATCAACCAGGCGCCCAGAAATGTTTGGGTCGGGTTGATCTTTCTGCTAACCGGATTATTCTTTGCGGCTTATCCCATTCTTTATTACATACCGAATTTTCTGCCTGCTTTGCCTCCAAGCTTGGCGACCCTTTTGGCGACCCCCCGCTCGTATATTTCTTATTCGGGAGGCCTCATTGCGATGATGGGATTATTCGCCCTCGTTCTTCCGAGAGGAAAGTGAAAGGATTTATACTTTCCATCCAATCGCCTCCTTCAATTTTCTCGCCAGCTTTCCGAAATGGGCGGTTCATGGGAGGAAACTACTCTCAGCCAAAGAGGCGGGCATCTTGCCTGTGCAATAAAGGCTGCTCCACTTTTGAAAAAACCTGCCCTTGACATAGAACTTGTGTTCTATTACACTTTCAGCCATGTCTATCTGGCAACGTTTAAAACGGTGGCGGAAAGACTCACAGCGAAAGAAGAAATACTCTTACATCTCGGGTGAATTCCAAAATCTTAATTTGACCAGCATAGACACCCCGGAGAACCAAAAACTCATTCCCGATCCTCTGGCTGTCAGTCTATCCGATCACCCAGCAGGCGAACTTTATCAATGGTGGATCATGCTTTCGCCGCGGGAGCAGGATGTGACCGCGCTCACGTGTCTTAAATATACAAATTCTCAAATCGCCGCCCGCCTGGGTTTATCCAAAGAGACGGTCAAAACCTACCTGCAAAAAGTTTTGAACAAGTTTGGGCTTCACAGCAAAGCCGATCTACGCGTAACGTTTGCCAATTGGGATTTTAGCGAATGGGAGCGAAGGGAATCCCAGCGCCAAGCCTGATCGTTTCATCCATCGCCATATCTGCTCCCCCCCGCCGTGTTCCCCTTTGAATGTTCCCGTCAAAGGGGGTTTTATTATTTTTAGGGTTGGGGTAATTTAAGCGCATGAACAGGCTGTTAGACTTACGCCCTAAACAATGGAATTTGATCGTCCTCCCTCGCCAGAATACGAACAATCTGCTGATCGCAATCGCTCACCTGGCGGAAAGCATCCCTTTAACCGTTTTTGATTGCGGACGACAATATGATTCGTCCGTCGTTGCCAGGGCCGCACACGGACGAAAGGAAATCATGGACCGTATCAAGGTACAGCGGGCTTTCATATGCTCCGAAGCAGAGAAGCTTGTCCGGCAAATCGAGGCGGGAAATATGCCTGTCGTGATTCTCGATTTCCTTTCGACCTTTCACGACGAGAACGTCAAAATAAACCTGCGCAAATTTCTTTTGGAAAGATCGTTACAGCATTTTCAAAGATTAAGCCGAAACGCAGGGCTGGCGGTGATGGTTCACCCGCCGCCCGCTTCGCCCGACTCCTTGTATTTATTCCAGCGTCTTCAAGCTTCCGCTTCGCAGGTTTCAGTTTATGAAACGTCATCCTCTGATTCTCAGCAGTTGAGTTTGTTCTGATGGGAAATGTAACCCCGACCATTACCGATATTTTGCACAGGGAGGAAGAAAACCTTGCAAAATTCCGCCGCGCCCTGCGACGTGAAGATCAGATCGTTTTCGATGATCTATTTACAGCCGCTTACAAACACCGGGCCGCCGCGGCGTATGCCGGGCATCTGCTCCCATTTGAAACTTTTCTGCTTTCCATGCAAATCGAAGACCATAAGGAAGTCATGTCGCTGCGCAGGGAAGTCGGGCATCTCCAAAGTCAAATCGAAAAATTAATGACGAATTCAACAAAGACGGAGGACGGAGGATAGTGAATAGATCATGGATCATGGTTAATAGATGATGGAGCGAGGACAAGAAGGCGCGAAGAAGAGGACTAAGATAGCCCTATCCTCGGTCCCTCCCCAAATATCCCAAAGAACGGGAGTATTTGGGGAGGGAGGAAAAGCCTTGGCTAGAATGACAGGATAGCAGGTTCACCATGGACTTTGAGAAGACCATAGAATATACAGGCTGGCTGCTCGATATCTATTCTCATCCGGAGCGCGGGGTCGTGCTTTGGTTATTATGCGACGATGGGCAGCGGCGCTGTTTGCGACAGGATCTTCCCGTTACTTTTTATGCCGCCGGGCCATCCCAGCGCTTACGCGGTTTATGGAAATTTCTTGAGGATCAACCCTTCCCCATCGAATTATCCCGCGCGGAACGGCAGGATTTATTTACAGGCTCAATAGTTACATTAGCCGCTTCGCTTGCATCTCCCTCTGCACTGCCTTACCTTTTTCAAACCCTTACGAAATCCTTTCCCGATCTGACATTTTATGATGCCGACCTGCATATTGCACTGCGCCACGCGGCGATGTATGGCACATTCCCCCTGGCGCGCTGCCACATCGCAGCCGATGAACAAAACACAATCCAGGAAATCAATGTTCTTGATTCCAAATGGGACATTGACCCTGAACCGCCGCCTTTACGCATTCTGACCATCGAGCCTGACACCGACCCGTTTCATGATCCGCCGAAGAAAATTCTTGTCCGCACGGAAAAAAGATGCCTGACGATTGACCTGGATAAGGAAGCGCCGGAATTGGGATTTCTCAGCCACCTGCTGAAGCAGAACGATCCCGATCTCATCATCAGCACACACGGCGACACCTGGCTGCTCCCTTTGCTTTTGGAATTATCCGAAAAGCAAAACCAGCCATTGCTTTTGAATCGTGACTCAAATGGCAAAATTACTTACCGCAAAGAACGAAGTTACTTCGCCTATAACCAGGTGATCTACCGCGGAGGGCAAATACACCTGGCCGGACGCCTGCATTTGGATATTCATAACACCGTGATGTACCACGATTACGGCCTGGACGGAGTTTTGGAAATGGCACGTGTAACCTCCCTGCCGATCCAGACGGTTGCCCGTGTTTCCCCAGGGACCGGCATCTCCGCCATGCAGATCGTAAAGGCCCTGGAAAACAGAATCCTTGTCCCGCTGCGCAAGGAGCAAGTCGAGCGGCCCAAAACCACATCACAACTGTTTCATGAGGACATGGGCGGAACTGTCTACGACCCGATCATTGGATTGCATGAAGACGTCGCAGAAGTTGATTTCTTCTCCATGTATCCAAGCATCATGGTGCATTTCAATATTTCCCCTGAAACCGTCGGCAAGCGAAAACCGACTGCCGACCTGGTCCCCGAACTGGAAAAGATGACGGATCGCGGCGAGGCGGGGCTGATCCCGCAGACCCTGGCCCCGTTACTTGAAAAACGTTTCAAGTTAAAAACCACATTGTCCACTCTTTCAATAAGGGATTGCCGTTATAAAACGTATAAAGCACAAACCGCCGCATACAAATGGCTGTTGGTAACCTGCTTTGGTTATCTGGGGTATAAGAATGCCCGTTTTGGGCGGATCGAAGCCCACGAAGCCGTCACCGCTTACGGGCGGGAAGTTCTTATGCGCGCCAAGGAAGCTTCCGAAGATATGGGCTTTCGCGTATTGCATTTATACGTGGACGGCATGTGGATACAAAAGACAGGCTGCCGTGCTGTTCAAGATTTTCAGCCTTTGCTCGACGAGATCAAGATGCGCACAGGTTTGAAAATAGCGTTGGATGGCATTTACAAGTGGGTGGCTTTCCTGCCATCCCGCCAGAATAAAAAGATCGCAGTTCCCAATCGTTATTTCGGCGTCTTTCAAAACGGAGAGATCAAGATGCGCGGCATCGAGACGCGCTGCCACGATACGCCCGAGTTCATCCGGGAAACGCAGATGCAAATCCTGGAGATTCTCGCAAAAACCCCCGATGCAAACAGCCTGAAAGATTGTTTGCCTGAAATTCGGACACTCATCTGCGAGAAACAAAATGACTTGCGTTCGAGACGCGTCTCATTGGAAAAATTGATCGTTCGCCAGACCGTCAGCCGCAATCTGGAAGAATTCCGAGCCCCTTCGCCGGTATCTTCTGCCTTGGGACAATTGGAAAGCAGCGGGGAAAGCCTGCGTCCCGGCCAAACGATTCGTTTGATTTATACGCTGGGAGTTCCGCGCGCCCGCGCCTGGGATTTGCCTGACACAATTGATCCGCGCAACGTAAATATCAGCCGTTATCGCCGCCTTCTCTTTCGTGCAGTTGACACTATTCTTGAACCGATTCAAGGATTTCGCCAGTCTTCGCTGGCACTTCAAACCAATCAATTGGCTTTTGAGTTCGGCTGAGAAACTCGAGTCAAGCTCTTATTTTTAGTAGCGGGGGAAGTAGAAAAGTTGAGTCGAAGCTTACATTGAGAGAACGCAGGGCATGGGACACTTGCGCTTTGCGTGCCTGCCTGGAAGAACACCAAGTATAGGTCGCGAAGTACACGAAGGAAAAACATAATCCCCCACAGTCACCGAATTTTCAATTGAGCTGTGTAGGGGCACAGCGGAATGATCCTTCGTCAAAACCCGTGAGTCCCCTTGACCCTTTGCATCTAGTATAATGATTGTCATGGATATTAAGACTCAACTCAGTAACTCGATGAAAGATGCCATGAAAAGCGGCGACGAGGTCCGCAAGCGCACCACGCGCCTGGCTCTAGCCAATATCAAGCAGGTGGAAGTGGATAAACAGACGGCCCTCGATGACGCCGCCGTGATCTCGCTCCTGCAAAAGGAGATCAAGAACCGGCGCGAGGCCGTGGACGAAGCGAAGAAAGCCAACCGTGCGGATTTGGTTGCCGATAACGAAGCTGAGATCAAAGTCATCGAATCATTCCTGCCGAAGGCCATGCCCGCCGAGGAATTGCGCGCCCTGGCACAGACCGCCATTGCGGAAGTCGGCGCGGCCTCGCCTGCCGATATGGGCAAGGTGATGAAGGCGCTTCTCCCCAAGGTCGCCGGACGCGCGGCGGGCGATCAGGTCAGCGCAGTGGTCAAGGAACTATTGGCGAAATAGCCTTTCACCACATGGCTCACGGGAAAATTTTGTCTCTGTGTGCTCTGTGTTCTCTGTGGTGAATTATTTATGGAAAATCGTTTCCGTTTTTCAAGGGGCGTTCGGAATCTCCAGATCTTTGTCCTGGCCGCGGTCAGCATTGTGACCTTCGCGGCCTTAACCCTGCCGTCCAGCCTTCAGCCCGTCGAGCTCCCGCTTCAAGCGGGCGTTGTGGCCCCGCGCAATATCAATGCCCCGCGTGATGCTGAATACGTGAGCCAATCACGCACCGAGGAAGCGCGCCAGACCGCGGAAAAAGCGGTCCAGCCTGTCTACACCGATCCCGACCCGGCCATCGCGCGTGAGCAGATCAACCGGTTGAATGCCACCTTTCAACTGATTACTCTTACGCGCGCCGATACGACCGCCTCCGATGATCTCAAACAAGCCCAGCTTGCCAATCTGACCAATATCAGCCTCAAGCCGGATGCCATCAAATTGATCCTGTCCCTTTCCGATTCGCGTTGGGATGCCGTCCAGCAGGAGTCCCTGCGCCTGCTTGAGCAGGTCATGCGTTCGCCTGTCCGGACGGATAACCTGGATGCGGTGCAAGCCAGCATTCCATCCCTGGTCAACCTGACTTTGAGCGACAATGAATCGAACCTGGTCAGCGAATTTGTCAGCGCGTTTGTGGTGACCAACAGCCGCTTCAGCGCCGATCTAACAGCGGCCGCACAGAAGTCGGCGCGCGAGGGGGTTCAGCCGGTGGTGCAAACCTATAAAACGGGCGAACGGATCGTTTCGGCCGGCGATGTTATCACGCCCGCTCAAATAGAAGCCTTGCAGGAATTGAAATTGATCCAGCCGGCCCAGCCACTTGAAACCTATTTGGGTTCGGCAGCGCTGACGGTTCTGGCGGCAGTCTCGACCGGCTTGTATTTTATGAGGCGCAGGCGAATCCATTTCCTCTCTGATCCGCGCAGTCTGCTGGTGGCCTCCCTGCTGTTTCTGGTTTTCATGGCCGGGGCACGCCTCGTGGCAAACCGAACGGTCATTCCCTATCTATATCCCCTGCCTGCGGCCGGTTTATTGCTGGCTACCTTGTTTGGCATGGAAAGCGGGGTCATCCTTTCTTTGATCCTGTGCCTGCTGGCCGCTTATGGCCTGCCTAATACCCTCCAATTGATGCCGTTTTATTTGATGGCTACCCTATGCGGAGTATTGACACTCGGGCCGGCGCGCCGCTTTTGGGGCTTCTTCCGTGCCGGGCTGGCGGTTGCGGGTGGAGGCGCGGCCATGATCTTTGCCTATCTTCTCCCGACGGCTTCGACGAATTGGGTTGGGATCCTGCAATTGGTGGGGGCAGCCTTTGTGAACGGCCTCGCTTCTGCCAGCATTGCCCTGCTCCTGCAGTACCCGCTGGCGCAGTTCCTCGGCCTGCCTACGCCTCTCCAGCTCCGTGAAATCTCGCATCCCGATTTTCCCCTGCTCCAGATGTTCCTGCTCAATGCGCCCGGGACCTACCAGCACAGCCTGCAGGTCGCGAACCTGGCGGAGCAGGCCGCCGAGAAGATCGGCGCCGATCCGCTCTTGACGCGCGTCGGGGCGCTCTTCCATGATATCGGCAAGGTCAAGGATCCATCGTTCTTCATCGAGAACCAGGCTCCGGGCAATCTCAACACGCATGTGGATATTACTCCCGAACAGGCGGCGCAAAAGATCATCCAGCATGTGCTTGACGGAGTGGCGCTGGCACATAAATATCGCCTGCCGAACCGCATAGACGATTTCATCCTCGAGCATCATGGCACGATGGTCACGCGCTACCAATATAACCAGGCGCTTGAAAAAGCGGGCGGAGATGCCGGCCAGGTGGATGCGGAACGGTTCCGCTATCCCGGGCCGCGGCCGCGTTCGCGCGAAACGGCCATCCTGATGATCGCGGATGGGGCCGAGGCACGCACCCGCGCCGAAGGTGCGGAGAACGATGAGGATTTGCGCGCCATCGTGCGCTCGGTCATCGAACGCATCCAAAAGGAAAACCAGCTCGATAATGCGCCGTTGACCATGCGCGACCTTTCCCTCGTTACGGATTCTTTTGTCGCCACCTTGCGCGGCACGTATCATCCGCGCATTCAATATCCCGCCGCCGAGCCGCCCGCCACCACCGTGAACGTTCAAACCACCCCGCTCAATGGAAAGAAAGCATGATCTTTGTTGAATCACAATGGCAGGACCGCCCGGTTTCAGCGGAGTTGATCGAACGCGCCGCACAAGCTGCCCTGGCGCATGAATCCGCCGAAGGGGATATCAGCGTCGTGCTGGCCGATAACCCGCGCCTGCGGGAACTCAACCGCGAGTATCTCGGCATTGATGCTCCGACCGATGTGCTTTCCTTTCCCGCCTCCGAGACCAACCCGGAAACCGGTGCGCATTATTTGGGCGACATCCTTATCTCCGTTCCGCGTGCGGAAGAACAGGCCCAGTCCGCAGGCCATGCGCTTGAAGCGGAGGTGCAGTTATTGGTGGTGCATGGCGTCCTGCATTTGCTTGGATACGATCATGCCGAGGCCAAAGAGAAAGCCAAAATGTGGAAGGCGCAGGCGGAGATCCTGGGATCGCTGGGCTTGGGGAAAGTTCAAATTCATGAGGAGTAATTGCTTTAATTGTTTCCAGGACGCAAAGCGCAAAGCGTAAAGAGTAAATTATGTGGAGTTTTATCGTTTCCCGTTATCAATCCTTTGGTCATGCCTTTCGCGGCTGGTGGTATGTTCTGCGTACCCAGCGCAACGCATGGATCCATACCGTCATCGCGACCCTCGTATTCATCGTATCGGCCTGGTTGAAAATTTCCAGGCAGGAATGGGCGATCATTATTCTCACCTCTGCCATGGTCTTTGCGGCTGAGTTCATTAATACAGCCATTGAAGCAGTTGTGGATTTGGCCAGCCCGGAGAAGCACCCTCTGGCGAAAGTGGGCAAGGATGTCGGCGCGGCGGCGGTGTTGATCTCGGCCCTGGCGGCGATCTTGATCGGCCTGTTGATCTTGGGCCCGCCGCTTTATACAAAAGTTCTTTTGTTGCTTGGAAAATAATAATTGGATGATGTCGTTGCGAGCGAAGCGCGGCAATCTTCTTGAACATGTAATTGAATGTTGCATGAGGTTGCCATGTCGGTCTTGGTTCGATCTACTCGAATAACATGGCTTACTTGATCAGTAGCCTCCTCACAATGACATGATTGAAAAGGAGATATGATGACTTTATCATTTCGCTTTGGCACGGTGGGTTCGCCGATTGGCACGCCCAAGAAACCCGGCGGATCGGTCGGTGCGATCCAGTTCAGCAGTTCGATCGGCTTGCAGGCCTTTGAATTGGGCTGGGTGCAATCGGTGCGCGTTTCGGAGGAAACCTGTGCGGCCATCAAAGCCATGTCAATGGAGCAGGGTGTGGGGATCAGTGTGCACGCCCCATATTTCATCAACCTGAACGCCAGCGCGGAGGAATGGCCCAAGTCGCGTAAACGCCTGATGGACGCGGCCCATTATGGAAACCTGGCGGGCGCGACCGATATCATCTTCCATCCCGGCTCGTATTTTGGGAATGAACCGACTGAGGTGCTTAAAATAGCCTTCCCGCGTTTGAAGGCCTGCCTGGAAGAATTACGCAAGGCGGGCAACCCAGTGACGGTCCGGCCTGAGACCATGGGGAAATCGGCCATGCTCGGTTCAATGGAAGACACGCTCGAGATGGCGAAATCCATCGAAGGCGTTTTGCCGTGCATTGACTTTGCCCACCTGCATGCGCGTCCGGGCGATGGGACGATGAATACTTATGCTGAATGGTCCGCTTTACTGAAGATGTACGAAAAAGCGCTGGGCAAGACGGCACTGAAAAAATTGCACATTCATCTTTCGGGCATCGAGTATGGCCCGAAAGGCGAAAAGAATCATTTGAAACTGGCAGAAGCAGATTTGGATCTGAAGGCTTTATTCCGGGCGTTTAAGGATCATGGTTGTGCCGGCAGGATTCTGTGCGAGAGTCCCATCATGGAGGAAGACGCGCTTAACATGAAGAAGGCCTGGATGAAGGTCAGCGGGGAAAAGAAATGAGGCTTACTCCCTGCGTTCCAGTTCGTCCGGCGTCGGCGGCTGAACGAGCGACCAAGCGTATTCTGGCTCAATTCCAGTTGGGCTACAAAACTGCACCAGTTTTGCCAGCAGTGATCCAAGGCTCAGGCCGGGTTATGGCATGAATGAGGGCGATCGGGTTGAACAGAAAGTCCACAGTCTCAGCTTGTGAGATGCGTCCTAATCAAACTGAAATGCAGCCTTGGCGCGTTCAATCTCAGCGATTAAATTGGTTACTTTTGGAAGAACATTTTCATCCACAGAAAATTCATCATTGTAACGGAGGCGGTCAGTGTCGCGAATAACTATACTATGTTTTCCCTTCTTGTCTGTTTTGAGTTCAATCTTGCCAACCGAAGTGATGTGAATTCTATAGCTACTAATGTAAAATACTTCCAAAACGTTCCCATCGAATGTCAGAACGGTTGGCTCGCTTTCAGAAAGCTTGATTGATGTCATTTTAATCTCCCATGAAATGAATTTCGTCCACTCTCGATTCTCGTTTTGAGACTTATTCTAGCATTGTGTTGGAAAGACAAATGTTATGGCATCCCAAAAAGTACAAAATATGGGCCCAGCTGGATTCGTCGCGCAGCACCCATTAGGGAACCAGCGACCAAGCGTATTCTGGCTCAAATCCAGTTCGGCTACAATTTGCTATTGAATTATTTCAGGTTCTTGAAACTAACGGTTTGTGTTACCTGCGCTGGGGCGGAGGCGGCGCAGTTCATGCAAGCACTGGCAAAATATTTGGAAGAGCCGTTGATGTTATTGGTGTAAAAGAAAACTTCCGAAGTCTTCGCGAAGTACCTCGAAGAGGCAGAGACTTCGGAAGTTTGTTCTTGTGAACGAGACTGTATCTGGATTGAGCTAAGTATCCCGCAACTATTGGGATGATAAAGAAAAATCAAAAGTGACAAGACTACTGGGCTGAGTAGCTGTGTCGTTCTCAAAATGTATCCCGGTTACGTGTCCGTCACTTCCAATGTGGGCATACCACCAGTCGCTCATGCTAGTAAGATAGCAGCGGGTACTGCCGATGCTATCGATCTGAGTCCATCGAAGCCAAGTACCACTTTTGTCGCCGCTTTTAAAATCCGGGAGGAGTGCCCACCGATTTTGTTCGGTAGCGGTAGTGATGTCTTGAATGATGTCTCCTTTTACGCTGGTCGTTACTCTACAAATTGGAGCCGACCAAACCATAGCGCCAGTAAATGATGAGCCATTTACTTTTAGAATGGCAAGGTCAACAGGATATGTGTATCCCTGCCAATTAACTACTCCGTTCCAATTCTGACCAGCGGCAATTACAACGGAGGCTGATTGAGCGGTTGGTGGAACAGCTGTTGCTGTTGGCGCTTGAGTTGCGGTGGCGGGTAGGGTGGCAGCAGGCTGCTGCGCCTGCACGGTCTGCGCAACGTATGTCGCCATATCAATTTGCCCTTGTGCGGCTGTTGCGGCAGAATTAGGTGCCGAAGTGGGTGGGGCTGAATTCGGTGGTACTGCGGCGGGCACACCGCATGCCGAGATAGACATGACAAGGATGGCAACAAGAAAGATCTTTTTCATTTGACACTCTCCTTTTGAAATTGATGATGTTCTGCGTTCTTTGGAACGAACACTATTATAGTATATTGAATTTAATAAAAATAACAAGAGTGACTTAATACACCCTTGTTTATATTTCCATTGCAATACGTGAAAAGCAGGACGATCTGTGGGATAACGGTCTTTGGTTCGCACAAATGTCACCTGAGACAGGTAAGATTATTCCTGATGCTAAGCAAGCAGGGGAGCACCGATCATCAATTGCAACAAGGGATTTGAAAAGGTGGCTTTCAAGGGTCGGCTTGCCTTATCATTCCCCCCATAAGTTTAGGCATGGTAATGCAGTCTATTCTTTGAAACAAGCAAGAAACGTTCCAGAACTAAAGGCAATAAGTCAAAACTTGATGCACTCAAATCTTAATATCACTGACGGAGTCTATGGCATTCTTTCCGATTCTGACACAAAGTCGTTCATTGCGAAACTTGGCAACAAATCGCTGGCAGACCAATTGGAAAACATTGATACGATAAAAGAGATTCTAAAGCAAGCTGTTAAGGAGCTCGAGGGGTCTCGTCCGAGCCCCTCCAAGCGAAGCGAAACTTAGTAATCCCATATCCCGTATAGCTCAAGACGCTATTTAGTGATCTAGCAAAACCGTCTATTCCGGGAAATAGGGAAGCGGAATCAATATTCATTGAATATAAATCTGTCAGGGCGTCACTCAGTAAGCTCGAGTCTAAGTTGAGTTTGATCACCGGAGCTTTAGAGGAGAGTTGTAAGAATTCTTGTCCACTCATTTTTGTTGCATTCATTGAATCAAGAGTGTCAAATGGAAGCCCTAGACTTTTGCATAAAACATTTTCAAAAGACTCATTAACATTGCATGGAAATAAAAACACGCCTTTTTGAACTGCGAGACGTTCATTTAATCTAGGAGGGATTACTTTTAAAACGATGTCCTTAGATTTTGCGATGTCGGTTACAAAATCTTCTGCAAAGTGATTGATTTCATCGGGTTGGGAGGATAATCCTTACCGTACACTAAATTTGCATCATGAATATTCCTGAGATCGCTAAATACTCTATTGAACAAAACCGATTCATGTATTGACCAAATACAGGCTGTCTTTGTTGATGATTCTAAAGCAAAAAAAGATGCAATATAAAATGACTGCGTAAAATCGAGAAGTCTTGTCGGACCACCGTAATCTTGGATTAGAGATAGCCACTCAATATTTGCATTATTATCGGGAGGGGATTGGATATAGTGATGTGCTCTAGACTTAAAACGCTTTATTATAAGTTGCTCGCGGTCTCTTATATTTTCAGGCCGCAGACCAAACTGTGATGCTACTCGTAACAATTTGGTTTCGAGACGCCAAGCCGTATCGGCATGACCGCGAAATATATAGTCCCAAGCTAATTGCTTTGCAATTAGTTTGACTTCTTCCCACTTATCTGATGTTACATCCAAGTAATGTTGAGATATGTCCATCAACAGGTAGCCCAATAATCGTACATTAATCTCGCATTAGAAATGGTGTCAAAGGTGGGCCCGGCTGGATTCGAACCAGCGACCAAGCGATTATGAGTCGCCTGCGCTAACCGCTGCGCCACGGGCCCTTGTTCGGTTGAATGTTCAAGGTTGCAGGTTGAAAGTCAAGACATTCAACCTTCGACCTGCAACCTTCAAACTCAGTGAGCGGGAGACGGGATTCGAACCCGCGAATATCAGCTTGGAAGGCTGACGCCTTACCACTTGGCGACTCCCGCAATCCAGTGATTTTACCGTGACGCCCACCGTCGGTCAAGCAAAAGTAAACCTTCAAACTTTCTAACCTTCCAACCTTTGACCTTTTAGACTTCTTAGACTTGTTAGACCTGTCAGACCCCTTAGACTTGTCAGACCTTTCCTGATATGATGCCTGTATGATGTCCGATGATCTCAAAGGCAAAGTGGTTTTGATTACCGGCGCGGGGCGCGGATATGGCCGCGCACTGGCGGATGCCTTTGCCGCGCGTGGCGCCTCTGTGGCCGCCAACGATATTTCGCCGGTCAATCTCGATTCGCTGGTTGCTCAACACAATGGAACGATCAAAGCCTATGTCGAGGATGTCGCCAAAAAGGTCGGCGTGCAATCCGTGGTCAAACAGGTGGAGGATGATTTTGGCCGGATCGATATCCTCATCAACCATGCCTCCGTCGAGCCGCGTGTTCCTTTGCTTGATATGGATGAATGGGATTGGCACCGTGTCCTGGATGTCAATTTGACCGGCGCGTTTCTAATGATGCAATCCGTGGGTCGCGTCATGCGGGCCAACGGTTTGGGCGTGATCGTCAATTTGATCATGGCGAATCCGACCGAAGCGCAGGGGAAGGGGGCGTATCTCGCCAGCATGGCCGGTTTGGTCGCCTTGACGCGCAGTGCTATGGATGAACTCTCACCGTTTGGCATTCGGTTACACGCCGTCGGCAGGGGCTTGGAAAAATTTCAATCTGCGGATGCGGGTGTTCCGCGTCGTCTGGTTGAAGCCGTAACCTATTTATGCGGCAATCCTGTTTTGAATGGACAGATCGTGGATGTGGAGGCATGATGGAAAAGCTGATGGAATATCGCCAGCAATTAATGGATCGCTTGGCTGAGGCGGCGAAAGAGTTCCGCGCCGCGTGTCTCGCGGTCAAAGACCCGTTTGCGCCGGTCGAATCCGGATGGAATGTTCATCAATTGGCCGTGCATACGCGCGACGTGGATAAGATGATCTACGGCGTGCGCGCCCGCCGCACGATCAAGGAAGATAATCCTGAATTTCCAAACTTCGATGGCGATGCGTATATGGCGGCACACTACGATGCAAAGGAACCGCTTCAGGCCATTTTGAACGAGTTGGTTTCGAGCGTGGATGAACTGGTCAAAATGCTGCGCGGCTTATCCGGTGAAGCCTGGGCGCGTGAGTCACGCCACGTAACCCAGGGCGCCGGCCTGTCGCTTCAAGTATGGGTCGAGCGCAGTCTCAAGCACCTCGAAGAGCATTTGGCCACGGTGCAGAAGGCGAAGTAGGGGTAGGTATTTTCAAAAAACCTACTCTTGTATGTATTTTCCCCTTCCCTTTTCTTTTAGGGAAGGGGTAGGGGTTAGGTCGCATTGAAGCGATGAATTCTCCGATCATATAGCCGGTTTTCAAAATACCTGCCCTTATAAGCGGGCAAGGGGTGGGGCCTAGCCGCAATCGGAGGCGAGCGCAGTGATATGGCAATCTCCCTCTTCCCTTCTTCCTCTGCCATGTCATCATGTCGTTGCGAGCGAAGCGAAGCAATCTCCTGTAACCTCTACACATTTTGACTTGTAAGACCTTTTAGACCTGTAAGACCTCTCAGACTTTTTAGACCGTGTGCACGCAAAACATGTCAGCTAATTTCTTGACGAATTTTTGATTTTGTGGCGCGACCCTCAAATTACGGCTATTTTTTGCCAGTTTTTCGCAGTTCGCTCCGTTCCGAAAAAGTTTCTG
>Ga0182027_10008715_pt1 | contig 14702 bp, 7 predicted proteins | sample 712E1DmetaG_FD_121300 | JGI IMG/M metagenome (GOLD analysis project Ga0182027, IMG submission 121300) | Permafrost microbial communities from Stordalen Mire, Sweden - 712E1D metaG (Illumina Assembly) | ecosystem: Environmental > Terrestrial > Soil > Wetlands > Permafrost | place: Sweden... | reverse complement strand
GTGGTGCCGTGGATGCGCGCTTGCGGGGCGCGGATTCCCCAAACCCACGGTTTCTTTTGTCTCAACTTGCATCTGCCGCATCCGCCGTGCGCCGGGCTCGACTTCCGGCCCCGGCTGATCGGCGCGCACGGCGCCGAACTGGTCATCACCCAGCTCTACCAAAACAAGCGCGGCGCGCCGGACCCGATTTCCTTCACGTTCCTGCCGAGCCGTTGGGTCGACGGTCCGACGCTCCGGCCGGCTCCGCCCACCGGGCGCAAGAGCAAATAGCCGGGCAGCCCGGTCAACAAATCCGGATCTCGGTAGCGCAGGCCTCCCAGCCTGCTGCATGGGCCAAGGCGCGACAGACCTCCTGAGCCCAGAGTTGGAAACTGACTCACCTGTAGCGGCGGTCTATGACCGCCGAAACCAGCGTGAAGAATTCGCGGCGGGGTTCGGCGACCCCGCCCTACAAAAACGGCGGTCATAGACCGCCGCTACAGAATACCGTTTGGGCCCAACGTGATTCCACGGGATCAGGATGTCCAAGGCTGGAAGCCTGCGCTATGCCCGCGGCCATCTTGGTTAAGGGCGCTCCTATTCACCGTAGGCAGCGAGCTTGCTCGCGCGGCATGTCAAAGCGCGAGCAAGCTCGCTGACCTACGAAATACCGAGTTTTTTGGAAGTGCCCTTAAGGCCTTTCGCGACCCCTCGTTACTTATTGCGGAACCAGACGTCATTCGGCTAAGCATAAACCCGATCCATCCCTTGCAAATTTCCCGATGAACTCGCTGCCTTCTGCCTTCGCGTTGCGCCGGGCTTTCCTGTCCGGCTTGCTGGCCCTCCTCGGGATGCCGCTGTGGGCCGCGCCGGCCAAATCGCTCGATGTTTCCGACGAGGCGCCGATCGAGTTGCCGAAATTCGTCGTCACCGAAAACCAGATTTTGCCGCCGCCGGAACCGTGGCGCTATGCCGAGTTTCCGGGTTTCGAGGTTCTCACCAACGCCTCCGATCGCAGCACGCAAAGCCTGGTCCGGGAATTTCGCCTCTTCCAAACCGCCGTAAGCGCCATCTGGCCGATCGCCCAGGCGAAGACCGCCCTGCCCACCACCCTCATCCTGTGCGGCCGTCGCAACGCCTTTGACGCTTTCATGCCCGACGACAAGCAGAGTGCCGATCAAGGGATGGCCAGCCTGTTTCTCACCGACAAGGAGCAGGCGGCCATCGTCATCGATCTCCAGGCGTCGCTCTTGAACATCTCGTCCCTCGATCCGAGCGCCAGCACCGCGACCGACACGACCGGCGACGCCTCCGCCACCGGCATCGTCAGCGAATTCCGGGTCGATTACTACAAGCAACTTCAGCGCGAATATGTCCATTACCTCCTCGGGCGCAGCGAACCGCGCCCGGCGGCCTGGCTTGAGGAAGGCCTGTCGCAGTTGTTCATGGCCATGCAGTACGACCGCAAGACGATCCGGTTCGCCCAAATCGAGGACCCCAATCGGCTGTCCGAAGACGAGGCGAGTGCAGCGCAGGCGAACGCCAACGCTGCGGCCGCCGGCGACACCGTCACCCCGACCGCCGTGGCGCCGGCCACGGATAGCGACTTCAACAAGGCCCTCCAAGGGCGCGGACTGATGTCGATGCAACAGATGTTCGAAGTGACGCACGACTCGCCGCAAGCCCGCAACCCCCTCGGCAGCGTATGGGCCAAGCAATGCTACGCCTTCGTGCACTATTGCCTCTATAGCACCGACAGCAAAACCCTGCAGAAGCCGTTTCTGACTTTCGTGCTGCGCACCGGCAAGGAGCCGCCCACGGAAGCGCTCTTCAAGGAATGCTTCGGCATGAGCTATAATGCCATGCTCCAGGAGCTGCGCAGCTATGCGGGATTCACCGCCTACAAATTCCAGGAATACCGTTTCAAAGGCGCGGGCATGCCGGAGCCCGAGCCGCTCGCCTTGCGCAACGCGACCGACGCCGAAACCGGGCGCATCAAGGGCGAAGCCCTGATTCTTGCCGGCCACGCCGACGCCGCCCGCACCGCCCTGATCGCTCCCTACGTTCGCGGCGAACGCGATCCGCGGCTCCTCGCCAGTCTCGGACTCTGGGAACGCACCGCCAATCACGACGACCGGGCGCGCAAATTCCTCGAAGCCGCGGCCAAGGGCAAAGTCGTGCGGGCTCGCGCCTATCTCGAGCTGGCCCGCATGAACTACACCGAGGCGCAGGCGCAACCCGCCGGGGCCAATGGCCGCCTGAGTGCCAGTCAGATGGCCGCCGTCCTGCAGCCCCTGTTGACCGCACGAACGCAGCTGCCCGCCATGCCCGAAGTCTATCTGCTCACGGTCGCCGCTCTGGCGAATAGCGAAACTGGGCCCACCCCGGAACAGTTCGCGATCCTAAACGAAGGCATCCGGACCTTTCCCCACCACCCGGAACTGATCTATCGCATCGCCGAGTTCTGTCTGCAAATCGGTCGGCCGGAGCCCGCGGCAGATCTGATCGAAATCGGCCTGAAGATCAGCCCCAACGAAAAAGTCACCACTCTCTTCCTGCAATTGAAAGCCAAACTTCCTTCGGTGCCGCCGGCCCCGGCGGCGCCCCGGCGACCAAAGCCGTTCCCGCCCGCGCGAAGTAGGATGACGCGATCCGAAGGTAGGTCGGGGTTTATCCCCGACAGGATTCCCCCGAGATGTCGGGCTTCGCTGGCGCCACATCTGCCGATTGACGGTGGCACAAGTGGCATGGGCATCTTGCCCATGTCCGAGGGCTTGACCCAAACCCACGGGCAAGATGCCCGTGCCACGGCGGGCATCCCGATGCTACCGTCAATCGGCAGATGCGCCCGCATGAAGGGCCCATGAAGCCTGACCTACGATGCCGACAGTCAGCGCCTCCCGCGCCGCAGTCGGCGCGGCTACATTCCAAAGACGACGGACATAGACCGCCGCTCCGGCGTCCTGGTATGGCTCCGATGTGTTCCGATCGAGACTTCGCGTTTCTCAGAGGGAATGATACGTAATACGTAACATTCGGCGTCGGTCCATTTTCGCAGGAGCAGCCAATCCGGCGCGTTAATGCCGCCGCGCGAAAAACCAAACAGAGAATCGCGCGGGCGTACCGCAGAAAGTGCATCTCACTTTCTTGCACGATGACTACCCGCCGGGTGTAGCCGCGCTTGAGCACCGCGAAAGCGTGGCCGCTGCGGGTGTAGCCGCGCTTGAGTACCGCGAAAGCGTGGCCGCATATCCGGCAGGCTGGCGGCCGTAGCCGCGCTTGAGCATCGCGAAAGCGTGGTCACTGTCGGCCACGTTGTCGCTCCGCTCCAACGCGGCTACGTTCAGGCGACCTGGTGTTGCTCCGATGTGTTCCGATTGAAACTCCGCGTTTCTCAGAGGAAATGATACGTAATACGTAACATTCGGCGTCGGTCCATTTTCGCAGGAGAAGCCAATCCGGCGCGTTAATGCCGCCGCGCGAAAAACCAAACAGAGAATCGCGCGGGCGTACCGCAGAAAGTGCATCTCACTTTCTTGCACGATGACCAGCCGCCGGGGGTAGCCGCGCTTGAGCATCGCGAAAGCGTGGTCACTGTCGGCCACGTTGTCGCTCCGCTCCAACGCGGCTACGTTCAGCCTCCGCCGGCGGCGACCCCGGCGAACCCGTGGGTTCGTAGCCCGGAAATTCCATGCCTTGGGAGATTGCACTGTAAGAGCGGCTTCACGCCGCGATGCCTTGACGGAATCGCGGGATAAACCCGCTCCTACAGCCGGAGACAAGCCGCCGCATCTTCGGGCGTGAAAGATGTAGGGCGGGGTCGCCGAACCCCGCCGTTTTTCATGCCTCTCGTCAATCCGCCCCAGCGGGATCAGAGTTCCGATCTCTCTCAACCCCCGGGTCGGGTGGGCCGTTGGCGTGTGCGTTGGCCTGCCTGGAGTATTGTCCGAGGAATCTGCGACGTCCTGCGCGAGAGAACAGCGCCTGGCGGATCTATCCGCGAAAAAAGCGTGAACTGCTCGGGGGAAAGGAATGCCTGCGCCGAGACGTCAGCCGCGTTCCAGTCGATGCGTGCGAAATCGACCGTCCCTCCGCGCACGTAAGCCGCACTCGCATTGGCGATCGCGTCGGTCAATTGCGCGGCCTGTTCCCGGCTGAACGGCACACCCGCGAGTGCCGCCGCGCCCGCGAGCTGGCCGACGTAGGTCCAGGCCGGCAACGCCCGCTCGTACTGCTGCAACTGCTCACAGCCCGCAGTGCCCAACAGCTCAGTCTCGGCCGCTTGCAGCTCGGTCATGCCCTGCTTCTGCTGGGCAGCAATGGCGGGGTCGAAGGGCGACATACTCATCGTCCGCGTGATTGCCCGCAAATCCTCCACCTGCGCCACCCCGTTGATCAATAGATCGCTCAGTTTTCCGATCTGCTCGGACGATAGTCCCTGCATCCGGAAAAACGGGCCGTAACTCATGGCCAGTTCCGCCCGCTTCTGCGCCAGGTGAAGCACCTGGAATTTCGGGTCGTTGTCCAACAGATCCAACCACTCCGTCAAAGAAGTAGCGGCCGAAGCCTTCGCCTTTGGCGTTTCCGCCGGGCCAGGGCTCTTCGCCGGCGCGGCTTTGGCGGAATCCGCCGCCTGCTCTGCCCGCCTTTGCTTGGCCGCCGCGTCCTCGGCTTCCCAGCGGCGAAGCCGTGCCTCCAAATCCGACCGTTGCGCCAAGAGTGTGGCTCGCGCGGCTTCCGCCGTCTGCCGCGCCACCATCGCCCGCCACGCCACGAACGACATCGCGACCAGCGCGATGACCGCCGCAATGCCCACCTTTTGTCCGTTGCTCATGTTATTTCAAAGGAGTTGGCGCATTGGATTATTGCCCGTTCCGATGCCGCGACGCCCACAGCACCTCGTCGCCCGCCTGCAGCCCATCAAGGGCGGCCCGTTGCGGCGTGGATAGAAACGCGGACGTCCGGTCGCGAATCTGCGCCCAGAATACTTGTGGTGGCGTTGTGCCCCAGGGTTCACGGCTCCTCACCTCGGCCACCATCCGCCCAAGCTGGGTGCCCTGCTCGGCCGTCAGCGGCGTCTCGGTGAAGTACAGCGCGCTCGCCAGCCGGTTTGCATAGTAGGAATCCTGCGCCTTTTGATATTCTTCCAGGCGGTGAATTCCGCTCTCCCCGAGCAGTTGGCGGAGGCCCTCGTCTTTCTCGGCGTCCGACAGGCTCGGAGCCGCCTCCAGCTTCATCGCGCCGATCCCGGCAAAGTTTGTGAAAAGGTTCCCAAACCCACTGATCATGATCTCTTCGAACCGGGCGATGGCGGACTCGCTGAGTCCAAGCTCGCGATAAAACGGGAAATATCTCCCAGCGATCTGCGCCTTGGCCGCGTCCACCAAGAGCGGTTTGATCTCCGGATGGGCGAGCAGAAACGCGCGCCCGACCTCAAGCGGATCGGTTGACGCGGGAGCGGCCGGCGTGACCGTTGGCGGGGCTCCTGCTACCCGCGCCGCGTCGGGCGATCCCTGCTCTGTCGCACGCTTCACATCTGCCTCCTTCGCCCGCCGCTCGGCGCCACGTACACGTGCGGCCAACGTGTCGTGATCCTGCTGCGCTGTCGCCAGCGCAGCCCCGGCATCGCGACTCGCGCTGACCTCGTAAACGGCGACCGCCGTCGCGAGGAACGCAGCCGCCACAAGCACCGACGTAATCTTGGTCGTACTCATAAAGCTTAGAAACGCCCCCAATCCCGCCGCGCCGCCAACCGCCGTCGCGCCGGCCAACGCCGCTCCCGTCACGGTCGCCGCGAGCCCGGCCGGTGCGGCCACGCCAGCCTGGTTCGCCAGCACGCTGGCCAGCGCCGCAGCGGTCGAGGTAATGCCCCGCTTGGCCAGGAAGCCACGCAGTTTGTCGAGCGCGCGGTCCACGCGCATCCGGGCGGCGGCGTCGGTGACGCGCAACACCATGCCAACCTCGGCGAACGACCGCGCGTGGAAGAACCGCAGCAACACCGCCTCGCGGTCGGCGTCGGTCAACTCCCCCAGCGCGTCGTCAATCACTGGGCGCAGCCGGTCCCAATCGGTGGAAGCCACCGAGTCGCGCAAAAGATCGTTCATGGTGTGGGCCTCCTGTTCGCGGAGTTGACGTCGCCGATCGGCCCGCCGGATTTCGCTCGCCACATGCCGCGTGGTGATGAAAAGCCAGCCGGCCAGCGTCGGACGCCCGGCGAGAACCCGCGCCTTGCGCGCCAGCAGGGTGAATACGGTTTGGGCGATATCCTCCGCGCAATGCGCGTCGCCGCCCACCTGCCGCAACGCCGCGAAATACACCTGGTTGAGGTAGCGATCAACCAGCGCTGCGAAGGCCGCCTCGGAGCGGTCCTCGACATAGCGACGGAGCAGGTCGGCATCGTCGGCCATCATGTTCAACGGATAATGGCCGCCGCGGGAAAAACCGAACAAAGAATCGCGCAGGCATACCGCAGAGAGTGCATCTCACCTCTTTTCAAGATGACCAGCCCGCCGGGTGTAGCCGCGCTTGAGCACCGCGAAAGCGTGGTCACTGCGGGTGTAGCCGCGCTTGAGCACCGCGAAAGCGTGGCCGCTGATCGGCCACGTTGTCGCTCCGCTCCAGCGCGGCTACGTTCCGGTCACTGATCGGCCACGTTGTCGCTCCGCTCCAACGCGGCTACGTTCCGGCGACCTGGTGTTGCTCCGACAGTGTTCCGATCGAAACTCCGCGTTTCTCAGAGGGAATGATACGTAATACGTAACATTCGGCGTCGGTCCATTTTCGCAGGAGAAGCCAATCCGGCGCGTTGGGGATAACGCGCCCTACCGGCGATCCGAGCCTCAGCCGGCCCTCACTCAACCGCCTGCTGTGCACCCCACCGCGAATTTCCGATGCGATCTCGGTTCGGCGCCACGAGCCTGAGGCACCACGAGCCTGAGACAACCTGATCCGTGGAATCACGCCAAGTCAGACGGAATTCTTTAGCTGTAGCGGCGGTCTATGACCGCCGATTTTCAAGGCCAAACTCCAGTCGGCGGTCATAGACCGCCGCTACAGGTGAACCAACTTCTAACCACCGGGTTCCGGAGGGTTGAACCATCCACGCCGGTTCGTGCAATCGCCAGCGAGCTTTTCCGTCCGGTTGGATCGGGAGTGCAGACCTACTTGGCCGGCGGCGTAGTCAGCAGTTCCGGGTGGCCGGCGCGGGCGAGATACGTTTGCAGCAGCGCCTTGGTCGCGTCGGAGGCGTCGAAAGCCAGAAGCTTGGCCATGAGTTCGCTAGCGTGCGGGAGATCGCCCGCCCCGGCGAGCACTTCGATGTTCTTGGCCGCCGTGGAGACGATGTATCTCGTATGGGCCGCCTTGATCAGCTCGGAATTCGGCTGGCTCGCCACCGTCGCAAGGTACTGCACATTGCGGTCGAAATCGCCCGTCATCCGCGCAAACGGCCTCGCTTGGGCCGCGTCGTCATAGCGTTTCGCCTCGATCAACATGTCATAGACGCGCAGCAGCAGCCCCGCGCGGCGGGGATCGGTCGGGGGCAGTTTGTCGAACATGGCCAGCGTCCGCTGATTTTCGTTCAGGGCGTCGTTGAGCGACGCGAAATCCATCGCGACCGTGCGATCTTTGGTGTCGGCCATCATGCGGGCCTCGGCCTGGTCGCGGCGCTCGCGCAGCGCGGCCAATGCCGGCGGATAGCTGCGGCCCAGCTGGGCGATATCGCGCACTAAATAGCTGCCGCGCACTCCCGTGTACCCCGGCACTTGCACCATGCCCACATCGTAGCACCAGAGGTACTCTTTGAGCGCCGCCTCCGCATCGCCACTCTGGGCGAGCGTCTGGCCCAAATTGTAGCGAGCCTTTACGGCGTCTTGGCTCGGCACGGAGTCGCCGCCACTGGCGGCGGCGACCGCCTCCTGCGCCCGGACCAGCGTGTTCTTGCCGGCGAGGGCCGCGGTGAACTCTTCGATGAACTTCGGCGCCTCGCGGAAACCCACGAACCGGTCCACTTCGGTGCCGTCGGGCTTGAGCAGGAGCAGCGTCGGATAGGCTTCGATCTTGTAGCGTTTCGCGAGGCCACTCTCTTTCTCGGCGTCGATCTTCAACGCGACGGCCTTTTCGCCGATGAGCTTGCCAACGCCAGCGTCAGTCCACGTCTGCGTGTCGAGGAGTTTGCAGGGCTCGCACCACGTCGTGTAGAAATCGATGAAGACGAGTTTGCCTTCGGCGGTGGCCGCCGCGCACGCGGCGTCGAACGCGAGGTTGCGGAACGGCACGGCGGTTTCGGCCGCGCGAGCGGGCGCCGGCAGCCACGCCGCCAACGCGAGGAGAGGAATCCAAGGAGTGAGGTTCATGGGATGAGGAGTAATTTGTCTGAGTTAATACCAATCGCCTCAAACCTCTACACTTTACACGAAGGTCGCCAAGTCCGCGAAGAGGGAATTGGAGTTGGTAAGCTCCTTCGCGCTCTTTGCGACCTTGGTGTAAAAGCTTTAGGATTTTGGTATAAATCGTTTGACCGTGCCCCTACTTCGCCGGCGCTGCCAGCAATTCCGGGTGGCCGGCGCGGACGAGCGATTTCTGTAGCACGGCCTTCGTCTCGTCCGATCCATCATAGGCGAGCAAACGCTCCACTAACGATTTCGCGTGCTCCATGTCGCCCGCCCCGGCGAGCACTTCGATGCTTTTTGCCGCGCTCGTCACCGCGTAGTCGCGCTGCGCTTGGCGCAGCCGCGTGGGGTCCGAAACATTCGGCGGCAACGGCCGCTCTTGGATGGACGACTCGAACAGTGTACTCATCATGCCATAGGGCCGCACCTGCACCGCATCCTGGTAGCGGGCGGACTCGGCCAGCAGATCGTAGATGGAGGAACCCAAGCCCCGTCGCCGCGTATCGTCCGGCGCCAGTTGGTCGTAGAGCTGCAACGTACGCGCGTCGTCCTTCAGGGCGCGATTGATCGCCGCGAAATCGGCCGACGCATCGTAATCGGTCTTGGCCGCCAGCATTCGCTCTGCGGCCGCATCGCGCCGTTCGCGGAGCGCCGCCAGCGCGTCAGGGTCGTTTTCGCCCAACTTCGCAATCTCGCTCAACACGTAGCTGCGCCGCACGCCGCTGTAACTGGTAACCCGCGGCATGCCCTCGTCGAAGCACCAGAGGAACTCCTTGAGCGCGGCCGCCGTGTCTTCGCTACGCGCCAACTGCTGCGCCCGTTTGTAACGCGCCTCGACCATGTCGTGGGTGATCGGCGCCGCGGCCGCCGCGGTCTGCGCCGCGTGGTTGGCCCGCAGGCCATCCACCACTTTCAACAGCGTCGCGTTGTCCTCGTCCACGGCCTGCGCGCGTTTCGTCTCGGCCGCGAGCCGGGATTCCGTGTCGCGCAGTTTCGCCTGGAGCGCAGTTTGCTGCTGTCGCATCTCCGCCAACCCTGCCTCGTTCTCCTTCACGGCGGCCGCTTCGTAAATGGCCGTTCCGATCGCCGCGACCGCGATCGCGCTCATGATACTGATGGTGATTTTTGATGCACTCATAAAGCCCAGGAACGCCCCCAACCCCGCGGCTCCGCCAGCTGCCGTCGCGCCGGCCAGCGCCGCGCCCGTCACGCTCGCCGCCAGCCCGGCCGGCGCGGCCAACGCAGCCTGGTTCGTCAGCACAGCAGCAAGCGCCGCCGCGGTCGAGGTGACGCCCCGCTTGGCCAGCAAACCGCGCAGCTTCTCGAGCGCGCGGTCCACCCGCATCCGGGCGGCATCATCCGTGAGACGCAGCGTGGCGCCGACCTCGGCGAACGGCCGGCTTTCGTAAAAACGCAACAGGACCGCCTCACGGTCGCGCGCGTCGAGCTGATCGAGCGCGTCGTCGAGCACCGGCCGCAACCGCTCCAAGTCCGCCGGGGAAGATTCGCTGCCGAGCAGTTCATGCATGGTGTGGGCCTCCTGCTCCCGGAGCTGGCGTCGGCGCTCGGTGCGCATAACCTGCGCCGCAGCATAGCGCGCGCTGGTGAACAGCCAAGCCGGCAATACCGTGTGCCCGCCGAGTGCCCGCGCCTTGCGCGCCAAGTCGGTGAAGACGCTCTGCGTGACATCCTCAGCCAGGTGCGCCTGGCCGTTCACGCGCCGCAGCGCCACGGAATAAACGAGGTTGATATGCCGCCGCACCAATTCGGCGAACGCGGCCTCGGAGCGGTCCGCGACGTAGCGCTGGAGCAGTTCGGTGTCTTCCGGCATAAGTGTTCACTGTCTTACAGCCGCCGACCAAAAAACCGAACAAAGAATCGCGCGGATGTAACCTAGCGCGGCGGAGCCGCAACCAAAGGCGACCGATCCGATTGGCCACAAAAATGCGCAAAAAGTGCGTTTGAGCTCCGGCCAAGAACTTTTGCGCGCCTATAGGCGCGACGCAGGGTACAGCTCCAACTTTCGATTTTTTGTGCCTCTTTGTGGCCAAAAATTCTTCGCGGCTTGCGAGCATTCCCGGAGATAGCAATATACAGAGGGCGCATCTCACTTTTTTGCCCGATGACTACCCAGCAGGTGTAACCGCGCTTGAGCACCGCGAAAGCGTGGCCGTTGCGGGTATAGCCGCGCTTGAGCACCGCGAAAGCGTGGCCGTTGCAGGTGTAGCCGCGCTTGAGCACCGCGAAAGCGTGGTCCCTATCGGCCACGTTGTCGCTCCGCTCCAGCGCGGCTACGTTCCGGTGGTCACTGATCGGCCACGTTGTCGCTCCGCTCCAGCGCGGCTACGTTCCGGCGGTCTGGCATTGCTCCGGTGTGTTCCGATCGAGATTCCGCGTTTCTCAGAGGGAATGATACGTAATACGTAACATTCGGCGTCGGTCCATTTTCGCAGGAGAAGCCAATCCGGCTAGGAGTTTGTCGGGGTTAGGATAAAAGTTCGGAAAGAGCTCGAGATTCCGTCGCGATGCCATCCGCCCCGACCGACAAACTCCTTAAACCGCCGCGAGGCGGCGGAAAATCGAAGGGGAAATCAGGTTTTTGCAGCGCGGAGCGCTGCTTAAGGAGCCTGTCGAGGCAGATTCCCGCCATCGCAACAAAAATTCCAACTGAAGATACGATATTCATTAGTAAGTCCGACAGGCTCCTAGGGATAACGCGCCCTACCGGCGATCCGAGCCTCGGCCCGCCGTCATACCAAAATCCTAAAGCTTTTACACCAAGCTCGCAAAGAGCGCGAAGGAGCCTACCACCTAAAATTTCTTTTTCGCGGACTTGGCGACCTTCGTGTAAAGTGTAGAGGTTTGAGGCGATTGGTATCAGCCGAATTGCGACGCCAGCGCCGCGGGAACCGCCACGCCCAGTTTCTCCGCCCAGGGCTGCAACGCCGGAAGAATGCCCGGGTGCAGTTCGACTCCGTTGGCCAGCTGTTCCGCCCGCCGCCGCAGGCCCGCTTCACCGGGCAAACGCACCTTCTCGAAACCGGCGCGCGGCGGCGTTTCCCGGCAGGCTTTCGCCAGCCAGGAAGTCTGGCGGATGAAATCATCGCGCCCGCCGTACAGCGCCGGATCGAACACTTGGAGGAAAATGTTGGCCGCCCACCCTTCGGTCGGGTCCGCCCGGCCCAGGCCGGCCAGTCCGCCCGTGAGCGCCTCGACCAGCAAGCCGAGCGCATATCCCTTGTGTCCGTGATCCAGACCGCCGATGGGCAGCAACGCGCCCGGCGGACTGGTCAGCACCACCGCCGGATCGTCGGTGGCGTTGCCTTGCGCGTCGATCAGCCAGGGACCCGGCAGGCGGCGTTTTTCCCGCTGCGCCCGGCGGACCATGCCGTGCGTGGTGATCGACATGGACACATCCAACATCACCGGATCGCCGTCCGTCGGCCACGCCGCGGCGATCGGATTCGGTGTGTACAGGCCGCGCCGGCCGCCGTGCGGCGCGACGCCACCGACTGAAGGATCCGAGGTGCTCAACATCACCATCAGCCCGGCATCGGTCACGCGTTTCAGATACGCCGCCAGACACGCGAGGTGGTGGCTGCGCCGGACCACTACGGTACACGTGCCGTTGAGCTTCGCCCGTGCGCTGGCCAGCTCGATCGCCTTCACCGTCAGCCACGGGCCGGGCAGGCGCATGCCGTCCCAGGTTACCGCCGCCGGGAAATCGGCCACGACGCGCGGCTCGCCTGTTTTGGTCATCGTGCCTTTCTCAAGCTCGCCGAGGTAGAGTGCCAAAAGACTCAACCCGTGCGTCGTGTGCCCGAGCAGATCGCCCTCGACCAGAATCTCGGCCACCGTCTGCGCCTTCGCGCCGTCGAGTCCGGCCTTCGTCAGCAACGTCGTCGCAAATTCGATCAGGAGGGAAGCCGGGTAACGCATCATCGGGATTGGATTATTCGCCTGCAGATTGGCCGAAATACTAGCCGTAAGAATTCCCGGAGCAAGCTCCGGGGCATTGCCGCAACCGATGTCTGTGGTCCGGGGCGGATCACGCAATACCGCACTAGGGGCGCAGTCTTGCCTGCGCCCCAGTTCGATCATGTCGCCCGCGTACCGAGCGGAGCGACATCAGCCATCGGCGCGAATGAACGCGAATCTGATTTCCCATAAAGGCACTGAGGGCACGAAGTGTGCTCTGCGACCTCTGCGGCCTCCTGTAAAATTCATTGCTGATTTGGTTGCGGCTCCGCCGCGCCGGGTGTTTCGTGGTTCAATCCGGCTGAGTGTTTCCGATTTAGATCATCCGCTTTCCGCTTTTCCCCTCCTTTCTCCCATGCACCTCCGATTCCTCTCCCTCCTCCTGCTTGCCGCCGGTACCGTGGTCGCGGCGCCCACCCTTCAAACCGACATCGAATACGGCCAGGCCGGCGGCACGAGCCTGCGCCTCGACGCTTGCGTGCCCGATGGCCCCGGTCCGTTCCCCGCGGTGATCCTCGTCCACGGCGGCGCCTGGAACGCCGGCGACAAGAGCGGCGGCCCTTCCAAGGGCTACATGGCACCCATGCAGGAGCCGCTCACGCGCGGCGGCTTCGCCTGGTTTTCCATCAACTACCGTCTCGCGCCAAAGTACCGTTACCCGGCGGATATCGAGGACGTCGAGACCGCCATCCGTTGGCTGAAGGCTCATGCCGCCGAATATCGCGTGGACCCGCAGCGGCTCGCGCTCTCCGGCGAATCAGCCGGCGCACACTTGATCGCGATGGCGGTCGTCCGCGCCACCGAGGCGACCCGCGTCGCCGCCGCCGTGCCGTTTTACGGACCTTTCGACCTGCTCGGGCGGACGCAGCCGGGCCGGCCCCTCGCTTCGAACATGGTCGACCTTTTCGGCCTCAAGGTAATGGACGCGCAGGCGGAGCGCGTGCTGCACGACGCCTCGCCGCTGTATTTCGTGAAACCGGGCCTGCCGCCCTTCCTGCTCGTGCACGGCACGGCGGACAGCAAGGTGCCGTATCGGCAATCCATCGACCTGCAGGCCGCGTTGCGTAAGGCCGGTGTGCCATGCGACCTCCTTCCGATCGAGGGCGGCGACCACGGCATGCTCAACTGGGCCAAGCTCGGTTCCGGTTACCAGGACCAGGTCGTCGCCTGGCTCACAAAAACGCTCCCGCCCGCCGCCGCCAAGGATTCCGGCCGGTAGGGCCGGGAACGTCCAGTGACTTTCGGGATGTAGGGCCGGCGCTCGTCGCCGGGCCGGGCTCGAGGAGCGGCCTGGACACGAGGTCCAGCCCTACGCCGGACGGTGGCGCAAGTGGCATGGGCATCCTGCCCATGTCCGAGGGCTTGACCCAAACCCACGGGCAAGATGCCCGTGCCACGGCGGGCATCCAAATGCCACTGTCAATCGGCAGCTGCGCCCACATCGGGATAGCGTAGCAGCCGAGCAGGTAACCCGGCTGGTCTTCCCCTTCCACTCTCACCCTCTCTTTCCCTTTCCCCTTCCCTTTCTCTCTCACTTTCACTCTCACTTTCACTTTCCATGTCGAAATCATCGCCGAAGCAGCACTTGTCCACCCGGGCCGCGGCCCGCGCCGCCGCATCGTCGATGGCGGACACGTGGGTCCGGTTGGCCCAGGCGGTCGTGATCGTCGTCATCGGGACCGCGGTCTTCTGGCCCGCGCTACACGGCACCTGGATTTGGGACGACCAGCCGGAGGTCTCGCTCAACACCCTGCTCCGCGCCCCGGACGGTTGGTGGAAATTTTGGATCGCGCCGACCACTCCCGACTATTTCCCCCTGAAATCGACGCTGCAATGGCTGCTGTGGCAGGCGTGGCAGGACAACGCCATGGGATTCCACGTGGTGAGCCTTGGCCTGCATCTCGTGAGCGCGTTGCTGCTGGTGCGCGTGCTGCGCCAGTTGGGCCTCCGCCACGCGTGGCTCGGCGGGTTGCTGTTCGCGATCCATCCGGTCGTGGTGGAATCGGTGGCGTGGATCGCCGAGCTCAAGAACACGGTCTCGCTGCCGCCGCTCCTGCTGGCAATGTCCGCTTATCTCGAATACGACGCGCGACGGCAGGCGCGGGACTATGGCCGGGCGCTGCTGTGGTTTCTGGCGGCAATGTTGTGCAAGACCTCGGTCGTGATGCTGCCGGCGGTCCTGCTGCTGTATGCGTGGTGGAAACGCGGACGGATCGGGCGCGACGACATGAGGGCCAGTGCGCCGTTCTTCGCCGTATCCCTCGCGCTGGGGCTGGTGACGATGTGGTTTCAACAGCACCACTCGATCGGCACCGAACCGCTGCCGACGGTCGGGCTGCCGGCCCAGGTGGCACG
>Ga0182027_10008714_pt1 | contig 14703 bp, 21 predicted proteins | sample 712E1DmetaG_FD_121300 | JGI IMG/M metagenome (GOLD analysis project Ga0182027, IMG submission 121300) | Permafrost microbial communities from Stordalen Mire, Sweden - 712E1D metaG (Illumina Assembly) | ecosystem: Environmental > Terrestrial > Soil > Wetlands > Permafrost | place: Sweden... | reverse complement strand
TTCGATGGTCGCCGAGTGTTCAGGACGAAGGGTCCGACGGCGTCGTGGACCTTGGCTGCAGGTAGACTATCCACGCCCTACCACGGAGAGGTGCCGGAGCGGTTTAACGGGGCGGTCTTGAAAGCTGCCCCCTTTGGTTCGATCCACGCTCAAATGGAGCGGTTTGGGGTGCCACGAGCGCACGAGGAATTCGTGAACGCCGACGTGCCGCGGACCTGAGCAGGCTCGCCCATGGCGCCGTATGCACTTGTGCCATTCGACCCGCACGATCGGGCCCCACAGATCTATTCGCACTTTCGCATGTGACCAATCATTCGAGGCGTGGATGAGGTCTACAAGCTTCAAGCTGACGTCCTGAAGACGCTTTCGAACCCGAAACGGCTCGAGATCGTTCACCTGCTCGCGAACGGCCCGTGCGAGGTGAGCAAGCTGGCGGAAGATCTGGGTGTCAGCCAGCCGAACGTCTCACAACACCTGGCCGTGATGCGCGCCGCGGGCGTCGTCGAGGCTGAGAGGGATGGCCGCGAGGTCCGCTACCGCCTCAGTGACCCAGAGATCATCGTCGCCTGCGAAACCATGCGGGGCGTGCTGGTTCGCCGCCTTACTCGGATATCCAAAGCTGCCACCCGGACTCCGGCGGACGTCGTCGCGGCGCGGGCCTCGGCCTCAGGCTCACCCAACCCCTCCAACCTGTAGCTGAGGTCGCCCTCTATGGACGAGACCATTTCGATCGTGCTCTTCTCCGGCACCGACGACAAACTCACCGCCGCAGCAACCCTCGCGGCCGGCGCCGCCGTCCTTGGCCGGCCCGTGAAGATCTTTCTCCAGTATTGGGGTCTGAACGCCTTCCGAGCGGATCGGGTGACCGCCGACCATGGTCTCGCGCCCGAGGCGGGAGAGGCTGGCAGGGCTGCGGTTGATGCAGCTGCCAAGGCCGGCCAGGCCCACTGGCTCGAGACTCTCCGGATGGCGAAGGAGCTTGGCGACGTCGACATCCAGGCCTGCTCGGCCTCGATGGACATCTTGAAGATCAAACATGCTGATCTCGACCCGATCGTTGACGGGGTCGCGGGGGTCGCGGCGTTCTACATCAATGCGGGCGAAGGCCAAATCATCTTCATCTAGACCGGCCGAGCCGGCAGTCAGAAGGGAACACTCGATGGACATCAAGCTCAAGGTGGACGCCAGCGGCCTCTCTTGCCCGTTGCCGATTCTGAAGGCGACCCAGGGCATGAAGACGATCCAGTCCGGCGAGCTCATGGAAATCGTGGCCACGGACCCGGGATCCGTGAAGGACATGGCCGCCTGGGCAAGTTCGACCGGCCACACGCTCGTCGAGCAGGACTCGGCTAACGGCAAGTTCCGCTTCGTGCTCCGCCACAAGTTAGCCCAACCACCAGCGCCTGCGCTCGTTCACCCCAGCGAAAGGATCCTGAAATGACCGCTGTTGCGACGGCACCCGCCGCCGAAGTCGCCTCCGAGGGTGCCGTCAAGACCAAGAAGCTCGTCATCGTCGACTACAGCGGCGAGCTCGAAAAGACCTGGGCGACCCTGATCCTGGCTTCCACCGCCGGCGCCATGGAAATGGAGACCAGCGTCTTCATCACCTTCTGGGGACTCCAGACCTTCGTGAAGGATCGCAAGCGCATCACCGGCGAGAACTGGATGCAGAAGATGATGTCCTTCATGCAGCGCCCCGGCGTCAGCCACCGCAAGCTCAGCAAGATGAACTTCATGGGCATGGGGCCGTGGATGATGTTCCAGCTGGCCAAGAAATACAACGTGGCCAAGCCCAAGGAACTGCTGGAGATGGCTCAGATGGTGGGCGTCAAGTTCATTCCGTGCCAGATGACCATGGACATGTTCGGCCTCAAGCGCGAGGACCTCATCGACGGGATGGAGGAGCCTGTCGGCGCCGCCACCGCCCTCCAACTCATGACCGAAGCGGACTCGACGCTCTTCATCTAACGGAGAACTGGATACACCCTCGTTGTTGGGCGCCTTCGGCAAGACGGGTGAATCGCGAGGCTCAACGCAATACGAGGATGCTGGTCAGGAGTATCAGTAGCACCGCCGTCGTGATCGCCGCGTAGAGGCGGTCGCCTTCCAAGGCGAAACCCACGACCGACGCGGCGACACGCGCGACCGGCGTAGCAAGCAAAGTCACGAGGCCGAGCTGGGCTATCGCCGCTGGCTCGAGCACTGCCAGGCGGCCTGGCATATTCGAGAAGTCCGTCGTGGTCGCCGTCGCCGCCGCGGCGCCGAGCAGTGATCCCTGCCAGCCGACCGCCAACGCGGCTGCAAACCCCAAGGCGATGAACGCGGCGCTCACGACGACGCCGACGATGAGGACCGCACTCACCATCTCGCGGAACCGCTCGGGAGTCATATTCCGCACCCGAGGCCGCGGCCGATTGTCTCGACCCCTACCGCAATCAGCACCGGTAGGAAGATCAGCCGCACGGAGCGGTTCGAGATGTGTTGTAGGAGGCGCGCACCGATCAGCGCGCCCGTCAGGACGCCGAGCGCGACCGGAGCGGCAATCTGCGGATCCACGTCGCCGCGGCCCAGGTATATGCCGGCGGACGCGGCCGCGGTCACGCCGATCATGAAGTTACTCGTGGCCGAACTGACCTTCATAGGGAGCCGCATCGCACCATCCATCGCGAGGACTTTGAGCACGCCCGAGCCGATGCCCAGCAGCCCCGACACCACGCCGGCAATCCACATCAGCACGAAGCCCAGCGGGATGCGTTGCGCCGAATAGGGGACTTCACGGCCGAGCCTACGGTCCGGGTATGAGGACGCGAGCTTCAGGCGCGAGGCCAGGCCAGACGTCGAAACAGTCGGCGGCGTCTCCTCGCCCATTCGCGACAGCTGCATCGCGGCGGAGCCGAGCAGGACCACGCCGAGCAGAACGTAGAGGAATGCGGGCGCTACGACGGCCGCAAGGAGGGCGCCGCACACCGCCCCGGTCGTGGTCGCCAACTCGAGGAACATGCCGACCCGCATATCGGTCATGCGATCGCGCACATAGGCGGCCGCGGCCCCGGAACTCGTAGCGATGACCGACACGATGCTCGCCCCGACGGCCAGGTGGATGTCCACGCCGAAGCCGATGGTCAGGGCGGGGATAACGAGGATGCCGCCGCCGACGCCGGCGAGGGCGCCGATGAGTCCCGCCGCGACGCTGATAGCGAATACCCCAAGATCGGCCTGCGGTGTCATTCGTGCGAGGTCATCAGCGCCTGGTCTCCTACTCTGCTACTTGCGCAATAATGCAAGTGCTGTTATCTTCGCACATGCCCGGCGGGACCGCCGGAGATGGCAACGAGGACACCCGTGGAAGATAGAGGCTATCGAGATCCGGAGCGGTATCGGCTCCACGCGGAAGTCTGTCGGGTGTTGACGGACCCCAAGAGGCTGATGCTTCTCGATGTGCTGCGCGAAGGCGAGCACTCGGTCGGCGACCTGGCCGAGGAGCTGGGCAGCAGCCTCGCCAACGCGAGCCAGCACCTTGCTGTGCTGCGGTCAGCAGGGCTGGTAGATACACGTCGATCCGGGACGACGATCCTCTACCACCTCGCGGAGCCAGAACTGGTCGAAGCCTGCGATGTGATCCATCGGATTGTTGGCCGCCGGCTGGCGAGCCGGTCGGCTGGTTTGGCGGCATCCGGGCGTGTCGCCGAAAGCATGCCCGCCGCGAGAGGCGCGTTCGCCGCGGAATGACCCAGTTCACCAGTGGAGTAGAAATGCACTTCTTCTCACGTATGAGCACTCCTGAAATCAGTGTCGACGAGCTTGACGCTCTCATCCAGAACGGCACCTTCAGTGTCATCGACGTCCGCGAGGATTGGGAGTTCAGCCGCGGCCGCGTGCCCGGCGCGGTGAACGTGCCGCTGCAGAAACTCCCCGGGCGGGTGCCTCAACTCAAGCGCGACAAGCCATACGCGGTGATCTGGGAGAGTGGCAGTCGCAGTCGTAGCGCCACCGACTTTCTGCTTGGTCAGGGTTTCGAGGGCGCCGTCTCCGTCAAGGGCGGCACCAGCGCCTGGGCGCGCACGAACCGACCTCTCGTGAGGGCGTAGTCGTGGTCGCAGATCAGCGTCGACTCGACTGGGACGAACGGCACAAAGGTGGGGATTTCGAAGGGGAAGGCCCGAACCCGACGCTCGTTGCGGGGGTGGCTGGCCTTGTGCCCGGATCGGCCCTCGAGCTGGCATCAGGCAGCGGCACGAACGCGGTCTGGCTGGCGCAGCAAGGCTGGTGGACGACCGCGGTCGACTGGTCGCCGGTCGGCCTCGCCAACGGCAAGGCCAAGGCAGAGGCCGCCGGAGTCCAGGTCGATTGGCAAGAGCGAGACCTTTTCGACTGGTCGCCTCCGCCTCGGGCGTTCGATCTCGTCGTTATCGTCTATCTGCACCTGCCGCCCGACGAGCGCGTCCCCGTCTACGCTCGAGCCGCCGCGGCCGTGGCACCCGGCGGGCGGCTCCTGATCGTGGGTCACGATCGCCTGCACGGAGCCGAGGGCCAGGGCGGGCCCGATCCGGCCCGCCTGTTCACCGCAGATGAGATCGCCGCGGCCCTTCAAGCCTCCGACCCTGACTTGATCGTGGAGCGGGCCGAGGTCATGCGCCGGGTGCCGGAGCCCGGCCAGGGACCGATCGATTCGCTCCTCGTTCTCCGCCGACCATAATCTCCCGAGGAGTTGCACCAGTGACCGTCAAGACAACAACAGCCCGCTACGACGGAGCCGGTCTCCGTTTCACCGCTCGGACAGGCTCGGGCCACGAGATCGTCCTCGACGATTCCGACGGCAACGCCGGTCCACGTCCCGTCGAGATGCTCCTGGTTGGCCAGGCCGGCTGCACGGGGATGGATGTGATGTCCATCCTCCAGAAGAAACGCCAGGTCGTCACGAGCTACGAAGTCGCGGTATCCGCCGAGCAGCGCGACAGTCAGCCCGCCATCTACACGCGGGCCGATGTTGTGCACATCGTCGAGGGGCCGGCGGTGGACGAAGCAGCAGTGCGCCGCGCCATCGAGCTGTCCGCAACCAAATACTGCTCGGTCGCGGCGATGCTATCGGCAGGAACTGTGGAGATTCATCACCGCTACCGCATCCTGGGACCCGCCGGCGCCGCCCCGATCGAGGGCGAGGTCATGGTCCGCGGACCCCACGCCGACCCGGACTCGGTGGGGAAACCGCAACCGGCCGGCATCCCGGCGTAGTGGCTGCTTCGCGGCTTCCCGACCTCGGCCGTCGCGGCGAGGGTTGGTTCCTCCTGCAGCTCCTGCTTTTCGGAGCGGTAGCCGTCTCGGGAGCGGCCGGGCCCGCCTGGAGCGGCTGGCCCCGACAGGTCGCGATCGGCCTGGGAGCGGTGGTCGTTGGCTGTGGTGGAGTCCTGTCGCTTCGCGGCGTGTTCGACCTTCGCGAGAACCTGACTCCATTCCCCAAGCCGCTGCCGGGCGCCCGTCTGGTGGAGTCCGGATCCTACGGACTGGTCCGCCATCCCATCTACGGCGGCCTGATACTCGGCGCACTTGGATGGGGGCTGTTCACGGCCTCGCCGCTCACTCTACTCGGCGCGCTGGTCCTGGCCGCTTTCTTCGACCTCAAGTCGCGGCGCGAGGAGCTCTGGCTGTCAGATCAGTTCGAGGGCTACGGGGCCTACCGGAGCCGAACCCGACGCCTGCTGCCCTGGATCTACTGACGGTTCTTCTGAACCAGGGTCCTGCCCGACGATTGCCAGGCGTTCATTCCGCCGTCCAGATTCCAGACGTTCGTGTAGCCAAAGTTCAAGAGGGTCTGGGCGGCCTGGGCGCTTTCGACGCCGCTTCGACAGTAGACCAGGATCTTGGCCGACTTGTCGGCCGGCAATTGACTCGCCCGGGCCGACAGCTGATCGTAGGGAATATAGAGATCTGTGCCGTCGATCTCGCCGATGTAGGGCGTCTTGACGTTCACGAACGTGAAGTCCTTTTGCGTCAGCATCTGGGCGAGCCGGTCAGGAGTGACGTTGGTCCACTGGCCACCCTGGCCTTGGTGGATCGTTTCGCCCGAAGCGAGGCTGGGAGAGGCCTTGGAACCCGAGCCGCCCAAAGCCAAGAAGCCAATCGCGATCACGGCCAGCAGTGCCAGAACGCCACCGGCGATCGACAGATAGAGCTTGTTTCGGTTAGAGGCTACGGGCGCAGTTGTCGACCGTCGGCTTGGTGCGCCCGACCTGTCACCCGCGCCTTTGCGCGTCTTCTTGCTGGCCATGATCGGCTCCCCTCCGATGCTACTCAGTTGTCGTGATGGTGACCGTCGCCGCCGCAGGAACCTGAGCCTGAGCAGCCGTTGTCCGCGCCCGCGATCTGCAGAGAGCGGCTTCGGAAGGCTGCAACCGCCGATGCGACGTCGGGGCCTTCATGAACGTAGACGGGCACTCCCGCCTCAGCCATCCGATTGATTGCGCCACGCCCGATCCCCTGGCACACCACAGCATCGAAGCTGTTGGGGCCGAGGATGTCGGCAGCCGGCGCGCACTCGCCATGGCCGTGGGAGACGGATGGGTTTGCGACGCTGACAACCGCCCCGGTCTCCGTGTCGGCGATCGCATAGTAGGGGGCACGTCCGAAGTGGCCGGACATCTGCGCGCTGGCGCCATTGGTGTCGGTCGTCGGGATTAGAAGTCGCATGCGGTCTCCTGGACTAACGATGATCCTGCGCCCGTGCTCGGGTGGTTGTGTTCGGCGCTCGCCTGAGCTTACTTCCCTGCCGGATCAGCGCGATGGCTCTTTGGAGCGATTCAGCCTCGCAGCCTTATGGCGAAGAGCGCGACCGGCCGGTAGAGAACATGGGCGAACTTACCGAACGGAACCAGCAAGACGAGCGCCATCGCGACGCCGACGTGGACGAGGAACATCGGGTAGCCCCATGAGGGAGCGGAAGGCAGGTAGAGCCCCAATTCGAGAAGGAAGCCCGTCACGCCGGCGATCCAGAGCATGCTCAGGAAGGTCCAGTCCGACGTCGTCGAATGGAGGCTCGAGCGGTCGCTCTTCCGCAGCCGCCTCACGATCATGACCGTGGTCCCGTAGATCAGGGCCGCGCCGGCGAGAGTGCCCAGCAACCGGACCGGATACCAGATTGGCACAGGGGTCCCGGTCGCCTTCAGGCCGAGCAGTTCCAACCCGTAATCGAGCATCGTGGCGCCGAGCAGGCCGAGGAAGCCCCACATCGTGGCGAAATGAATGAACCAACGCCGCGAATACCAGGGCCGCGTTTCGACGGCATCGTCGCAGTCCTCGCGAAAGCGAGTTTGGGCCAGAGACTCGGTGCCGACTGCATAAACGGCAGCGCCGGCAACCCTGCGGACCGTTGCTTGGGCCGCGCCCTGTTTGGGCCCTCGCAGCACGCGCCGGACCATCTCGAATAAGCCGATCAGCGCCGCCACTCCCATGACGGCCATGGCCACGACGCCCAGGCTGTGGACGAAGTCCGAGGGAATGAACTGGAAGAACGCCAGGGTCGAGCCGTCGACAGGGCGGTGGACGGAGTACATGAAGGCGGCCAGCAGGCTGACGAGCGCGACCACGAAGACTCCGGCGAACAGACTGGAAGTCGCCAGCAGGTAGGCCAGGTGCGTTCGGTCGTAGCTCGCGACCGCGTAGCGCCTGGCGGCCGCCATGAACGAGGCCGGATCGGCTTTGGTCGGGCACGAATCGGTGCACTCGGAGCAGCCGTAGCAGGACCACAGCTCAGGGCTGGCCAGGAGCTTGTCGCGCATGCCCAGCTGGGCGTAGCGCGACATCTGGCGCGGGAACGACGCGCCATTGACTGAAAGCGGGCAGATTGCCGAGCAGACGCCGCAGTTGAAGCAGGCCGAGATGTCGGTCGCGCCGAAGCGCTGCAACTCCGGATAGAGATTGCGATCGACGCGCGTCGTCATGGCCGCGGCTCCTTCTGGACGGCCCCGTAGCGGAAGTAGCCCTCGGGCGTGACGTCCTTGATCTCGCGGACCCAGCCGTAACGACGCATGCCCATGACCCAGTACATGGCTTCGTGTGTAGGCCTGCCGACGGCAGCGGCGATCTCGGGGACGGTATGCGGCCCGTCGGCGAGGACATCGAGGATGCGGCTTCGCATCAGCGGCTCCTCGCGGATGATCTCGCGGAGGTCCCGGTTTGGCGCAGTGTTAGGAGCGTTCACGCCATTGCCTCCTGGAGCAGGCCGTCGATCTCGGCGGTGATCTGGGCGTCGGTGTAGCCACGCAGGTCGATGGCGTTCTCCGGGCAGACCGGGACGCATCCGCCGCAACCTTTGCAGCCGGCTTCGCTGATCGTCGCGACCTCACGGCCGTTGAGCGAGAGCTGCTCGATTGCGCCATAGGGGCAGGCATCGAGGCACTTGCCGCACCAGGTGCAGGCGTCTGGGTCGACGATTGCGACGAGTGGGTCCAGCTCGGCGACGCCCTTCTTGAGGACGGACGCGCTCTGTGTGACTGCCGCCAGACCGGAAGCCACGCTCTCGGCGGAACTCTTTGGGCCCTGGCAGGTGCCGGCGATCAGGATCCCGTCGACCATGGTTTCGACCGGACGAAGCTTGGGATGGATCTCGTTGAAGAAGCCGTCGCGACCGAGCGGCAGCTTGAGCAGGCCGACCATCTCCTCGTTCTTACGAGGAACCATGCCTGTGACCAGAACGACGAGGTCGACCGGGATCTCGAGTTCCTCGTCGCCTGAGAGCAGGTCGCGCACGGTGACGGCGAGCCCGCCCGCCTTGTCGGTGGCGACTACGGGCGGCGCGTCGTCGGGGAACTTGACGTAGATCGCGCCTTGCTTGCGGGCCTCGGTGTAGAGCAGCTCGAAGTTACCGTAGGTCCGGATGTCGCGGTAGAGGTGATACTGCCGGATCTTCGGGTCGAGCCCCGAGACCTTGACCGACGCGTGCGCCGTCGCCGAGCAGCAGAACCGCGAGCAATACTCGTTGCCGTCCGGCTGGCGGCTACCGACGCAGTAGATGTAGGCCAGGCTCCGGACCGGTCGGCCGTTGTAGCGGAGCGGACCCCTTGCCCCGTCGATCAGCGTCTTGAAGTCGGGTAGCGTCATCACGCCGTCGAGCCCGGCCCCGAATTCAGCCTCGGCCGGCTGGTAGGAGTCGAACCCGGTGGCCACGACGATCGAGCCGACCTGGACCTTGATGGTCTGGAGTTCGTCGCCGCCGACACGAATGGCAACCTCGTAGTTGCCGAAGCTGCCGGCCTTGCTGATGACTTCCGCGCCGGCGAAAACGTTGATCGCCGGCCGCTTCTTGATCTCTTCGACCATGTGTGCGATCAGGCCGCGGCCGTCTCGCTCGTGGGGGAACATCGGCCCGAACTTGCCGACCCAACCACCCAGTTCGGCCTCGCGTTCGACGAGGAAGACCTCGAGGCCGATATCGGCGAGGCCGATGGCCGCGCGCAGACCGGTGACCCCGCCGCCGATAATCAGGGCCTTCTGGGTCGTCTCGACGATGAGCGGCTCGAGGGGTTCGGAAAATCTAGTCCGGGCAATGACCCCGCGGACGAGACCGATCGCCTTGCTTGTGGCGCCTTCGTGATCGTCGGTGTGCGTCCAGGAGCACTGCTCGCGGATGTTGGCCTGGTTGTATTCGTAGGGATTCAGGCCGGCGCGCTTGGCAACGCCGCGGAATGTCACGACGTGGAGCTTTGGAGAGCAAGAAGCCACGACCAGTCCGTCGAGGTTCTGCTCGTCGATGTCGTGCTCCATCTCCTGTTGGGATGCATCGGCGCAGGCGAACATGGTGGTCTTTGCCACGACGACGCCGGGCTCGTTCCGGGCGGCGGCAGCGACTGCCTCGACGTCAACGTAGTCGGAGATGTTGCCGCCGCAGTGGCAGACGTAGACACCTATGCGGCGGGCTTTCGTCTGGATCTCGCCGGGTTCGGGGGCCATGCCCGGCTGGATCTCGCTCATGCCGGCACCCTCTGGCTTTCGAGGTGAGCCGCAACCTGGGCGACGGCAGCGCCGGCGTGGAGGATCGAGTCGGCGATGTCCTTGGCGCCGGACGCCGTTCCGGCCACGAAGACGCCGGGTATGTTGGTTCTGCCCGGCTCCATGTCCTCGTCCGGCTCAGCCACGTAGTGGTAGTCGTTGAGTTCGATGGCGTCGTCACCGGCGAAGAGTCGTTCGACATCGCGGTTGGGCTGGACGCCGATGGCCAGGACGACCATGTCGTATTCGGCCTCGACGATCGCTCCGCCGTGTTCGATGTCCTCGTAGCGAAGGATCAAGTTGCCGTCGGGCTTCTCGGTGATCTTGGCGACACGGCCCTTCACATAGGTCGCGCCCATCGCCTTGGCGCCCTCGTAGAACTCGTCATAGCGTTTGCCCGGAGCCCGGATGTCCATGTAGTGGACGGTCACTTCGGCGAGGGGCAGTGCGCCCATGACGAGCTGGTTCTGCTTGATCGAATACATGCAGCAGAACCGCGAGCAGAGCGGATTGTCGACGGTTTCGTCGCGCGAACCCGTGCACAGGACATAGGCGATCCGTTCCGGAACCTTGCCGTCGCCGGGTCGAAGGACCGTGTTGAACGGCCTCGTCGGTGCGAGGAGCCGGTCCATCTGCATGCCGGTGATGACATTCTTGTAGCGCCCGAAGCCGTATTCCGGCTTCGCGTCGGCGACGAAGAGCTTGTAGCCGGTGGCCACGACAACCGCTCCGACGTTGACCTCTTCGATGCTCTCGCGCATGTCGAGGTGGATTGCGTCCGACGGGCATGCCGCGACGCACTCCTGGCATTCGGAGCAGACGCCACAGTCGAGGCAATCCCCGGCCGCCGCGCGAGCCTCGGCCTCGGTCAGAGGAGCCTCCGTCTCGGCGAAGTCTCGCGCTGAGCTGGCCGCCACGGCGGCGCCATCGGGCAGCTCGGCGGAATGGTTGTCGTAATGCTTCTGGCGGGCAAGAACACTCGGCTTTTCGACGATCGGAAGGGGGTCGTCCATCTCAAAACCGTCGAGACTTTCGCCCTGCAGCCAGCGGTCGATCATGTGGGCCGCTCGGCGACCCTGGCCAACGGCGCGGGTGATGTCCGAAGCACCGGTGGTCACGTCGCCCGCGACAAAGACGTCGGGGATGGCCGTCTGAAGAGTGCGCTTGTCGGCGACGAGGGTGCCGTTGGTATTGGCTGTGATCGTGTTCCCGAACGCCGTTCCTTCGGGCGCCATGCCGATGGCAACCAGCACCGTGTCGCACGGGAGGACGAATTCGCTGCCCTTGATCGGCTCGGGGCGGCGTCGACCCGACGCGTCGGGCTGGCCGAGCGCCATGCGCTGGCAGCGCAGGCCGGTGACCTTGCCCGAGGCGTCGCCGACGACCTCGACCGGAGCCACGAGGAAGGTGAACTGGACGCCATCACGCTCGGCGTCGTCGACCTCGGCCTTGTGTGCGGGCATCTCTTCGCGCCCACGGCGGTAGGCAACTGTCGTGCCCGCGGCGCCCAGCCGGACGGCGGTTCGGGCGGCGTCCATAGCGACGTTGCCACCTCCGATGACCACGACTCGTTCGCCTGCGAGGTCGGCCCCCGAGCCGAGCTTGGTCGCGCGCAGGAACTTCAGGCCGCTGATGACGCCTTCGAGCATCTCACCGGGGACGTTCAGGGCGGTGGAGAGCGGCGTGCCGGTAGCGACCAGGACCGCATCGAAGCCCTCACGCCGGAGTGCCTCGAGGTCGGTGACCGGCGAGTTGGTGGCGATCTCGACGCCGATGCCGGTCACGTTCGAGATGTCCTGCTCCACGACTTCGGGGGGCAGGCGGTAGGCCGGTATGGCCATTCGCAGGAAGCCGCCGGCAACCGGGGCGGCCTCGAAGATCTTGACGCCATAGCCCCGCCGGGCGAGTTGCCAGGCAGCGGTGAGGCCCGCCGGTCCGGATCCGACAACGGCCACCCTCTTGCCGTTGGTGGGCGGGACCTCTATGCCGGGCCCATCGGACGATGCGTAGTGCTGGTCTGCCGCGAACCGCTTGAGACGGCGGATAGGCAGTGTGCCTTCAAGCGAGCCGCGGGTGCATTCGCCCTCGCACGGCGCATAGCAGGCCCGACCCAGCGTTCCGACGAGCGGCGTCGCCTCGAGGACGAGCTGAAAGGCCTTCTCGTATTCGCCGCTTCGGACGAGCGAGACATAGCCGTGGGCCTTGATGCCGGCCGGGCACGTATAGGTGCACGGCGACGTGCCGGCTCGCTCGAGAACGGCCTTCTTCGGCACGGCTTGAGGGAAGGCAATGTAGGCCGCGCGTCGAGCGACCATGTCGGCGTTGAACTGGTCCGGGACCGCGACGGTGCAGGCTGTCTCGCACAGCTGGCAGCCGGTGCAGGCCGCCTCATCGACGAAGCGCGGCTTGTGCCGGATCGTGGCCTTGAACGTCCCGTCCCCCTGGCGAGCGACGCCGTCGACCTCGGTGTAGGTGAGGGCGGTCACGTTGGGGTGATGGATCGAGGCCGCCATCTTCGGCGTGGAGATGCAGCTGGCGCAGTCGAGAGTGGGGAAGACCTTGCTGAGCAGGATCATTCGCCCGCCGACGCTGGCTTCCTTTTCGACGAGCAGGACCTTGTAGCTCATGTCGCCGAGCTTGAGCGCGGACTCCATGCCGGCGATGCCGCTGCCGACGACAAGCGCGTCGTAATCAGTCATCACTTGGCTCCCGCCGCTTCGGTCGCCCGGAGCGCGACGAGCGCCTCGGAGAATCCGTTCATGTGCTTGGCGAAGTTCTCGGCGCAGACCGAGCAAATGGCCGCCATCTTCAGGCGTTGAGGCGAAAGCCCCTCAGCCTTGAGTAGCGCCTGAGCCTCCGCCACGATCCGTGATGCGCGCTTGGCGCAGTCGGGCAGGAGGGCGCACTCGTCGCCGTCGGACGCGATGAACACGCCGTCGAAGCCTTGCTTGATCGCGTGCAGGATCCACGACGGACGGATGCCGCTGGTGCAGGGCATTGCGATGACCCTCACGCCCGGGGAGTAGTGCAGATGGGCACTACCGGCCAGGTCGATGCCCGGGTCGGAGATGTTGTTGGTGGAGAAGACCAGGATCCGCGGCGCGGCGGTCCGAGCCTTGTCGTCTACCGGGGCAGCGGCCAACGCGGTCATCTAATCGATGCTCCTGCGATGCGTAGCTCGGCCTGGCGAAAGGGCGGCCGCCGGCCGGTCGAAACTCAAAGACTCACTTGCCCCGGCGCAGGAAGACCCGGTCGTAGCCGTCCGCTTCGACGACGCCGAGGAACTCATGGCCGACCTTGCCGGACCAGGCACCGATGTCGCTCTTGGTGGCCGGATCGCTCGACCAGACTTCCATGACGTCGCCGACTGCGATCTTGCCCATGCCCTTCTTGGCCTCGAGAAGCGGGCCCGGGCAGGCGGCGCCGCGGGCGTCGATTACCTCGGCGGCGGTGAGGGTTTCGAGGTCGGCTACGTTCATTGCGCTCATTGCTGTCTCCGGTCGGTTGGGGTTGCTTAGCAGGTAAGGGCGTTCGTGGCCGTCAGCGGACCGCTTCGACTGCGACCGCTGGTTTGAGCTCCTGGCTCGCGTAAGACGCGGCCATGTCGCCGAGTCGGGTCATTCGACGAATGAGGACCTGACGCATCAGGCCGCAGGCGGCGACTATCTCGGGGTCCGCCAGTTGGTAGCGAACTTCTCGGCCATCGCGAACCGCGTCGACTAATCCAACGCCGCGCAGGGCCGCGAGGTGCTGGGAGACGGCAGGCTGGGGGATGTCGAAGTGCTCGGCCAGCTTCCAGACTTCGGTCGGCCCGGCTTCGCCCAGATAGTGGATCAGCTCGAGACGTCGGGGGCTGGCCAGTGTCTTAAGCAGAGTTGCCTGCATCTCATAGATGCTGTCGGTGCCGCTCAACATCTATCGGTCCTCCTCGCGAAGTGGGGATTCGAGCCCGGAGCGGCCGATCGGCGAGAGGCAAGAAGGGCTCGACATGCTTATCCTCATAGACTGTCGTATGCGCAGTTAGGAATAGATCACGCATGTGCATGTGCCCATGTGCCAAAGGTCACGATGCGTCGGTCCTTTGACCTGAACGTCAGTCAGGGCGGCCGTGGGGCTCGCGGGGCGGGCTCCGCAGATCGCGCATCGGGCCGCCGGCAACGCGGCTCGCACCCAAACTCCCGTAGACCCTGCCGACCATGATCGCCTTCACGCCCAATCCGGTTGCCCTCGCCTTTGGCCCCTTCGAGATCCGCTGGCATGGCATTGCCTACGTGGCCTCTATCGTGGCCGGCACCTGGCTCGCCTTCCGTCTGGCACGCCAACGCGGCGAGCGCACCGACTTGCTCATCGACGGCCTGATCATCGTCGCGGTCGCCACCCTGATCGGCGGGCGGCAGGCTCAGAGACAGTGAATGTCGCGGCCTCGCTCTTCGGGTGCGGGATGGGCGGCCTTGCGGAGATCCGGGCGACCATGCCAACTCCACCCTTGACAAGACCAGGGTTTCGACGAGTCTCCTTGGGTCGCCCTCCTGTGGCGCGCGACATCTCGAGGGCGGTAGGTAAACTAACTGTGGCCGCGCCGCGGAGAGGTGCCGGAGTGGTTTAACGGGGCGGTCTTGAAAACCGCTGGACGAGAGTCCCGTGAGTTCGAATCTCACCCTCTCCGCCAAGATCTTGAGCGTGAAACTCGACCCGCGCGGCCCCAAGGTCATGCTTGTCGGC